>Ga0310913_10001952_pt1 | contig 10853 bp, 6 predicted proteins | sample GREbulkMGOX082_FD_203447 | JGI IMG/M metagenome (GOLD analysis project Ga0310913, IMG submission 203447) | Lab enrichment of tropical soil microbial communities from Luquillo Experimental Forest, Puerto Rico - GRE.bulkMG.OX082 | ecosystem: Environmental > Terrestrial > Soil > Tropical forest >...
GGATAGGTAACCTGGTCTTCGACAATATCCGGGCTCTTGTCCCAGTGCGAATAAATGATCACTTGCGTGTCACTCAAGTCGGGCGTGGCATCAAGCGGCAATGTAACCATCGCCCACCATCCGCCTATGCACGCCACCGCGATCACGGTCAACACCGCGAACTTGTGCTGGACGGAAAAATCGATGATTTTATGAATCATCGTCAGTCTCCCCGGTTCCTACCGAGGGAGCGGGCGGGATTGTCTTGGAATGCTTGTTTGTGCTGCCGGGAACAGAAATAGTAGGTGGTGCCGTGATAATCATAGGTGTTGCCGGTGGCGACGGCCTTGGACGGATCGACCGGCATGCCGCACATCGGATCCTTCGCCGGTTTGGTTGTTGCCGCATGTTCGGACGTACCTGCCGGTTTATTTGCAGCCTTGTGGGCCACGTCCCCGGAGGCTGCGGTCTTCAGTCGGCTTTCGGAGTCGACAAGAAAGGTGGCCGCGGCGACGACCCTTTCACCCGGCTGCACCCCCTGCCGGATCTCGACCCGCTCGCCAAAACGGCGTCCGGTTTCAACCTCGCGGGGTTCGAAGACACCTTCGGCATGCTCGACATAGACGCGGGCACCGCTCCCAGAATCGACCAATGCATCGAGCGGCACGGTAACCGCAGGGGACACATGAACAGGCACTTCGATGCCCACCAGCTGTTCGGGTCGCAGGACGAATTTGGGATTGTCAACTTCCAGACGAAGCTTTACCGTCCCACCCCCAGACTCCGATTGCGGCAGGCTGTCGCTGATGCGCGCGGGCAACGCGCGCCCTTCGTCTCTCAAAATGATCTGCGCTGAGGCACCGGGATGCATATTCGGCGCCTCTTCCTCGGACACTTCCGCCACCACCCACACACGACTGAGGTCCGCGATGCGGTAAAACTCCATTGCGCGTTCGAAATGTTGTCCAGGAGTTACGTTACGAGCGAAAATGAATCCGTCCGCGGGCGAGACTACATCGATATTTTCGGGCAGTTGGCCGCTATCCGCGATCTTTGCGATCTGCAAATCGCTCATGCCCAGATTGCGCAAGCGATCTGAATAGCCTTGGATACTGCTCACCCCTTGCTTGGCCACTGCGCCTGGAAAAGGCACGCTGCGTGCCCCATCTTTGCCCGCAGCGCCGGGAACGCGCTCGGTGGCCGCTAGGAACCCGGAAGCCACCGCCAGAAACTCGGGCGAATAATAACTTGCGAGCTTCTGGTCCTTCTTGACGAAGGTTCCCACCGAGTCGTTGACGGTCTCGCGAATAAATCCGTCGACGCCGGGGTTAATCCGGTACACCCTGGTATCTTCTGGGGTCACACGACCCACCGCCCGGATGATCTCGGTTGGGGCATTTTTCTCCACCAGGGCGAGCCGGATTCCGAGTAATCGCTGGGTGGCGCCGTCGATACTTACGGCTCCCGCGGGCAATTCCGTTGTGCTTGAGGTTGAGAGCGCATGGCTGAGGTCCTCAGCAAAGACCGGTTCGAGTTTCATACCGCAGTCGGGCGCGACACCGGGTCTGTCCGATTTGTAGCTAGGATGCATGGGGTCGACGTAGTACAGAACGTGTCGCCCCATCGGACTGCCTGCTCGCGAATGCGCGCGGTGCCAACCGAGTCCGTAGGACGCAGCGATCGCCAGAAGCACCGCTATTGCAAGAACCACGCTCCGCATCTGACTCTTCCTCCTCACCCTCGTCTGCCCTGGATCAACCCAAAACGGCTTTCTACGCGGTAGCCAGAACTTTCTCGGACGTCGTGGCACTGCGTGTTTTGGTTAATTCACTGGCAACATTCAGGCCTTTGCACTCAGGGGATTCGGCAACCGTACGAGAGCACTGTGGCACGTGCGCAAACAATGGGCTCTCATCTTTAGCAAGAACGGAGTCAAGCATCTTTGCGCACGCGCAAATACCTCTAAAGGCTGCTTCGAGCGGCCGATTTCCGAGGCGCGAACCACCCGACGGCCTTGCTGCATTTAGGCTTCCACAGGTTGGCGGTTGCCTTAACACACGTTCATGGAAATCAAACCCACAGAAACGGTCTACTCTAGAAACAGAGCCTTCGAATATCGCCGATCTCGCGGGCAAACCCGCCTGTCACAGGGTTCCCTGCAATTAGTCGAGCGGACGCCGAGTGGAACGAACTTTCGCAAATGTGGAACGGCCATGCATATTTCGGACACCCCACCTCTTGCGGTAGCTCAGTTGATCGATAACGGATGGCGCTCGAAATCGCGCTCGGGACCTGCCTCAGAAGCCTCAACGAGAGCGCCAGCCTTTCGCCGCGCGGATCGCGCCCCTTTTTGGCTTTGGCCGACCGATCGGTCGGTAACCCCCGTCCCGAAGGGTTGCTCGGACCGGCCGGATCGCTGATTCAAATTTCGAATCACGCGCGAGACGTAGGCAACCGTTTCAGGGTACGGAGGCACGCCATGATACTGTTCGACCCGCTCGGGGCCGGCGTTATACGCGGCAAGGGCTTTGGGCACATCGTTGTGAAAGAGCCCAAGGAGGTCACGTAGATACCGCGCCCCGCCTTCCACATTCTCGGAAGGGTCAAAGGGATTCTGCACGCCCATAGCGAGAGCCGTCTCGGGCATCAATTGCATCAATCCCTGCGCGCCTTTTCGCGACACCGCGTTGGGGTTAAATCCGCTTTCCACGCTGATGACGCTCTTGATGAGATTCGCCGGAATATTGTTCCGCGTGCTCGCCGCGCTCACGACTTCGTCGATATCTTGCCCGTTCAGCGGGTTCGCCCGCGGGGTTGGCTCGCGCGGCGCAATCGGAGCCATCCCTTCCGCTTCAAAACCAGTAATTTCGTCCGTGCGCACGTCCACAAAGTCAGATGGAGAAGCGCTCAAATACAAACGCGTCCATTCACCGCGGAGCTCTCTGCGGTCGAATTGGATGGAATAGCCGTTACGCAACATCGCGGTTTCAGCCGCGGCAACTGGTATCGCAGTCGCCCAATAGAGGCACACCGACAAGAGTGTCATGCCAAGCTTCATCGTCGATCATCCACTGGCAAGCGAGGGCCCACTTTTACGCCCAGCCACGGCAAGACGGCCGGTTCAGTTGCATGGCCCTGGGGACAAAGGTCCCTGTCGTGCTTAGGGAATATCGAAAGCCGCAGACCGTCTTTGCTCTACAGCAAATACGTCCGCGAAACAGTGAGCTATGAGTAGTTCATCCGCAAGAAAGAGTCACATGCGCCTAACTGTCGACGACCGCGGAACCAGCGAAGTGTTGCTTAGCGGAAAAAGGGGCCATGGCACGACCCCTGCGGGTCGGGGTGTCGGTTCCTGGGTCAAGAGTAGCCCGCCCATGCACAGAAATCTCCTGCGCTGCCTCGTAGCTCTGTTTCTCGCGCTGGCAATCGGTCTACCGGCCTTGGCCAACCAAGCCGAAACCTACTATAAAGAAGGCCAGAAGGCTGAAACGAGGAATGACTTCGACGGCGCCTACAAGGCCTATGCCGAAGCGATCAAATTGGAACCCAAGAACACCAAATACCTGGCAGCGGTCACGCGGCTGCGCTTTTATGCGGCCATGCAGCACCTTCACGCGGGTACCGAGCTTCGTGACAGCGGAAAACTCGAAGAAGCGGCCGTTGAGTTTGAGCGCGCCGTTGCCATCGACCCGACGAGCATGATCGCCAAGGCGGAACTGCAAAAAACCGCGGACATGATCAAGGTTCAATCGAAGAAGGAGCAAGCCGGCACCGCAAAAACGCAGTCGCCTTTGGCTTCTATGGTGGCTTCTCTCGAGGGCCCCATCGAATTTCATCCCACATCCACCACGCCGATCAATATGCGCATGAGTTCGAATGCGGACCAAATCTACAAAGTGGTGGGAAAACTCGCGGGGTTTAACGTGCTCTTTGATCCTGACTTCAAGCCGCAGCGGATCAGCGTGGAGCTGAATGATGTCACCGCGCGCGAAGCACTGTCGATGGTCTCGATGGAATCGAAGACTTTCTATCAACCGATTTCCGCCAACACCATCATCGTTGCTGCGGATACCCAGGCGAAGCGCAAGGAGTACGAGCACACCGCGATGAAAATGTTTTTCATGCGCAACGCCTCAAACGCGGCCGATTTGCAGGAAGCCTCGAAGACCATCACTTCCCTGTTGGATTTGACCCGCGTGCAACTGGTGCCTGCGCAAAACGCCATGATCTTGCGGGGTACCCGTGACCAACTGGTTCTTGCCGAAAAACTGCTGGCCGACCTCGACAAACCAAAGCCCGAGGTCGTGATTGAAGTCGCGGTCCTTGAGGTCGACCGCAATCGCCTCAAAACCATCGGCACGAACCCCCCCACATCCGTCAGCATCCAGGTAGTGCCACCGGGTACTTCAGCGTCCATTTCCGGTGGAACGCCCAATGGCAATTCGTTCACGCTTAATACCATCGGCAAGGTAACCGGCGCCGACGTTCTCCTGACCATCCCTGGGGCTTCGCTTTCTTTCCTGATGAGCGACAGTAACACCAAGGTAATCCAGAATCCTCAAGTGCGGGCCATGGACAACGAACACGCCACCCTGAAAATCGGGGACCGTATTCCGGTGGCAACCGGTTCGTTCACCCCTGGCACTGCCGGCGGCATCAGTCCCTTGGTGAGTACGCAATTCCAGTACATCGACGTTGGGGTTAATGTCGACATCACACCGCATATCCATTCCGAGCACGACGTCACTTTGAAAATGAACCTGGAGGTCTCTTCGGTTACCGGACAGACCAACATCGGGGGCATCAGTCAGCCAATCATTGGCCAGCGCACCGTCCAGCAACAGGCCCGGCTAGGTGATGGGGAAGTAAGCCTCATCGCCGGAATCTTGGAAGACACCGATACAAAGTCTCTGGGTGGTTATCCGTACCTTTCGAAAATCCCTATTTTAAGGTATCTCTTCGCTCAGGAAGATAAGGAGCGCCAAGAGACCGAAGTCGTCTTCGCGATCACTCCTCACATCGTCCGCTCCCAGGACATCACGGACGACAATCTGCGTCTCGTTGATGTCGGCACTGGCACCAATGTTGGCGTCCGCCTGAAGGAGCCTGCAAAGCCCCAAGGCGATGGCGCGGCCAAAGTAGCGCCAGCCCAGCCCAGGCAGCCCGTTGCCCAAACACCTGCGCAGCAACCACAGGTGCCGGCACAGCAGCAGCCTCCACCTACGCCCGAAGCGGCGTATCCGCCCGCAAGACCGCTGACACAAGTGCCACCTCACACCGGCAAGCAATAGATAATCTCGGCGGTGGACCATCGTCGTCTAGACGTGCTTCGGAAGTGTATGACTGTGCCCTTGCCCACGAGCCAATACGGTGCGCTCCAAAATGCACGACACGGTACGTGCACTTGCAATCCGTGCCGTAAGCGGACGGTAAGAATTTTGCAAATTCCGCGCCAAGGAAGGCCAAAAATTTTCCCGATGTTCGCAAAGCCGGCAACCGCCCATCCAAGGTCACAAAACGAGGTGATTCTAACTCATTGTAAATACGTACATTAGAATTCAGACCGATTTGGTAGGGAACTTGCTTCTCTCAACGTATCCGGACATTGACGGCCGGGTTTTAGGCAATAACGGTTTTCAAATTCGGGCAGGTGAACATCTCTCGAGTTCCGGTGGGTGGGCTGGGCTCTCTTGGACACATTATGTTTGTGTATATCGACAGGTTACGTAAACCAATAGAGACCTCGCCCGAGACGAGACAGGTCAAGGGTCAGTAACACCCAGTAACAAGTTGGAGCACGGTTTGTCCCCGAGCGCTCTGATCCGCCCCTCGTGGCTCGAGGGTGAAGGTATGTGTCCCCGAATCTTGAAACAGAAAAGGTGAACCATGCTAGGAGGCCGCTCGATGCCTGACTTCCAGTCCAAAGGGCCTGTCGTTGCCAGACCGGTAAGGTCCAATGGCTCTGGCAGCGCATCCCCGTTGAGTCGCCGTACGACGGCAATGCAGCAATTTCCGGTGTTCGCAACTCTTTCCGCGTCCGAGTTTAAGGAAGTCACCTCTGCCGCTCATGAGAAGCTTTTGCCGCGGAGGGAAACGATCTACAACGAGGGCGATCCGATTCGCGAAGTTTTCCTGCTCACCGCCGGGTGCGTCAAAGTTACTCAACTCGGTCCCAATGGCCAGGAAGTTATCCTGAGACTGCACGGGGCGAGCGAATTGATCGGCGCTCAGGGGCTATCGGCCGGTAAGCTTCATCTCGCCACGGCTCGAGCCATACAAACCTCTACCGCGCTTGTCTGGGAAGCCTCCGTCTTCGAATCGATCTCCGACCGCATCCCTTCGCTGCGTCGCAATACCGCCCGCATCCTGGGTGAGAGACTGCAGGAAATGGAAGAACGCTTTCGCGAAATCTCCACGCAGAAGGTTGCGGCCCGCCTCAGCCACCAACTCATCCGCTTGCTGAATCAGCTGGGTCGAGGCACAGATCAGATTGTGGAGATCGGCCTCTCGCGTGAGGAACTGGCGCAGTTAACGGGCACCACGCTCTTTACCGTGAGTCGCCTACTTAGCCAGTGGGAGAAGCAGGGCATCATAAGCAGCCGGCGCGAAGCGGTGGTCGTCTGCAACGTCCAGGCGCTGGCAGTTCTTTCCGAAGAAGGTTGAGGATTCGCTTCGAGCCGGCTCTTTCCATGAGGCCGGTCTCTTTCGCGAGCGGCAGTAGTCCCAGGTCACGAAGCCTGTGGCAGCTACACGGGCGACGGATTTGGACGACCCGGGGGCTGCCGCGCCTTCACTTTTCCTTCCCGAGGATCTGGCGAGCGTAGGCCGGCCCCTTGCCTGCCTCTTCGTGCTTGCAGTAAACGAAAACGTCCACGCCTTCGTCCAGCCAGCCGTCGAACCGTTTCCGCCATTCCTTGAGCTCCTTCGGTGTGTATTCCTCTTTCCTCAGGCGCACGTAGGTGAAATCCGCCGTGAGCACTTCGAGTGGCGTTTCCTTCTCCGTTTCCGCCAGGCACAAGGCCGTTCCCCGCTCCCGTAGGACCGCATACGTCTCCTCGGTATACCAGGACGGATGACGCACCTCGAAGGCGAACCGGAACGCCGGGGGGCGCTGCCCGAGAAACTCTTCCATCAGTGGCTTGTCGAATTTAAACGTAGGGGGCAGTTGCACCAGGACCGGCCCTAGGTGGTCGCCATCCTCGAGCACGCTGGCTACCTCCAAAAACCGCTTCAGCGTCTCCTCGCAGTTGCGCAGCCTCTTGATGTGCGTGATCTGCTGGTTCGCTTTCAAAGCGAACCGAAAGCCTTCCGGCACGCTTTTTGCCCAGTTTAGCAGCGTCGTTTCGGTGGGCATCTTGTAAAAACTGTGATTGATCTCGACGGTCGAAAACTGCTTGGCGTAAAAGCTGAGCATCTCGCGGTCGGCAAGCCTCTCTGGATAGAAGTTCCCCTTCCATTCCTTGTAGGAGTATCCCGAAGTGCCCACGCGCAGCTGGCCGGTGCGAACGATGATGCGCCTCCCGTGCCGCGATTTAATCACAATCACCGAGCGTGGCAAAGTGTGTCGCGCGGTGGGTCTGCCCCGCCGCCCGGCCATTTATGCAGCTCAGGGCGTTTTCGTCGTTCGAGACGGCATTCGCGCGCTGAGCAGGTCGATGGCTTCTTCGAGTCTTTGCCGCTGCTTCCAGAAGTCGGCCCAGAGGTCGCCCTTTTCCTTGAGCCGGGCAAAGATGGTTTTAATGTTGTGGGTTTCCGGGTTGAGGTTTGGCCGCAATTCTCGAGCCAGAATCGGCGCAGAGACCGGCGCCTTCGGAAATGCCCGTACGGCATAAGGAGCGGCCAGTGGTCGTCCATGGGCATTCTGCTGGACGTCAATCAGCACGCGGCCGGCGGGGCGCTTCGCGACGGATCGTTCGCTGGTCACGAGCTTTGGGTGCTTCGTGGAAACGGTCCGCGCCACAATCTCGCCGAAGGTCCGCAACTGCTCGTACGTGTAAACCGGCTCGACCGGGATGTACAGATGCATTCCTGTGGCGCCGGAAGTCTTCAGAAAACTCGCCAGGCCGAGCGCCTGCAATTCTTCCTCGAGCGCTCGAGCGATGGTTACCACCACAGAGAATTCTGTACCATCGGAAGGATCGAGATCGAAGAAAAAGTAGTCGGGATGGTCGAGATTATCCAAGCGGCTCGACCACGGGTTCTCGTCGATACAGCCTAGCCCGGTAAGAAAGAGAAGGGAAGCACGATCCGGGGCCGTTGCATAGTGAATCGCTTTTCCTTTTTCTTCGGATTCAATCGGCACGGTCACAAACCAGTCCGGCACGCCCTCGCGCAGGTCCTTCTGAAAAAAAGCCTGGCCCTGGATCCCGTCCGGATAGCGACGCAACACCAGGGCGCGACCGCCTAGGAACGGCAAAATAAAGTCAGCTATGCGGTAGTAGTAGGCCAGTAGATTCCGTTTCGTGTATCCAGACTCAGGGAAATAAACCTTATTAAGGTTGCTGAACCGGAGCCGTTTCCCATCGAGTTCTATGGCCACGGATTCCGAATGGCCTTTGAACAACTCCGCTTCGATCTCGGCTCTATTCTTTAGCACTTTGCCCACGACCTCTGGCGCGCGGACAACCACCGGAGCCTCGGGCGCTCGAACCTCGTTCTCCCAACGGCAATCTAGAGGTTCTGCGTCTTCGAGGAGCGCCAGAAAAACGGGATGCCTCAAGACGTGCTCGTCGGTCCACCCGCTGAATTTGACCCGCACGACCAGCTTCGGTGAAACCCAGGTCGCCTTTTCGTTGGTCTCCGGGATCTTGTCAAATGGGCTAGCGGATGTTTCGAGCTCCTTCAGCTTGCCGGCCAGCTCCACTGATTTTCGCTCCCCAAATCCGCTCCCGACGTGCCCGATGAACCGAAGTTTCTTGCCTTCATACAACCCCAACAGCAGCGCACCGAAGGGAATGGCCGTGGTACGCGCCGCGCTCCAGCCGCCCACAACCGCGTCCAGTGTCTTCGTCACCTTCAGCTTCACCCAGTTTGCGCTGCGGTCTGAAACATACGCGCTGCTGGCGCGCTTCGCGACAATCCCTTCCAAGCCGTTTTCCCTTGCCAGCTCGAACAGTTCCTCGCCTCGCTCCATCTGGTGATCGGAGTAGCGAAACCGCTCGGAGGGGTGCAGCAGCCGTTCGAGAAATTGCTTGCGCTCGAGAAGAGGCGCTTCGCGAAGGTCGTATCCGTCGCAATAGAGCAGATCGAAAAGATAGTAAACGACCGGGGTCTTTGCGACTACGTTCTCGCCGGGAGCCCGCACATGCATGCGTTCCTGCAAGCGCTCGAAGTCGCTGTGGCCTCGGGCATCAAGCGCGACGATTTCTCCATCGAGAATCGCGTCCCGCGCGGCGATCGCCTCAGGAAGAGAGGCCAGCTCGGGATAACGTTTCGTGATGTCCAGGTTGTTCCGCGAGCTCAGCGTTAAGGCCCGGTCGGCGATCCGGGCGAGCGCGCGCACTCCATCCCACTTGATCTCGAACAGCCAGCCGGGATCCGAGAACGCACCCTCGCCAATCGTCGCCAACATCGGACCGAGGCGAGTTGGCATCGCGCTTTTGCGCGCGCCTTCGAGTTCGCTCGCTTGCACGGGACTTGCGCCTCTTGTGGGTGGCAGCTCCTCCCTGATCTCCTCCAGCGTGCGCCCTGTAAGGACGGAACCATCGTGCTGCTCGATGTCCCACCCAGGATCCTCGGCCGCATCCTTGTGCTTGATCATCAGCCATTCGTTGCCTTTCTGGCTGTGCTTCAATTTGACCAGCACAAAACTGCCGCGCAGTTTCTCCCCGTTCAAGCTGAACTTGATCTCTCCACCTTCCAATTGTTTAAGCGCATCCAGTTTGCCCTCGACCCGGAACGTTCCGCGGTCCCACACCATGACCGTCCCGGCGCCGTAGCTGCCTTCGGGGATCTTCCCTTCGAAACGGCCGTACTCGAGCGGATGGTCCTCGGTCCGGACTGCCAGGCGTTTGTCTGCCGAATTGAGCGAAGGTCCCTTGGGCACGGCCCAGGATTTCAACGTCCCGTCGATCGCCAGCCGAAAATCGTAGTGCAGCCTTGTCGCGGAATGTTTCTGCACCACAAAGGTGTCTCGAAATTCTGTGACCGGTTCCAACCCGAGCTTCGGCTTCGGGAGGCGCCTGCCCCTCTTCGTCTCCTCCGGCTCTCCCGAAGGCTCCGGCGTGCGGTCGAAATGCCGTTTCCGCCTGTATTCCTCAAGCTTCTCCATGCTACGGATTCTATCTCACCGCCGGCATGCCCGCAGGCCTCGGTCTAGGAGGCTCCTCATGGTTTTTGGTGGCTTGCGGCCTCCTTGGGCACGGAATTGCCTCTTGGATATGCACGAGTGAAACTTCCCTTCACAATTTTCAATCCGCCCAATGAAAAAGATGCGTTTGCGGTTGGCTTTTCTACGACTCAATATGAACGCGCTGATGCCGTGGAGTAGTGCAGCTGTTTCCGTCACTGTACCGAGCGGAGGTGGTTATTGGACTACGTTCAGCCTACCGACCTTCTGAACGATGCAACAAAATCGGCTTCCGGCAAAGCCTCCCTGCCGGTACGCGACCTCCTGATTCGGAGTTTTTTGGCTGGCGCCTTACTCGCTTATGCCACGTCTCTCGTATTCGTAGTCCTCTCACAAAATGTCGCGCCGATCGTGGGAGCCATTCTCTTCCCGGTTGGTTTTGTCATCCTGGTGCTGCTGGGCCTTGAGCTGGCCACCGGAAACTTCGCTCTTTTGCCGATGGCATACGCCGCCGGGGAAGTCTCCTGGCCTCGTGTGCTCCGGAATTGGGGCTGGGTATATCTCGGAAACCTGGCTGGAAGCTTGT
>Ga0310913_10001966_pt1 | contig 10821 bp, 6 predicted proteins | sample GREbulkMGOX082_FD_203447 | JGI IMG/M metagenome (GOLD analysis project Ga0310913, IMG submission 203447) | Lab enrichment of tropical soil microbial communities from Luquillo Experimental Forest, Puerto Rico - GRE.bulkMG.OX082 | ecosystem: Environmental > Terrestrial > Soil > Tropical forest >...
AGATACACCTTCCATGTCGACATTCCGAGCACCGTGATGGTAAATGCGGTCGGCAAAGCGCTGGTGCGCGAGAACATGATGAAGGACAAGAAGTTCTACACGCTGACCGCCGACTACATTTTCGGCCACGATCTTGCGCGCGCGGCCAAAGCGTTCTTCGACGCCAATGGCGGCAAGCTGATCGGCGACGAGCTGGTCGCAACCGACGTCACCGACTTCAGCCCGTATCTCCTGAAAATCCGCCAGTCGCAGCCCGACGTGGTCTGCTCCAACCTTGCCGGCAATCAGGTCACCAACCTGATCAAGCAATATGCCGAGTTCGGCCTGCCCTACCCGATCGTCGGCTTCAATCTCAACACTGCGGATGCCTGGGCGGCCGGCGATGGCAATCTGAGCGGCACCTGGCCGACCGTCTGGTACCACACGCTCGACGTGCCGGCCTCAAAGACGTTCGTCGAGGGCTTCATAAAAAAGTACGGCAAGCCGCCGGAGAACCATGCCTGGATCGAATATGCCTCGCTCAAGATCGTGGCGCAGGCGATCAACGAGACCAAATCGACCGAAACCGACAAGCTGATCGCCTATCTCGAAAAGGAAACGCAGTTCGACATCCTCAAAGGACGCAAGGGCTATTTCCGAAGCTGGGATCACCAGCTCATGCAGGAAGCATATCCCTTCACCGTCAAGGCCAAGGGCAAGGCGAAGGACCAATGGGATACGCTGGAACTGGGCGCGGCGATCCCGGGTGCAAACGAACCGCTGGAATCGATCGCGCTCACCAAGGAACAGAATCCCTGCTCGATGTAATCGAGGCTGTCGCTCTTCTGGATACCGTGGAGCGGATTTGACATTCGCTCCGCGCCTCCCGCGAGTTCGCAGGCGAATGTCAAACCCAGAGGTCCACGATGAGCCCAGGCTTGCCAGTGGTCCCTTGATTCCAGCATTCGCTAACGAGCCTGCCAAAATCGAGTGCGAATGTTAGAATCGGACCACTAGCCATGCAGTTCGGATTTCTGCTCGAACAGGTGGTGAATGGCCTCGTGCTCGGAGGCTATTATCTTCTGATCGCACTCGGGCTGTCGCTGATTTTCAGCGTGGGCGGCATCGTCAATCTCGCGCACGGCGCGTTCTACGCGCTCGGCGCCTATGCCTCTGTCGAGATCACCAAATATCTCGGTTTTGGCCCGGCCGTGGTGATCTCGCCGGTCGCCGTCGCAATTCTCGGCATCGTCTTCGAGCGCTTCATCCTGCGCCGCTTCTATACCGCCGATCCGATCCTGAGCCTGCTCGTGACCTTCGCGCTCGCCATGGTCACAGAACAGGCGATCCGCATCATCTGGGGTGCCGCGCCCCTCTCCGCGTCGATCCCACCCGCCTTCCGCGGCTCGGTCTTTGTCGGCGACTTCCTGTTTTCGCGCTATCGCCTCCTGATCCTCGCCGTGGTCGCCGCGGTGCTGCTCGGCGTCTGGCTGCTCTTGCACAAGACTTCGTTCGGCCGCGTGGTGCGCGCCGGCATTCAACGACCCGACATGGTCGCCTCGCTCGGCATCCGCCTGGAGCCTTATATGACGGCAGTCGTCATGCTCGGCGTCGGCATGGCTGCGCTCGGCGGCGCGTTCTTTGCGCCGATCACTATCGTGCATCCGGCGATGGGCGCCGAGATCATTACAGTTGCCTTTGTCGTCGTCGTGATCGGCGGCCTCGGCAGCTTCTGGGGCGTCGTCATCGCGGCGCTTTTGGTCGGCGTCGTGCGCGGCATCACCATTCACTTCGTGCCTGCGGCCGGCGAAGCATCGATCTACATCCTGATGTTCCTGGTGCTGCTGGTGCGGCCCCGCGGGCTGCTCGGCGAGCGGATCGAGAAGTTCGAATGACGACCTCGCGCACCGAAAAATACCGGCCGCTCTGGCTCGCGGCGCTGGCGATGGTCGCCTTGCCGCTGGCACTCAAGGCGCTCGGGCTGTCACTCAACACCGGCATCATGGTGGTCGCACTTTCGATCGCGGCCTTGGGGCTCAATCTCTGCATCGGCTATACCGGGCTGGTCTCGTTCGGCCATTCGACCTGGTTCGGCATCGGCGCCTATGCGGCGGGCCTGATCCAGCTCAACTGGTTTCGCGACCAGATCTGGCTGCCGCTCGCCTTGTCGATGGTCGTTGTGGCGATCGTCTCGACGATCGTCGGCATCATCATTCTGCGGCGACGCGGCGTCTATTTCTCACTGCTGACGCTCGCGCTCGCCGCGCTGAGCTACACCATCGCTTTCCGCTGGAGCGCGGTGACCGGAGGCGAAGATGGCCTTGGCGGTTTGAAGCGCGGCACGATCGGGCCGTTCAGCCTCGACAACGCGCTCACCTATTACGTTACGGTCGCGGTCATTGCGCTCGCCGTACTCTATGTGCTGCTGAGGCTGGCCCGCTCACCCTTCGGCCATGTGCTGGTCGCGATCCGCGAGAACCAACTGCGCGCCACCTTTCAGGGCTATCCGGTTCAGCGCTACAAGCTGGCGGTGTTCGTGATCTCGGCGATGGTGACGGGGCTCGCCGGCGCGCTGATCGGCTTCCAGAACTACCTTGTCTCGGCGGATGCCGTGTCGGTGCCGTTTGCAGGCGAACTGCTCGCCATGGTCGTGATCGGCGGCATGCGCAGCATGCTGGGCCCCGCGCTTGGCGCGCTGTTCTTCATCCTGTTCCGCGAATTGTTTTCGATCTGGACCGCGAACTGGCTCTTGCTGTTCGGACTCACCTTTGCCGGCTTTGTGATGTTTTCACCGGAAGGCCTGGTCGGCATCTGGAACCAACTGATGCGGCGCCTGAAACCTCCGCCGGAGGAAGCCGCCGCCATGAGCAAGCGCAAGATCTACAACGATCTGCCGCCGCCGGCCTTCCTGAAACCGCAGGCGTTTGAAGGCGTGGTGCTGGAGGTCAACGACGTTTCAAAACATTTCGGCGGTATCCGCGCAGTGCGCGACGCAAGCCTGCAAATCAGCGTCGGCGAAATCCACGCGCTGATCGGTCCGAACGGCGCCGGCAAGACCACGCTGTTCAACCTGATCTCCGGCCTGTTTCCGTCGGATGCCGGCACCATCAAGCTGCGGGGCCGCGAAATCCAGAATGTGCCGTCCGACCTGATCTGCCATCAGGGACTGGCCCGCTCGTTCCAGATCACCAATTTGTTCAAGGGACGGTCGATCTACGAAAATCTGCGCCTGTCGCTGCAGGCGCGCAGCCCCGGCCGTTTCAACCTCTGGCGCGATACCGATGATTTCGCCGATGTTCATGCCGAGACGGCGGAGCTCGTGAAGTTTCTGGGGCTCGAGGGCATCGAGGGGATTGCCGGCGGCGATCTCTCCTATGGCGGGCAGCGCCTGGTCGACCTCGGCATCGCGCTCGGCTCCAAACCGCAGGTGCTGCTGCTGGATGAGCCGCTCGCCGGACTTGCCGCAGCCGAGCGCGAACGCGTCTCGAACCTGGTTCAGAACATCGCGGCGAACATTCCGGTCCTGATTGTCGAGCACGACATCGATCGCGTGCTGGGGCTTTCCAAAACCGTCACTGTGATGAATCAGGGCGAGGTCCTGATGACCGGCACACCTGGAGCCGTTCGCAGCGATCCTCTCGTGCAGGAGATTTATACGGGCAAAGGCATTCCCGCCATTGCCCATCCCTGCGCCGGCAGGGCGAAGGCCGACACCGCGCCCCTTCTGCGCTTCGAGCGCGTCAACACGTTTTACGGCAAGAGCCACATCCTCAACGACGCCAGCCTGGATGTCCGCGACGGTGAGATCGTCGCGCTGCTCGGGCGCAACGGCGCCGGCAAGACCACGCTGTTGAAGACGCTGGCGGGCCTTGTGCCGGCCGCATCGGGCACAATTCAATATGAAGGTCGCGATATTGCGCAGCTTCCCGCACCCGATATCGCGCGCCTCGGGGTCGGTTATGTACCGCAGGGGCGCGGCCTGTTCGCCGGAATGACGGTGCGCGAGAACCTCGCGCTCGGGCGCCTCGCCCGCAAGACCGACGGCAGCCACGGCATCGTGTGGGACGAGGAACGGATCTTTGCGCATTTCCCGAGCTTGAAGGAACGCATGGAGGTCGCGGCGGATTATCTCTCCGGCGGCGAGCAGCAAATGGTGGCGGTCGCGCGCGCGATGTCGGGTAATGTGAAACTCCTGCTGCTGGACGAACCGTTCGAGGGCCTTGCGCCGGCGGTGACGCTCGAACTGTTCAGTGTGTTCGATTCCTTGCGCGCGCACATGTCGATCGTGATCGTCGAGCACAATCTCGATCTGGTGCTCGCGCTCGCCGACCGCGTCTTCGCGCTGGAGCGCGGCGCGGTGTTCCATCAGGGGCCGGCGGCGCCGCTGTTGACCGATCTCGACTACCGCAAGAAAATCCTGTGGCTATGATGCGGGAGGTTCTGATGCGCGGTCTCATGACGGCGGCCCTATTGGGAGCGATGGCCTTGTTTGCGAACTCTTGCGGCGCAGCCGACAGCATCATGACGATAGCCGTGTTCACCAAGAACACGACCAATCCGGCGTATAGCGCGTTCCGTCTCGCCGCCGACCAGATCGGACAGGCAACAGGCGCCAGAATCGTCCATTTCGTTCCGATGCAGCCCGACAATGTCGACGAACAAAAAGCGATGGTCGAGCAGGTGTTGAAGGACCGCCCCGATGCCGTCGTCTTTATCCCTGTCGACGACGTCGCGATGGTCGAGCCGCTCAGGAAGCTCAACGACGCCAAGATTCCGGTCGTGCTGGCCGCCAATCCGCTGCCGGGCAATTTCGTTACCTTTGTCGGTGCCGATGATTTCGCCATCGGCTATCGGCAGGCGCGCTATCTGTTCGATCATCTCGCGGGCAAGGGCAGGATCGTCATTCTGGAAGGCATGGCCGGCGCGCCCACCAACCGTGAGCGGCTGCGTGGCTACAAACAGGCGCTGACCGAGGCACCCGGCATCACCGTGCTCGCCTCAGCCAGCGGCAGTTACCAGCAAGCCGACGGCAAGCGCGTGATGGCGGGCTTTCTCGCCGATCACTCAGAGATCGATGCCGTGCTGTCGGCCAACGACAGCATGGCGCTCGGCGCGCTGGAGGCGCTGAAGGAGGCAAATCGCACCGCTGTCGTGATCGGCATCAACGGCATTCTGCCGGCGGTGAAGCGGATCGAGAGCGGCGAGATGCTCGCGACGGTCGATTTCAACATGTTCAAGATCGGCTGCACCGCGACGCGGGCAGCGGTACGCTATCTCCGTCGCGAACCCCTGCCGGAGAAGGTGATGCTGCCGGCCGAGGTGATCGACAAGAGCAACTACAAAGCCTGGCTCGTTCCGGTCGAACGGCGCCCGTGCCCGGAATGGGACGAGGTCGTCAAGCCGTAGGCAGCCTTCGCCGGCTTGTTGATCGGACTGCAGGATGTCGACGATTGCGGCCCCCGTGGCAGCCGTGCCGACGCCGACATCTCTGGCGACGCGGCCCTGTTCAATGGCCGCCGCCACCGCGAGTTGCGGCTAATCGTACGACGACGGACCGGCATCGCGGTAGGCCCAACAGACCTCCCTGGGAATGCAAACCGGCATATCGATCCCGATCGCGTGCCGCGCCGCGGTGCCGAGCTCCAGCGCTTCCAGCCTGTTGCCGAACAGGTCGATGTCGTAAACGGTTTGTGTACCCTGATAGCGGCGATCCACGAGTCTTGCCGTGAACGCATTGGCGCGATCCGCCCGGCCGATCGCGATGTTTTCCGGCCGCAGCGCAATCCGCACCTTGTCGCCCGGATCGAGCGGCTGCAACAAGGCCGCCTCCCCCTGTCGCCCCCCGCCGAAATCGACCACGCCGAACTTGCCGTTGCGCGCCACCAGCGTGCCGGCGAGTTCATTGGTTGCGCCGGTGAAATTCGCGACGAACAGATCGGCCGGGCGGTTGTAGATCTCGTCAGGCGTGCCAAGCTGCAACAGCTTGCCGTCCCGCATCACGCCGATACGATCACCGAGCACCACGGCTTCGGCCTGGTCATGGGTGACGTATAGCGCGGTCATGCCGGTCTGCTTGAGGATCACACGCAGATCGTCGCGCAGCCGGAGGCGCAGCTTTGCGTCGAGGTTCGACAGCGGTTCGTCGAGCAGAAGCAACTGCGGCCGATAGACGATGCTGCGCGCCAGCGCCACGCGCTGCATCTGGCCGCCCGACAGCGCCACCACCGGCCGGTCGGCATATTCGGACAGGCCCACCAGATCCATCACCTCGTCGACCTTGCGGTTGGCCTCGGCACGCGAGAACTTGCGATGCTTGAGCGGATAGATCACGTTCTGGCGCACGGTCATGTGCGGCCACACCGCGTAGGACTGGAACACCATGCCGAGCTCGCGCGCGCGGGGCGGCACCAGAATGCCGCGTGCCGGCGACGACACGAGCTTGCCGCCGATGGCGATTTCCCCATCGGTCGGATGTTCGAGGCCTGCCACGCAGCGCAAGGTCGTGGTCTTGCCGCAGCCGGAGGGGCCGAGCAGCACCACGATCTCGCCGGCGGGCACGGCAAAGCTCACGCCGTCGATCGCAGGACGACCAACCGCGAACTGCTTGCGCAGGTCCGTGACCTCTAGCGTGGCGGTCATGCTTTCCCCTGACCCATCGTGCGGTTCGTCACTGCCGATAGCCGAATGTCTTGTCCCAATCGGCAACCCAGTCGGCATGCAGCTTCACATATTGGTCGAAGTTCGGATACCAGACCTTGACGACCTTGGGATCGAAGCCCTCCGGATAAACCGGAACCTGCTTGAGCGAGGTGAGGTTGCCCTGCTCCCGGATCATGAAGCTCTGGCCTTCCTTCGACAGACTCCAATTGAGATAGAGTTTTGCCGCATTGGGGTGCGCCGCGGTCTTGGGGATTCCTGTCGCGTAGGGGTTGGCCGGAACACCCTCCGGGGGAAACACCATCTTCACCGGTGCGCCTTCCTTCTGCTTCGGGTAGATCGCGTTGTAGAGCAGCGGTCCCATGGCGACCTCGCCGCGCACCATTGCATCCGACATCGGCGCGCCCGAAGGATAAAGGATAGGATGGGTCGCGGCCTGCTTCGCCCAGTAATCCTCGCCCAGCACCTGACGCTCGAACATGATGCGGGTCCAGGTCGTGCCGCCGGATTGCGCGAACACCTGCGCCGTCATCTTGTCGTATTGCGGCTTGGTCAGGTCCATCCAGGTCTTCGGCGGATCCTTGACCAGTTCGGTGTTGTAGGCGATCGACCAGACGGCGGTGAGCCGGGGCCAGAATTTCGGCGAGACCAGCGCCGCCGGATCGTAGTCGGCGGCATTCGGCGGCGCGTAGTCCTGGAACAGGTCGGCGAGCGGCAGCATCAGCGCGCGGTCGGAATGGTCGACGATGTCGGCAATCAGCTTGCCTGCGGCGGCTTCCGTCTTCACCCGCGTGATGAGCTGGCCGCCCGGCGCGCGCACCATCTCGACCTTGATCTCGGGAAAGCGCTTGTTGAATTCCCTGATGACGTCCTGCTCGACCTCCGCATAGTTCGCGGTATAGAGCACCAGCTTGCCTTCGGCCTTGGCGGCCGCGATCAGTTCAGGCGAGCCGAAATTCTCTTCCGCCTGCACGTGCGTGCCGCCGAGGGCAAGACCGAGGCCGATGCCGGCCATCGCCGCGAAAATCTTCCTGATCATGAACGATTTCCCTCCCTGTTTTTTATCTGATCCGTTGTGCTACGCCGCCCTGCGCGGCGCTCCGCGCCAGCCAATTCGCCCCGCCGATGAGAGCGCCGAGCAACACGGTTTGCACCAGGCTAAATGCCGCAGTCTTTCCGATATTGCCGCCCTCGTAATAGTCGAGCAGCAGGACCGACATCACCATGGTGTTGCTGGTGTAGAGAAACAGCGAGGAACCGAGTTCGCGGATCGCCAGCACGAACAGCAGCGTCATCGAGGCGATCACGCCCGGCCGCGCCAGCGGCAGCACGATGGAGGCGATGGTCGTCAGCATACCCTTGCCGCAGACCCAGGCAGCTTCTTCGAGTTCGCGGTGAATTTGCAGAAATGAGGTCGAAAGCGCCTTCACCGTGTCGGGCATGAAGCGCGCGATAAAGGCGAGCGCCAGGATCCAGATCGTGCCGTAGAGCCCGCCGGGAATCCCGATCCAGGCCCAGAGATAGGCGACGCCGATCACGAGGCCGGGAATCGCAACCGGCAGCGTCGCGATCAGGTCGATCAAGCGCCGGCCCGGCACATGGGTGCGATGGACGGTATAGCCGATCGCAAACGCAAGCGCCCCGCCGACCACCGCCGTGATCAGCCCGACCTCGACTGCGTTGTAAATCGAGCGGATGGTCAGCGGGTTGTCGAAGATGGCGTTGAAATGAACAAGCGAATATTGCCGGAGATCGAACAGGCTGGCGATGTCGCGGATAAACATGAATTTGCGAAAGGCCGCGACGATGAGCGCGAGCATCGGCAGAACCACGACGATCAGGAGGTAGATCAGCCCGAGCGAAAAGGTGAACCAGCGCCACCGGCCCAGATCGAGGGTGCGCGGCCGGAATGCCTTGCCGGCGACGGTGGTGTAACTGCGCCCGCTCAGGACCTTTTGCTGCAGGAAGACGAGCGCACCGGTCACCACCATCAGGATGATCGCGACGGCGGCGGCCGTGTTGTAAAGCGGCGGCGACCAGTTCGTGAGCTTGAAGATATAGGTCGTCAGGACGTTGATGTTGGCGGGCGCACCCAATACCGCGGGCACGCCATAGATGCCGAGCATCACGATAAAGGAGAGCAGCATGCCCGAGACGATCGCCGGCATGATCAACGGGAATGTCACCGAGAACAGCGTCGCAAAGGCGCTCGCGCCGGAAATCTCCGCAGCCTCCTCGAGGCTGGGGTCCATGTTACGCAGCGCCGACGAGGTGAACATGTAGACATAGGGCGCGTAATAGATGCCGAACACGAACACGAGGCCGGACATCGAATAGAAGTCGACATGCCAGTCGAGGCCCGCCCATTTGAAGGCGGTGTTGATCAACCCGGTCTTCGGCGATCCCAGGATGGACCATGCAACGCCCGCAACGAGCGGCGGCGCAAACAGCGGCAGGATACTGGTCGCGGCGATAAAGCCCCTGAACGGCGTGTTGGTGCGCACCACGATCCAGGAAAACAACAGCCCGATGACGACCGCGATCGCTGTCCCGCCGCCGCAGGCAAGCAGCGTGTTGGCAAGCGCGTCTGCGACGTTCGGATTGGCCACAACGGTCAGGAAATTTGCGACTGACAGATGACGCAGGCTCAGGCCCTCGACCACCGGATTGGTGTCGGTGAGCGCGCCGAGCAGCAGCGTGAGAACGGGATAAACGACCAGAAAACCCAGGATCGCGAGCAACAGGACGACCCAGACGCCGGCGATTGCGCCCCGGCGCCTGCCCTCGACGCCGCTTTGCGCAGCCTCGATGCGCCGGCTCAAAACCTGTCCGTCCAACGCGCTGTCCCTTCCGGCGGTGCTTCGTTCGTGATCTTGACCGCGTTGGAAGGAAGCCTAGTCGATCGGCCGGCAGCCCGGAAGTAGCCGAAAGTCGGCCCGAAATCGCGGGCCGGCCCTGCCGCATGGCCATTATGCGTCCATGCGACTGGGGGATGCCGCCCGGGCGTACTAAATGCCTCCCGGAACGCACCGGCCTTCAAGGCGAAGAATTGATTCGAGCATGTTTGTCGATCGAAACGCCGTGAAGGGCCAACCGATACCGGTCACCGACGGTTTGCCTGCGGAGCGGCGGCGCTGGGCCGTTGCCGCGATCTTCACCGCGCTTGCAATGGCATCGCTGGATACGGCGATCGCAAATGTCGCACTCCCAGCCATTTCCGCCAATTTACGTGTCAGCCCCGCCGAGGCGGTGTGGGTGGTCAATGTCTATCAGATCGCTCTGGTTGCGACGCTGCTGCCGCTTGGCGCGCTCGGCGAGATCGTCGGCCATCAGCGCATCTATCTCGGCGGTCTCGTGCTGTTCACGCTTGCGTCCGTGGGCTGCGCTCTCGCCTGGTCGCTGGAAAGCCTCTTGATCGCCCGCACGCTGCAGGGGCTTGGCGCCAGCGGCATCATGAGCGTGAACACGGCCCTCGTGCGCTTTGTCTATCCGAGCCGCATGCACGGTCGCGGATTTGGCCATAACGCGCTGGTCGTCGCGACCGCCTTCACCTTCGGACCGACCATCGCGTCCGCAATCCTGGCGATCGGGTCCTGGCCGTGGCTGTTCGCAGTCAATCTTCCCTTCGGCCTCATTGCGATCGCGATCGGGTTGAAGACGCTGCCGTCGACGCCACGGGCCGTGCATGCTTTCGACTTTCCCGGTGCTGCATTGGCGGCCGCCTGCCTCGGTCTCTTCATCATGGCCATTGGAGGCGCGGCGCATCAGGCAGAGCCGAGCCTGGTGCTGATCGCGCTCGCGACCGGCCTGGTGTTCGGCTTCCTCCTCGCGCGCCGACACGCCGATCATCCGGCGCCAATGTTGCCGATCGACCTGTTCCGGCGACCGCTGTTTGCCTTGTCGGCCGCGACCGCCGTCTGCTCGTTTGCCGTACAGGGCCTGTCGTTCGTTGCCCTGCCGTTTTATTTCGAGGACATCCTGCAGCGCTCGCAGGTGGAGACTGGATTCTTCATGACGCCGTGGCCGCTGGTGGTCGCGATCATGGCGCCGATCGGCGGCCGTCTGGCGGACCGATTTTCCGCAGGCATCCTCGGGGGCCTCGGACTGATCCTGCTTGGCCTCGGCATGTTGCTGTTGGCAACGCTTCCCGCCAATCCCGGCGTCGCCAACATCGTATGGCGGATG
>Ga0310913_10001970_pt1 | contig 10811 bp, 7 predicted proteins | sample GREbulkMGOX082_FD_203447 | JGI IMG/M metagenome (GOLD analysis project Ga0310913, IMG submission 203447) | Lab enrichment of tropical soil microbial communities from Luquillo Experimental Forest, Puerto Rico - GRE.bulkMG.OX082 | ecosystem: Environmental > Terrestrial > Soil > Tropical forest >...
TCAAGCCTGTGACGAACCAAGGGGCGCCCCTGCGAGGCAGATAAGTACCCGCTCTTCATGGCACCTATTGGGCCAAATTAAGGAACGTGCGCCGAAAGCACCGGTTTTGACGGCCTTGGGCACGATCACGGCTACGGAAACCGCGCTTCCTGCGCCGGATTGAGGGAGTTGAGTCGTGTATGGCGCGAATTACGCGGCAATCCCCACCCTTTCGCGCCGAGGTGCTGAAAAGTGCAACGATTTACCCTTCTGTGGCAATTCAGGTGTGTTTTCAATTGACAGGCCCGGATTTCCATCCTACGATCTACAAACCCGCATCCCCTGAGGTAGGTAGAGTTTGCTGTTCCCTCCCCGTGTGCTAAGTCACGAGTGTCTCTAGACTATGGCAGCTAACCCGGAAAACGCCTACCTGGCTCCGGCACAGGGGAGAAGCGCGCAGCAGGAAGCCCCGCAAGGGATTGTTCTGCCTGAGGACGATCCCGCCTCGTCCGACTATCCGCAAGACCTGCTGCAGAACTACAACCAGCTTTCCGAACGCTACCGGCGCACGACCAACGCTCTGGCTTCCGCAGCCCACGATCTGAAAACCCCGCTGGCGATTTTGAATGGCTACATCGAGCTGCTGCAGAGTCAAAAGCTCGGACCTTTGAACGAGCGGCAAAGAGAAGTCATAGCCGACATGCAGGCCAGCGGGCAGCGCTTACAACACTTCATCCAGGATTTTCTGTCTTACACGGTGCTCGAGACGGGCGAGTTGCGAATGCAGTTCGCGCAGGGCGATATGAACGGATGCCTTTCCGAGGTGTGCCGGCTGTGGTCGCCGCGTTTTCAGGAAAAGGGCCTGGCATTGTATTTCCTTGCGAACGACAAGCTGGTAGGGTTTCCCTTCGATTCAGCCAAGGTACAGCGCGTGGTTTCGAACTTGCTAGAGAACGCGTGCAAGTTCACGCCTTCTGGTGGAACGGTTTGGCTACATGCGGAGCCTTACATGTGGGAGCGCCGCGGCGCGGCCAAATCGGCGGTTGAAAAAGAACGGCGGCGCCAACCGCTGTCGACGCCCAACGCAGTGAAGGTGAGTGTGGCCGACACCGGGCCGGGGATTCCGCCGGAATATCACGTGGAAGTGTTCGACGATTTCTTTCGCTTGCCGAGCGACCAGAACCAATCGGAGGGAATGGGGTTGGGACTGGCGATCGCGCGGCGGCTGGTCAACGGCATGGGTGGCAAGGTTTGGGTAGAGAGTGAACCCGGAGCCGGCAGCAAGTTTTCGTTTCTCATTCCTCTGAAGCCCTCCCTCAACAGCACGCACAAAGGGAAAAGCAAATGAGTGAAGCCACCAACATCCTGCTGGTTGACGATGAACCGGGAATGCTGCGGTACATCCGGACCCTGCTGGAAGTGGACGACTACAAAGTGGAAACGGCCTCTACTGGCGAAGAAGCCCTGCAGCGAGTGGAGAAGGGGCTGGAGCCGGAGTTAGTGCTGTTGGACGTGTTGATGCCGGGCATTGACGGTCTGCAAACGCTGGAGCAACTGCGACAGATCCGGCCGGGCGTGAAGGTGGTCATGCTCTCGTGCGTGAACGACACGCGCAAAGTTGTCCAGGCCATGCGACTGGGCGCGCAGGACTACCTGACCAAGCCGTTTCAGAAAGCCGAACTGGACGCCGTAATCGATCAGTGTTTAGGGAAGAACCAGCATGCATACGCCGGCGAAGTGGAAGAGCTGTGCGATGACGTGTTTTTTGTGGCCGCCAGCCCGGCGATGCGTAAGATCCGGTCGCAGGCCGCGTTGGTTGCGAATGTGGATATTCCGGTGTTGCTGCTGGGCGAAAGCGGGACAGGCAAGGAAGTTCTCGCACGGCTGGTCCACAAATTGTCGCCGCGTGCACACCGCACGTTTCTGAAGGTAAATTGCGCGGCCGTTCCCGCCGACCTGCTGGAAAGCGAGCTGTTCGGCTACGAGGCGGGCGCGTTCACGGGCGCCACACATCCGAAACCCGGGAAGTTCGAGTTGTGCAACAAGGGAACGATCCTTCTGGACGAAATCGGCGAGATGCCTCCGATCCTGCAAGCCAAACTGCTGCACGTCCTGCAAGACCAGCAGTTCTCTCGACTGGGCAGCAGGACCGTAATCAAGGTGGACGTGCGCATCCTTGCCGCAACGAACATCAACATTCCCGAAGCGCTGGCGACCAAACGGCTGCGCGAGGATTTGTATTACCGGCTGAACGCGTTCACGTTAAGCCTGCCACCCCTGCGGGAACGTAAAGAAGAAGTTCCGATTCTGTTGAAGCACTTCATGTCGCGCATGGCCGAACAGTACGCACGGCCTCCCCTGCCGCTCTCGCCCACCTTGATGACAGCGTGCCTGGAGTATCCCTGGCCGGGAAACCTGCGCGAACTGAGCAACTTCATCAAGCGGTATTTGATCCTGGGCGACGAAAAGCTTGCCATTGCGGAATTGCACCCCAAGGCTGGCGGCAACGGCGGACAGCGCATCGAGGCCGGAGCGAAGCCTGGTGCCGATGGGTCGGCAGGAGGATTGAAATCCCTGTCGCGGAGCGCCAAGGACGAGGCAGAGGCGGCCGCGATCACGCAGGCGCTGGAGCAAACGAATTGGAACCGCAAGCAAGCGGCAGCGTTGTTGAAAATCAGCTACAAAGCCCTGCTGTATAAAATCCGGCAATATGGCATCGCTGATGGGGGCAATCACCACAAGCTATCAGCGGGCGCTTAGTTGAATTATTCAACATCTCTAACGACGTCGGCAGTGTCAAGGGATTTGATGTTTTTGTTTTTGTAGTTTGAGACACACGTGTCCCGTTAGCGCCGAAGCGCTGGTTCCTCCGTGAGAGTGATGGTCTTTCTTACCGCGATAACTTATATCCAACCGCATGGCTCGGCCCGTTGTCTTCATCCTTGTGGTGGATTCGCCCACCAGACATCTCTTCGGTCATGCTCGATCAGGATGTGTTATGCGAACTCCCCTCCTTGTGGGGAGGCGGGTAGCCTATTCAGTCACCCGGTCACTGCAATGCAGGACCACTGTTGAAAGCAGGCATTCCCGCATGGGCTTCCCCTTCCTGCCGCAACTTTGCTCGGCGGCAGAACTCTTCGTAGTCGATCTGGTCGCGCAACATAATCCACAGCCGGATCCCCAGTTTGCGGGCGGCCGCGACCCTCGCCTTGCCCATTCCTTTCTGGATGAGCTTGCGTCGATAGAATCGTTTCAACTCTGGGTCTTTTCCGGCTGCATGCATCGTCGCCTCCGTCCATAGATAACGCAGGAGTGCGTTGCCTTCCTTGCTCAGTTTCCCTAACCGTTGTCGCTTCCCGCTGCTGTGCTCCCCAGGGATCATTCCGATATAGCTGGCCACCTGCTTGCCCGTGCGAAAGCGCTTGGGGTCCCCTAGGAATACCTCCGTGGCCAAGGCCGTCACCGGACCTACGCCCGGATGTGTCAGTAGCCGGCACGCTTGCGCTCGGGACTGCGCCTCGGCTTCTACGATTTTATCCAGCTCTTGGATCCGCTTCTGCAGCAGGGCGTACAAAGTTAGTAGCGCGTTACGTCTTTGACTTGTGTAGTGGGCTAGAGGCAAAGCCTGCAGCGCGCTCTGTCCTGCTACACTCTACAGGCCAGAACCTTGTCGCAAGCCGTGATTGAGTGCGATCGACTGCATGGTGTGCTGCAGTCGCGCTCGCATCTTGACCCACTGGTGACGATCTCTGAGCAAAGTCCGCAAATCCCGCTGCTCCATCGACGGCATCCAGATCTCCGGAAACCGATCCTTCATCACCAGCAGGTCCACAATTAAGCGGGCATCACGGCGATCATGTTTCTGTTTCCGCGTCTCCGCCGCCCGAATCTTGGCCGGATGACCCACGCGATACTGGATTCCCAATTCCTCCAGCAGTTCTAAAAACCACTGCATGGAGCCCGTAGCTTCGATGCCTACCACGGTCGGACCTTCTAATGCCGCGTAAAACTCTCGCACCGCATTGCCTTCGTGGCGAATTATCTTTTCCGTGAACTCGCCGCTTTCCGTGTCCAATATCGCTATGCTTTGTTGCCTTGCGTGTAGATCGCAGCCTACAATTTTCATCTCGGCCTCCTTCGTCCCGAGCCTTTTTGGTTGGATACCGCAAAGTCTACTCGGTCCGTTGTGAGGCCGACGTCGTTATGACATCAGTGATATCACTGCATCTCCGCGATAAGCCTCACTCTTGGGCGCGATGCGCCGGGCACGGTAGATTCTGACCAAGGCCTAACGAAATTCCAGCTCTATTCATCGCTCGCCGACTTTACTCTTCGGCAAGCTTGCGCTTTAATAGCGAGACCTTCCGCTTCTGGGGGCGGGACGTTCGCATGCAAGGCAAGAGTATTCCGCAAGACCTCCCCGTCTCCTCGATCCCATCTGACCGCGCCGCACTGCTCTCCAGCGAATTTCTCGAAGCGATTCCGGATGCCATCGTGGCGGTCGACAACGACGGCATGATTCTTCAAGTCAATTCGCAGACTGAGCACCTATTCGGCTATCGCCATGGCCAGCTGATCGGTCAAACGATAGAGATCCTTGTACCCGCACGACTTCGCGCTAGCCACCGGGAGCATCGCGCTTCGTTTGCAGGTTCCCCCAGGACGCGCCGTATGGGTGCGGGCCTGGAGTTGAAAGGCCGGCGACGAGACGGCTCCGAGTTCGACGTGGAAATCAGCTTGAGCCCGGTCTCGATCGGAGGCAGCACGCTGGTGCTCAGCGCAATCCGAGACGTTAGTGACCGCAAGCGGATTGAAGAAGAACTGCGGCGCGCGAACGCGGAACTGGAGCGCCGGACGACCGAGGAGATCGGCGCTTACCGCGCGCGGCTGGCCGCGATTATCGATTCCTCGGAAGACGCCATCATCGGCAAGGACCTCGACGGAACCATCACAGCCTGGAACCGGGGTGCGGAGCGGATGTACGGCTACACGCCCGAAGAGGTGATTGGCAAGAACATTTCGCTTCTCGCCGAGCGAGAAGACGAAATCGCAAAAATTCTGGAGAGGATCCGTCGCGGGGAGCGCATCACGCATTATGAGTCAGTGCGGGTGAGCCGAGACGGGCGCCGGCTGCAGGTCTCCATTTCGATTTCACCGATTCGAAACCCCTCGGGGGAGATTGTGGGCGCGTCGGCGATTGCCCGCGATGTCACCGAACAGAAGCGCGCGGAGGATCGTCTGCAGCAGGCCCAGAAGATGGAAGCGCTAGGCCGACTGGCGGGTGGGCTCGCGCACGACTTCAACAACATTCTCGGGATTGTGAACGCCTGCACGGAACTGCTTAAACCACGGATCGAAGAACTTTCCGACACCGCGCAGTACGTTGGCAACATTCGCAAAGCAGTAGATCGTGGAACCTCTCTGACACGGCAACTCCTCGCTTTCACGCGTAGGTCGACGCTGCAGCCGCAGTTACTGGATCTGCACCAGCATCTCCACGACGTGAGCAAGCTGATTCGTCCGCTGATGGGGGATGACGTGGACATCGTTATCCGAACGCGTTGTGAATCGGCGGTGATCGAGATCGACCCCGGGCAGTTAGACCAGATCGTTCTCAACCTGGCTGTGAATGCGCGCGACGCCATGCCGCGGGGAGGAAAATTCCTCCTGGAAACCTCGCTGGCGGAGGCCGATGAACAATTCATTGAACAGCACCGGCCGATGCGGCCGGGAAAATATGTGACGCTGGCGGTAAGCGATACGGGCAGTGGAATGGACGCGGGGACGCTCTCGAGGATTTTCGAACCATTTTTCACCACGAAAGAGATGGGCAAAGGAACCGGGCTGGGGCTGGCGACGGTGTATGCCATCGTGCAGCAGATCGGCGGCTACATCTGGGTCGATAGCGAATTGGGAAGCGGCACAACATTCAAACTGTACCTCCCCAACGCCGAGGAGAAGATCGGAGAACAGGTGACACCTGCCGCGGAAGGGGTCCGCAGAAGGGATGGCACGACCGTTTTGGTGGTCGAGGACGACGAGATCATGCTCAGCCTGACGCGTCAGCTGCTGGAAAGCAATGGATACTCGGTTCTGGAGGCGAAGGATGCGAAGTCAGCGATCGAGGTTACCCAGAGCCATCCAGAAAAGATCGACTTGCTCCTCACCGACGTGGTCATGCGGGCAATGAACGGTCCCGAGCTTGTAAAGGAAGTGCGGGCATTGCACCCCGGCGTGAAAGTAGTCTTTATGTCAGGCTACACCGGCGAATTAATCTCACAGCATCAGGAACTGGAACATGAGATTCCTTTGCTGGAAAAGCCCTTCAGTCGGGCGGCGTTGTGGAAAATCCTGGACACGGCCCTCGGACAAAGGGGCTGACGAGTGCTCCAAATCACTTAAAGCAGGTGATTGAGATCACACAGGGCTGTGCGAAAACCCCCACTTTCCCCGGCCGGTTGGCTAGGCAGAGCTCCCCGCCGAATCTGAAAAATCTTATCTAAGCTTTTTGTTTTCAATTACATGATTGACAATTAACCGAGGCAGCTCCGCGGTTTGGGAAGTGGCCGGAGGCTTGCCCTTCTCCCTGGCGTGGCAGGAGGAGGAAAGTCATGGCAACCCCCACGATGAGATTGCAGCAGCGACCCACGACAACGAGTTCGACGGCGTTCGGCGATCTGCCTCCCGCGATTGTTCGGGAACTGGAAAGCATCAGCATCACCAACCACTATCCGACGGGAGCAGTCCTGTTCCATGAGGGACAGCCGGCCCGCGGCATCTACATCCTGGAGCGGGGGCTGGTGAAATTCTCGGTCGGCGCCAGCGATGGGCGGACCCTGATCCTGCGCATCGCGCATGCAGGAGAAGCGCTGGGAATCGCTTCGACAGTGGGCGGCCGGGACTATGAGGCGACCGCGGAAGCGCAGCAACCCTGCGACGTGACATTCATCCGTTACAGCGATGTCGTGCGCATGATGCGGTCGCATGGGGAATTCGCATTGTGGATCACGCAAGCCCTGAGCCGGGACTACAACGTGACCTGCCGGGAAATCCGCACGCTGATGCTCTCCGGATCGGCCAGCGAAAAATTGGCGCGGTTGCTTGTGGGCTGGATGGATGAGCGCTCGGGCAGCGCCGTGTCGAACCGCATGAAAGTCCCACTCACCCATGAAGAAATCGGACAGATGATCGGCACGTCGCGGGAAACGGTTACGCGGCTTATGGCCGGGTTCAAGAAGCAACGTCTGATCGAGCAGGAAGGGGCAACGCTGGTGGTTTCGGACCGAACGGCCCTTGAATCACTGATCACTGCCTGAGAATTGAAAAATCAAAAGGCCCCACGTCGAAGGAATTCCCGTTCAGCATTTCCTTCGGCGCGAGGCCTGCGCCACTTCGTCTGGAAATTACCTTAATTGCAGTCGCCAATGCCGACAATACAGGGAAAGCCCTAGAAGCCGGCACAAAGGGGCGACGACGGCGGCAGCCAGCGTTTCGGGCTAACCTGCCGGCGTCAACTCGAAGCGCATCAGTTGGTTCTGTGGGAAATCCAGTTCCAGCCGCTATTGCACTACCAGCGTGATCGGGATGGTCTGCGAGAACGAACCCGAAGTCGCGACGACGTTCACCGTGTAGGTACCGGCGGGCGTTCCTGTAGTGGTCGACGACGAACTGTGTCCGCTGCACCCGGGCTGCAGGAAAATCAGAGTCCCGACGACGAGAACCGCCAAACCGCCTAGCCAACGGCGTCCGCGACGCCGAACGCCTGCTCCCAGCAGCGCAAAGCCGGCAAGCGGCAGCCCCATAGCGAGGAACAACGTGCGGATCGGCCTCGTACTCGCGGTGGTACTCACCCTGGCGATCGTGCTGATCACAACAGTGACGGTGGATGGACTGGAATTCTGCAACGTGACCGGCGTGGTGGAGGGCTTACAGGTGGTGCCGCCACCAGGAAGGCCGGCGTTGCAATTGATCGAAATCGAAGCCGTATAGACGGGCACGGGATTGATCTGAACGGCGTAGGTGGCAGGATTTCCAGCAACGACGGTAAAGCTCGAGTTGCCGGTAATGCTCAGCTTGTACGAATTCACCGTGACGGGCGTGGCTACGGCCGTCGTGGAGAAGGCCCCCACAGAAACCTTGCCGCTGTTGGCGATGTTTCCAGCGCCCGTGGGTGTCAGATTGATGGTCACCGTTGAGCTCTGACCGCCGTTGATCGTACCCAGATTGCAGAGAATCTTGTTATCCGTGGGAGTCGACGAGCAACTGCCCCCGGCCGCCGAGGCGGAACCAAAGGTCACGGGCGCGCTTCCACTTCCGCCAGCAAGATTATCGATGAATAGCACATTCGAAGTGGTATCGCCGTTATTCTTGATCGTGTAGCTGAAGCTGATCTGATTTCCCGCATTCACAGCATTGCCGCTGGGAGAGACGACGGTTAGAGCGAAATTCAAGCTGGGACCGAGGCGCGCTGCGAAGATGTCCTGCGTTCCCCTGAGCTTGGCCTGGAGTGGACTTGCCGTGGGAAAGTTTCCGGACTTCGTTTCGCCGGTGACGTAGGTATTGCTATCACTGTCGATGGCGATTCCCGTACCCGTGTCAATGTCGGACCCGCCGAGATAAGTGACGAATTGGCTGGCGCTGCCGGTGCCACCCGCCGTGGTATCGAGTCGAGCCACGAAGGCGTCCTGGATACCCCCGAAGGTGCCTTGAACCGCATTGGAGGCGATGACCGGAAAATTCGCCGCTGCGGTGGTGCCGACTACCCGGGCCCCCTGCACGTTGTCGACAGCGATCGCGTTACCTGAGTCGTTGCCTAATCCTCCCAGGTAGGTGAAGTAGGTCAGCTGAACGTTGGTCGATCCAGTGCCCGTTGCGGGATTGTTGATTTTCGCGACAAAGGCATCCGTTGCGGTACCGACGGGGTCAGCCAGATTTGCCTGATACGGTGCAATCGTGCCGCTGACTGCGGGATGATCGCCCGAATTCGTAGAGCCGGTTACGTAAGCATTTCCCGAAGCATCGAGGCCGATGCCGAGGCCGATGTCGGTGTGGGACCCGCCCAAGTAAGTGCAGTAAAGCAACTCGGCGCCGGTGTTCGTGCCGGGATTCAGCTTGGCGACAAAGGCGTCGGGCTCGGTCACGGTAGTGGAGCACGCCGTCGTCGAAGTGCTGGTGGGATTGCCGAGGCAAAACTGAAACGCGTTCTTGATGGGGAAATCGGTTTGCGAATTTTGGCCGGTGTAAAGATAAGTCGTGCCGCCAGTGAAGTAGATATTTGAGCCGTTAGCGTTGTTGTCGACGGCGATGGCCCCACCGCTCACCGTGCCAGTCAGGGGATTCCCGCCTCCGAAGTATGTGGAGAAGACCAGGCTGTTCACGCCGGAACTGGCGGGCGCGACCTTGCTGATGAAGAAGGCGTTCGCACCCTGCAATGTTGACTGAAAGGTTCCGGCCGCCGGCGCCAGCGGGAAATTGGTCGAATTCGTAATCCCGATTACATAGACAAGGCCCTTGTTGTCGAGGGTCATGCCTTTGACGGTGTCGGTCTGATTGCCGGAGAGATAGGTGGAATACAGCAGGGTGCCGGTCGTGCTGAGTTCCGTTACAAAAGCGTGCGGATTTCCCGGAGAAACCGGAGCCGTCTGGAAGGCATTCTTGTTGGGAAAGTTGGTTGAGGTGGTCGTGCCAGCGAGGTAGGCGTTGCCAGCAGCATCGGCCGCGATGCCCGCGCTGGTGTCGGCGCCGCTGCCGCCCAGGTATGTCGCGAACACCCGCGTGGTACCGGTGGGATCGAGCTTGGCGACAAACACGTTGCTGGTCGCGCCGGAAACATAGGTGCTGCCGTCGGTCACAGGGAAGTCGGTGGAAGTGGTAGCACCTGTCAAATACATATCCGGAGCGGAATCGACCGCAATCGAAGGCTGGAACTCAACGCCGGTGCCTCCGAGATATGTGGAGTAAGACAGCATTGGGTCGATGACGAGTGGCCGGGAGCGATCGTAGTCACCGAGTTCAAAGCCGACACGATTTTCCGCCAGCAACGCAAATTTACCGGGGACCGGCCGCCGGGTTCCGTCGATCTCCTGATAAACGCGGGGCGCTTCCAGGCGAACCTCTCCTGCGTCGGTTGTGATCTTCAGATCGTCCGAATCCAGTCGCAGGTCGCGCGACCCTTCAAAGCAGAGCTGCACCTGGCGGGGATCGGCTCCGGCAGCAATCTCAAAGTCGTATTCCAACTCTCCCTGGGTGCCGTAGTACACCAGATCAACTCCCGGGTAAACCTGCGAGTACCGCACGCGGCCATATTGCGGAATGCCGACACGCCACTTGGAAGGATCGTTACCGATGTAGTAGTTGCTTTTTCCAGGCAGTGGTTCCCTGCCCTCAATTTCGGGTTTGGAGTTTGCGCCAGCCAGCTTCATGCGAACCACAGAGTTGGCGGCATGTCTATTGCCCAACGAAAGCACGGCCTCTTCCGCCGTTAAGAAGAGTCCATAGCCGCTGCCGCGGGCGATGAACTGGACACTCGGATCGGTTTGGCCGCGGTTGGGTTCGAACATCAACGAAAGATGTCCCAAGCTGACCGAAGCAGCCGCGGGAACCGAAGCTGCGGGTTGTTTTGCCAGGGGAGCCAGTGAGGCGGAGGTTTCCGTCACGGTGTTGCCGGGTCGATACGAAAGGGACAGAAGGGCTACTCCAGCGGCAAGCAGTACGAGGGATGCGGGCAAAAGGCGGCTCCACAACAGACCCGTACCCAACTCACGGCGATTCAATCTCACGTGCTCCTCCGAACTATTCAAATCAGGTGGAGAGGAATGAAGATCGGCACAAGG
>Ga0310913_10001981_pt1 | contig 10788 bp, 8 predicted proteins | sample GREbulkMGOX082_FD_203447 | JGI IMG/M metagenome (GOLD analysis project Ga0310913, IMG submission 203447) | Lab enrichment of tropical soil microbial communities from Luquillo Experimental Forest, Puerto Rico - GRE.bulkMG.OX082 | ecosystem: Environmental > Terrestrial > Soil > Tropical forest >...
TTTCGGAATGCAGGAACGATCAGATCCTTGCCGCGTGGGGTGAGGGCAACGATACGAACGCGTCGGTCTTCCGTGCTCTCGACCCGGCTGACCAAGCCCTTCGCGAAGAGACGGTCCACAGCGATGCTGATCGAGCCTGGGGTCAAATCGACGATTGGGCCGATCGCGTTGACAGGCAAAGGCCCTTTGTTCAGCAGGAGTTCCAGCACGCCGAAATCCGAGAGGCCGAGTCCAGTCTCTTCAATACCGGCGGTTGCGTACCTTGTCAGAGCGCGCATCGCCTTCATCATTACCAGCCAGACGTGGTCCGTCCCTTGAATGCCCCGGCTCATAAAAAACCTGAGTTCTTTCGAAGTATACCATCATCAATTATCTTTATATCAATAGACATGACGCCAATGCAATGGCGCCGAATCAAAAAGGAGAACCCGGTTATGAGAACCGCTTCCGTAATCGCCCGATATCTGGCGGGCCTGATCTTTCTTGTTTTCGGCCTGAACGGCTTCCTGAACTTCATTCCCCTGCCCCCGCCGGGGGGCGTCGCGGGACAGTTCATGGGCGCCATGTACCTTTCGCATTTCCTGTGGGTGATCTTTGCATTTCAGCTCGTCGCGGCGGTGCTTCTGCTGGTCAACCGTTACGTGCCGTTGGCGGTGGCCATACTGGCGCCGGTGATCGTCAACATCCTCTTTTTTCACGCCTTAATGGCCCCGAGCGGGCTGCCGCTGGCCCTTTTCGTGGCTGTACTGTGGGCGCTGATTTTCGTCGATGTGCGACCCGCCTTTGCGGGATTGTTCCAGTCGCGTTGGCAGCCAAGCGCTGAGGAGGTCAAGCAAAGCGCTGGTAGAGCTTGAAGAACGAGTAGTGGACTTACGCCACGATTTGAGGAGGTTTCAGTTATGACGAGCAATCGAACGATTCTCATCACCGGAGTGACAGGCAATCAAGGCGGCGCGGTCGCGAAGGCGCTGCAGGGCACCGGCCTTCACCTGCGCGGCCTGACGCGGAAGCCGGACAGCGAGCAGGCGGCTGCGCTGGCGCACCAGGGCGTCGACATCGTCAAGGGCGATCTCGATGACGAAGGGTCGCTGCGTCGTGCGCTGGATGGCGTGTGGGGCGTCTTCGGCGTGCAGAATGCGGGGGAGGTGGGCGCCGAGCGGGAAGAGGCGCAAGGCAAGCGTCTTGCGAAACTGGCGCGCGAGGCTGGCGTTGAACACTATGTCTACACATCCGTGGGGTCGGCGCACAAGCAGACGGGCGTCCCGCACTTCGACAGTAAGTGGCACATCGAGGAAACCGTGCGCGGTCTCCGCTTCCCCTCGCATGTGATTCTCCGTCCGGTGTTCTTCATGGACAACCTGCTGGCGCCCTTCAGTCTCCAGGGCTCCACTCTGGCCTGGGCACTCGGGCCGAGCACAAGGCTACAGATGATTGCGGTGGATGACATTGGCTGGTTCGGCGCACGCGCGTTCACCGACGCCGCCGCATTGAACCGCCGCGAGATCGATCTCGCCGGTGACGTACGAACGATGCCGGAGGCGGCGGAAATCCTGACGGAGGCGCTGGGTCAGCCGATTGCGTTCGCGCAGACGCCAATCGAACAGGTCCGGCAATACAGCAAGGATATCGCTGTGATGCTGCAATGGTTCGAGCACGTCGGCTACGGCGACGTTTGGGTCGCGAACAACTGGAATTCGGTTGATGGGGTATCGGCTGAAAATCCGGTTTTCGCTACTTCGACGTGGGGCGGCGGGTCGGGCCTAACCGTGATCTATGGAGTCGCGGGTCCGGTGAAGCCGCCGCGTGTTGGCTTGGCGAAATCGTATTAGGATTCAGAAGATCCCCCTACCGCTCCCAAGATACTGCGTGGTGGGAGATTACTCCTGCGATGTCGCCGTCACGTCAACTTGCCGGGAAACGCCCAACCCACTCTCTTGGAAATCCCGGTCACAAGGACGGAACGCCGACTTCTCGTCCAAGTGATTTAACCAGCCCCCGACAGGACTGACTCCACGCCAGGTCCCAAGACAGATAAGCGTTTATCGTTCCTGACTGATCGGTTCAATCTCCCATAAGCCGACCTCTGACCCGCAGGGCTTTCAGCGGGTCAACCCCGCGTTGCCCGTAATTTGACCTGAATCGGCGTTGCAAGGTAAAGGCCGCCTTCTCGACGACCACGCTGATGCCGCTACCTTATTTCGCTCTGCCTTTGTTTTTCGTGAGGGCGAAATGTGTTCGGAATGAACTCCAGGTCGCTGGCTTCCTTAACCGCTAGCTCAATCTGGAACTGCAGCGCATCGAGTGGCACGGGATTCTGATAATCAATGAGCGACGCGCACAGCGCTTCTTCCGGTGACTTGTTCTCGGTACGAGCGATGCGGTAGATCTTCACTGCGAGTGTCTCGGCCGAGCCCGGCGTCAGCAGCACAGGAAGAGTCTCGGCTACTAGTTTGTAATCGTCTTCGCCAAGAGTGAGCTGACGGCGCGCACACAGCACGCGAATCAGTTCGAAGGATTCGCGGGTGTCGGTCGTGGGAAATAGCGGGATCTTCACGTCAATGCGGCCCGGGCGCTTGAGGTCCACTTCGATCAGGTCGGGGCGGCTCGAAGCGAGTATCCAGATGAGCTTGCCGCGATTGGACGAGCTGCCCATCTCTTCGGCAAGCATGGAGTAGATGCGTCCCGAAACACCGGAATCGCCGGATGCCGACTCGCGACGCCCGATGGCCTGATCGGCTTCGTCAATAAAGACGTAGCATCGGCCAAGCGCCTGTAGCAGGCGAAAGATTTTCTCCAGATTGCCTTCGGTGCTGCCTACCCACTTGTCGCGAAAGTTCTTGAGCTTCACAATGGGCACGCCGGCTTCGCCCGCAAGGCACTCGACCATGAAGGTTTTGCCAGTGCCGACTGGTCCGCAAAGCAAATACCCCTTGGGTAACGCCTGCAGGTCGTTACTCTTCCAGAGCGCGATGTCCTGCCGCAGCCAAGTCTTCACTTTCTCCTGGCCGTAGATGTCGTCGAGCGTGCGCTCGGATTCGATGAACTCGATTAAGCCGCTGCAATCCTGCTCTACAAGCTGCTTCTTCAGACGTACCACATCGTCAGACAGAATCTTCGTCCGGGCATGCTCCTTGGTCTTGAGCATGGTTTCCACGGCGCCGAGCGTCGAGCCGGTAAGCTGATGTGCGAGCTTATCGAGTTGTGAGCTGTAGTCCTGCAATGCGGTCGGATATTGCGGGGACATCAGCGTGAACGCCGCGTTCAACTCGTCGCCATTGGGAAGCGCAATCTTGACGCGCGCGCTACGCGGATTGTTGGCGATGAGCAAATGCAAGTCGTTCAGGTTTTCGACGATGAGGAATGACGCCAGTGAATGCGAGACTAACAACGATTCGCTGGCCCAGTCGCGGATCAGACTAGCCATCGCATTCAGGTCGTAGTCGAGACCGCCCTGCACCATGGGAGCGATCAGGTTGGCGCTCCGGATGATGCAGGCGACCTGGCGGCCTTCGCGGTTCAGCCGCGCCAGATTGGCGACATAACGGAAGTAGTGCGTGAGCGTTTCGATCGCAGGCCGCGGCGCTTTCGGAAGCTCGGGATTCTGCTGGACCAGCGGCCATTTCGAGAAAACTTCTCCGCCCTTCTCAACGCGGATGCCATTGCCCAGGTCATAGCTGAGCACGACGTCGAAGCGCGGCAGCAGCACCTGCAGAAGAAAGTCTGTTAGCGTGCCAATGCGGTTCTTGCTGCCCGAGGGAATCAGGAGCTGATCGTAAACGTTGCCGTAGAGGATGAACTGGCTGGCAGCGTTGCTCTCATAGAGCTGAATGGCCTCCTGCGCCCACCCAGGCAGGGACGGGGCTGCAGCGGATGACGGCGCGGCAACAGGTTCGGTCGCCATCACGAGGTCTCCCGCATGGACTGCTTCGGCGCAAGATATTTGCGGTCGAGCGCGGAGACGGCTTGTTCGTCGTCACCGAAGACACCGGCTCCCAGCAGATCGCTGGCAAGCTCGATGTCGGTACTGATGGTATGCGGCTTGGTCTGCATCGTCGCGTTCTCGAGGATTAAGTCGACCTGCGCTTCGATACGCGTGAGATCGCTGTCAATCTCGGCGATTGTCTCCTCACGGCGGCGGACATTGGCTAACCGCTTCTTCAAAATGGCTTGGGTTGCCGCCTGCGATTGCCGCAGTGCCTCGGGCGCGCTGGTATCAGCGATCTGGCGGTCGAGATTGTCGATCTTCTGCTCCAGAGTGGTTTCCGTTTCGTTGTCGGGCGGGGAGAGTAGATGGTGCCGTGCCACCAGCAACTTGAGGTACGTCCACTTCAAGCTGTTGAGCGCGTCGCGGTTGCTGTCAATGATGTAGTCCTCGGCCTGCTGATTCCGAAAGACATCGAGGATGCGCTGACACTTCGCTGAGAGCTCACTGCGCCGCTCCCTTGCCTTGGGATCGAGTAAAGCAATCAGCTCCTGCCGGCGCTGTTCGTCATCGTCCTGGGCAGTTTGGATTTCCTGCGACTGGATGTACTTCTGAAAGCGCGGATTGAAGGCGAGACCCGGCACCACGACGGCTTCGACGGCAAGGCCCAGCAACCAGAATGCAGGTTGCGCGAAGCCCAGAATGCCGAACGCACTGGCCACCAGCGCGTTGACAGGCAAGTGTCCCAGGGGTGGAACCTCGACTCGGACAAAAAATGCCTTCTTCAGATAATTCAGCACGCGCGGCCTGCCAGTCTCCTTAGCATCTTAAGATTGGGTTTCCGCAGCGGGGCCCATGGACTTCACCGACGACGGAGCAGCCTGCGATTCCCCCGTGCTCGCCGCCGGCTCCAACGGAATGCCTTCCTTGGCGGCGAAGTCGGCCAGTGCCTGGTCGGCCAGCGCCTTCTGCTCGGCATCTTTCATAACGACATCCGTCATGTCCATGCTGTCGCGGGCAACGCGCACACGGCCGGCAGCCTTGGTGCGCTCCTCTTCGACAATCTTGCTGAGCCGATCGAGTGTTTCGCCGGAGCCGCCGATGTTGGTGATCATGCCCGAAGCCATTTCGGTCAGCTCGGCCATGGCCTTCTTCATCTTCATGTCGCTGATGCCGGCCTTGAGCGATTCGATCTTCTGCCGCGCAGCGTTGATGGCGACATCGCGGGCCTTCACCAGGTCTTTATATGTCTTCTCCGCCTGTTCCAACTGAGTGCGGTTTTCGTCGAGTTCGCGCTCGACCGTCTGCAAACGCAGGGCGAGTTGACCGGCGGCATCGCGATTGCCGGCGCGAAGGTTGGCCGCCGTGCGAGCGCGCAAGTCGCGCTGCTCGTTCTCAAGCTGGCGCACCTGCGAGATGAGCCGCTCGCAAAGACCGGCATGCGTTGCCAGACCCTGGTTGTATTGAGCGATTTGCTTGCGCAGGTTTTCCTGCTCCACTTCCAGCAGTGCTTCAGGGTTCTGCCTCTCCAACCCGGAGATAAACAGGCTAAAGAAGCCGCGGATGAGATTCGAGATTCGTTGGAACATTACTCGCTCCTGTGCTGCTCAGCACGGCCTTACCGATTGCTCTGGGCCCGCTGCCAACTCTGCAAAAGATTATTGACTACTTCGGCCTTGGGCGGCTCGCAAATCTTTTGCAAGTCGACCTGCACCCCGTTACCGGCATACTTCACAAAAGGACTGTCGGCAAACTTGACCGGGACGTTCGGGTTCGCCGGACGGAAGCCATGTACCAGGGCTTCGCGTTGGATCCTGTCGGACAGCAGAAAATCGAGGAAGGTCTGTGCGGCTTTGCGCTGGTCGGACGTACTCCATGGTGCATCGATGATGTAGTAAGGATTTTCGTTCCATGCGTTGTATTCCGGGTAGACGACGCGCAGCTCCCCCCAGCGGCCCTCAGCGTTCTTCAGGTAATCGATCGCCACGGCCTCGTAGACCATCAATGCGTCGTAGGAGGAAGGTCCTTTCAGCACCATCTCCTTCATCATATTTCCGGTGCTGTTGGAAAATCCGGTGGTACTGCGCTCGAGCGAGGTGAGCCACTGCTGGAAATTGGCATTCACTACGTCACCGACCGTCAGGTCTCTGGTTTTATGGTTGTAGGCGTAAGCCGCGAGCACAAGCACCATCAATCCCGAGTTCGAGTCGTTGGGATGGGTGTGCCCGAACTTGAATAGTCCCCAGTCGGGCTGGTGCGCGATGGCATCCCATCCGGACCTTTCCTGCAGCGCCTGGTTGATGGTGTCAAGGTTCATCACTTTGTATTTCTGGATGAATGCTTTGTAACGTTCGTCCCAGACCACGAACACCATCGGCGTCAGTGCCAGCGGCTCTTCTTTGATGATGGGATTGCCGCCTCCATTCTTTACCTGCCACTCCTGAACAAAAATGTCTTTGTAGGCGGCACTGGCGGGCGACCACACGTTGATTCGCTTGTCGCCTCCGAGGATGGCATGGGCGCCTTCGAGTGAGCCCATGGGTATCAAGTCGACGATGATGCGCTTGCCGTCGGAGGTTTTCGCAAACTCCGAGACTGCCCATTCGAGCCAGCGCTGCTTCTCGGTACCGTAGGCGATGCCAATTTCCGCCTGCGGCCCGCCGCCAAGGATATTGCCTGTTACCTGCTTTGTCTGCTCGACGGCTTTCTTGCCAAGAAAGAGGTAGTAGGCTCCGGCGACGCACGCGATCACAAAGAGAACGACGAAGAGCTTGCCGAGCGCTGTAAGTTTGGGACCTTCAGAAGATGGCATCATGAAAGTGTCGATCAGAAGAAAGTTGAAATATCCCGGAAAACCCCCACGATATTCTGTGGCGTGCCCACGTACGAATTGGCCTGTGTCGCGTCAGCAATCTGCTTCAAGAGGTCTTTCCTCGCGTCGTCGCCATAGGCAATGGTGAACACATGTATCGCCCGTGTCTCGCCATCGTAGCGAATGCGCTTCATGAGTTCACTCAGCTTCAAGTTGCTCTCGGTGTCAGCGCCGTCGGTCAGCACAACAACGGAGAGAATTCGGTCGTTTTTGCCGCCCTTCTCCTGCTGCAGGAGGTGGTCGTAGCCGGAAGCAATGGCGTCGTAGAGGGCAGTGCCGCCTTGGGCATAGAATGAATCGATCGTACTCAGGAGCTTGTCCTTGCCGCTGGAGATGGGTACGTCGGTCATCGCCCAGGCGACGGTTGTGCTGAACGGGACTAGCGACAGGCGGTCCTCAGGGGAAAGAAGATTCACGAGCTGCTTGGCGCCTTCGCGGGCGTTCTGCATCTTCTGGTGCTCATTCATGCTTCCGGACGTATCCAGCACCAGCACGACGTTGGCCGCCTTCTTCTTCTGCGCGAAAAGCGTCAGGATGGCGTCCATCACGGGGACAGACGGCACCTCCAGCGTGGTCTTCGGTTCCTTAGGATCAACGCCGTGCGCCGCGTCAACCGGCGAGGCGAGCGGAATGTCCACGGCCCCGGGCCGGAAGCCGTAGGTCATCGCGCGCTCCTGCTGGGGCCGTTGCAGGAGGTACTGGATATACACCCTGGCGGCTTCACGATGCGCTGTAGTCACCCATTCGCGCTCGACGATGCCGACGGGGTGATCGCTCCAGAAGGTTCCTTCCTTGGGGTAGATCGCGACCACAGGAAAAGCGAGCTTATCGGCCTCAGCGTACGATTCAACCACCATGCTCTCGTAGAGCACCGCCGCGGAGAGATATTGCGGGCCGCTGGCGAACATCTTGCGCCCGAAGAATCCGGTCGAGCTGCCGTAGTGCACTACCGAGCGCTCGATGCCTTCAACGAATTCCGCGGTGTGCGGCTTGTCGACTTCAGCGACGGTCAGGCCGGCGGTCTTACCGGTAGCGGCGTAGACTTCGGCGAAGAGCGAGATGAGTCCACTGTTGCTATATTCGGGATGGGTATGGCCAAACTTGAACTGTCCCCACTGCGGGTAGCCGTAGGCTGACCATCCCTTTTGATTGGTCGCGAGCGAGAGGATGTCGGACCACCCGATGGGCTTCTTACCCCAGCCGAGAGCTTCGGCCATGGGCTTCCACATGGCGATAACCACCGGCGAGATCACCAGGTTGTCGGTGGAGCCGATCAGTTCCTTGCCGGTTTTGGTTTGCGACTGCGCATTGCCAAGCTTGATATAGGCCGAAGAGGCGGGGCTAATGATGTGCGGCTGACGGGTGCCGTCGAGAATCTCGCTGATCAGCTCGCCTGAGCCCATGGGCAGTGCACGCACGAAGACGCGCTTGCCGCCAGGCGCGCGATGGTCTTCGCGGTTGAACTTGTCGGTAACTTCGTTGATCCAGCGCTCTTTTTCGGAGCCATAGGTAAACAGCAACTCGATAGAGTCGGCAGGCGCCTGCTGCTGTGCGCGTTCTTCGTTCGCTGAGGAGGTGCCCTTGGATTTGCACCCTGCGAGGAAAAGAACGGCGCTGCACAGCACTAGAAATGTCAGAGGAACAATACTGAACGAAGTTCGTTTCAGCAAACTGGAAATCACACGTCTGGAGCCACTCCAGCGCGGGATCCTCATAATTGTCTCCCGGAAACCGTCCACATTGTACTCTGCTTCAAAATCCGTACGCTAGGCCTGACACCCACGGCTGTTCTCGCCAATAACCATCGGCATCACAGATTTGTCTGTCTTCAACAGCTGCAGTTCCGATCATTGATTCGCATTAAGGGTGTGCCCAGCTGATTCTCAAATCGGCTTGGCACAGAGGGCCCGCAGACTGCCGGTACTGCGGGCCTTTTTTGCGAGTGGGGCAAGCAGCCCAGCAGTCAAACTGTTCGAACGTTTCTCGCAAGGATGGTTGAGGTTTGTGGATCAGGCGCCTACCACCACGTCTCACCCTGCACTCCGAAGTTCCACCCGGAGGTTTTGTTCTTGAACGCAGGGCCTCCGACAAAGCCCTCCAGGCCCTGCGACCAGTTCGCATAAGTCACGAAAGCCCGCAGAACTGGCCGGCTGAAGAACTTCCGGCCTGCTCCGATCTGTGGCGCCAAGGTGAACTTGCGCAGCCATCCATCGTAGAGACCCGACCCGCTGGATGTGTGGTCGAAGCCCGCTTCAAATGCAAGCGAAACATGATCGGTGAAGAACCAGACCGGTCGCGCACCCAAAGACAGCCACTTGTTCGTGCCGTCAGCCGGATTGCCATCCGTTTGCTGCTGATAGATGAACACCGGTTGAACCGCGAATTTGTCGTTGGGCTGTATGACCGCACTCTCGGTGAAGCGGAATGTGTGCGCATTCCGGAGATAGACAGTGGGATATTCGGCTCCGGTAGAGAAGTTAGCGGAATTGCCTACGCCATATTGCAGCGAAACGCGGTTATAGCCACCCAACCATTCCTCGCGAGTGTGGCCGATCCCGACTGCCCAGCCGCTGGTGGACGGCAGCACAGTGCCATCGGACTGTGTACCTCCTTTTGAGAACGAGTAGTCGTACCAGAATCCCAGCTGGCCCACTGGCGTCTTCACTCCATACAGCCGCACGTCGAGATTGCTCTTCGGATAGACGCCGTTATTGGTGATGAGGTCGTCGCGGGCTCCGCCGAGATAGGCCAAGGACATTTGCCCGATCTTAACGTTGAGGTTCTCTACGCCGCCGCCGTAGCCGCTCATATCGAGAAAGTAGAAGTCATTGATGTCGATGTTTAGGCGGCGGTAGTAACGCTCGCCTGCCCAGAATTGCGCCGAAGGGTTCGAGGGCAAGACATTGCCGACTTCGACGAAAGCTTCACGAAAACGGAACTGGTCCGTGCTGGCGAAGTTGTTTGCCTGGGTCGTATTGGCCTGCACCAGCACTTCCGTCTTCATCCACGCCTTGTCAGGATCGCGGTTGGGATTAATCCAGTTATTCACGAAAATCATCTCGCCGTAAGTTTCCGCCTCGTTGCCCAGGCGATACTTAGCGCCGGCTCCTGGAGCCTGAAAGGCGACCATTTGTCCACCGAGGCTGTTGAGGCCCTGTCCTGAGCGCAGGTATCCGTGAAACTCGAACTGTTTCACTTGCTGCTTCAGCTCGCTGACTACCTTTTCGGAGTCCTGAATCGAGTCGTACTGGGGCGTGTTCGCGAGCTCGGTCTGTTCGATTTCGGTCTTCTGGCCTTTGGTGAGCTTCGGCTGCTCCTGTTCCAAAACCTGCTTTGAAATCTCGGCTTGGAGATCCTGCACGGATACCACGTTTTCCTGCGTGGCGTGCGCCATGGCGCGATTGGCCTGCTCGAGAGAAGCGATGCGTCCCTCCAGAGCCGAAATCTGTTGCTCATAGAGTTGCTTCATCTGCTGGATCTGCTGCTGTAGCTCCTGCATTGTCTGCCCCTGCGCAGGCACAATTAACACCACTGTGGTGACTAAAACGAGTGCCACGGGAACGAGCAGCTGCAGCGTAGTGGTTAGGTACACCGAAGGCATTGCTGCTGAATGCTTCATCGAAACACGCTCCTGTAATGAGCTAAAGCACCCTCTCGCGGATTATTGCACCGCAGGTGCGGGAGGACTAGGTCAATCCTCAGGCGGGTTTATAGGCGTGCCAGTCCACTTTGTTACCTTTTGTGCCAGTAGCCAAACGGCAAACGCGGTTACTTGTGTAACATCGCGTTGCTGTTGAAAAACTCGATTGCGGCTTCTTTCAGTAAAAAACGACGCGCTAGGATTTTCAACAGCAACTCGCCTTTACACAACTAACCGGGCGACGCAGGATTGTGAGATCCCGGTAGGGATACCACTCACGTGGTACCACCGGGTGGCCGGGGCGGTCACCCGTCCCCGGCTCCCACAGAACGCAGCGTGCAGTTTTACCGCACT
>Ga0310913_10001996_pt1 | contig 10766 bp, 8 predicted proteins | sample GREbulkMGOX082_FD_203447 | JGI IMG/M metagenome (GOLD analysis project Ga0310913, IMG submission 203447) | Lab enrichment of tropical soil microbial communities from Luquillo Experimental Forest, Puerto Rico - GRE.bulkMG.OX082 | ecosystem: Environmental > Terrestrial > Soil > Tropical forest >...
AAAGTCGGGCCACTCTCGACCGGCTCGGAGATGATCGCTGGTGCGGTCGTCGGTTTCCGCTCGCTTACACCAATCATCCGGGGCAAGAAAGTTAGTTCAATTTGGCGCTTCTTGCAGATGCGCTCGATCTCATGCAGCACCGGCGCGCTCAAAAAGTCTGCCTCACCTGCGATCACGATCCGGTTCGTACCGATCCCGTGTATCGCAAACTCGCTGATAATCGCTTCGAGTTCGTGAGGTGCTCCAAATATCTGCACCCCTGAAATGGCTCGGCCGATCATCGCCGCGTCCTCATCCAGCACGGCAATGACGCGCTGTTGCTGGGGAGCATAGGCGTTAAGCAATTGTATGAAAGACGAGGCGAAACGATTTGCTCCGATTAAGATGATGCGCTCCCGGCGACACTGATGCTCAGGCGGCTCATTGTCTTCGCTGGCCACGATGCGCACGAAGACTCTGGCCGCGAGGAGCCCACCCACGAGCAGCAATCCGTGAACGAGCGGCATTGAGCGTGGGATGCCATCGAGACGCGTAAGCGTGAACAGCACGGCGAAAGTCATGAGCTCGGCAAAAAGCACCGCCTCCGCGATATCCAGTGCCTCGTGCACCGAAAAATAACGCGTCATCCCGTCCTGGAGCCTAAAGGCGAAGAATGCCAGGATGGCAAATCCCGCAGAAAGCACCCAATAATTGGCAATCACACTCCAGTCGGTGTTGAAGTCGACATCACGCAAAAGCAAAGCCAAGATTGGAGACACTAAGGCCCAGAATAAGTCCCAAATCGATAGGTAGATTCTGCTACCACTACGCGAAGTCGGAGAATGCACTCGCACCTCATTAACTCCTACTACCGAATGGGCCCTTCTGGGATGACCCAGGACCCCTCGCCATTCGCACGGGTGATCCCGTTGTGCTCGGGCACTAGAGTGGGTTCAGTTTCCCCGCATACCGGCAATTTCTCGATTGAAAGCCGGGCGGCGAACTTACGGCGTTGACTCCGGCTGCCGCCATATAAGCCGGCAGCTTTTTCCTCGACGTATTCGAGGATCTTGGTTCGGGCAAGCGGTGGCAACTCCGGCGCGGCCAGCATGCGATTGATGATCGACGCTGAAAGGCCGGAAGCTTTATGGCTAGCCTTACGAACGGTCCAAGCAGTGCTTCGAGAGAGCCCCAGTGCTTTGGCTTGCTCGTCGAGTGTAAGGAACCCCGCGGATTTAACAGCCTCAGCTAGTTCTCTGATTTTGGAGGACTGTCGCGCCTTCATTCTGGCGGTGAGCGGGAGCGGCCGCTGGGTCCGTGCTTGCACACGCGCCGCTGAGGACGGGCGGAACACATCCGATGAGTGCGAGTCCATGCATCGCTTCCCTGGTTGGCCGCAAGAAGTCCACGGCGTGCCCGTGGCGGTCAGGTCGCCCACAAGCGTGCCGTCCGGTTCGGCATTTTGTATTTGCGATCTCCTACGCGGGTTTTGGCGGACCATCGCAAGTCCGAGCCGTTGCCTCTACCGTTGTCGCATCGCCGCCTTTTTCGTTTCCTCTTTCGATGCGCGGCCCCGCCGTTCTTGCCACCTGCGCGCAAGAAATCTGTGTTCCCAACAATACGGAGAAGAAGGAAGTTGTCAGTGACAAATGTCACAAGGTTAGATTTTATTTTCCTCATGTCTGACATACGGCACGCGAATAGATCGCCTGTTTCCGCCGGTCTGCCGAATTGGCATTCAGCAGGAACGGCGACACGTTCTCGCGGCTCGGCCACGCAAATATTAGAGCGGCCGAACATGAAGCCTTGCCGATCCACGCTCAATGGTGCACCTCGCGCTCGAGTGCTCCGATATCGTTGAGCATGTAGGATTGCGAACGTTGCTCAATGAGCCCGCGCTTTTTCAAATCGCTCAAGACGCGACTGACGTTCTCGCGCGCCACGCCGGCCATGGCAGCCAGATCCTTCCCGCTGATCCGCTGGTCGAGCAGAATGCGTCCGCGACCCGCGTCCTTGCCGATATAGTCCGCAAGTTCGAGCAGCATGCGGGCAACACACCCCCGCACCGACAGGAAGCTCGCGGCGGCCAGGGCCTCGTCGGTTTCGCGTAGGCGCGCCGCCAGGAGGGCCGTGAGATGCTTGTAGATCTCCGGATCGTCTTTGGTGCAGTCCTCAAACGCTTGCCGGGTGATGTATCGGAATGTCGAATCGCACAGAGCGACGGCCGATGCCGACCGCGGCTGGTGATCGATGAGCGAGAGCTCGCCGATGATCTCGCCGGCTCCCACCAGCGCGATGATGCGTTCTTCGCCCCGATCCGATGTAACCGTAATTTTGACCAGGCCTTGCTCGACGCGATAGCAGCCATCGCCGCCGTCGCCGGCCACAAAGAGCGCTTCCCCAGCCTTGGCGGCGTGCTTGAACGCGCTGGCGAACAATTGCGTCGTCATCTGCGGCGGCAGGCGGGAGAGAATCATGCTCGACCGCTGTGATATGCGCATGCCTGAGCCCTGATCAGACAATGTGTCGGCGTTACTCATGGGCAGCGGCCATGATCGTTCGACCGAATCGGTTATGATCGGTTCATTGCGTGTGGTATGATGAGCGCTAGTGTCGCGCTTTCGGCAAAGACTTGAGCCAAGGCACCGCCGCAAGAACCGTGTCCCGGGTCAAAGGCAGCAAAAGCTCGCGGGAGACAGCTTGCTCGCAGCCGCTGGCAGCAGAGGAAGGGATTGGTAGGGGAAGTTGCGCGTTCAGCCGGCCTGATGTCCCACGAGCGGGGAAATAATAGATTCCTGCCGCTCGCCCACGGCTGATCAACGCGGCACGCCCAAGACGACGGTGTCTACGGCACCCGCCTTGGCGGCAAGCCAACATGGACGACGCTTTTCTCATATTGACCCTCTGGTTCTTGTTGGTGCCCCCCCCAGGCCACAAAGTCGCTCTTGACACTCCCAGTACCAAGGTACTGGCACATACCAAGGTCCTGCAATAAAACCAATCTTAAGATTGTAACAGCGATGTAACAAACGAACGGTGACGACATCATTTGAAAGGAGTTTGGCTATTTGCCAAGCTTTCCAACGAGATCGGCGATTTGTGATGGCCACGCCGGCGGCCGCGGCGGTCCCAAGACTAAGGTCATGGCGTTGGCCTGGGCCGCTGGGCGAGAGCGTCGCCCTGGTCCCGATTTGTCAGACACGAAGGCCTAGTGCGAAGACGCTACGCTGTGGGGCCGAACTCGCCGAGCTCGGGCTCACTCGTCAGGACATCGACCTGACCGGCCTAGGACTGGTGTTACCCGAGCAGGTTCCAAGAACAATCTTGGTAGGGCATCGAAAATCGTCCGAGCGGACCGCGCGGCCCCGGGCCGAGGGTGCCGCGGGCGTCTCCGCCTCGAGCTTGTGCTACGGCGCCGCTAGTTCGGTTTGACTGATGCGAGGCGGCTCGAGGTGGCGGATCGCTTCATTATCACGGCCGCCCCGCGCCAACCCGCCGCGCCAGGTTCCGCACCAGAGGTGCGGCCTGCGCACGGGTTAGAAAACGGTTTGGTGCGACCTGGTCGCCAGCGGGTGAATATCAGCTTCGAACGCTATTATTTGGATCTGCCGTCGACACAATATTCGTAGCCGGTGTCGGGTGGTGCGCCCTTTTCCGCACCGAAACGGCATAGTGGCCAAGTCTCCTTTCGGGATCGACGTTCGGCAGAACGACCGTGCGATGGAAGGCGTCCCAGTTTTCCCGTGAGAGCTGATCCAAATTCTTTACAGTGAAGTTCTGCAGGAATTTGTCGGCGTAAATGTCCTTGTGGACCGGTTGGACCTGCAGGAATGGGACGTCACTTCGAAACTCGACGGGGCTGTCGGTTTTGATGATTCGCACGTTGTTGAATAAGGGGCCGAACCAATGATCCGTCTCGATGAGTCCTTCGAACATCTGATATGACGCGCTTGGAAGATTGGCCACGCCGCGGACAAGCAGACTCCAGCCGGGCGCGGATTTAGCGACACAACCGGTCCACACTTGCAACCCGCCGGGTTGAATGGAGAGCGTGAGGAATGGCGGCGAGAATCCGCGCACATTTACCGGCGCAATCTCGTTGAACTGTTCGCTAAAGTGGGGGTATTGCACGGCGTCGCGTGTTAGCGGCAGCCACTCTTGGACCCCATCGTAGGTCCACAGCATGTCGTGTCCATCCCATACCACCTTGAAGCTGATCGGCAGGAAGACGTACCAGCCGAACGCCGAGGCGCTGGTAATGGCTTCGCAATAGCGCAGAGCGCGTGCCGGAATGACGCCGCCGACCGCGCGGTCCGCCCTCTGCGGCGGGCGTGGGTTCGGCACCATTTGAAAGAATTCGACAAGCGGGCCATCGATCGGCGCTTCGGTCATCGTGGGTTCCTCTCTAAGCGACGCACCGGCAACAAATGCCAAATAATGCTGCTGGCATTAAATGACAAAAAACCACCTGCGGGGAGCCGATCGCACTCCCCACATACAGCCAGTTTGATACGCCCTAGTGTTAGCGGCCGAATACCGGGGCGGAGCCCTCTCCCAGTTGCACCTTGCCCTGGTTATGGGTGGCGGCGTCACGCACAACCTTCTCGCCGGAGCGGATGGCCCGCGGCGCGAACACCGGGGCGGCGCCCTCTCCCAGTTGCACCTTGCCCTGGTTATGGGTGGCGGCGTCGCGCACAACCTTCTCGCCGGAGCGGATGGCCCGCGGCGCGAACACCGGGGCGGCGCCCTCTCCCAGTTGCACCTTGCCCTGGTTATGGGTCGCGGCGTCGCGCACAACCTTCTCGCCGGAGCGGATGGCCCGCGGCGCGAACACCGGGGCGGCGCCCTCTCCCAGTTGCACCTTGCCCTGGTTATGGGTCGCGGCGTCACGCACAACCTTCTCGCCCACAACGGGCCGCCGGGCCTTCACGATCTCATGCATGGAATGTCTCCTTAGTTTGTGGAAAGTCCCCCTTCCTGGTACCCCCAGCCTAAAAGTATTGGGACCTAGCACCTACTAGATTCTGGTCTTGGGGCCACCGGCGCGAGGTATTGGCACTGGCCGGGTTAGAGTACTGGGACCCAGGTCTAAAAATGTTATCGCAGGATACTTTTGGCTGTCCTTTCAGGCGCGAGCACACCAAAATATGGAACTTTTCCCCAGCTACCCCGCATGAAGGCCGCCCGCGCAGCACCCGTTGGTAAGCTCGTCGATGCCCCCAGTGCACACCAAAATGGCAAGCCCACTCGAAATGGCCCTGCTTGCGCTGCTCGGCCTGCTGTGGGGGATGCCCTATGCGCTGACGAAAATCGCGCTCGCAACCATCCCGCCGGTTACCTTGGTTGCGACGCGCGTTGCATTGGCGGCGGCGGTGCTCTGGATCATTGTGTTCTTCATGGGCTGCAAGATCCCGGCGCGGAGGGATTTTGTCGGCGGGCTGTTTGTACAAGGCTGTCTCGGGTGCGCGATTCCGTACGGGCTCATCGCAATCGCCCAGCAATCAGTCGACAGCGCTCTCGCCGCCATCCTGAACTCGCCGACGCCAATTTTCGTGTTTCTCATCAGTTTGGCATGGACACGGCACGAGCCGCTCACGGCGGGGCGAATATTTGGCGTGACCACGGGGTTGGGTGGGGTGGTGTTGATCGCGGGCGCAAGCGCGCTCCTGGGCCTTGGTCAGGCAGCAGCCTGGCAAACGGCCATCATTGTGGCCACAATCTCATCGGCCGTCGGCGCCATTTATAGCCGCCGGTTCGACGCCGTGGCTCCGCAGGTTACAGCGGCAGGAGCATTGACGTGCGCGGCCCTGGTGCTTGGCCCGCTCTGCGTTTTTGTAGAAGCGCCGCTACAGTCCGCGCCATCTGCAGCGGCGATCGCCGCTTTACTGGCCAATGCTGTCCTGGCAACCGCGCTTGGTTTTGTGGTGTATTTTCGTTTGATCCGGACGATCGGCAGCATGGGCGCGGCAAGCGTCAGCTACCTCAAGCCTGCCGCTGGCGTGCTGATCGGTTGCACATTGCTGGGCGAGACGCTCACCTGGACGGCAGGCCTCGGCCTTATTGCGATCCTGACCGGCGTCGCCGCGATCAATCCAAACTCGGGCCGAATGCAACCGACATCGACAGGCGTTGCGGAGAGCGCTGAGGAGGCAACACACGTTTGATCCGCGACGTGCTTCGATCGAGAAAGCCGAACGCGCACTTTCATTCGATCACGGCGTCGGCGCCGGCAAGCAATATCTTCGGGATCACCAGGCCGAGAACCTTCGCCGTGCTGAGATTGATCACAAGCTCGAATTTAGTCGGTGCTTGCACCGGAAGGTCCGCCGGCTTGGCGCCGCGGAGAATGCGGCTCACGTACTCCGATGCGCGTCGAAACTGCTCTATGGCATGCACGCCGTACGACACGAGGCCCCCCGCCTCGGCAAAATACCGATAGGGATAAATGGCCGGAATGCGGAACCGTGCGGTGAGCGAGATGATAAGGTCACGATGCACGCTCATGAAATTATCCGGCACCAGAATGAGGCCGCTTCCAGATTCTCCGCCGAGTTTCGTGACGGCATTTTCGATCTCGGACGGATCGTGCACTTCTGCGGTGATGGGCCGCACCTTCAACTTTGTCGCGGACTCGATGAACGGACGGGAAAAAAACTTACCGCCACCTGGCACGGAATTCGGATTGTACATAAGGGCAACACGGGCAAGCTGCGGAACCATCTCTTTCAATATCTCGAGATATTTCCCTGCGATGCTCGCGTGCAGGACCGTGAAGCCGGTGATGTTGCCGCCCGGTCGCGCCATGCTCGCGACAAACCCGCTACCAATGGGATCCGACACGGCGACGAACACGATAGGAATGGTCCGCGTGGCCCGCATCAGCGCGTCAGTGACCGGGGTGCTTTGGCCGAGAATGCAGCCCGGCTTGAGCTCCACCAACTCTCGCGCGAGCGCCTGCATGCGCGCGGAGTCGCCTTCGGCATAGCGGTACTCGATACGCAGGTTGTGGCCGACCGACCAGCCCGCTCTCTCAAGACCCTGTTCGAAGGCTTCGACGCGAGCCTTAGCCTCCGCATCGTTTGCGAAGCCCATCAGCACCCCGACGGTGCGCACGCGAACAGGCTCTTGCGCATTCGCCAGAATCGCCCGGGCGGCCGATGCGCCGCCGAGAAGAGCTATAAATTCGCGTCGTCTAACTTTAATTGCCATCCCCCCGACCATATCAAATTGGATAGCCGGCTGAACGGAAACTATATAACAGCCTTGCAGGAAAGCATCTGGCGCACTTTGCCGCGCCCGCGAACCCCGAGCAAAAACTGAGCGGATGAAAATTCTCCCCCGTGTGGGCACCGCCGGCATGCTATGGTCACACATCTTAACGCTTGCGCTCGGGGTGCACGTCCGGGCTGACGGGACTGATCGAATGGACTCTTATGCGGAGGAACCCGGAGCGGGAACGGGCGGGGTTCCTCCCCATGCGCGCTCTGGGCGTCTGTTCCGCAAATATGCCACCATATTCCTTGCCATCGTCTGCTTGGCGTTGGTGACCAACGGCGCGTTCGACATGTGGTTTTCATATCAGGAGCTAAAGGGCCTACTCATTCAGATTCAACGCGAGCAGGCCGAGTCCGCAGCATCGAAGATCAGCCAATTCGTGGAAGAAATCGAAGCCCAGTTGGCCTGGGTCACCCCGGTGCCCTGGAATGCGGTCACATTGGAGGAATGGCGCTTCGATGCCGTGCGCCTGCTGCGCCAAGTACCGGCGGTAACGGAGGTCGCTCAGCTTGACGCCGCGGGACGCGAGAAATTCCGGATTTCGCGCCACGCGATGGATGTAACCGAGAGCCACGTTGATTATTCACACAATCCTATTTTCGTCCAGGCGATGGCCAATAAGATCTATTACGGGCCGGTTTATTTCGTTGATGAGTCCGAACCGTATATGGCGATCGCCGTAGCCGGTAGTGGCCGCGATCATGGCGTGATCGTTGGCCAAGTGAACCTTAAGTTCATTTGGGAAGTGGTATCACAAATCAAGTCCGGCACCCGAGGATACGCGTTCGTGGTCGACTCCAGCGGGCGTCTTATTGCGGATCCCGACATCAGTCTCGTGCTACGCAATACAGACATGTCGCGGCTGCCTCAGGTCCAGGCTGCCCGGGTGCCGCAGGCGGACGCGGACAAGCCGTTCGCGGCGGTCGACCGCCAGGACAAGCCTGTACTAAGCGCGCATGCCACGGTTACTCCTCTCAGCTGGCTGGTCTTTGTCGAATTGCCGATCGCCGAGGCCTATGCGCCGCTTTACAGTTCGATCACGCGCTCGGCCGGTTTGCTCCTCGCCGCTCTTGCCCTGGCGTTCTTTACGAGCTTGCTGTTTGCGCGTCGGATGGTGATACCGATTCGGGCTCTGCAAGAGGGGGCCATGCGTATCGGTCGCGGTGACCTTACCCAACGCATTGCCATCAAAACTAACGACGAGCTCGAGGCGCTGGGCGATGAATTCAACAAAATGGCAGCTCAGTTGCAGGAGTCATATGCCACGCTAGAGCGTAAGGTCGAGGAGCGTACGCGTCAGCTCGAGCTTGCCAATCTTGCGAAGTCCCGTTTTTTGGCTGCAGCGAGCCATGATTTGCGACAGCCGTTGCACGCATTGGGGCTCTTCGTTGCGCAATTGCACGGCCGGATGCGCGCTGGTGAGCGCAGGCGGATCGTGACCCGCATCGATGCAGCGCTTTCCGCAATGAACGAGCTGTTCAACGCGCTCTTGGACATCTCCAAGCTCGATGCCGGCGTGCTCACTCCGAGCATCGCGGAATTTCCTGTTGCGAAACTGCTCGAGCGAGTTGATACGACCTTCACAGGAGCGGCCCGCGAAAAGGGGCTATCGTTGCGGGTCGTTTCCAGCCGCGCCTGGGTGCGCAGCGACTTCATCCTGCTGGAGCGCATCGTTTTCAATTTGGTTTCGAATGCAGTGCGCTACACCAGCAGTGGCGGCGTGGTCGTCGGTTGCCGCAAGCGGGGTGTCAACCTGCGTATCGAGGTTTGGGATAGCGGACCTGGGGTTCCGCAGGATCAGCAGCAGAACATCTTCGGCGAGTTCTATCGCCTTGGCGCACCGGGTGACGACAGGCGCTCCGGTCTTGGTCTCGGGCTTGCCATTGTTGACCGGCTGTGCCAGCTGCTCGACCATTCGGTGCGTCTGACGTCGATATTGGGGAAGGGATCCTGCTTTTCCGTCGTGGTGCCGCGCGTTGCCGCGCGACCGGAAATCGGCGAATCGCCCGCCCCCGCTCATCCGCTTATGGATGCATCCGATCGCAAGCTGGTCGTGGTGATCGACGACGATCCGCTCGTATTGGAGGGGATGTGTGGACTGTTTCGAAACTGGGGCTATCATTTGCTAGTAGCCGGAACCGATGACGAAGCGCTCGCCGGAATTGCCGACCGCGATCGTCCGCCAGACCTGATTGTCTCCGACTATCATCTGTCCGGCGGAAAAACCGGCATTGAAGTCATTGAGGGATTACGAAGGACACTTTCCGCCGAGATTCCTGCCTTCCTGGTCAGCGGCGACACCAATCCAGAGCTGCTGCGTCAAGCCCGCGCCAGCGGTTACCATCTGCTGCACAAGCCGGTGGACCCGATGACGTTGCGCGCCATGGTTAGCTATGTGCTGAGGGAACAGCAGGTCGCGCGCGCGCATTAAGATCGTGTCCCGGTCGCCTGCAATGGGTAACATCTGAAGAAATCCCCTTAAACCGGCACGATCCCGAATCGCAACGTGTGCAGATCAGAATCGAACCGCGAACTCCGTCTATATCCTCAGACGCTCACAAACGGGAACCCAGACCGCGAATCCGGCACAAGCCCTGGAATCGATGTACGTGAGAATAAGTGAACGAGGGGCGTCAACGGGAATAGGTTTCGGTCTGATACAAGCGATCACGCCGCTTAAACCGAGCATCTCACAGCTAGTGAGTTGCCGGTAATTTCCAGCCTAATTCGTTTACCGCAATGACCGCCTCGGTTCGATTGGTGACCTTCAGCGCTTTGAGAATTGCAGTTACATGATTCTTCACCGTGGGCTCCGCCAAACTGAGCGTCCGACAGATCGATTTGTTATTCTTACCTTGCATCATCAGCGCGAGCACATCGAGCTGACGATCGGTCAAGCCGAGATCCGCAGGTGACACGATTGCTTTGCCGCCTCCAGATGGCGCTGCAATGTGTGACAAGTGCTCGCGCGCCAGAATTTCCGGAGGGATATATATGCCCCCCGCAAAGACCAGCTGAAGAGCGCTGAGCATGACCTCATTCCGGGCCGATTTCGGGATATAGCCCATCGCACCAAGGTCGAGCGCTTTGACGACATTGGCGCGGTCCTGAGCAGCGGACAGAACCACGACTGACACTGCGGGGTTGCGTTCGCGTAATTCGGCGAGCATCGAGAACCCATCTCGATCCGGCAGATTCAGGTCAAGCAGAATGAGGCTAATATCCGGATGGCTCGCGACAGCCTCCATCGTCTGAGCGCAATTTGAGGCCTCCAATATGACCGCATCGCGCGTGAGTTTCCTTAGGACGCCGTGCAAAGCCTCGCGAATTAAGGCGTGATCGTCGACCACAAGAATTTTCATTAATGGCAGGTTCCCTGGGCTTCCGCAGACAATACTGCATTCCAAAAGGCAAAGCATCTGCCGGATACTGCTTTGCCGACCACTTGCGCTCCGGCGGTAAAGCCCTGCGCCGGGCGGACAGATGCGATCTGTCGTGTTCCGTTTACGGGC
>Ga0310913_10002006_pt1 | contig 10750 bp, 9 predicted proteins | sample GREbulkMGOX082_FD_203447 | JGI IMG/M metagenome (GOLD analysis project Ga0310913, IMG submission 203447) | Lab enrichment of tropical soil microbial communities from Luquillo Experimental Forest, Puerto Rico - GRE.bulkMG.OX082 | ecosystem: Environmental > Terrestrial > Soil > Tropical forest >...
ACAGTGCTCGCAAGCCGGATCGTCCTCGCCTGCGCGCACGCGATCGAGCACGGGTCCCATCGGTCCGCGCCACCGGCATGCCATGCACATGACGTCGCGCATCGTGCCGTGGACTTCGATGACTTTGTCGGGCGCGTGTCCGGCCTGCTGGTGGAGGCCGTCGATATTCTGCGTGACGATCGCGAGCAGCTTGCCGCGGCGCTCGAGGTGGGCAAGGGCCCGGTGGCCGTCGTTCGGCGCCGCTTTCCAGGCAGGGTGATCGAGACGGCTCTGCCACGACAGCCTGCGGACATCGGGATCAGACATGTAGTAATGGATGTCGGAGAGTCGCTCGGCCTTGGGGTTCGTGGTCCAAAGGCCTTGAGGACCGCGAAAATCCGGAATCCCCGACTCGGTGGAGATCCCGGCACCGGTCAACGCAACGATCCGCACAGATTGGTCCAGCCAACGCGACACCGTCTCGACCTGGCCGTTCGAGAACCCAAAGTCCACGGACGTCAATTTCTCTCGCCTCTATTCGATGTGGAGAAGCGCGAAAACACTGAGAACCAGATGCGTGAACCGAGGCGAGGATTGTAGCCGTAGCGGGTCATCTCGAGTGTGCCGAATTGTGCCGGTGACAAGGTGCGCAATTCCGTTATCTGCTTGCAGGACTCCTCAGAAGCCGCCGATACGTCGATAGACCGCGAACCCCCCGCTGGTCCAGGAGGTGGACGACGGTGACCAAGACTCTTGTAATTGCGGTCGTTGGGCTTGCGCTTTCCTCTAGCGTAGCGCATGCCCAGATGTGCCAGGGAAGAGCCTCGTTTCGCGACACATCCACGCAGGTCAGCGTGGGTGGCGCGTTTCAGACGGGGGCCAGCGAGTTTGGAGTCGGCGTGAGGGGTGGGGGCGACCAGGTGTTTGGCGGGGTGGGTGCGTCGATCGTCAATTACAGCGACTTGGGCACATCATCGAAGGTCGTCAGCGGCAACATCGGGCAAGACTATTGGGTCGACCGCGTTCATGTCTGCCCGAATGTCGAGGCGGCTTACAGCTTCGGGCCCAACGTCGGCGACGTTACAGTGAACGGGTTGTCGTTCCTCGGCGCTGTCAACGTCGGTGTTCCAGTAACCGACTGGGACCTGTTGAATGTCGTGCCCACGTTCGGTGGCGGAGTGCTCTATCAGCGAACGAAAGCGTCTCTAGGCGGCGTCGATCAGACGAGCAGCCAGACCGGTGGTCTCGCGATGATTGGAGTGGGCGTCGTACTCAACCGAAGAATTGCCATCGTGCCGCTCGTCGAGATTCCCATCGGATTTACGCAGAACAACAGGATTTTCGACATCACGCTGGCGTTCAATTTTGGACAACGATGAGCCCGAGCGGTCAAGGGGAAGGGTGGGGCGTCGTACGGTCGCGGCAAACCAAGCCTGCGGCCGGCCCCACCCGACGTTTTCCTGATCCTCGCAAACTGTGACAGCCGCACTCCTGCCGGAGGTCGAATGGCGACGACTGAATCTAAGCTCGGGCACTTCGCCGAGGACGTTGGGAGGCTCCTCGGTACAGCGGAAGCGAGAGCGAAGGGCTGGCTGGCGCAGCAACATCAAATCATCAAGAAGCTCGAAGGTATCCGGGAGACAGCCAGCGGATTGTTACGGCAGCTCGGAAACGAGACGAGTGCCGCGACAGTTCAGCGCGGAACCCGCTCTAATGGTACCGGGAAGCACAGTCGACCGAAGGCGACACTCCGGAAGCGTCGGAGGATGGCGCGCGCTGGGCGCAAAGCAGTCGGGACGAGGATGAAGAAGTATTCGGCCGCGAGACGGAAGCCCGCCCGGTAGCCAGGTCCCTCGGCGCCTACGCCGCCATGGGTACGGTGTAGCAGACCGCCGTGCCCTCGAGCGCCACGGTGCCGTCGCCGCGAACGACTCGTGTGAGCAATTCGGTGATGGGCTTGTCGTGGCGGACTCGCGTGATCTCCACCTGGCCGGTAATCACGTCGCCGGGTCGCACCGGGGCCTTGAAGTTCCAGTTCACATTCAGAAAGACCGTGCCGGGACCGGGGAGATCTTCGGCAACGACCGCGTTGAGAATCGCGCTCGTGATTCCCCCCTGTACGACAATACCTCCGAAACGCGTCCGAGCGGCGCGTTCGGCGTCGTAGTGCAACGGGTTGCGGTCGCCGCTGATCGCGGTGAACAGCTCGATGTCCCTGGGGCCGATCACGCGTGATCGCTCGGCGCGTTGTCCAACCACAGGTGCTCCCTTCGGCCAGACCGCCAACGTGTCCGTCATCTCGTTCCTCCACTGTGAGTTGCCGCTGAACTGACCGCGGCAGTCCGCGGCAGCGGCAGCGGCAGCGATGCTACGCAAATCGTAATTCGCGCACGCCACCGCTTCCGTGTGTGGGCGGGCTTGCGATGGACTATTGTGTCAGCTGTTCCGGGGTCGACCGGGGCACGTCGTTTACCTAAGGGCTGGACGTTGGGACGGGTTTCAAAAGGGAGGAAGTTCATGACGCCCCCACGCATCGTCGGTGTCTGTCTTTGGCTCATGATTACGTCTGCTGGCGCCGCGAGCCAACCGGGAAGCGACACAACCGGGCAGCCGCCGCAGGCGTTGCCTGCGAGCGTGATTCAGCGGACCTATCCCAGCGGTGACGTCTTGCCTTGGCGGCGTACTGAAACACGATCGGAATCCGGTGGCCGGGAACTCGTCGTCGCAACCGACGAAACGCCGGACATTGACGGCAGGATGGCACCGGTTCAGGAAATCAGCGTCGAGACCACCCGCACAGGTGCCACTACCACGCGGACGAGACGTGACGTGTTTGGGTTCGGCGCTGAGGGACAACGAAAGCTGTTGGAGATGACGCTGTCCCGGCAGGAGATCGCGGCAGGCGGGAATCCGAGGACAGTTCAAGATACGTGGGTCTCTGACGTCAACGGCCGTCTTGGCTTGAAGTCCCGGCGAATCGAAGAGACGAGATTGGCCGCACCCGATACCCGCCGGACGGAGACGACTTTCCTTCGACAGGGCATTGACGGAGCGCTCCGGGAAGCCGAGCGCACAGAGTACACCGACCGCCGCATCAACCCGGCCGTTGTCCGGCACGGCATCACTCACCTGGTTCTCGACATGAACGGGCGATGGCAGCCTACGGAAACTCGAAGCACGGACATCCGCGACATCGGATCTTCGGAGCGCCTGGAGGAAGAGACGGTTCTCCGTCGCGATACAGCCGGGAACTTGGTGGTCAGTGAAAGAAACGTCACCCGCCGATCCGAAGCGAACGGACGGGAGCAGGTGATGGTTGAAACGTATGCCCGAAGCATGGACGGGTTCCCTCGACCCGACAGCCCGCAGGGCGTGCGCCAGCGCGTCCGAATATCGACGACGGCCACCGCCGACGGCGGCCGCGACACCGTCGAAGAAATAGAGGCCCGCAGTCCAGTTGCTCTCAGCGAATCTCTGCGAGTGATCCGCCGGATTGTGACGACTGTCCGCAGAACCGGCCCCGATCGATTGGTGACCGAGCGGCGAATCTTCGAACTGGATGCAAACGGCCGACTGGTGCCGGTGATCGCGGACGGTGAAGAGGGGGCTCAAAAGTAGTCTGGGACGGCGACTATGAGCGAGTAGAGCCCGCGCAACCGCGGCGGGTACAAGTCGGCACTCAAGCTCACGATAGGATGATTCGATGATCCGCTTTGCGACGCTCCCGCTCATCGTGTGGCTGGCTGTTCCGGTGCCGGCCCTCGCGCAGGGTCGACCAACAGGGTCACCGCCTATCGTCGTGCAGGGGGCCATGCCGATCGAAGTCGAGAAGCTGGCCGGGCGATTGGACAATGTCGGCGTCGAGCAGGTCGGCGGATGGACCTTCTGGCGCGGCACGCTGGACGGCTATCCGGTCATCGTGTCGAAGACTCTGAAGGGGATGTCCAACGCCGCCGCCGCGACCGTCATCGCGGTTGAACACTACCATCCGGTTGCGATCGTCAACCAGGGGACGGCCGGCGGCCACGATCCGGCCCTGCATCTCTTCGACATCGTGCTCGGCACCAGCTCGGTGAACATTGGCGCGTTCAGGAGCCGCGTTCGGCTGGCCGGAGAGGGAAGCAGCCCGCTCGACTGGGTGCCGCTGGATCTGACTGCCTCCGAGGGAAGCGCCGGGAACGATCCCAACGCGCGAAGGCCTGCACGGTTCCAGGCGGACGGACCTCTGCTGGCGGCGGCCCGATACGCGAGAAAAGACTACACCCGGGGGCGGATTGTCGAAGGGGTGATCGGGTCCGCCGACATGTGGAACGACGAGATCGATCGAATAGCTTGGCTCCACACCCGGTTCGGCACCACAGTGGAAGAGATGGAGACTGCCTCGGCCGCGCAGATCGCGTCGGTCTTCAACGTCCCGTTCCTTGGTATTCGTGTCGTGTCCGACAACGTGACCAACGGCGGCGCCTATGATCCCCGAACAGGCGAAGCGTGCGAGGACTACGTCTTTCAGGTCGTCAAGGCCTACATCGCGACCCTCACGCGCTGAACCGCCTCGATGTCTGCGGCACTCACGGCTGCCAATGTCGACGAACCGCGCAGGACCCGGCTCGACCGGATCTTTCGCCTGCGCGAGAACCGGACGGACGTGCGAACCGAGGTCCTGGCCGGCGCGACCACGTTCGTCACGCTCGCCTATATCCTCTTCGTCAACCCGAACATCTTGAAAGATGCCGGGATGCCCGTGGAGGCGACCTTCGCCGCCACGTGCCTGGCGTCGGCATTTGCGACGGTTCTGATGGGAGTCTACGCGAACTACCCGATAGCCGTCGCTCCGGGCATGGGCCTGAACGCGTTCTTCACATACGCGGTCGTGATAGGGATGCGTCTCCCATGGCAGACGGCCCTGGGCGCCGTCTTCATATCGGGGCTCGTCTTCTTCCTGCTCACGGTCACGCGAGTGCGCCAGTGGATCGTCGACGGCGTGCCTGGCGTGCTGCGCTCGGCCATCGGTGTCGGGATCGGCCTGTTCATTGCCTTCATTGGCCTTCGCAACGCCGGCATCATCGTCCGGAGCGATGCGACGCTGGTCACGCTGGGTGCGATGAACACGCCCGGCGTGCTGGTCGCGCTGGCCGGCCTCCTCGTGACCGCCGGTCTGGTCGCGCGCCATGTTCGCGGTGCCCTGCTGCTCGGCGTTGCCGCCACGACCGCAATCGCAATGACCGCCGGCGTGGCTCCAATACCCAAAGGCCCATCCAGCCTCATCACAATGACGAACCCGTTCGCCGCACTGCAGCCAACGGCATTCAAGCTCGATGTCCCGGGTGCGCTCAGGTTCGGCCTGGTCCCAATCCTTTTCTCGTTTACGTTCGTGGATCTCTTCGACAATATCGGCACGCTGATCGGCGTGTCGCGCAAGGCAAGGCTGCTCGACGACATCGGCCGGCTGCCGCGGATTGGCAGGGCGCTCGTGGCGGATTCAGTGGGAACGATGTTCGGCGCTCTGCTGGGCACGAGCACGGTCACGAGCTACATCGAGAGCGCGGCGGGCGTGTCCGAGGGAGGTCGCACCGGCCTGACGGCGGTCGTCGTCGGGCTCCTGTTCCTGATCGCGCTGGCGTTCGCCCCGCTCGTCGGCTTCATCCCGACACAGGCGACGGCACCTGTCCTGATCCTGATCGGAGCGTTGATGATGGTGGAGATCGTGCATATCCGGTTCGACGATTTCACGGACGCTGTCCCTGCATTCCTCACCATCGCGATGATGCCGCTGACCTACTCAATTGCCCAGGGGCTCGCGTTCGGTTTCGTGTCCTACACGGTCGTCAAGCTGCTCGCGGGGCGCCACCGCGAGAACAACCTGGTCACCTATACCCTCACGATATTGTTTCTGCTCCACTTCTTCGTTGGCGCCAAACGCTAGGGCCGCGAAAAGAACCACTGGTTGCCCCGCGCATCCTCAACACCGCCGATGCGGCCGTAAGGCTGGTCCGCCGGAGGCATGAGCGACGTTGCGCCGGCAGCCATCGCTTGTTCATATCGGGCATCCGGATCGGGAACATAAAGGAGGAACGATCCGGGCATTGGCTCGCCTTCGCCCAATTCAACAGCAGCGTCGCCGACACGCAGCCTCGCGTACCGGAGGCGCCCACCCTCATCGTGCCGCATGTCTTCGACCGCGCCGAGCGCCTGCTTCAGGAATCCAAGGTAGTCCGCGGCACCCTGGACATGGAGGACCGGCGTCACCGTGCGAGCCGCGCCGGTAAAGGACTCCGGACCGATCGGTGTGGAGATATACCAGTGATTCCCGAATGGATCGGCGACGAAGCCGGAGCGCTCGCCGTAACTACGGTCGGCGGGTTCGCCGAGCGATCGCGCGCCAGCGGCAATCGCCCGTTTGAACGTGGCGTCAGCGTCTTTCACGAGGACGTGAAACGCGACGGGCCTGAGGGGCATCACGCCGGCCCCACCACCTTCGCCAACGATGACCATTGAGTCCCCGACGCGCACCTCGCGGTGCATGCCGCCTCCACCCCCCCCCGTTCCGGCCTCCTGGCCAGTGCGGGCACGTTCGCGCCAGTGGTCCGCGAGCGCGTTCGACGCGATGCGAAACAACCAGACCGACACAGGGAGGCCCCGCCACTCGAAGCGTCCGATGGCCCCGAGCGCCTGCACGAACACCTGCGACGTGATGTCTTCAGCGGCGGCCCGATCCTCGGTTCGGCGACGGTGAAAAGTTATGCGGCGGGAACCACGCCGCAGCTCTTTGGCGAAGGTCGACACCTCACTCGTATCGCAGTGCCCGCATCGGATCGACGCGCGACGCGCGAACCGCCGGAATGAGTCCCGCGCAGGCAGTGACGGCCGCCAGCACGAGCGCGGATCCACCGAGGATGATCGGATCCCACCCCTTCAGCTGGTAGAGCAGCGATTCGGCCAGGCGGCCGATCGCGATCGCCGCGAGCAGTCCGAGCGGGAGACCGATGGCGGTCATCACGCCGACCTGTCCAAGCACCATCGCTCGCACGCGTTCGGGAGCGGCGCCAAGCGCCATACGCAACCCGATCTCGCGCGTCCGCTGCGCAACCGTGTACGCGAGCACGCCGTAGAGCCCGATCGCAGCGAGCAGCGTCGCGAGGCAGGCGAAGGCCGCCGAGAGGACGCTGATCAACCGGTCGAGGAACACGTTCTGCCGAATCTGCTCCGGCATCGTTCGGAGGTCCTCGATCGGCAGATTGGGATCAAGCCTCGCGACGATCTTCGGGATGGTCGCAATGAACTCGCCCGGATCGAGCGCGGTTCGCACATAAAACGTGATCGTGCCGAGCTTCAGCACGTCGCCCTGCCGGTATGGGCGCATGTAAAGCGGCGGATTCTCTTGTTTCACTTCGCTGTACTTCGCGTTCCGCGCGAAGCCGACGATCTCGGTGTCGAGCTTGCCAGGGCCGGAATCGCCGATATGCCTGCCGATCGGATTGGGCCCCAGATTGAACTTCCGGGCAAACGCTTCGTTGACGATCGCGACCTTCGGGGCATCTGCCGCATCGGCACGCGTGAACTCACGGCCCGCTATCAGCGGAATGCCGAGCGTTCGAAGAAATCCGGGGCCAATCTCGTTGTACAGAGCGTTCGTGTCGGTGTCGGGTCCCGCTTGAAACCCCTCGACCTTCAGCGTGTTGCCCCAATTGTTCCCGGCGATCAGCGCCACCAGCGAGCCGGTGACGCCGATCACGCCGGGCTGCGCCGCCAGCTGATCTTCGAGCTGCTCGAACAGCTGCCGCGTGCGGTCCGGCGTGTATCCATTCAGCGCCGGCGACACGCCGAACGTGATCACGTTGTCCACCTTGACGCCGAGATCGACGCGGCTGATCTGCATCAGGCTTTTCGTGAACAGCCCCGCCCCGACGAGGAGCGCCATGGAGAGGGCGATCTGCGCCGTCGCGAGCGAGGCGCGAAACCGCGCCGCCGCCCGCGCACCCGCCGGCTGGCCTGCCTGCCCCTTCAATGACGACGTCAGATCCGGACGCGTGCTGTGGACGGCTGGAAACAGCCCGAACAGCAGACCGGTGCTGATCGCGAGCGCGGCGCTGAACACGACGACCATTCGATCGACACGCCAGTGGAACCCTTCAACCGCGAATGCCGGGAGCATCGACACAATGAGATTGAGCGTCCACTGCGCCACAAAGAGACCGGCGATGCCGCCGAACAGCGCGAGCAGGCACGACTCGGTGAGGAGCTGGGCGACGAGATGCCGACGGGCGGCGCCGATGGACAACCGGATGGCCATTTCGCCGCTGCGGGCGGCCGATCGCGCGAGCAGCAGGTTGGCGATGTTCGCGCACGCGATGAGCAGCACGAACGCGGTCACGCCGAGGAGCACCCTCATCGACGGTCCCGCCTGGTTTGGAATCGCGCTCTGACCTCGCGCACCGGGCTCGAGCAGGATCGGCTTCGCCCGGAACCGCGCCATCGTCTGGTCGCTCATCCCCTTCTGCAGCGGCACTTCGACGTCATTGACGATCCCGTGGTACTGGGTGCCAATCGCCGACCGCGCTTGCTCGATCGTCACGCCGGGCTTGAGCCGCGCGAAGAGATACAACGAATAGCTGCGCCGGTCGTCGAAGCCTTTCCAGGTGGGCTGCATCTCGGCCCGCATCGTCAGCGGAACGAACACTTTCGGCTCGACGCCGACCGTCGTGCCGTCGAACCCGGCGGGCGCCACGCCGACAATGGTCATCGACTGGCCGTTGACGATCATCGTCTGGTCGAGCACGTTCGGATTCGACCCGAAGCGCGTCTGCCAGTACCGATGACTCAACACGACAACGTGCGATTCGCCGACTGCCGGCTCGTCGACTGGACCGATCAAGCGTCCCAGCGCGGGAGCCGTCCCCAGCACCGGAAAGTAGCTGCCCGATACGAGCAGCCCCTGACCGTTGAGCGTCTGCCGATCGTAAGAAAGGTTCGCGCCGAACAACAGGTGCGCTGCGATGCCGGTGAAAACCGTCTGGACGCGCTCCAGATCCCGAAACATCGGGTAACTGAACACGTCATCACAATTGCGGCGCGTGCTGGCCACGCCGCACGAATTCGACCCCGGCTTGGGGCCGGGCGCCACCAGATTGACGAGCCCGGCCGGCTCACGGGCAGGAACCGGCCGCAGCAGCAGCTGGTTGAACAGCGAGAAGATTGCGGCATTCGCCCCGATGCCGAGGGCCAGCGACACGATGGCGACCAGCGTCACATAGGGCGTCTTGAAGAGCGTGCGGAATGCGAAGCGCACATCGGGCATTAATGCACGACCTTGATGTAACCCCATCCTTCCTTTTGCTTCGCCACAATCTCGCCGATGCCGTCGGGGACGGTCATGACTTGCGGCAGTAACTGGCTCTTGTCGACTTTCTGGTTCTTCATCGAGATTTCGCACACTTTGAACGACACGTGCGGACGGCCAATGGCGTGCTTCACGTCGTCGATCAACGTCGATCGCTCGGGCGCGACCAGGCCAAGTCCTCGCCCATACATCACCACCTCCATTTCGGTCTCGGGATTCACCGACGCGATTTCGCGCAACCACCGCAACACGGCGCCTTGATCGAGGGGGTCGTCGCTCGTCAGATCGAACACCACTTTGTAGGGCTGGGGACGTGGCGAAGATTGCGCCTGAACGGATTGCGCCTGAACGATGGTCGCGGTCAGCAGGACACAGGAGGCAAGCAACAGTCTCATAGTCACTCTCCAAAGAGGGTGCGTTACCGGGGTGCCACCGATGGTAACAGTCGACCGGGCAGGCGTCGAGCGCCTCAACCTCCCGACTCTCGCCCACCGGCAGGAGACTTGAGTTTTTCAAGTCAATGCTATGATATTTCTATGCGCTCGTATGGACAGTATTGCGCCCTGGCCAAGGCGCTCGATGTCATCGGAGACCGGTGGACGCTCTTGATCGTGCGGGAACTGTTGCTGCGTGACGTGTGCCGGTACACCGACCTTCGCAACGGTTTGCCGGGCATCGCCACCAACTTGCTCGCCGAACGGCTGAAAGAGCTGGAGCGCGCGGGGGTCGTCAGTCGAGAAGACGCACCGCCCCCGATTGCCACAACCGTGTTTCGCTTGACGAACCGGGGACAGGAGCTCGAGCGGGTTATCTACGCGCTCGGGGCGTGGGGGGCTCCCCTGCTCGCCAACGCGCCGAAGACCGACCACTTTCACACGTATTGGCTTGGTCTGTGCGCGCGAAACTGCCTGCGCGACCAGGAACCCGACCGGCCGCCGGTCACAATTGAGATTCGGACAGGCGCCGACGAGCCTCTGACCGTCGAGGCGGCAGGCGGCACCATTCGGACACGTCAAGGAGCAACGGTTCATCCGGACGCGGTGATGACGGGGCCGCATCAGGTGATGACTGCCGTGTTGACGGGGAACATGGCGTTGCCCGTGGCGCGCCGAGCCGGATTGACCTACAGGGGTGATCCAGCGGTTCTCCGGCGAGTGCAACCTCATTCACGGCAGCCAGCGCGCGGCGGCGGGCGCAGGGCCGCCAGGTCGCTATCAGAGGATTGAGGCGAGCAACCGGCGACGTCGCGAGCGCCGACAGCGGCGGCCGTCGGCCTGCCGGAGACAGATATTGACGTGCTAACCTCCCGGATGGACGTACACTCGGCGGATGTCAAGGGGAGGTTGCATGAAACGCTTTGCTCTGTGTGTCGGTGTTCTGGTGGTCTCGGTCAACGCGTTTGCACAGGGCGGCCGGGGGGGGCCGCCGCCGCCA
>Ga0310913_10002011_pt1 | contig 10744 bp, 7 predicted proteins | sample GREbulkMGOX082_FD_203447 | JGI IMG/M metagenome (GOLD analysis project Ga0310913, IMG submission 203447) | Lab enrichment of tropical soil microbial communities from Luquillo Experimental Forest, Puerto Rico - GRE.bulkMG.OX082 | ecosystem: Environmental > Terrestrial > Soil > Tropical forest >...
CAGGAAGTGGTCGACCAGCAGCAGCATGTCCGCCTTCCGTTCGCGCAACGGCGGGACGAAGATCGCGAACACGTTCAGCCGGTAATAGAGATCCTCCCTGAAAGTTCCCGCGGCGATGGCGCGCTCGAGATCCTTGTTGGTGGCCGCGAGCAGCCGGACGTTCGCCTTGAGCGTCTCCGTCCCGCCCACGCGCTCGAACTCGCGCTGCTGGAGCACGCGCAGGAGCTTCACCTGGGTGGCCGGGTTCACGTCGCCGATCTCGTCAAGGAACAGTGTGCCTCCCTCAGCCAGCTCGAACCGCCCTTTCTTCCGCGACTCGGCTCCGGTGAAGGCGCCCTTCTCGTAGCCGAAGAGCTCCGATTCGATCAGGCTGTCGGGGAGCGCCGCGCAGCTCACCTTCACGAACGGCTTGTCAGCGCGGGGCGAGTTGTAGTGGATCGCGTGGGCGATGAGCTCCTTGCCTGTCCCTGATTCGCCTCGCACCAGCACGGTCGTGTTCGTGCCCGCGACCTGCGCAACCTGCTCGTAGATCTGCCGCATGGGCCCGCTGCTGCCCACGAGGTTGGAGAAGTCGTATCGCTCGCGGAGCTCCTGCTTCAGATGCGCGTTCTCGTCGACGAGCCGCCGCTTGTCCTCATCGATCAGGCGATGAATCTTGAGCGCCTGAGCGATCATCGACGCGACCACGCCGAGGAACTTGACCGTCCGCTCGAAGTCGCGATCGGACTTGAACTTCAAATCGATCGCGAGCGCCCCGATCGGGCGGCGGTTGAGGACGATCGGCACGCAGACGAAGCTGAGCTCCTGGTGCGACAGCTCGGGCCGCCGCGCGGCACGGTGCAGGAACGACGGCTCCCGGCTGACGCGCGGGACGACGACCGGCTTGCCGCTCTCGACCACCCGCCCCGTAATTCCCTCGCCCATCTGGTAGCGGACGCGCGAGGCGTCGGCAAGGCCGTCGGACGCCTCGACCCGGAGGCTGCCGTCCGAGTGCAGCAGCGAGACCATGCCGCGCATGGCGCCGTGGTGACGGGCCAGGATCTCGAGCACCCGGTGCAGCGACGCCTTGAGGTTGAGCGTGCCCGACATGGCCTGGCTCGCCTCGAGCAGCGTCGAGAGCCGGCGCACTTCGCTCGCATGACGATCGAACTCCTGCACATTCTTGTCTGGCTTCATTCTCGGCCTGACATTTTTGTCTCGATTTGGCCGCGGCACAACTCGGCCATCGGCTCGTATCCTACATGAATGTCCCTCTCTATAAATGTCACGACATAAGCGTAGGATTGTCCAGAAGACGACCCGGCAACGGCAGCGAAAACACGCCTGATTCTGCGCGCGAGCGCCGTGGCGCCCGATGGTGCGCGTCTTGCTCAACGAGCGATCATGCCGCCGCTTCGTCGATTACTCCGGGGGCCCCTCTCCCCCGGTCGTTCCCTCCCGATCGCGGGCGTTGCGGTAGCGATGACGGCGGCGTCGGCGCTGGCGGAGACACCCGCCGGCGCCGCGCCGCGCGTTCGTCCGGAGACAAGGGAGGCGAGGGCGCTCTTCGCGGATCTGACAGAACGATCGGTCACCGTCCGGCGACTCGTCGACCAGCTGAGCCGCTCGAACGTCGTCGTGTACATCCGTCATCGCGCGTTTACGGATACGACACTCGACGGTCGCATCGGCATGGTACGATCCGAGGGACCGAACCGGATTCTGATCGTGGAGTTGCGGTGCGGCCGTTCGCTCGTCACCCAGCTCGTTACTCTCGGGCACGAGCTGCAGCATGCGGTAGAGATTGCCGCGGCGGCCCACGTGGTGGACGCGCCGTCGCTGGCCGAGCATTACGGGCTCATAGGACAAAGAACGAACAGCGGGCCGGGCACCCTGACGTTCGAGACCGATGCCGCGCGCGACACCTCGAACGAGGTTCGGCGGGAACTACTCGGAGGCGCCGTGAAATCGTCAGGAACGTCAGGACCGTCCCATGAAAGAGAGTGAAACGATCATCCGCCGGATCCAGGAGGAATTTCGGGAGATGCCGGGGCTGCGGTTGACGCCGGCGCAGGCGACGCGGCTCTGGGGACTGGAGACCGAAACGTGCCGCGCCGTGATCGACGCGCTGGTGGCCGCCGCGTTTCTGCGGTGGACGCCGGCAGGCGCGGTCACCCGAACCGAAACGTAATCAACGCACGCGCTGCGGCCGGTAGACGTGCGTGGCCTGGCCGAAGAACACTTCCGCCGACTCCATCAAGGTCTCGGTCAGCGTGGGATGCGGGTGGATCGACAGCGAGAGATCGGCCGCGTTCGCGCCCATCTCGATCGCCAGCACGCCCTCGGCGATCAGCTCACCGGCGCCCGGCCCCACGAGACCGACGCCGAGTATGCGCTCGCTCTCGGGATCGATCACGAGCTTGGTCAACCCGTCGGTCCGGTCCAGCGTAATCGCGCGCCCCGACGCGCCCCATGGGAATTTGGCAATGGTCACCGGGCGGTTGGCCTTCGCGGCTTGCGCCTCGGTCAGCCCGGCCCACGCCAGCTCGGGATCCGTGAACACGACTGCTGGAATCGCGCGCGGCGCAAACGCGACGTTCTCGCCGGCGATGACCTCGACGGCTACGCGGCCCTCATGGGACGCTTTGTGCGCGAGCATTGGCTCGCCCACAACGTCGCCGATGGCGAAGATGGAGGGCTCGCCGGTGCGCCGCTGCTCGTCCACGATGATGAACCCGCGCTCGTCGACCTGCACTTTCGTCCGATCGAGTCCGGGAATTTTCGAGCTCGGCCGGCGTCCCACGGCCACGAGGACGCGGTCGAACAGCTGCTCCGGCGCGCTGGACTGGCCGTCGAACGTGACGCGAACGCCCCTTGACTCCGGGACCATCTTGACGACGGTGGTGTCGAGCATCACGCTCGCCATCGTGTGCTGAACGCGCTTCGCCAGCACCTCCACGAGATCGCGATCGGCGCCCGGAAGGAGCCCCGAGGTCATCTCGACGACAGTGACCGCGCTCCCGAGCGCCCGGTAGACGGAGCCGATCTCCAGCCCGATGTATCCACCGCCGATGACCAGCAATGACTTCGGAATGTCCGGCAGATCGAGCGCCGTCGTCGAATCCATTACGCGAGGATCGTCCACCTTCAGCATCGGGGGGATGACGGGGACTGATCCCGTCGCGAGAATCGCGTGCTCGAACTCCACCTGCTCTTCGGCACCGTCCACGAGCTCGACGCGCAAGCGGTGGGCATCGAGGAGCTCGGCGTAGCCCTGCAGGTATCGGACTTTGCGATATTTGACCAGCTGGCCGGTGCCGCTCGTGAGCCGCTGAACCACCCTGTTCTTGAACTGGCGCAGCTTTGCGAGATCGATTGCCGGCTCCTGGAAGTCGACGCCCCAGGCGCGCGCCTGCCGGGACTCGTCGATGAGGTCCGCGACGTGGAGCAGCGCCTTCGACGGAATGCACCCCCGATAAACGCACACCCCGCCCGGATTGACTTCGGGATCGACGAGCGCGGTCGAGAGACCGAGATCCGCCGCGAGAAACGCCGCCGAATAGCCTCCGGGTCCCGCGCCGACGACGACAACCTGAGCGGTGATCATCCGTTGAGCGCCAGCAGGAACGGCTGTTCCATGGCTTCGGCCACCCAGCGCAGGAAGCGGATACCGTCGGCGCCGTCGATGACGCGGTGGTCGTACGACAGCGAGAGGGGCAGCATCACGCGCGGGACGAAACCGCCGTTCTCGAATTTCGGCTGCATGGATGCCCGGGAGATTCCAAGGATCGCGACCTCCGGCAGGTTGACGATCGGCGTGAAGTAGGTTCCCCCGATGCCGCCCAGATTCGAGAGGCTGAACGTGCCGCCCTGCATTTCTTCAAGCGCGATTTTGCGGTTGCGCGCCTTCTCCGAGAGCTGAACCAGCTCCACCGAGATCTGGACGATGTTCTTCCGATCCGCGTCGCGGATGACCGGCACGAGCAGCCCCCGGTCCGTGTCGACGGCGATGCCGATGTTGACGTATTTCTTGACGACGATCTCGCCGGCTTCCATATCGACCGACGCATTGAACTGCGGAAACTTTCGAAGGGCGGCGGCAACGATCTTCACCGCGATCGCGGTAACCGTCAGGTTCCCGCCGACGGCCTCGACCTGTTTCGCGTATTTCTTGCGGAGCTCCTCAAGCCCCGTGACATCTGCGAGATCGCACTGCGTCACGTGGGGGACCGTCGCCCACGCGGCGCTCAAATGCTCCGCCGTCTTCCGGCGTACGGCGCGCATCGGCTGGCGCTCGACTTCGCCCCACTTCGAAAAATCCGGCAGGGGGGGCACGGCAGGCTCCACCACGGCGCGGGCGCCGGTCACGAGGCGTTTGGCATATGTCTTCACATCCTCAACGGAAATCCGCCCGGCCGGGCCGGTCCCCTGGACCTGGTTCACGTCAACGCCCAGTTCGCGCGCCATGCGGCGGACCGATGGTGCCGCTGGCGCGGCCGGGGCGGGTGCCGCACCGGGGGCGCCAGTCTTCCGCCCCGGCGCGGGCGACGCGCTCGGGGCTCCAATCTTCCAGCCCGGCGCGGACAGCGCCCCGGGGACCCCGGTTTTCGACTCGGCGGGCGTCCGCGCGCCGCGGGTGATGTCGACGACGTTTCCCAGTACTGGTCCTTGGTCGGTCCTTGGTCCTTCGTCCGGGGCTTCACGAGGCCCGCTCGGTGCGCCGTCGCCTTCAACGGTGAGGATCGGCTGACCGACTTTGACCTTATCGCCGGCCTTGATCTTGATGTCTTTGACCTGACCGGCAACTGACGATGGCACCTCGATAGTGGCTTTGTCGGTCTCGAGCTCGAGGACCGGCTGGTCTTTCGCCAGCGTGTCGCCTGGCTTCACGAGGACGCGAAGGACATCGCCAGCCGTGACGTTCTCGCCGAGCTCGGGCAGATTGAAGTCGATAGGCATAGTGAAGACGTTCGTCGATCAGGAATCTACGAGGTCGCAGGGTTGGCCTTCTCAGGGTTGACGGTGTGCGTCTGGATGGCCTGCTCGACCACCGACGCGTCGATCTTGCCGTCGCGCGCCAGCGCCGTCAGCGTGGCGAGGATGACGTAACGATAATCGACCTCGAAGAAGTCGCGCAGCGCCGCGCGGCTCTCGCTCCGGCCGAAGCCGTCCGTCCCGAGCGCCGCGAGGGGACGCGGCAGCCACCGATCGATGGAATCGGGCAGCGCCTTCACGTAGTCGGACGCCGCGACCAGCACTCCCGGTGCCTTCGCGAGGCACTGCGTCACGTAGGGAACCCGCGCCAACTTGGCCGGATGCAGCATGTTCCACCGCTCGCAGGCGTGACCGTCGCGGTAGAGCTCGCCGTAGCTCGTCACGCTCCACACGTCAGCGCCGACGTTGTACTTCGACTCGAGGATCTCCTGCGCTTTAATCACCTCAGGAAGGATGGCGCCACTGCCCAAGAGCTGCGCTCGCAGCTTGGCGTCCGGCTTGCTCGTTGCGCGGAATCGATACAGACCCTTCAGGATCCCCTCCTGCACGCCCTCCGGCATCTCCGGCATCGCATACTGCTCGTTCATGACTGTCAGGTAATAGAAGACGCTTTCCTGATCGACATACATCCGCCGGATCCCGTCCTGGATGATCACCGCGATCTCGTAAGCGAACGCCGGGTCATAAGACACCAGGTTGGGGACGGGATACGCCAGCAGGTGGCTGTTGCCGTCCTGGTGCTGCAACCCCTCTCCGGCCAGCGTCGTCCGACCCGACGTCCCACCGAGCATGAAGCCGCGCGTCCGCGAGTCGGCAGCGGCCCAGATGAGATCGCCGATCCGCTGGAAGCCAAACATCGAATAGAAAATGAAGAATGGGATCGTGTTGACGCCGTGCGTGGCGTACGACGTTCCGGCAGCAATGAAGGATGAGAGTGAGCCCGCTTCGTTGATGCCTTCTTCCAGAATCTGGCCGTCGGACGCTTCCTTGTAGTACAGGAGGGTGTCCATGTCGACCGGCTCGTAGACCTGGCCGGCGTGCGAATAGATGCCGACCTGGCGGAACAGCGCCTCCATGCCGAATGTCCGCGCTTCGTCGGGGACGATCGGGACCACGAGCGAGCCGAGATCCTTATCCCTTAAGAGCTTCGACAGAAGGCGCACGAAGACCATGGTGGTCGACGCCTTGCGGCCTTCCGTGCCCTTGAGGAACTCCTCGAAGGGCTCGCTCGGGACCGACGCGAGCGGCTGGCTGCGATTCCTGCGGCTCGGGACGTATCCGCCGAGCGCCTTCCGTCGGGCTTTCATGTATTTCATTTCGACGCTATCCTCGGCCGGCCGGTAGAACGGCGTCCTCGCGACGTCATCATCGGACAACGGAATCCCGAAGCGCGTCCGGAACGCGCGCAGCTCCTCTTCGTTCATCTTCTTCTGCTGGTGCGTGATGTTCTTGCCTTCGCCGGCTTCGCCGAGGCCGTAGCCTTTGATGGTTCGAGCGAGGATGACGGTTGGTGCTCCTCTGTGCTCGACCGCTGCTTTGTAAGCGTTGTAAATCTTGATCGGATCGTGCCCGCCGAGCGACATCTTCTTGAGCTGGTCGTCCGACAGATGCTTGACCATGTCGAGCAACCGCGGGTCCGCGCCCCAGAAATGCTCGCGCACGTAGGCGCCCGACTCGACCGCGTACTTCTGGTACTGACCGTCGACGATTTCGCCCATGCGCTTCACGAGCAGGCCGTCGCGGTCTTTTGCCAGCAAGGGATCCCATTCGCGGCCCCACAGAACCTTGATCACGTTCCAGCCGGCGCCTCGAAACGCCGCTTCGAGCTCCTGGATGATCTGGCCGTTGCCACGCACGGGGCCGTCCAGGCGCTGCAGGTTGCAGTTGATGACGAAGATCAGGTTGTCGAGCTTCTCGCGCGCCGGAAGCGTGATGGCGCCGAGGGCCTCGGGCTCGTCGGTTTCGCCGTCGCCGATGAACGCCCACACCCTCGAGTTCGATTTCGGCTTCAGCCCGCGGTCCTCCAGATAGCGAATGAAGCGAGCCTGGTAGATCGCCATGATCGGGCCGAGGCCCATCGAGACGCTGGGAAATTCCCAGAAACCAGGCATGAGCCATGGATGCGGGTAAGACGACAGACCACCGCCCGGCCGCGTCTCGCGCCGGAAGTTCTCGAGATGCGTCTCGTCGATCCGCCCCTCGAGGTACGCCCGCGCATAAATACCGGGCGCGGCGTGGCCCTGGAAGAAGATCACGTCGCCATCGCCCTGCTCGTGACCCTGGAAGAAATGGTTGAAGCCGACTTCGTACAACGTCGCCGCCGACGCATAGGTCGAGATGTGGCCGCCGATGCCTTCCTCCGCCTTGTTCGCGCGGACAACCATGGCGGCGGCATTCCAACGGACGAAGCTCTTGATGCGGCGCTCGACGTCGGGGCTCCCCGGCATGAGCGACTGTTCGTCCGCGGAGATAGTGTTGATGTAAGGTGTGTTCGCGGTGAACGGCAACTTGACGCCGTTCTGCCGCGCATGGACCGTGAGCTCGCGAAGCAATCGGGCGACCTTTGCCGGGCCGCCGCTCTGCAGCACATAATCAAGCGACTCGAGCCACTCGCGCGTTTCAGTGGCATCGAGCTCGGCCTGGTCTTTCGGGGCGATGTATCGCAACGTCAAGATCCTTTCGACTATGGGCCAACCACTCATTGTACACCGTGACAAAGGACAGCCATGCGCTCTGCACTCGCGTGCTCGACGTTAATCCTCATCGTCATCTGCAGTGGAGCGGGCGCGTCCGGCACGTCGAGTCGGACCGGCGGGTCGAATGCGGCAACGCGGACGAGCGCTCCACCCCTCGCGCCTGCAGGAGTCGACGTGAGCGCGCTCGACAGAAAAACCGACCCGTGCTCGGACTTCTATCAGTTCGCATGCGGTGGATGGATCGCCAGCAATCCGATGCCGCCCGATCGACGCTCGTATGGCCGCTTCACCGAGCTGCAGGAGCACAACTTCGAGATCCTGCGCAAGGTGCTCGAAACGCCTGCCGCGAACGCAGGCACCGACGCCCGCAAGGCCGCCGAGTTCTACGCCGCGTGCATGGACGAAGCGGCCATCGAGCGCAAGGGGCTCGCCCCGGTCACCGCCGATCTGACGATGCTGGAGTCGTTGCGCAACCCTGACGATCTTGGCGTCGTCCTCGCGCATCTGCACGAGATCGGCGTGGTGGCCTTCTTCCGTTTTGGTGCCGAGACCGACTTGAACGACGCCACCATGCAGATGGCTTACGTGGATCAGGGCGGCCTCAGCCTGCCGGATCGCGATTTTTATCTGAACGACGACGAGCGCTCGCGCGACATTCGCGCGAAATACGAGGCGCATGTCGCGCATATGTTCGAGCTGGCCGGCGAGGAATCGGGCGACACTGCGTCGCATGCGAAGGCCGTGATCGCGCTCGAGACCACGCTCGCCAGGGCCTCGCTCGACCGCGTCTCCCGCCGCGAGCCCTCGAACAGGCAGCATCGCATGACCCTCAACGATCTCCAGACGATGACGCCGCGCTTCGACTGGAAAAAGTACGTGGGAGCCGCGGGTGCGCCGAAGTTTCAAGCGCTGAACGTGGCGGCGCCTCCGTACTTTCGCGCGCTGAACGGCCTCATCGAGACCGATTCGGTGGACGCTGTGAAGGCGTATCTGCGATGGCATGTGTTGCATGCGACCGCCGAGCTGCTGCCGAAAGCGTTCGCAGAGGCTGACTTCGACTTCTTCAGTCGAACGCTCGCGGGCCAGCAGGTCCAGGCGCCGCGGTGGCGGCGATGCGTCATCGATACGGACCGGCGGCTGGGGGACGCGCTCGGCAAGGCGTTCGTCGAGCAGGCGTTCAGCGCGCAGGCCAAAGCCGACACCCTCAAGATGGTCGAGGACATCAAGAACGCGATGCGCCAGGACATCGACGGCCTTCCCTGGATGAGCGGTCAGACCAGGAAATCGGCCCTCGCAAAGCTTGGGGCCGTCGAGGATCGCATCGGTTACCCGGACACGTGGCGTGATTACTCGTCGCTCATGGTCGCGAAAGACGATGCGCTCGGCAACGAGCAGCGAGCGATCGCGTTCGAGCGGGCCCGCGCGCTGAAGAAGATCGGCGAACCGGTCGACCGGAGCGAGTGGAGGATGACAGCTCCAACGGTCAACGCGTACTACAGCCCCGATCGGAACAACATCAACTTCCCGGCCGGCATCCTGCAGCCGCCGTTCTACCGCGCAGGGCGTGACGCTGCGGTGAACTACGGCGCGGCCGGAGCCGTGATCGGTCATGAGTTGACCCACGGCTTCGACGATCAAGGACGCAAGTTCGACCCCGAAGGCAACCTGCGCGACTGGTGGACCCCCGCCGACGCGAAGGCCTTCGAGGAGCGGGCGAGCTGCGTGACCGATCAGTACTCGGCGTACACGGTTGGGGACGCCGCACATGGTTTGGAACACGTGAATGGGAAGTTGACGCTTGGCGAGAACACGGCGGACAACGGCGGCCTGCGCCTAGCGCTGATGGCGTACCAGAACGGGCCCGGCGCGCGATCGAGCGCAAAGGTCGACGGCTTCACTCCCGACCAGCGGATCTTTCTCGGCTGGGCTCAGATGTGGTGCGAGAACACACGCCCCGAGGCCGAGCGTCTGAAAGCGCAGACCAATCCGCACGCGTCCAACAAATACCGTGTCAACGGGCCCGTGTCGAACATGCCTGAATTCGCGAAAGCCTTTCAGTGTAAGGCTTCGGCGCCGATGGTGCGGCAGAACCCGTGCCGCGTGTGGTAGGCCACATCACATGAGCGGGCTGCTCGACGCCGAGCACGCAATCGTGACCTGTGAGCGGTGCCCGCGCCTGCGGGAGTATTGCGCGCGCGTGGCGCGTGAGAAGCGACGCGCCTATCGTGACGACACCTACTGGGGCAAGCCGGTGCCTGGCTTCGGCGATCCGCGTGCGCGGATGCTCGTCGTCGGCCTCGCGCCTGCTGCCCACGGCGCGAATCGAACAGGGCGCGTCTTCACCGGCGATGGCGCGGGCGGATCGGGAGACTTCCTGATGGCGGCCCTCAATCGCGCGGGCTTCTCGAACATCACCACGTCCGAGCACCAGGGCGATGGACTTCGGCTGCGTGGCGCGTTCATCGCTGCGGCGGTCCGGTGCGCGCCCCCCGGTAACAAACCTGCGCCCGAGGAGATCATGCGGTGCCTTCCGCACCTCGACGCCGAGACCGCCGCTCTGCCCCGCCTTCGCGTCGTGGTCGCGCTCGGCAAGATTGCCTTCGATGCCTACCTCCGGCTCCTCGCGCGCCGCCGCATCGTCATCCGTCCGCGACCCGCATTCGGGCATGGACTCACGTACTTGCTGCCGAACGGCCTGACGCTGATCGGCTGCTATCACCCCAGCCGCCAGAACACGAATACCGGAAAGCTGACGGCGGCGATGATCGACGCGGTGTTCCGCAGTGCCGTCGCAATCTTGAAGCGCCGGGGCTGACGCCCGAGGAACATCCCGCGTTTGTCGGTGTCCAACGCGTTAACGGTGTTCAACGCGTTACGGGAGGCGCCATGCCGCGCACCTTCACGCTGGTTTCTGTTTGCGTCCACGCTGCCGTCCTGGGATGTATCTACGTCGCACAGGCCATCGACATCGGACCGCTGCCGATCCCTCGGGAAGCGCTGGCGTTCACCGGGCGTCTTGTGAAGATTGCGGACATCGCGCTGCCCGCGGCCCCGAAGCGGTTGACAACATCGTC
>Ga0310913_10002016_pt1 | contig 10721 bp, 11 predicted proteins | sample GREbulkMGOX082_FD_203447 | JGI IMG/M metagenome (GOLD analysis project Ga0310913, IMG submission 203447) | Lab enrichment of tropical soil microbial communities from Luquillo Experimental Forest, Puerto Rico - GRE.bulkMG.OX082 | ecosystem: Environmental > Terrestrial > Soil > Tropical forest >...
CATCCTTGATCCGGCCTATGTCTACGAGCCGGTCGGCGCCGCCTATTACTACGCCCAGCGCCTCACCGCCGATGCGCTGGTTCTGGTCTGCGATTTTGGCGGCGGGACCAGCGATTTCTCGCTGATCTGCTTCGAGCGCCACGGCAACCGGTATGCCGCGACCCCGATCGGCCATGCCGGGCTCCCGATTGCCGGCGATAATTTCGACGCTCGGATCATCGACCAGGTCGTGTCGCCGAGGCTCGGCAAGGGAACGCTGTTCAAGTCTTTCGATAAGATTTTGCCGATCCCGCAGCACTATCATGCGAGCTTTGCGCGCTGGCATCAGCTGGCGATGCTCAAGACACCCGAGCACATCCGCGAACTCGAGCACCTGCAGCGCGCCTCGCTGTCGCCCGACAAGATCGCAAAATTCCTCGAGGTCATCCGCAACGACTGGGGATTCAACATCTATCGCGCGGTGTCCGATACCAAGGTGAAGCTGTCAGCTGCGCCGCGCGCCGATTTTGTGCTCGGGCTCGGTGATATCGAAATAGAGCAGGAGGTCTCGCGTTCGGATTTCGAAAGCTGGATAGCCAACGACATCGGCCGCATCGAACTGACTGTCGACAGACTCCTCGAAACCGAAAGAGTGAGGGTCGACGACATCGACAGCGTGTTTCTGACCGGCGGCAGCTCGTTCATTCCCGCGGTGCGCCGCGTTTTCGAGGCGCGGTTTGGCGCACACCGCATCGCGGATGGCGAAAACTTCCAGTCGGTCGCGTTTGGCCTTGCGCTTATCGGGCTCGAGGACGATCTCGACCCCTGGCTCGCCCGCGCACCCTGTGGTTAAGGCAAAATATCCGAGCTTTCTCGGAGGTCGCCGAGCAGACCCACAATCGGCTCGATTGCGGTATTTACGGACCCGCGGCGTTGAATCGGGTTCCATTTTCACGAGGCAACCTGCAATGACCCCTGACGACCTTTCGAGAGCCCTGGCGCATCCCGGTCGCGCCAGCATCCCTTACCTCGACCGCTACAGTCCCGACCGGCCGCTGGTGCTGGAATGCTTCCGGCCACACGCTCACAACCCCGACAAGCCGGTCGTCATCGTGCAGCACGGCATGAGCCGCAATGGCGCCGAATACTGCGAGGCATGGGTCCCGGCTGCCAAGCGCCACGGTTTGCTGATTGTCGCGATCACCTTTTCGAAGGAAGCCTGGCCGGACGCTGTTACCTACAACAACGGTAACGTGCTCGCCGAGGACGGCAGCCTTCGGCCGCGCGAGTCCTGGTCACAGGGGATCCCCGGCCGCGTCTTTGCGCTATTGCGCGAAGCCGGCGTGACGCGCCGCGACAAGACCTATTTGTGGGGCCATTCCGCCGGCGGGCAATTTGTCCACCGGTTGCTGGCGACGCAGCCGCACGGCATTTTCGCGGCGGTCGGCGCCGCCAATTCCGGCTGGTATACGTTGCCGACGCTCGACCTTCCCTATCCCGACGGGCTCAGCGGCATCGGGCTGACAGGAGAGGATGTCGTTCGTCTTCTTGGCTATCCGCTGGTGGTCTTTTCCGGCGACCAGGACATCGACGGTACGGCCGAGAACTTTCCGCGGCACGAAGCGGCGATGGCGCAGGGGCCAAACCGGTTTGCGCGGGCGCAGTTCTACCTTGCCCGCGGCCAGGCGGAAGCCGCAAAGCTCGGCGTGCCCTGCCGCTGGAGCCGCGTCGTCGTGCCTGGTGTCGCGCATGAGGGCATGCGGATGTCGGCCTTCGCCGCCGATTATTGGTTCTGGCGCCGGGGGCTAGTTCCGCCCCGAAGGCGAGCCGCTGGCGATGACCTGAGCCCGGATCGGTTTGGCGGGCCGTTCCGTGTTCCGTCGATTTAATTCCCTGATCATCGATTTTATCTCCCTGTTCGTCCGATTTATTTCCCTGTTCGGCCGCGTAGGGAATTTGCACTCGGATATCTCGCAATCTCAACGACTTGCCGGCGCAGATTCGGTCCATAAACGGCCCGGATTCGCGTTTTCGCAGTATATTCCGGTGGACCAGGGAACCCGATCCGCGTGGCCTACTCCGCTACCAGGTGGACGTTAGGCCGAGACGAGCTTGTTTACACCGGTTCACCGCAATTGACGGACGCGCCCGCAGTCGCGAGAGTTGGCGGTCCGGCCGTTGAGGGCACACACATGTTGCGCGCGATTAGGAAATTTGTCTTTGGGCGAGACAGAGACGAAAGACAGGGACCAGAGGTCGTTGTCGAGGATGATGCCTCCAGCGATGCGGCGACCAATCCTGCTGACCCTTTGCCGCCCGCTGAACCAGAGTCCGAGGAACCATCGGAGATGCCGGCTCGCGGCCAGGTGAAATGGTTCAATCCTGCTAAGAGGTTCGGATTCGTTGAGCTCTCCGACGGGTCTGGCGATGCCTTCCTGCACGTCAGCGTGCTCTCTCGGCTTGGCATCGACACCGTACAGCCTGGCGAGACGCTCGAGTTGCGGGTCGCGCCGGGGGAGCGGGGTCCCGTTGTTATCGAGGTTATGGCCGTGGACAGCAGCACGGCGGTCGCGTTCAACCGCCCTCGAACGAGTTCGCCATCCCCGTACGACCCAGCGGTCTCGGAGGCGAGTGTCCAGGAGACGGGTACCGTGAAGTGGTACAACCCTGTCAAGGGGTTCGGCTTTATCACGCGCGATGGCGGCGGGAAGGATATCTTCGTGCACGCCTCTGCACTTCAGCGGGCGGGTATCGCGAGCCTCAGCGAAGGACAGCGGGTCGTTGTCGACGTGGTAGAGGGCCGAAAGGGACCGGAAGCCGGCTCCATCCAACTAGGGTAGCCGAAGCAATTCCACGACCGAGCTGGCGGAAGAGGCAGGAGGATAACGGCATTTTATATCAATAAGACATAGCCAAATCCCCGAGTTTACCACCATCCTTACCACCAGCAGCGCCGCAGCCTTCATCCAGGGGCTCGTGGCCCGAAAATCCCGAACGGCCTGGCCGCTCGGCATCGCTGCTCTGGAATTGCCATCGGCCGCTCGCCAAACTAGCACCCATAAGGGTGGGGCAGGGTTGACACTGTAGGTACGATAACGGTGGCTGGGTGGGGACGGCGGCTAACCGCTCGCTTCTTCGTTGTCTCCGCGGCAGGTGCGGGTGACCCGCTACCGCGAGCCCGGGCCGAAGGCGCAGCGCCGAGACGCGGAGAGAGTGCCTAGCCGCGAGCCTCACACGCCGCCAGGCCGCCAGGCCGCGCGAGCGATCTCACATCCGCTTTCTGTAAGTTTTGGGAGTGCGCCCAAGCCCACAGCCAGCACGCAATACGTGTGTCTGTTCAAACATTTTCACTTTTTATTTTTACAGAGTTGTCTTCGGCGCCCGTAGGGACCCCGTCGCGGCTGTCTGACCACCCCGCCAAGGGGGGAGGTGCCTGCCGGCACGTAAGCATGCTTTGAAATACAATTGCGCGTGCAGCGCTGTCGCCAGATCACTCGCAACCGTTTCGTCGTCTCGATTGTACCGATAGCCGTGGATGCGGCGCCGCTGCCAGACGACCAAGCACCGCTTGCGCCGATCCGGTCGGCGCGATCCGGCGCGGATGGCGCGCTGTGTGGCAAGATGACGCATATCGGTTGCAATCCGGGCCATGGGACTATTGTCAAATCGCCTACGGAACAGAAGACGATTGGAGAAGCCCCATGGTCACCGGCAAATTCGTAAGCTATCTGCGCGTTTCGACCGACAAGCAGGGCGAGCACGGGCTCGGCATCGCAGCCGAACGCAAAGCCGTTGATGACTACCTGAACGGCGGCAACTGGTCTCTGATCGCGGAATACGTCGAGGTCGAAAGCGGCAAGCGCAATGATCGGCCAAAGCTTTCCGCCGCACTCCACCACGCCAAGGTGACGGGCGCGCGATTGCTGATTGCCAAGCTCGACCGGTTGTCGCGCGACGCTCATTTCTTGCTCGGGCTGCAGAAGGCAGGCGTCAAGTTCACCGCCTGCGACATGCCGGACGCCAACGAGCTGACCATCGGCATCTTGGCGCTGGTGGCCCAGAACGAGCGAGAGGCGATCAGCACCCGCACCAAGGCGGCGATGGCGGCGGCGAAGGCACGGGGGCAGACGTTCGGCAATCCCAACGGCGCCGCACCGTTCCGGCGAGCTGGGAAGGGCAACGCCGATGCGGTCGCGACTATCAAGACCATTGCCGATCAGCACGCTCAAGACTTTCGGCCAGTGATCGAGGCCATCAAGGCGGACGGCATTACGTCGCTGCGGGGGGTTGCGACGGAGCTGAATGCGCGTGGCATACTGACGGCACGCGGCGGTCAATGGGATGCAACCCGAGTGCGGCGCCTACTACAGCGGTTCGGGGTGTCGGAGCGTTCTGTGTTCCGGGTGTTGAGCAAGGAGAGCCGGCAACCGGCTGATCAGTGAGGCCCCGGCGATCGGCGTATCTCCCGAGCATGCAGGTTGCTGCCGCCACGCTTTCGGGCGGATGGTCAAGCTTGATCAACCAATCAGCCCCATGCTACGCGCGCGCCGCGCGCGCCTGAGATCAAACAGCACGCCGAGGCGCCTGCGCCGCCATCTCGGGGTGGTCAGGCTTGGGGGAAATGGCCGCCGCCGGCACCACCCTCCTTGAAATGCGAACGCGCGTGCAGCGCTGTCGCCTTAGACACTGTGACCACCTCGTCGGCATGAGATCCCCGATAGCCTGATGCGGCCGGGTCAGTCCTTCCATAAGCCGTCGAACCTTCGAGCGTCCATCTTCGCATAGCGCCGTGTTCTGGACGTTGCAGTGTCCGAGATAAGCGGGGACATTCAGCTTCAGCGGTTGCCCCATGGGCTGTCCCTGTTACCGCCGCCGAACAAACCCGACATATGTAAGATACGCCCCGACCACTGCCGAAATGATCGTGCCGAGAACGAGATGTGACGGAAAGTGCGCCTTCCAACCGGCGGCTGGTATCAGCAGGAACGCGGCGCCCTCGATTGTCAGCAGCCACCCGAGGAGCGACACAACCGCCGCCGGATTATTACTCCAGTCATTGTGACCCAGCACGACCGCCAGCCCGGACGCGAAGGTAAGCATGCCGAACACCCACAATAGCCCCGGCTGATCGAACAGCCCTGGAAAGACGACCGTCAGAAACTCGGGTTGCGTCCAATGTGCCACCGCCGTCACCAGCGAAAACACACCAAGCAAGCGGGACAAATAACGGGTAAGAGGTGACATGGTGAGCACGCTGCTCCTGCGAATGCGTTGTATGGATACGTGCCTTGTGTGCTGCACACCCGTTTTTAGTCGCGCCACAAGCCGTCGAAGCGGGTGGCGTTCATCCGCGCATACCCCGCCGTGTTCTGCACGTTCCGGTGCCCGATATATGCTGCGAGCGAGAGGGTATCCATCCCATCATTGACCAGCTTGAACCCGGTTCCGTGGCGCAAGAGGTGCGGGTGGATGTCCTGAAGGCCGGCTGCCCTGGCGGCCTTCGCCAAGATCTTGAAAAAGCCGTTCCGCGTCATCGGGCCGCCACGGCTGGTCACGAACACGAACCGCGAGCCCACCGGCTGCCCGCGCCGCAGCTTGCGTAGGGTGCGGATTTCCCTGCCGCCCAGCGGATGCACGCTGTCATCGGAGCCTTTTAGCCGCCGGACCCGGAGCCGCCCTGCATCCAAGTCCACCTGTGCCCATTGCACGCCGATCAGCTCGCTAACGCGCAGGCCATGCCGGTAGGCCATCAAGATCATCAGCGCGTCCCGATCGCCCCACTCGTGCTTCGATGCCGCTCTGATCAGCCGCTCAACCTCATCCTCGGTCACATATTCCCGGCGCGGGCCGTGAGTATCCACTTCAGTGCTTGGTGCGGGTTCTGTTCTCACGACGTGAAGCGCAGGTTTCCTCATCTCACAGTCCGATGAAGTATCCAAGCGCGATATCCCAGCCGGAACTATCGGCGTTCCGACAATGGAAACCGGACGCAGCAATCTGCCGGCAGACCTGCCAACCCTCGCCCGCGAGATCGACGCGGCGCTGGTGCGCGGTGGGAAAGCGCGATTGCCCAGTACCGCAAGCGGTGGCAGGCACCCGCTGGTCCCAGCGTCCCAGCCGCAGTGACCGAAACCGCGGAGCAGCCTCAAGCCGCCGATGCGTGACCTGGCAGTTGTCACGGTTGCCTGGACTGGAGGGGGTAGCCGTCTGGCAAAATGGTTGTCAGTGACACCCATGCATAGGTCGCCCGAGACCCGGCGACCGAGGACCTCGATATGCCGAGACAGGCTGAAGAAGGATTTACGATCGCTGAGGCTGCCAAGCAGCTCGGTTTCACGAGACAGTACCTCTACAAGCTCATCGACCTGGGCAGATTGCACCCGCGCGTGGCGCGGAGGACCGAATATCGCCTTACCCAGGCCGACATTGACGAGCTGCGGGAGCGGCTGGAGCGGAACCGATGACCACCCCCGAGCTTTGGCTGGCGGCAGGGCTCGGTGCCCGGCCCGCCGGTAGGCGGATGGCATCTAGGCTCCCCGAGGAGCTGGCTGGCGTGGTTGCGCCGGAGGGTGGGACGATGACCACGCTCGCAGACACGCCCGTTCTGGTCGGCCGCGCCGAAGCATGCACTATCCTCGGCGTCACCGAAGCAACCTTCAGCCGCCTCTGTCGTGAGGGCCGGTTCGAGAATATGGTCTGCGAGGGCCGCGACGCGCTTTACCGGAGGGCTGAATTGCGCGCCTACCGGGCGCAGGACAAACGGCTGGGAGCTTCGCCGGGAAGCATCACGAATGCCGCGGGGGGAGCCCAGCAAATCTGCCGGTCTTGGCGTGACATCGGAAGCGGAAATCGGCGCTGGTGCGGGGAAAGCCCTGGGGACGACCAATCACACCAGGACGATTTGTGAGGGGTGCCAGAAGCCGTTCCGTCCACATCGAGCCGGGCAGCGATTGTGTTCGACAGCGTGCCGACAGCGCGCACGGCGAGCCAGGAGGGCAGCCGCATGACCGCACCAGCTCCGCCAGCCCCACTGATCTGGAACGCCCGAGTACACAGGTGGGAACCGGCCGGCCAGGTGTGGGATCGGCGGCTGCTTCGTTGGGTGCCCGCTCCCGCGGATGATGTCATCGAGGGCGCATCGGTTAGCGCTGAGAGCAGCCCGTCGGATTGTGCTGGGCCGGCGGATGGCCGGGGGGGAATGGCTGGTAACCAGCGGGCTGGGTCACCGCCTCGCAAAGTCCCAACGCGGACGAGGCGGAAGCGCTGGGGCGCAGGTCCGAGAGCCCGACAGCCGACACGCAACGGCCAGCCGATAGCGCGAGCACGGAGAGTGCGGTGGGCGAGTGGGTAAGCGGCAGAGGCATCCCAGTAAAATAATTGAAGCGCTACGCCTAACGCATTGATTTCCCTCCGCTAAGGCTGCCAAGCGCGTTATGCTGACATGCTTGAACTAGGCCCCGGCCGTCTGGAACAATTGAACAATAGCAGATGGGCTCCACAATCCCGCGGGGGCCCCCTAGCAACAAGAGGAGTAAGAGCGATGAAAACCCATGGTCTGACGGATGAAGTTCGCCTCGCCGTTCGCGTCACCGAGGAGCTGCGCAGAGCAGTGAAGCGGCATGCCACTGACCTCGGTTGACGACTGAGGGATGGGTTGGGCAGGTGCTGGAGGCCGCATTGGGTAAAGGCAGCAACACTGCCGGGGTCGCCGACCGTAGATAACAGGAGGGCCGGCCTGCGGGAACAGGACCGGCCGAAAGGAAGACACAATGATCGAGAACCTACAGTACTCCAATGGCACGGGCGGTGTCACCATCTCACGCAAACAACCACTGAAAGCGGCTGAACAGTTTCACAAAGTGCAGACAGCAAAAGGGTCGCTGGGCGTGCTACGGCCTTACCGGCATACTTGGTATAGGTGGGAAGGACCGAGATACCGTGCTGTTAGTGCAGAAGAAGCCCGCGTCGATCTTACGGAGTTTCTGGCCTCCTGCTCCGAATCGACCGGAGCTTCGTTCAATCCTCGTCCGGGCGACTTCGGCGCAATGCGGCTCAGCATTCGAGAGGTCGGACAATGAGCGCCGACCTCACTGATCTGCAGGAGGCGCCAGCGGCGACGGCTGAGAGGGAGGCGCCGACCGAGGCCGGGAACGAGCAGCCAGCCGACGGAACCGCGGGCAAGGCGGAGGAGGCCCCGGAGGCACCGCCTCCGCGACCGGCCGAACTCTGGCACTGCCGCCAGGAGGCATGGGCGACCCTACCCAATGGATGGAACTCCCCGGTGCAGTCGCCAGAATTTCGGCATTGGCTCGTGGGCGAGTGCGTTCGGCTGAGGCAGTCGAGCAAGAAAGCCCGGATTGATGCGCTGCTGGAGGTCTATACGGCTGTAGCCCTTTACGAGGGGCTGGAGCACCAGCTCCACTTACGCACGGCGCCGGACGGCGATGGTGGTGTCTACATCGACCTAGCGGACCAGGTGGGGCGGACGGCTCACGTCAGCAGAGAGGAGTGGCGGATCATCCCCCGGGCGCCGGCGAAGTTCTACCGCCCACCCAATATGAAGGCACTTCCTCAGCCGCTGCGGGAGGAAGCCGATGCGACCCTTTTGCAGTATCTGCTGAACCTGCCCAATGAAAGCGAGTTCCGTCTGCTGCTGACCACTTGCAGCGTCGCGCTGCTGCCCGGAAAGCCTTACCCGATAATCGTCTTCGACGGGCAGGCGGGGGCGGCCAAAACTTCGGCAGCGCGGATCGTGCGGAACACCCTCGATCCCAACGAGGTGCCGGTCGCGGGGATGCCGCGCGGGCAGGATCTCGTCTCCTGTGCCAAGAACAACGCCGTGATCGTCCTCGACAATCTCTCGGTGCTCCCGGCTGCGGTTCAAGATGAACTCTGCCGGCTCGCGACTGGCGGCGGCCTCGGCGGACGCAAGCTGTACACTAATGTCGGCGATGCCAGCTTCAACGCCAGTCGACCGGTGATCTTGACGGGCATCAATAATCTCGCGACGCGTGGTGATTTGGCGGATCGGGCTCTGCCGTTCCATCTGGCGGAAGTCGTCGGCAGGAAGACCGATGGGGAAATCCAGGCGGGTTTCGCGCCTACGCACACCCGCGGGTGTTTGCCGGGCTGCTCGATATGATGGTTGTTGGGCTCCAGCGCTTGGCGGAAGTGCAGCGGGGGCGCCGCCCGTTAGAGCGTATGGCGGATTTCACGCAATGGGGCTATGCGGTCGCGCCGGCTATCGGGTGGGCCGAGGACGATTTTCGCTTGGCCTACCGGGCGACCAGGCGGGAGGCGCAACAGATCGTCATCGAGAGCGACCCCGTTGCCGCTGGCATCCTCAAACTGGTGCATGGCGCCGAGCAGGAGGGGAAGTCGTGGAGCGGCTTTCAGACCTCGCTGTGGAAAGCGCTCGCGGATGCAGCCGGCGACGCGGCGAGGGCGCCAGGGTTCCCCAGATCGCCAGAAGCGCTCGGCTGGGCACTCAAGCGCGTGATCCCGGTGCTGGGGGACCGAGGGATCAGGGTCACCCAAAGCCGCAAGCGAGCGGGCATGTGGGTCACTATTGAGCCCTGAGCAGCGGTGCAGGAGTGTAGGGTCGATGCAGGAGTGCGGCCCGAACCTACACTCCCAAAACCCAGCAGTGCTGCCGATTACGGGCGAATGGGTGTAGGAGTGTAGGTTTATTCTTGAAAGAGGGAGCACATAGAGAGGCGCGCGTCGTGGCAGGTCGTCAAATGGCGTCGCCGAGGAGACTAACGCGGAGAACCTACACTCCTACACCGGGCGGCCCAGGGCCGCTAAAAACAAGGGGTTCTGGGTGTAGGTCTGGCGCGTCGCCTTCCTGCATCGAACCTACACCGGGCTTGGCACCTACACCCCGGGGAATATGCGCCAAGCTAGGGCGCCACGATTGTTCCAATGATGATCGTTCACATCGCGGCTAACCACCGTCCCAGAGTTCTGGTTCCGGGCTGCGTCCAGTGCGTGTCTCCATGCGTCCACTAATTTGGGCCAATTAGCGGCGGAGTTTCGGATCTGACGACCACCGCATTGTCTCATCGCCGCAATCACGCGGGTGAGTTAGGGGTTATCCTTGGCCGCCGAACGTATCGAGGAACGGAGCTTGTCACAGTTTCGACCCGATCGAGCTTCTTGCGGTTGCAGTTCGAGCATAGCAGTTGGAGGTTTACCAGGTCATTACAACCGCCAGCGGCAAGGGCGAACATGTGGTCGATATGCCCTTCCTCGCGCAGTTCCTGGACAATGTCGATACCGCATGAGGCGCATTTCCCACGGTCCCTTGATCTCAGAATTTGCTTGATCCGAGACGGCCCCCTCTCCCGCTCGACCCATTGTGACCGCATTCCCTCGACGGTTTCGCCGTCGAAGCCAATGTCCATCACGGTCTGAGCTATGAAATGGCAAAGCTCCCGATCATGTAAAATCCGATCACTGATTACATAAGCATAGGTATTTCCCAACTGAAGAAGCGCTATCCGCTGGTTACGGCAAAGCCGCATGAACATCTTGGCCAATTCGCGGCGACCAGCTCCTTCAACCTGGTCCCAATAAGCACCCTCATCGGTATCATAAAGAGCATCAGAGGCTTATGCCTCTGTTTCAGGTAGCGCGATTAGTGGTGGCACAGCGAGCGAATATGGGGTAGAACAAATATCGAACATGGCTTCGGGAGGCTACCGTGAGCGATTTTCCCCGCGTTGATCGAGTTCCAACAG
>Ga0310913_10002017_pt1 | contig 10713 bp, 8 predicted proteins | sample GREbulkMGOX082_FD_203447 | JGI IMG/M metagenome (GOLD analysis project Ga0310913, IMG submission 203447) | Lab enrichment of tropical soil microbial communities from Luquillo Experimental Forest, Puerto Rico - GRE.bulkMG.OX082 | ecosystem: Environmental > Terrestrial > Soil > Tropical forest >...
GAAGTCATCGCCCTTGGGCCGTCCCAGGTGGGCGCAGACCACCATCCGGGCGCCACGGGCGGTGAGCTGTGCCAGCGTCGGCAGACTGGCCCGGATGCGGCGGTCGTCGGTGATGGTGCCGCCGGACAGCGGCACGTTGAAGTCGGCACGGAGCAGCACCGTGCGCCCCGCGACATCGAGATCGTCAACCCGCTTCATCAGCGCCCGAGCCGCCCGCCGACCAGGGCGGTCACGTCCACCAGCCGGCAGGAGTAGCCCCACTCGTTGTCATACCAGCCGATGACCTTGACCTGGTCGCCGAAGGTCATGGTGAGCGCCGAGTCGAACGTGCAGGAGTACGGGGTGCCGACGATGTCGGAGGACACGATCGGGTCACTGGTGTAATGCAGGTAGCCCTTGAGCGGGCCGTCGGCCGCGGCCCGGAACGCCGCGTTCACCTCGTCGACGCTCGCCTCCCTGGCTAGCTGCACGACCAGGTCGGTGACCGAGCCGTCCATCACCGGCACCCGCATGGCCATGCCGTCCAGCTTCCCCCTGAGCTCGGGCAGGACCAGCGCGGTGGCGCGGGCGGCACCGGTGGTGGTGGGGATGATGTTCTGCGCGGCGGCCCGGGCCCGCCGCAGGTCCTTGTGCGCGAAGTCGAGGATTACCTGGTCGTTGGTGTAGGCGTGGATGGTGGTCATCAGTCCCTTGACGATGCCAAAACTGTCCAGCAGCACCTTGGCCATTGGGGCCACGCAGTTGGTGGTGCAGGACGCGTTGGAGATCACATCGTGCCGGGCCGGGTCGTAGTCACCGTCGTTGACCCCCATCACGATGGTGAGGTCCTCACCCTTGGCGGGAGCCGAGATGATGACCTTCTTCGCGCCCGCGGCCAGGTGCTTGCGCGCGTCGTCGGCCTTGGTGAAATGGCCGGTTGACTCGATCACCACGTCCACCCCCAGCTCGCGCCACGGCAGGGCGGCCGGGTCCCGCTCGGCCAGCCAGATGATGCGCTGGCCGCCCGCGGAGATGGCGCCGTGGGCCGGGTGGATGTCCAGATCCAGGGTGCCCAGCACTGTGTCGTACTTGAGCAGGTGCGCGAAGGTGGTGATGTCGCCGAGGTCGTTCGCGGCCACGACCTCGATGTCGCGGGCCCGCCCGCTGGCGTGGACGGCGCGCCAGAAGTTGCGCCCGATCCGGCCAAATCCGTTGATCCCCACGCGGATGGTCACGGCTCGATTCTCCTCATCCGTAGCTGTGATCTGCCCGGGGGGCTAGCCCCTGCCCGGCAGCTTCTCGCTGCTGAAAAGCCTACCCATCGCCGTCCGGCGCGGGCCGGGGCCGGGTCCGGGTGCGGCTACCCCGGACCCGGCCCGGGCCACTATGCTGGGGCAACTTTTCGCGGCACGAGGAGATCCATGGCGACAACCGGGATTGATCCGCAGACCCAGCGGCCGACCAGGCTGGGGCAGGCGGTGCTGGCTGGCATCGGCGTCGCGATCGGCGGTGCCCTGGTCTGGGGACTGATCGCCTATCTCACCAAGCACCAGTTCTCGCTGATGGCGCTGCTGATCGGGTTCGCTGTCGGCACGGTGGCGGTGCGGGTGGCCGGTGGTACCCGGTCGCCCGGCCTGGCTGTGGTCTGCGCCGTGCTGGCTGTTCTCGGCTGTGCGCTGGGCAGCTTTGTGGCCGAAATCCTGGTGCTGGCCGGTCACGGTATCCCGGCCAGCCTCATCATGGCCCATCTCGATCTGGTGCTGCGTGCCTATCCATCGACGGTGGGCGGCCTTGGCTTCGTCTTCTGGGCGCTGGGGGCGCTGTACGGCTACCGGATCGCGATGGGCGCGCCGCGCTGGCGGCGGGCCGTCCGGCCCGGGCTCCCGCAAGCGGACGGCCAGCACTACGGCCAGTGGCCGCAGGCAAGTGGCACTATGCCCGCCGGGCCGGCGGACGGCCCGCACTATGGTCAGTCTCCGCAGCCGGGCGGCCCCACGCCGGCGGAGCCGGCCGCTGGCCAGCGGCTGTTCTTCGGCCCGCCACCAGAATCCCCGGCAGCAGGCCCCGGCCCGGCCGCCGGCTCCGATCCGGCCGGGCCGCCGCCCTCCGCTCCCGCGGGCTAGCCGGTCAGGGCAGGAGCATCTCCGGAGTCAGCAGGGCGTCAGTGCCGGGCACGCTCAGCTCGCGGGCGCGCTTGTCGGCCATGGCCAGCAGCCGCCGGATCCGGCCGGCTATCGCGTCCTTGGTGAGCGGCGGATCGGCCAGCTGGCCGAGTTCCTCCAGGCTGGCCTGCCGGTGCTCGATCCGCAGCCGGCCGGCCACGGTCAGGTGCTCGGGCGCGTCGTCGCCGAGGATTTCCAGCGCCCGCTCCACCCGGGCACCCGCCGCGACCGCTGCCCGGGCACTGCGGCGCAAGTTGGCGTCATCGAAGTTGGCCAGCCGGTTCGCGGTCGCCCGCACCTCCCGCCGCATCCGCCGCTCCTCCCAGGCGAGCACGCTGTGGTGCGCGCCCAGCCGGGTGAGCAGCGCGCTGATCGCATCGCCGTCCCTGACCACGGCCCGGTCCACGCCGCGCACCTCGCGGGCCTTCGCCGGGATCTTCAGCCGCCGGGCCGCCCCGACCAGCGCCAGCGCGGCCTCCGGGCCGGGGCAGGTGATCTCCAGCGCCATCGACCGGCCCGGCCCGGTCAGGCTGCCATGGGCCAGGAAGGCACCCCGCCAGGCCGCCTCACAGTCACAGGTGGTGCCGGCCACCACCTGCCGCGGCAGCCCCCGGACCGGCCGCCCGTGGCCGTCCACCAGCCCGGTCTGCCTGGCCAGGCTTTCCCCGTCCCGGCGCACCCGGACCAGGTAGCGGTTGCCCTTCCGGAGGCCGCTGGGAGCCAGCACGATCAGCTCGGACGAATGGCCGAACACCTCGGCGATGTCCTTGCGCAGCCGGCGGGCGGCGGCGCCGGTGTCCAGCTCGGCTTCCACCACGATCCGGCCGCTCGCCAGGTGCAGCCCGCCGGCGAACCGCAGCAGCGTGGACACTTCCGCCTTGCGGCAGCACGGCTTGAGCACTGTGACACGGCTCAGTTCGTCCTTCACCAGAGCGGTCATCGCCATCTGTCACTCCCCCTCGAAGATTTCCGCGAAGGCCCCGGCCAGCTGCCGCGGGTCGTGCCGGGGTGAGCCGTCCCGCATCGCCAGGTCAGCCAGCACCAGCCGGCCGCCGAGCAGCCCGGCCGCCTTCTCCAGCTCGGCGACCGCCGCGCCCGCCGCGCCGCGGTCGGCCAGCACCACATCCACGGTAAGGTCCGGCGCATGATCGGCGAGGACTTCCAGGTGCGTATGTGGTGAGAATCCCCCCGTTTCGCCGGGTTGCGGCACCAGGTTGAGCGCCACCAGCCGGCGGGCCCGGGTACCGGTCAGGGCCTTGGCCAGTTCCGGCACCAGCAAGTGCGGCAGCACGCTGGTGAACCAGGAACCGGGCCCGAGAACCACCCAGTCGGCCTCGCCGATGGCGGTGACCGCCTCCGGGCAGGCGGGCGGGTCGCCCGGGATCAGCGAGACTGACCTGACCCGCCCGGTGGTGGATGCGCAGGCGGCCTGGCCGCGCACGGTCACGATCTCACCGGGCCGGTCCGGGTCGGTGCCCTCCACCTCGGCGATCAGGTCCAGCGGGACCGAGGCCATCGGCAGCACCCGGCCGTGCGCCCCGAGCAGCCTGCCCACCCAGTCCAGCCCCTGCACACTGTCGCCGAGCAGTTCCCAGAGCGCGACGATCAGCACGTTGCCAACCGCGTGGCCGGCCAGCCCGGTGCCGTCGGTGAACCGGTGCTGGATCACCCGGCTCCAGGTAGTCCCCCAGGCGTCGTCCCCGCACAGCGCGGCCAGTGCCATCCGCAGGTCACCGGGCGGCAGCACGCCGAAGTCGCGGCGCAGCATGCCGCTGGAACCGCCATCGTCGGCCACCGTGACGATCGCGGTGAGCTGGCGGGTCACCCGGCGCAGCGCGGACAGGGAGGCGGACAGCCCATGCCCGCCCCCGAGCGCGACCACCCGGGGGTTCAGCGGGCGGATGGCCGGGACCACCCGCACGGGCTCCGCAGCGGTACTCACTCGCGCCCCAGATCGCGGTGCACCAGCTGGATGCCCAGCCCGGTCGTCGCCAGCCGCTCGGCGATCTGCTCCGCCATCGCGACGCTGCGGTGCTTGCCGCCGGTGCAGCCGATCGCCAGCGTGGCGAACTGCTTGCCCTGCCGTTCGTAACCGGCCAGGGTCACCCGCAGCGCCGCCAGGTAGGCGTCCAGGAATTCGGCCGCGCCCTGCTGGCTGAGCACGTACTCCCTGACCCGCGGATCCTGCCCGGTCAGCGGCGCGAGCGCCTCGATCCAGCGCGGGTTGGGCAGGAACCGGCAGTCCGCCACCAGGTCGGCGTCCACTGGCAGGCCATATTTGTAACCGAACGACACCACGCTGAGCCGGGGCAGCACCGCCGAGCCCGGGCCGAAAAAGTCCTGCAGCCGGGCCCGCAGCTCGTGCACGTTCAGCGCGGAGGTGTCGAGCACCAGGTCCGCCTCGCCGCGCACCGCCCGCAGCAGCTCGCGTTCGGCCGCTATCCCGTCCACCACCCGGCCGTCTTCCTGCAGCGGGTGCGGGCGCCGGACACTGTCGAACCGGCGGACCAAGGTGTCGTCCGCCGCTTCCATGAACACCACCCGTGGCCGGACGCCGCGGGTGGCCAGCTCGGCGATGGCCGACTGGAGGTCGCTGGAGAAGGCACGGCTGCGCACGTCCATCACCGCCGCGATCCGCGGCAGCGCGCCCTTGGCCCGGCGGGCCAGGTTGATCATGGTGGGCAGCAGTCCGGGCGGCAGGTTGTCGATCACGAACCAGTCGAGATCCTCCAGCGTCTTAGCGGCCGTGCTGCGGCCCGCGCCGGACATCCCGGTGATGATGACGACGTCGGTCACCTGCCCGCCGGCCCCGGTGTCGGAGGCGGCTGGGTCACCCAGCTCCCACGTGCTGGCATCGGCCGCGCCCGCGCCCGGCTCCTCGCCCGGGGCCGGCCGGCCGGCGCCCGCTACCGTGCGTTCCATCCGGCTGTCCCCCTGCTGGTCATGACTCTCCCGGGCGGTCCGGCCCGGTGCCGGGTGGCCGCAGCGCGGTCAGCACCGCCTCGGCCAGGCTGGGCCCGATCCCGGGCACCTGTGCCAGTTCGGCAGGCGTGGCCGCGGCCACCCGCCGTACCGAGCCGAAATGCCGCAGCAGCGTAGCCCGGCGGGCCGGGCCCAGGCCGGGGACGCTGTCCAGCTCGCTCACGGCCAGTTCCTTCGACCGCTTGGCACGGTGATAGGTGATGGCGAACCGGTGCGCCTCATCCCGCACCCGCTGCAGCAGGTACAGGCCTTCGCTGGTGCGCGGCAGGATGACGGGCATGTCCTCACCGGGCAGCCAGACCTCCTCCAGCCGCTTGGCCAGCCCGCACACCGAGATGTCGTCGATCCCCAGCCCGGCCAGCGCCGATGCGGCCGCGGCCACCTGGGCGGGGCCGCCGTCGATCACAACCAGGTTAGGCGGGTAGGCGAACTTGCGCTGCCGGATGTCGTCGTCGCCCGGCCGGACCCCGGGATCACCCAGCACGTCGAGTTCACCGGTCGCCTCCCGTTCTTCCAGGTACCGACGGAACCGGCGGGTGATCACCTCATGGATGGCCGCCACGTCGCCCTCACCGCCGGTCCCCTTGATGCTGAACCGGCGGTACTCACTCTTGCGGGCCAGCCCGTCCTCGAACACCACCATGCTCGCGACCACATTGGTGCCCTGCAGGTTGGAGACGTCGTAGCACTCGATCCGGAGCGGGGCCTGATCGATCCCGAGCGCTTCCTGTATCTCGTTGAGCGCCAGGCTGCGGGTGGTTAGATCGCTCGCCCGCCGGGTCTTGTGCAGGGCCAGCGATTCGGCCGCGTTCCGCGCCACGGTGTCCAGCAGGGCCCGCTTGTCGCCGCGCCGCGGCACCCGCAGGCTCACCCGGCCGCCGCGGCGGGTGGCCAGCCATTCCTCCACCGCTGGGGCGGCGGGCGGCAGCACCGGCACCAGCACCTCGCGGGGGACGGCCGGGCTGGCCTGCGGGCCGGTGCGGCGGGCCCGGGCACCCGGGTCGCGCGCCCCGGTGCCGGCCAGCCGGGCAGCGGCCCGCCGGCCCCCGCCGTTGCTGGACGGCCCCGCCCCATCCGCACCGGTGCTGTCCGCGCCGTAGACCTGGCTGAGGAAGTGCTCGACCAGTTCGCCGTCGGTCACGTCCTCGACCTTGTCCACCACCCAGCCCCGCTGGCCGCGGACCCGGCCCCCGCGCACGTAGAAGACCTGCACGGCCGCCTCGAGCTGATCCCCCGCCAAGGCGATGACGTCGCAGTCGGTGCCGTCGGGCAGCACCACCGCCTGCTTCTCCAGTGCTCGTTCCAGCGCCTGGATGTCGTCCCGCAGCCGGGCAGCCCGCTCGTACTCCTCAGCCGCCGCGGCGGCCCGCATCTCGGCCTCCAGCCGGCGGCTGAACCGGGCGGTGTGGCCGGCCATGAAATCGCAGAACTCCTCGGCCAGCCGCCGGTGCTCCGCCTCGCTGATCCGCTCCACGCAGGGCGCTGAGCACTTGCCGATGTAACCCAGCAAGCACGGCCGGCCGATCTGGCGGGCGCGCTTGAACACCCCGGCCGAGCAGGTCCGGACCGGGAAGACCCGCAGCAGCGTGTCCACCGTCTCCCGGATCGCCCAGGCATGCGAATACGGCCCGAAGTAGCGGGTCCCGCGCCGCCGGGCGCCCCGCATCACCATCACCCGCGGGTACTGCTCATCCAGCGTGACCGCCAGGTACGGGTAGCTCTTGTCGTCCCGGTAGCGGACGTTGAAGCGCGGGTCGAACTCCTTGATCCAGGAGTACTCCAGCTGGAGCGCCTCCACTTCGGTGGCGACCACCGTCCAGTCCACCCCGACCGCGGAGGTGAGCATCGACTGGGTCCGCGGGTGCAGTGCCGCGAAGTCGGCGAAGTACGAGCTGAGCCGGGCCCGCAGGTTCTTGGCCTTGCCGACGTAAATGACCCGTCCGTGACTATCGGAGAACCGGTAGACCCCCGGTGACTCCGGGACCGAGCCTGGCGAGGGCCGGTAGCCATGCGGATCTGCCACGCAGCAACTCTATGCGGGGATGGCCTCCGGATGGGCTGGCTGGAACGGGCACGCCGGGTCTGAACCCAGCGGGCCGCGGCCGGCCGCATACGCGCGGGCCCGTGACCCGCCGCACAGATCGGCGTAGGGGCAGCTGCCGCACCGGCCGGTGAACCTCGCCGCCCGGATCGCGCGCAGCAGCGGGTCATCGGTGTAGATCTGGCTGAGCCGCTGGCTGCGCACGTTGCCCAGGGTGAGCGGGAGGAAGCCGGCCGGGAAGACATTCCCGTCATAGCCGATGAAAATGATGCCCTTGCCGTCCCGGGTGGCCGCCGTGTGCGCCCGCGGCGGCCGGCCCGGCCCGGGCAGGGCGCGGCGCAGTTCGGAGACCAGTGCCCGGTAGAGCGGCCGGTCCGGGGGTGCCGCCCCGGCCCGCCGGGCCGCCACCACCCGGCGGAAGAACGGTGCCTCCACCGTCCGCACCACGAAGCCGTGCTGCGAGGCGTCGTAGAGGAAGTGGCAGACGTCATCATGCTCATCGGGTGTGATCGCGCCGATGCTGGTGCCACGGCCGGTCTGCACCAGGAAGAAGACCTCCCAGGCATGCACGCCGAGGGCGTCCAGCAGCACCGCAATCCGCGCCAGTCCCGCCGCGCTGGCCGCCATGACGGTGGTGTTGACCTGGACATGCAGGCCAGCTGCCACCAGCGCGCGGATCGCCGTCAGCGTGTCGTGGAAGTGCCCGGGGATGCCGCGGATCTGGTCATGCACGTCAGCCGTGGCGCCGTCCAGGCTGACCGAGACCGCCCTGACTCCGGCAGCCGCGATCCGGGCGATCATCTCCGGCCCGAGCGCGGGGGTCACCGACGGTGACAGCGCGACCGGGATGCCGGTGGCCCGGGCGTAGCCGACCAGCTCGAACAGGTCGGGCCGCAGCAGGCAGTCACCACCGGTGAGAATCAGGATCGGGTACGGCCGCCCGAACTCAGCCACCTGGTCGATCAGCTGGTGGCCTTCCCCCCGGCTGAGCTCGCCGGGCAGCGCCTGCCGCTGCGCGGACGCCCGGCAGTGACGGCAGGCGAGCCCGCATGCCCGGGTCGTCTCCCAGAACACCAGCATGGGGCGGCGGGCGAAGTCGGCGTGCGGCCGGGCGGCGGGACTGGTCATGCGTGCCTCCTGGGCGGGTTCTGGGGGCGGTCCGGGCAGGCCGGCGGCAGGCGCCCGGCCCTTCCGTGACGGTCCCAGCCGGCCCGGCCAGCTGGCAGGGCCGAAGGTCCCGCCAGGGGTCCCGCGCGGCCGGCCCGGGCGGCCGCGTGGCCAGGCCAGGCCGGTCAGGCGGGCCCGGCGACGGCCAGGCCCAGCGACCGCAGGTCCCGCCGGAGGGCACCGGCGCCGGTGAACCGGAGCGCCGGCAAGCCCAGGTCACGGGCGGCGGCCACATTCGCCGGCGTGTCGTCGATGAACAGGGTGGCTGCGGGCGCGAGCCGGTAGCGGCCGAGCAGGATCTCAAAGATCCGCCGGTCCGGCTTGGCCACTCCCTCGATGCCGGAGATGACATAGCCGTCGAACCAGTCCATGAACGCGAACCTGGCCCGCTCGAGCGGGAAGCTCTCGGCTTCCATGTTGCTGAGCGCCAGGCATGGCAGGCCCGCCGCCCGCAGTTCCGCGAGCACCGCCACGGTCTCGTCGAACTGGCCCCGGGTCATCTCCTCGTTGCGCTCCGCCCAGGCCATGATCATTTCCCGATGCTCCGGGTGCTGGCTGGCCAGGCGGTGGCAGGATTGCCTGGTGTCCTCGCCCAGGTCGTGCGCATAGTGCCAGTCCGGGGTGCAGATCTTGGCCAGGAAGTCCTCCATCTGCGCCGGGTCGCGGAACAGCTTCCGGTACAGGTGCCGCGGATCCCAGTCGATGAGCACCCCGCCGAGGTCGAAGACGACCGTGGCGATCTCCGGCACTGGCACGTCAGTCGGCGAAGGCTTCCGGCGGCGGGCAGGCGCAGACCAGGTGACGGTCGCCGTAGGCGGAGTCGATCCGGCGGACCGGCGGCCAGTATTTGCCGCGGCGGTCCATCGGCACCGGGTAGGCGGCAAGTTCCCGCTCGTAGCCGTGCTTCCACTCACTGGCCAGGAGCATCGACGCGGTGTGCGGCGCGTTCCGGAGCGGGTTGTCGGTGCGGTCGAAGTCGCCGGCGGCCACCATCGCGATTTCCTTCCGGATGGCGATCATCGCGTCGCAGAACCGGTCCAGTTCGGCCAGGTTCTCGCTCTCGGTCGGCTCCACCATCAGCGTGCCGGCCACCGGGAACGACATCGTCGGCGCGTGGAACCCGTAGTCGATCAGCCGCTTGGCTACATCCTCCCCGGTCACGCCGGTGTCCCTGGTGATCGCCCGCAGATCGATGATGAACTCGTGGGCGACCAGCCCGCTGCGCCCGGTGTGGAGCACCGGGTAGTGCGGCGATAGCCGTTTGGCCAGGTAATTGGCCGCCAGGATGGCGCTGCCGGTGGCCCGGCGCAGCCCCTCCGCGCCCATCATCGCGATGTAGGCCCACGAGATCGGCAGGATGCCCGCCGAACCGAAGGGCGCGGCGGCGACCGGTCCGGTGCCGGTAGCCGCCGGCCCGGTCCCGTCCGCCCCGGGTACGCAGGCGGCGGGCAGGTAGGGCGCCAGGTGGGCGGCCACCGCCACCGGGCCCACACCCGGGCCGCCGCCGCCGTGCGGGATGCAGAAGGTCTTGTGCAGGTTGAGGTGGGACACATCGGCCCCGAACCGGCCCGGCCGGGCGATCCCCACCAGCGCGTTGAGGTTGGCGCCGTCCACGTAGACCTGGCCACCCGCTTCGTGCACCAGCGCGCAGACCTCGGTGATCGTCTCCTCGAACACCCCGTTGGTGGACGGGTAGGTCAGCATGATGCCGGCCACCCTGCCCTCGTGCGCGGCCAGGCTGGACCGCAGCGCGATCAGGTCGATCGCGCCGTCCCCGCCGCACTTGACCACCGCCACCCGCAGCCCGGCCAGCACCGCGCTGGCCGCGTTCGTGCCGTGCGCGGACTCCGGAATCAGGCACACGTCCCTGGCGGCCTCGCCGCGCGCGGTGTGGTAATGCCGGATAGCGAGCAGGCCGGCCAGCTCGCCCTGGGAGCCCGCGTTGGGCTGCAGTGACACCGCGTGGTAACCGGTAATCTCGGCCAGCCACGCGGTCAGGTCGCCGATCAGCGTGGCGTAGCCACCGGCCTGATCGGCGGGCACGAACGGGTGCAGGCCGGCGAATTCGGGCCAGCTGATGGCCTCCATCTCGGCCGCGGCGTTCAGCTTCATGGTGCACGAGCCGAGCGGGATCATCGACCGGTCGAGCCCGATGTCGAAGTCGGACAGCCGCCGCAGGTAACGCAGCATCGAGGTCTCGCTGTGGTGCTCATGGAAGACCGGATGGCTGAGGTAGCCGGAGGTGCGCAGCAGCCCCGCCGGGAGCGCGTCCACCGGGCTGGCCAGCCTCACCTCATCGGCCGGGCGGCCAGCCAGTGCGGCGGCCACCTGGCGCACGTCCTCATCGGTGGTCGTCTCCGCGCACGCCGCCTGCACCGTACC
>Ga0310913_10002027_pt1 | contig 10702 bp, 12 predicted proteins | sample GREbulkMGOX082_FD_203447 | JGI IMG/M metagenome (GOLD analysis project Ga0310913, IMG submission 203447) | Lab enrichment of tropical soil microbial communities from Luquillo Experimental Forest, Puerto Rico - GRE.bulkMG.OX082 | ecosystem: Environmental > Terrestrial > Soil > Tropical forest >...
ATCGTTTTTGAAGAGTCTCTTCCCTCCCCGCGCGCCCGCGCCGCCCGCCCGTCAAAACGGGGCGAGTCGGAATCTGCCGTGTCCAGGAGGATTGCCAAGCTCGAGCAAGAGCTCTCTGCCACCAAGGAATATCTCCACTCTGTGATTGAAACGCAGGAAGCCACCAACGAAGAACTCCAATCCGCCAATGAGGAAATCCTTTCCAGCAACGAAGAACTTCAGAGCACCAACGAAGAATTGGAAACCGCCAAGGAAGAACTGCAGTCCGCCAACGAAGAATTGAGTACCGTCAACGACGAACTGCGCAGCCGCAATCAGGACGTCACTCAGATCAACAACGACCTGACCAACCTCTTCGCCAGCATCGATTTCGCCGTGGTTATTATCGGCAGCGACCTCAGCATACGCCGCTTCACCCCACAGGCCCAAAAACTGCTGGGCCTCATTCCAGCAGATGTCGGCCGGCCCCTCACCAACATTAACCCCACCATCGAAATCCCTGAATTGCAGTCACTGGTCCTGCAGGTCATGGCCAATCTTCGCCAGGAGGATCGCGTGATCACGGATCGCAATGGCGCGCGTTACCAGTTGCGCATTCTTCCTTATCGCGCCGTCGACAACAAAATTGACGGCGCCATTATTTCCATCATCAATATCTCCTCGTTCGCCGTCGCCGAATCCGCCTAGCCGCAACCGCAAGGCCTAGAATTTGCATCGTTGAGCGGGGCAGAAAGGTGTCGATGAACTGCCTGTCTTTGTGTTCCCGACGTTGCTGGTTTGCTTGCAATGTGGCCACGCCGAGTTTGCCATGCCTAAGCACGAATTGCGCGTGCTGAAAGGGGACGTGCCCGCACAGTCTGGGGCTTCTTCTGGGTGATTGGCTTTAAGCCCGTTCTCCTCCCGACGAGACAGCGTAAATCGCGAGCCCGCCAAGCATTCCGGCGAGGGCGGTAATCTTCCACGCCAAATCGTAAGTGTGCCTGGCATAAAACAGCCTCCCGACAATCCACGGCAATCCCCATTGCCCAAGCGAATATCCCATGATGATCAACGCAAGCAGCTTGCCGAGCGAAGCCGTCCCGAAGCTCTCCGCCGTAACCAACGGAACAAGCATGTAATCTGCCCCCATCGAAAATCCGAAAACGAATGCGAACGTCCATGCCACCGCCGGCTGCCTTGTCATTCCGAGCAAAAGCACCGACGCGCCCATCAAAAAATAAAAAAATGCCATCGCATTCTTCTTCCCGACGTGATCCACCGCGTAGCCAACAACAATTCTTCCAGCGAGGCTCGCCGCCAGCAGTCCGGTCAAAAAGCGCGATGCCACCGTGGTCGAATAGCCTTGATCTTTCAAAAACAAGATGAAATGCTGAATCACCGCTCCAATGGCGCCGATCGCCGATGTCGATCCCAGCAGAATCAGCCAGAAATTCCTCGTTCCCACGGCTTCCGCCACGCCGCTCGAAGTCATGGCCGCCGCCGTGATACTCGCAGATTTAGGCGAGGACTCCCCATCGGGCAGCAGGCCGGACGTTTCCGGAGTTGACCGTGTAATCCAGATTCCCGCGGGAAGTAACACTGCCATGAGCGTAAGGGCGACGATTTCCAGAGCATGGCGCCAGCCATACGTTCGAATTAAATAGTTCACTAGGAGCGGTGCAACCACTCCGCCCGAACCAAGCCCCAAATATGCAAAACCCATCGCTCGCCCGCGTCGCGCACGAAACCACCGCGACACCAGTACCTGATTCGCAATCGGCCCTGCAAATACGTAGCCCAGGACTTCCAGCACGCAAAGCGCCTCGTACTGCCACAACTGTGTCATCTTCGCCATCAGCAGCAGCGCAATCCCGACGAATCCCACGCCTACGACGATCACCCATCGAGCCCCGATGCGGTCAATGACTGCTCCGGCGAGCAACCCAAAGGGCAGTCCGACGATCAAGAATCCCAGAAAAAATCCTTGCGTGACCTGTGCGCGGCTAAATCCCAGGGATTCCACAAAGGAAGCATAAAAAACCGGAAAGCCATAAAAAATAATCCCGACTGCGAAAAAAAGATTCAGAAACGCCGCCGCAACCACCCACCAACCGTAAAAGATGCGGCCGGTTCCGGCGTTGGTCATGACCGATTCATCCTCTTTCATAGATAAACCGCTCCCTTGTTTGCGGATTCGTGCTCATCCCCACGCGCCGCGCGCAATCTCGAAGAATCTCCGCCTCCCATTCTGGCCGCTTCGCGTTATTCGGATGTGTCAGACTCGTCGGAATTCTTCCCGTGAGATGAAGAAACACCGCCGCCGAATGTTTGTACGCCGGAACCGGATCGCGAAACGCAACATTTCCCAGATGTTGTAGCGCACCCGACAGCGCATAGTACGCCTGATCCCCTTCGGCCCAGAGCCGGTCGCGCTCCGCAAACTTCTCCGGCGCAAACGTGGCCAGTCCGAGCAAATAATCGGATCCGTACTCGATCATATCGATGCCCAGATCGTTTCCGGTGTAAATGCGGAAGTCCGGCCGCTGCGCATCGCGAAGCTCAAGCCTTCGCAGCTCTGTCAGCTGGTCCAAGGAAGAGTGTTTCATCCCCATGATCTCCGGAATATCGATCAGCCGCCGGATCGTCTCTTCCTCAAAAATCTCTCCGTTCGGCGCAAACATTTTCCCCAGTTCGAAAGCCAGCACCTGCGGATGACCGTGGCTGGCCGCCGCATAAACCGCTGCTTTTTCCGCCGGCGTTTTGCCGTGCAGCCGGCTCGTCGGGAACAGAATCGGAATTCCGCCGTGCTCTACGATCGCGGCGATCTGCTTCCGATAGAGCGCGACCACCTCTCCATCCTGGCTCTCGATAAACGCGCCCGCCACAAACGGCACGCCCGCTCCAAGCACCTCCCGCGCCCATCGCAGCACGTCCAGTTTTTCTTCTTCACTCAGGAAATTCACGTACCCCGTGTCCATGTTCACGGCGTTCATCAGGCCGGCGCGATGCGTCGCGCCCAAATGCTTTTGAAACGCCTCCACGGCAACTCGCCCGTTGGCTTCAAACGGCAAAAGCGCCGCCGCAATGCCTTGCACCTTCCGGCCCGGTTGTTTTCGCCTGAGAATAGACTCGATCTTCATGTTTTTGCCTTGGCCAATTTCAGTTTTTCTGCGAACTCCGAATTCTTGTAATAGCCGTCCAGCGGATAGCATCCCGAAGGCAATCCCTTCCGCGGCGCCGTCGTGCAATCGCTGAACGTTCTGCAAACTCGCTTGTGCTGGATCGGTTTTCCCTCGCTCGCGTCAAGAAGGATTTCCGGATACGTCAAAATCACTCTCCCCAACCCCACCGTATCGATCCATCCTTCGCGCACCGCCGCCTGCGCCACGTTCGGCAGGAAATCCTGCAGGTAGCTGTACGCTGTGCCGACAAAAATGAGATTCGGAAAACGCCCTTTCAGCTCCCGCGCGGCGCTCATCTGCCGCGCCACGCCAACCAGCGGATCTTCCGCCGGCTGATATCCATCCGACGGCGGATACAGCGCCGGCCGCTGAATGTGTGGATTGTAGTAAGGACTCCCCGCCGTGATATTCACAAGGGGAACTCTCAATTCCTCGAGCAGGGACAAAAACTGAACCGCCTCCGTCAGATCCATCTCGGTCGGACGATTTGTGTCGACGCCGAACCCCCACCGGTAGGGAATCAAATCTTCAAGCGCTTCCGGAATTCCCGGACCCGGCTTGCCCTTTACCGATTTTGACAGGTCAGGGCGGTACGCAACTGTGTCAAACGCCGAAAGCCGTACTCCGATCTCCAGCCCCGGCGCATTCGCACGAATGCCCGCGACGACTTCCCGCAAAAAGCGCGTCCGATTTCCAAAGCTGCCGCCGTATTTTCCCTCTCGCGTGTGCGCGCTCAGAAACTCATGACCCAAATAACCGTGGCAGTGCTTGATATCGACAAAATCGAATCCCAGATCCCGCGCGAGCTTCGCCGCGCTATGAAAATCCGCGATGACGGTTTCTATCTCGGCATCGGTCAGCAGCGGGTAGTCGCTCGGGATTCCGAGTCTCTTATCCAGAATTGGATGGTGAAACAAAATGCGCGGCTCGGGTTTGGCGTGATGATTCGGCCTGCAGTATCGCCCTGAATGCGTCAGCTGCAGCCCGATGACCAGCCCGTCCTCTGAACCGGCCGCGCGGTGGTGTTCTTCAAGCAAAGTCTTTCGCAGCCCGGACAGTCCTCCCTGCGTACGCGCGGCGATCACCAATTGGTTCGGATTCGCGCGCCCTTCATGCGAAACCGCAACGGCTTCGCCTCCCCAAATCAGTTTCGCGCCGCTTCGACCGAACTTCTTCCATCTTTCAATGGTGTGCTCGCTAGGATTTCCGTCCAGAGTGCCGTCCCAGCCCTCCATCGGTTGGACGGTGATTCGGTTGCCAATCCTGACTCCTCCGCGGCTCAGCGGCGCACGCAGCGGCGAGTTCGTTCCGGTCAGCAACTCGCGATCGCAAGGAATCGTCACTCCCAGAGAACGAACATGGTCCTGAAAACGCTCGACCTCTTTCACCGTGCCTAACCGAAGAATCGGGAGTGCGCTCATTTCAGCCTTCCGTCAATGCCGCCCGACAAGCCACCCATTCGTCCGTCACCGAACACTCCTTACATCGGACCACAGTTCATTGGCGGGAGCGACGCAGCGCGAACCCGCGAACTCCTTCCCCAAAAAAGAGAGAGTGTAACCTAATGTGTCCGGTACGAGATCGTCCGGCGGCCAACCGTAACTGATTTTAATCCAACGGCGCCGATCGCCATTCTCGGCGCCCTACAGCATCGTCAGAAGCTGTTATTCCACCCCGTTTGCACCCGGATTTCCGAAGATGTTCCGGTTGGCTGCTACAATCCCACAAGCATGTTCATTTTTGCATTCCGGACCTCTTTTGGAGAGCAGCGAAACGCACGAAACCCAACAGAGCAGGGGCAGCGCGGGCCTCCGCAGCGGCCGACCGAACTTTTCTTGGCTGGATGCGGACCCGGCCGGCTCTGATGGGATTTGGTTTTGTTGCGCCTCGCTTCGGCCCTTTTCTTGCAACAACTGCGGCCGGTCCACAGCACGGTCCTACGCTGCGACCCAAACCAGGCTAAGATTTTCACTGCACTGCGGTTGAATTAGCAGTGGCGACCACCTGAATATGCGGTTCTCACTCCGGCAAATTGTCCACCGCCTGCTTGAGCCGCTGGTACGATTCTCGCTGAAACTCTTCCAAGTCTTGCTTGACGAAGTTGAGCCCTACCACACAGAGCTCAAAATTCTCAGACAATCTGCGAAACAGGGGTGCTTCCGCCCTGTATTCGAACTGATTAAAGGACGAGACGATCGCGTAGGATTCTTTGCCTGCCTGCACGAAATCGATGAACGCATCCCGACGAGGATGCCGCGTTCGGCGGGCCTTTGCTACACTCTCCGGGAATAGGCCAGTCATAAACAGGGTGTAATCACCCACGTGCTTACGCACCTCTCGTTCCCGGTCAAGGGAGGCCGCTTCGAGCAACGGGTTAGATTCGATGAGCATCTCTCCGACTTCTTCTAGCCGCTTTCCCTGGGCGCTTCGAATACGATAGAGATTTTCGGTACAAGCGAAATCGGCAAGCAAAGAGGCTACGTAGGTTGTGACCTGAGGCTCCTCCAGACGCACGTCTTCGAAAAAGTGACGCCAGACCAATTCACCGAGGAAGTTCCGCAACGAACGCTCGCCGCCGGCGCTCAGTTCAGGACGCATGAGGGCAAAAGCCTCCGCAAACGATTCAGGAAAATTCTATGAAGGAGCAAGGACAGCGTCAACCCGCGCTGACTATGCGAGGAAACCTAATCTTCCTCAACCCTCCCTTCCAGCTCCAGCGGCACTAGAATAGCCAGCAAGAGACGCCGGGAAACACAGAGAATCTGCGGCTCAAGTTTCTTGGCCAGCGAGCAGCTTTGCGAGATAGAATCCCGCTTCTGGTTTGGGGCAGTACTTCACGTGCGGGAATCTGCCCAGTGGTCACGGCCAGCAATTATCACGACGGCAGGACACAAGCAAGACATCCGTCGAAGCGAATCTGACCGCTTCATCACCGAATGCGACATCGCCGATGCGGTGCCCGAAGCCTGCGTGCCCGCCAATTTGTACCAGCAGATGCTGGCCGTTGCGCGCGGCATCGCTACCGCCATGTGCCTTGATTCCTACGTAATTTCGCAAGGTGCCATTTAGAAAAATGTCGTACCAACCGCCAATGTGAAGCGCGGGGACGCGAATGTCCGAAAAGTGCTCTTCGATAGACCGCTGCTTCCAATACGCGTCGTAGTTGGGATGGCCGAGCCAATCAACATAATACGGCGCAAGTTGGGCTGTGGCGTCGGCTCCGGCGGGAAGCGAGGCGTAATTGAACCCCGGATACTGAGTGAGTGGAAGCTTGGACACGCCGAGCAGCGCGTTTGTGCCTTTGGCAATCAAGCGCCACATGGTGTTCGTCGCGAGCTGGGTCTTCCAATTCTGGTCAAACCACTGTTCAAGGGCTCCACCCTGATATCCGTGTCCACGGCGGAAGATCCGGCCCAGATTGGCCTCCGCCGGAGGCGCGACCCACTCGCTACTTCCTTCATTCGGGTGGTTCGGCCATCTCGCTGACTAAACAGTCTACTGGCGGACCATCCTATGCGGACGAAGTGGAAGGCGAACGGAAGCGCACCTTTGGCGGAGTTGTGGTTCGAAGTACGCGAACCCGAAGATTTGTTTGCGCCGTTGGCCCACGGCGCGGCGTCTTTGTTCACGACGGCCGATCACAAACGCGTCCGCAAATGTGCTCGGTGCGTGCTGCACTTCCACGATACCAGCAAGAAGGGGACGCGCCGCTGGTGCAGCATGCGGCCATGCGGAAATCGCTTGAAAGTTGCAGCGTATGCAGCTCGCCAACGCAACCACAATTAGAAGGATCAGTCTATGCTGCACATTTGGTGGGCAGCTTTAGACGTGGGTTCGATTCCCCTCTCCTGCTCCATGAATCAGGATGACTAACCAATGCCCATTCCTTCCCGGCCCGGCCGGAAAGAAATGGGCACTACTCGTTCTTTGATCCTTACCTTGAATCGGACATGCTTGGCTGCCGGCTGGCCTCGTTCTGTTCCAGTTCTAAGCCAGTCCGCTTTCCACTGAAGTAGATGACCGTAAGTCTCCTGGAACCGTCCGGTTCCGGTGCACTCGCGTAAGCGTCGTCACGATTCGGCGTGGGTTCCTCCGTTAAGTGAGCGGAGAAAGTGGCCACGGTCTGCTTTCCGTGCAGAAGAGTGACTTGGACCGTCGGTCCGTTGCCAGTCCATTCGACGGTGTAATTGCCGGGATTGAGGGCTTTGCCATCAACGATGGTTTTGTCTTGCAAATGAAGTTTCCCCTTATTGGGATCCCCTGCTAATGCGCCAGAAGAAAACACAAGTGACGATCCAATAAGAAGGATTGAAACTTTCAACAATTTCATGAACATCTCCTTTAGTGTTTCCGCGGCCATGCTGCGCAGGACACGACACGCGCCGCGCGCGGAAAAGATTTAATTCGCTTTGTTAGGAAGTTAGAGCACGAGGGAAAGCAAAAGTTTCAAGTTTATTCAGGAGTTTTTTGGGACTCGGCGTTCTCGCGTCATGCTGTTGGCTTTTGACTGGTCCGCTTCTTTGACCTCAGCAGCCGGCCGAATGTATAGCTGGTTGCGAGTGCGCCCAACATCAAAAGACGAGATTCTTCTTCGCGTTGCAACACCAGCAGTGTTTCATCGTCATTGCGAAATTCGCCCCGGAACAACTCAAATTGCTGAAGTAGGTTTTCTCCCAGAGCTCTCGGAGAGTCTACTGGAGCCCGGCGGACCCATTCCAAAAGTTGTTCTCGTCCCAACTTCTGCCCTGTCTCGTTCCCTGCCTCGGTGATGCCATCTGTGTAGAGCACAATAAGATCTGACGGACAATCTTTAATCTCGGTCCTCTGAAACACACGACGCAAATCTATTTCCAAAATAAATGCGGAACGTACCAGCGCGTGTAAGTTGCCATTCCCAGTAACAGCACGACCCACCAAAGCGCGAGGACAGTTCGCATCCACGCCTTGTATTTGGTGATTCGCAATTTCTCCGGCAAGAGGTTTGTGCCCGCGGACAGCAAGACATACAGTCCTGCCAGTTCGGTGACTGTTCCGAAAGCGCCGTGCGTCGTCGCCAGTGCGTAGTAAGCCTTGCCCAGCCTAGCCGGAACCCTGGGAAGTACATGAACGCGGAATGAAGGAATCATCGTCATCGCGACGACAGCGAGGTTCAAAAGCACAATGGCGGATTGACAGCAGGCGTGTTGCCGAAGGCGCCTCTTGCGGGCAAGGCGAGCACCAATCAAAAGGCCTATCCCCATCGCGATTTCGAGCACGAGAACCACATTGGCAGCACGCGGAGCGGCCGTTTCAAGAAATGCTTTTATCAACAGATTGACTCCCGCAAACTACAGAGTGCGTTTGGTTGGTGTTCAGATAAGAGTCTCGCATGGCAGAATGGACAGAACTCATTCCGGCAATTGGGAGGGAGATGTTAAGGTCGCACATCGGTGTCGGCCATGAACATCTCCTTGGGTCTGCAGGCCGACACCACTCAAAGCCCCAAAACGTAATGAGGGCAGCGTATATCGACGAAACTCCTCAGTCTCCGTACGAGTTCGTCGCGGGTTCCGTTCTTCTCCTTCTCTGTTCTTGGACTTTCTCCGCCTTTTTTGCAGGCGTCGCCAGTGTTTTGTTGACCATCCCGCCGTCCCGTTAACTAATTCCGTCAGGGGCCAATGAACGTCTGTCTCGCGGTTTTGGAATGCTCCTATCCTGGTCCGTTCACTCCGCTGAGAAATCCACCCAAGTGTCCTGTCAGTGCGACGATAACCACGGCCACGGCTTCGATCGGCAAGCGGTATCCCGGCAGGATCTCTTCTTGTTTCCGTCGGGTTCTCATGTGGATGAACCACACCACACAGATCAGGACGCTCGACATGCATCCCATCACCAGATGCATCAAAAGGATGCCCTTCAGTCTCTGACCCTCGAGTTCCCACTGCCACGCGAGAATTCCGGTGACTATTACGGGTATGGTCGCAATCGCCGCGACGAGCAAGTTGTAGTAGGCCGCCACAGCCAGCAAGCTCTTCTTCTTCCATTGCGCAAGGAAATCAAAGAGGACGCCGATGATAAACAGCGCGATCGGGAAGTGGATCAGCACGACGTGCTGCGCATGCTTCGCGAAAAATACCGCTTTTATGTGGAACGGATGCAAGGTCGCTCCTCACTCACTGCACGATGACTTTTCCGGTCATCTTCGGGTGAATCGAACAGAAGTACGGATAAGTTCCCGCTTTGCCGAAGGTGAAAGAAAACTTTTCGTCCGTGTCCAGCACTTTGGACTTGAACGTTTTCGGATCATCCGTGCTGACCACGGTGTGGGGGATATCGTCACGGTTGGTCCACGTAACTGTGGTTCCGACCGGAACTGTTAGCGTTACCGGTCCGAAGCTGAAGTTGTCGATCTTCACTTCCATGGTCGACGCCTTCTGCTGCGCCCGTGTTACAGAACCCTTCCAACCTGTGCCGAGAACTCCCATTCCCAGCACCAGTGCGGCTGCTAAACCTGCAATAAACACACTTTTCCTCATGCTTCTTCTCCTTTTTAAGTTCGGATCGACTTGAGTTTGGCTATGTCTTGCTCACGCAAGCGAAGAATCCACCACCGCCAGTGCGTGTTGGCCTTGCACGTAGTTTACGGCCGTGATTCCCAAGACGCTGCGTAACTGTTCCGCCGGAACCTTCATTGGGCCCGGAGAATCCGCCTTGCCCGGTTGTGGTTGTGGAAAAGCTGTCGAAGCAGCGGTGTGAAATGTCACATTGCCTTCAACCTTTTGCATCGTTTGGTGAATATGTCCGTTCAGCACCGTCACGGAACCGAATTTTCTCAGGTACGCCAACGCTTTGGCGCTATCTTCGGTTCCCCAACCCCACTCCGGATAGACCGACCAGAGTGGAATGTGCGCGAACACCACGATGGGCGTGCTGTGCTTCAGGTGCTTGACGTCGTCTTCCATCCACTCGAGCTGTTCGGGTCCCAGCGTCCCCAGGCCGCCGGCCTTTAAATTCATCACGTTCACCAGGCCCATAAAGTGCGTACCCTTCTTATCGAAGCTGTACCAGCCCGAGCCCTTGCTGCCTTTGCCGTAGCGCTCCAGGAACTGCTTCCCGTCATCGTTCAGCACATCGTGTTCACCGGGTACGTAGAAAACATCATTGGGCGTCGCGCTCTTCAATATTTGGTCCACCGTATCAAACTCTTCCGGCTTCGAGAGGTGGCTGATGTCTCCCGTGTGCAGCATGAATTCTGGCGCGCGCGAAAGGGCGTTGATCTTGTCCATCGCTGCTTTCAGTGTCCCTGCGACGTCCGGATTCGCGGGCTTGTTGAATCCCATATGGCTGTCGCTGATCTGCACGAAGCTCAGTTCGCCCATCATATCCGCCGTGCTGACCTCCGAAATTCGGCTCAAGCTGTACGAGTTCAATACCCCGCCTTTCATCACGCAAAAGGCCCCCGTCCCTGCCCAGGCCATACACTTCAGAAATCCCCGCCGGTCAACTCCGTCGTGGTTGTGGTCGTGCAGGACCTCATCTTTTTTCGTTTCGGACATCTTCGT
>Ga0310913_10002031_pt1 | contig 10681 bp, 11 predicted proteins | sample GREbulkMGOX082_FD_203447 | JGI IMG/M metagenome (GOLD analysis project Ga0310913, IMG submission 203447) | Lab enrichment of tropical soil microbial communities from Luquillo Experimental Forest, Puerto Rico - GRE.bulkMG.OX082 | ecosystem: Environmental > Terrestrial > Soil > Tropical forest >...
GCCCTGACACAGCGCCGAACCCTCCCGCGGTGGCCGGGCGCCGGTGTTGGTGCGGTTGGCCGCCAGCCTGGCCTCGTTGGCCAGGTAGTCGGCCCAGCCGAGGTAGCCGTCGTGGTGCTCGGTGATCAGCACCGGCCACTCGGCCCTGGGCCGTTCGACCAGCCCGGTGTGCACGGTGCCGTCCGGGTCGACGGTGCGCCGAGAGGTGTAGCGGCCGTGCACGTATGCCCCTGCGTAGCAAGGGTTTTTCAGTATCCCCAGGACTCGGGCGTGGGTGAGCGCGCCCCACCGCAGCTGGCCGGCCCAGGCTCCGCCGTAGGCGCGCAGCGGAAACCGCCGCCCGGCGAACGCGGCCACCACGCCGTAGGCCGACCCGCACGCGGCGAACGCGGCGAACACATCGGCGATCGCGGCCTGCACCTCGGCATCGGGGTCGATGACCACCCCGCCGAGCTCGTCGTGGACATAGCCGACCGGCAGCGGAGCGCGCAGCTCGCCACGTCCGGCGGCGGCCTTCTTGCTGGCCTGCAGCCGCTGGGCCATCACGTGCAGCTCCACCTCGCCCATCGTGGACTTCAACCCGAGCAGCATCCGGTCGTTGACATCGGTGGGATCGTAGACGCCGTCGGCGTCGATCAGCAGCGTCTCGGTGATCGCGGCGAACTCCATCAGCCGCGCCACCTCGGCGTTGGAGCGGGCCAGCCGGGAGATCTCGATCCCGAAGATCGCCCCGACCTGCCCGGAACAGACCCTGCCCACCAGCTCGGTGAAGCCCTCCCGGACCACCCCCCACCGGCCCGAGACCCCCAGATCGGTGTCGATCACCACCACCTCGGAGCGGGCCCAGCCCAGCCGCACCGCCTCCTCGACCAGCCCGTACTGGCGCATCGTCGACTCGGCGTGCTCGCGGACCTGCGCCATCGAGGACTGCCGCAGATACACCACCGCCAGCCGATCCCGGTGGCCGCCAACGATTTTCGTCTCGCCGTTCACCACCGCCACCACCTTGCAGCACACCGACCGCCATGTTCGCCACCACCTGCACCGCCTCGGCACGCGCCGCGTCGGCCAACACGACCAGCGACGCGGCGGCGGGCATCGGTCACCGCAGCTCGCGCCGCGCCAGCAGTTCGGCGTTGATCGCCGAGATCTCCGCGAGCACCGCGGCGACCTGCTCGCCGCGCACCAGCCGCGCCCGCACCGCCGCGACCAGGCTCGCCGGCACATACCGCAACCGCCCCCGCCCCGCCGTTTTCGGGGCGAAGTAGGCATACGGGCCGTGCAGCTCGCCCGCCGCGCAGCGGCAGCCCGGCTTGCCGCAACGCCGGGTCTGCTCCACCAACGACCCCGCCAGCACCTGCTCCACATCGCCCAGCCGCCCCGCCAGCCGGCGCCGACGCGCCAGCAGCGCCGAAGTCGACGAGCCGGAAACATCGTTCTTGTGTTGACTCATCACACAAGATTATGTGGTGGCCGGGCATCACAATCAACAACCCCGGATCGCGCGTGTCACCGCCGACAACTCGGCCAGACCCTCGATCGACAGCCGATACGCCCGAGGCGCATCGCCCCGGTCGGTCCACGACCGCGGCACCGTCATCTGGCCACCGACACCGCCGGAACACACGAACACCGGCTCCCCAGCCCGGCGCTTGACGAACAAAACCTCCAGACGCTGCCCGTTCAGCGGATGGAACGGATGCGTGACGACAACAAAACCCAAATCACCACTGGACGACGCGGCACTATGCCGCCTCCGTGGGTATCCCCACGGCCGCTTACCACCTTGTGGTTTCGGAATCTCCACCCGACGCGCCGGCGCCGGACGATACCGACCCTCACGAAGGTCACAACGCAACTCACGCAACATGCGGTCCACGCCGTAATCCTCCACCGCAGCCAAGGTGATCCGATCCACCCCGGCTGCACCCCTGTTCTTGCGCACCCGCTCCCACGCCTCCCACAGGACGTCACCCCTGTAGATACGGTCATACAGGGCGTGGAAACGCCGACCCGAAGACTGCTTGGCCGCAGCCCATAGCGCCCGTTGCAGTTGTCGCACTTTCACCGGCGAGGCCACCAACGGCTCCTCGACGGCTACGACAGGCGACGGCCTGCCGGGGTAGTTGGACCGGGCAGACCCGGTCATGCCCTCACACTTACCCGCTTCGCGCGCGCGATCAAAGCAGGGGCCCTTCCCTCCCGGCGTGTCTCTCACGCCGCTCAGCGGTACTACGACCCCCTCGGACTCCCGCTGCCCTCCAAGGACTTTCACCATCGGCTTATACCCTTGGTCTTTGCCCGACGCAGGCCAGGCAGACGGGCCTCTCCTGTTCCCGACTGAACTGTGTGCACGTGCCGCTCCCCGTACCCCGGAAGGACCCGCCGAGCTAACCCCGGACCAGGGCTCGACAGACATAGGCCTTCGCCGTGACATGAGCGGCTCGGCTCCTCCATTGTGGATCTAACGAGGCTGCAGGACTCGCGCCATACGGCACTACGGCCCGCGCACTTGCTCCCTCCAAAGAGGCTTTCGACACCCCGCTTAGCCCGCCGCCTCTCAACGACGAACCGGGGCCTGCTACCCGGCGCTCCGGTACCTACCGGCGCGGGACTCACACCCGCTAGTCCAGTCCAACTTGCAGGACGCAACATCGGGCGATCCTACAGCGATCAGCGCAGGTCCGGCCGGTATCGCGCCAACAGCGACCGGACGGTGTCCATGGCGTCCACGGCGCGCTCTTTGTCGACGGCCTGGATCGCCATCAGGGGGATGTACTCGTCGTCGGGCAGATCGATCCGCGCCCAGCGGCTACCCGGCGGGAATGATACACCGACCACCTCCGACCATCGAACCAGCCTGTCGCCCAAGAGATTTCTCACCGAAAGTCCACCCGGCCCCACCCGCAGCCGGGGCCGCGCGAACAACAATAGAACCCCGGCAATCACCAGGCCCAGCAGGGCAATCGCCACCTGGTCGGAGGTGTGGAAGATCACCCCACTGGATTTGATCTTGAGCAGCAAGCCAACGACGATGTGCGCCGCGGCGATCAGAATCGCTGCGGCATAAATGAATAGCGGTGTCCGGTGGGGACGCACCTCGACATCCCAGGCCTCACCGTCCGGCGCCGGATTCACGACCGCGCGCGCAAATCCCGCAGGGTCAGCGCGGCCGTGAGTGCCGCCCCGGCGGCCTGGGCGCCTTTGTCCTCGGCGGATGTCGGAAGCCCGGCCCGGGCCAGCGCCTGCTCCTCGGTGTTCGTCGTCAGCACTCCGTTGGCAACTGGCGTCGACGCGTCCAGGGCGACCCGCGTCAGCCCTTGGGTTACCGCATCGCAGACGTATTCGAAATGCGGTGTCTCACCACGGATTACGACGCCCAAGGCGATTACGGCATCGTGGTTGCTGGCGAGTTCCTGGGCCACCACCGGAATCTCGATCGCGCCGAGCACGCGGACCACCGTCGGGTTATCGATGCCCGAGTCGGCAACGACCTTTCGCGCGCCGGCCAGTAGCGCATCGCAGATTTCGGTGTGCCAGGTGCTTGCGACGATACCGAGCCGCAGACCAGACGCGTCGAGCGCCGGTATCTCCGGCACGCCGGCGCCACCGCTCACAAAGCACCGCCGAATTCACCTGGCAAATGGGCGGATTCGTGAAAATCGTCCAACCCGACCAGGTCGTGACCCATCTTGTCGCGCTTAGTCATCAGGTAGCGGATGTTCTCCGCGTTTGCCCGCACCGGAAGCGGGACCCGCTCGATGATGTGCAGTCCGTATCCGTCGAGCCCGACGCGCTTGGCCGGGTTGTTGGTCAGCAGCCGCATCGAGCGGACGCCGAGGTCGACGAGGATCTGTGCGCCGATTCCGTAATCCCTTGCATCCGCGGGCAATCCGAGCTTCAGGTTGGCGTCGACGGTGTCTTCACCGGCGTCCTGCAGCTGATAAGCCTGCAGCTTGTGCATCAGCCCGATGCCGCGGCCCTCGTGGCCGCGCATGTACAGCACCACGCCGCGCCCTTCTCGCGCGACCATCGCCATTGCGGCGTCCAACTGGGGCCCGCAGTCGCAACGGCGGGAACCGAACACGTCACCCGTCAGGCACTCGGAGTGCACGCGGACCAACACATCGTCGCCGTCTGCGTTGGGCCCGGCGATGTCGCCGCGAACCAGCGCCACATGTTCGACGTCCTCATAGATGCTGGCGTAGCCGATGGCGCGAAACTCCCCGTGACGAGTCGGGATCCGGGCTTCTGCGATCCGCTCGATGTGCTTTTCGTGTTTGCGTCGCCACTCGATCAGGTCGGCGATGGTGATCAGGGCGAGATCGTGCTCGTCGGCGAAGACCCGCAATTCGTCGGTCTGGGCCATGGAGCCTTCGTCCTTCTGGCTGACGATCTCGCAAATCGCGCCCGCGGGTTGCAGACCTGCCATCCGGGCGAGATCGACCGCGGCCTCGGTGTGGCCGGGCCTGCGCAACACGCCGCCGTCCTTGGCGCGCAACGGAACCACGTGACCGGGGCGGGTGAAATCCTCGGCAACGCTGTTGGGATCCGCCAGCAACCGCATCGTGGTGGCCCGGTCAAAAGCCGAAATACCGGTTCCTACACCCTTTCTCGCGTCAACGGTGACGGTGTAGGCGGTCCCGTGCTTGTCCTGGTTCACCGCGTACATCGGCAGTAGGCCCAGTCGGTCGCAGATCGCGCCGTCCAGCGGCACGCACAGGTAGCCCGAGGTGTAGCGCACCATGAAAGCCACCATCTCCGGCGTCGCCTTTTCGGCGGCGAAGATCAGGTCGCCTTCGTTCTCTCGATCCTCGTCGTCGATGACGACGACGGCCTTACCGGCCGCAATGTCGGCAACCGCCCTCTCGACGGAGTCCAACCTCGTCATCTCTGCTGCCTTGCTGTCGTGCGGGCCCATGTGGGAAGCCGGGATGTTGCATCCAGTATGAACCACCGCGGCGCCGCCGTTATTGCCGCGGCTTTTCGGATGGGGTCGTTCCGCGCACCTGCGACCAGGCGCGGTCATGGGTGGTGGCGCGTCCCCGGTCCCGGTAATCGCGCAACCCGGCACCTAACTGTTCATGGCTATTCAATGCCGGCGACATTGGATATATAACGCGCGCGTCAACTTGATATCCAAAACGCCTGGTTAATGATCGCCCGTAAGCGCGGGTGGCCAGGGAAAACGACGCACATAAGCGCCAGCTGAGCGCAGGATGTGAATCCAACGAAACGATGGTTGGCGTTTTGCGCGGAATCACAACGGGAATTCTCGGAAGCATGAACAAGAACACGCAAACAAGATCGTGGCTTCGCCTGTGTACAGGCGCGCTGGCGGCCGGTGGTGTGGCCTTGTCCACGCTCGGCACGACAGCGGGCACTGCCCAGGCGGCGCCTCCTGCACCCATGTATCACCACCACTGGTGCCCGGGCGACCGTTGGGACCCGGGCTGGGGCCCCTACGGAAACTGGAACAACTGCCGTGACTGGGACGCCGACGACTACGGCCCGGCCGGCTACGGTGCACCTCCGTGGGCGCGGCCGATGCCGCCGCCACCGCCGTGGGCGCCTTGGGCCCAGGTCGTGTGGGACCGCGCTATGAATAACTGGGGTTTCTGGAACAACGGAGTCTGGGTCCCGCTCTAAACGAGCGCGAACTCCGATAAACAGCTGAGTTGAAAGAGCAGGCCACGGGCAGCGGATGACGACACCGCTGCCCGTGGTTTGCGTCCGGTCTGCGGATTGCGACCATCAAGCGCAGTGTTACGTGCCGGCTCCCGGCGGCACCGGGCACCAACCCGGACCGCAGTTCATGCGGGGAACAGTTCCCTCGACGGTATCCGAGGTGCTCGCGCCGTTGCCCTCATCGATCCATCGGCGATGCCAGTCGTGGCAGACGTTCATATCCCAGACCAAGTCGGGCGGCAGTGTGGCAACCAGCTTTACCGAGCCGTCTGGCTGCTTCTGATACTTGTACGGCGAGGGCAACGGCTGGCCGGGGCACCACGTTCCCCAGCCCTTGTCTGCCTGGGCAGATCCCGCGGCCGGCCCAAACCCGGCCAGAGCCAGCCCGCCACCGAGTAACGCTCCGGCGATCACCTTCTGCATGATGCGGTCGTGTGACACGGTCGTCGTCCCTTCTGCTTGCTTTGGCATGCGGGTCTGCCGACAGTTCATACGACGTCCTTCGCTGCGGGCCACAAATAGCACTATCGCCGCACCGGCTTGCGGTTTTCTTGCGGGCGATTCCGCACCCTGGTCCAGGTGCTGGGCTATTGCGGGCTGCGCTTCGGGGAAGCCACAGCCGTCCCCGTGGCTGATGACCTTGTTTCTGCTGGTCAAGTACAGCGTTCGGTCGCCTCTAGTCGCCAAATACGTTGAACGGCAACAAAATAGCCGCGTTTCCGTGACCTACAGCCTAGCCTCGCGGCCGTAATGTAGCCGCGAAAGGGGGCCACAATCATGAAGAGACTCATCAGATTACGAACACTCGCATTGGCTGCGGCCGGTGCGGCGGCAGTGAGCATGTGCGGACTTCCTCCGGTCGCCTCAGCAGCCGGGCCCGCAATCCATGGCGGACCAGCAAGTGTCCGGGGGGACTGGAGTGTGGACGACCCGTACGACTGGTATCACCCCGAATGGGGTCCTGGCTGGAACAACGGATACCCAGCTCCCGGTTGGATTCCGCCGCAGGGCTGGCAACCGCCGAATGACTGGGTGCCGCCGCAGGGCTGGTCGCCGGCCCCCGGTTACGCGCCAGCCGACTGGTATCACCCCGAATGGGGTCCTGGCTGGAACAACGGATACCCAGCTCCGGGTTGGATTCCGCCACAGGGCTGGCAACCGCCGAATGACTGGGTGCCGCCGCAGGGCTGGTCGCCGCCACCCGGTTACGCACCATCACAGGGCTGGGCGGGCCCCTGCACCGGCCCGCTGGCCGCTCTACTTCATCCGGCTCGCTGCGCGCGATTCTGATTCGAACAGTCGGCAAACCCCTGGGCTATGTCCAGGGGTTTGCCCTTGTCTCTTGCTGCGCAGAATACGAAGACCGCTCATAGCAGGCCCACGCCTCCGGACAGAGGCGCAGGCCGCAGCCGAGTGGCTGGGTATACGGGCGGTCCGGGGTCTTCGCTCTAGTCACACCACCTAACGCAGTGTTTTTGCAGCTAAAAGCCTATTTCGATAAGACGGCCCTGACATCAGGTTCCGACCGCTTTTTCGAGGTCTCTGAGCGCGGTTTCCAACTGCTCAAGCAGGCGCTGCAGGTGCGGTACAGATCGGCGGCACCCGACGAGCCCGAAGTCGAGATTGCCGACGTTGCTGGCCAGCGTGATGTTGAGCGCCTGCCCGTTCATGGCGACCGACATTGGGTAAATGCCGTCGAGCTGGGCCCCATTGCAATAGAGCGGCTCGCTCGGGCCGGGGACATTAGAGATGCAGATGTTGAACGGCGGGGGCGCCGCACGGAAGCCCGGAAGGCCGCTGAGCCACATCATCGTAAGTGTCACCATGCCCAACGTCATTGCGTGCGCCCTGGGCATCTGCGACAACACCGTCTTGTTTTCCCGCATCGACGTCTGAATGGTGTCCAGGCGTGCCGCCGGATCATCGACGTGGGTCGCCAGGTTGCACAGCACGGTCGATATCGCGTTGCCGCTGGCCGAGTCAACCTCAGCGCGCAGGTTCACCGGGACCATCGCGATCAGCGGCGTGTCCGGCAGCGCGTTGAGATCGGTGAGATAGGAACGCAGCGCGCCGGCGCACATCGCCAGCGCAACGTCGTTGACGGTTGCCCCGGCCGCGTTCTTTACAGCATTGATGCGTTCCAGCGACCAGGACTGCGCTGCACAGCGCCGCGCTCCGCCGATCGGCACGTTGAGCATGGTGCGGGGTGCTCGGAACGGCATAGTCAACTGCTGCTCCCGCATTGCAGCGCGCGTCAGCGACAGCGTTGAGGGAGCAAAAACGCCCGGAGGTCCCGCTGTGCGACGCAGCCTCTGCACCGAGCTCGGGCGCGCGCTGTCATTCTGGCGGGGGCGCGGGGGCAGCGCCCACGGCACCCGGATCTGGCTGTCGCCCGGATCGGCACTCAATGCCCGCTGCATCAGCTTGAGCGCGGACACGCCGTCGACCAGAGCGTGGTGAACCTTGGTGTAGACGGCGAAGCGTCGGTCTTTGGGGCTCTCGATTAGGTGCATTTCCCACAGCGGCCGGTGCCGATCGAGCAGGGAGCCGTGCAGCCTGGAGGTCAGTTCCAGCAATTCCCGGACCCGTCCCGGCGTCGGCAGCGCGGAGCGGCGCACGTGATACTCGAGATCGAGATCGTCGTCGAATTTCCACCTGATGCTTGCGATTCCGCCCAGCGCCATCGCCGGACGCTTACGGAAGGTTGGCTGGATGTCTGCACAGGCCAGCATCGCCGCATAGAGTTCCGGGAGAAACTCCGGTCCGGCGCCCTCCGGCGGCGTGAACACTTGCAGACCGGCGACATGCAGCGGGTGCTCCCGCGATTCCCCAATCAAAAACAGCGCATCCATTGGTGCCATGAGCTTCATCGATTCCTCCCGATTTCTCATTGCGTTTATCGGGCATGCGCTACAGCGCGAAGGTGAATTTGGCGTGTTTACGCTAGTAGGAGCCTATTTTACTGCCAACAGCCGCTCGACATACTTGGCGATTAGAGACGACCCACCTCTGTGCTGGTCAAGGCGATTTGCAGGTGGCGGGACTCCCAACGCGCGGCAGATATGTTCGAGCGGTGAACCTGTGCTAGCCAAGGGTCAAGCTGTGACGAGCCCGACAGCTGCTGTCGTCGAGTGGGCCGGTCGCTGGCTCGGCTTCATCCCGTTCGACCGCATCGTGTACGACCGCAGTGATTCGGCTTGAGCGCGTCCGAAGGACATCGGTCAGGGGGCGAAGTACCGGGAAGTCCCGCAGAAATACATGCTCTTTCCATACTGCGTCGACGATCGTTGGCCTGGGAGACTGGGACCACGACCACCGTGGCCAAATGCCGATAGAGGAGAACGAACGATGACTCTGTCGCAGGCTGTGCCCGGCGTTGTTGGCGAGATCGCGGATTCGACCGATTTGGCCCCGCGCATCAACGGGTTTCATTTGGAGCCGCGATGCGGGGTGTGCCGAAATGAGCAGGTGCGCCGGGAGGTCAACGACCTTCTGGCCACCGGAGCCAGTTATGCCCACGTCGTGCGCGCGCTTGGGGAGCACAACGCCAAGTGCGACAGGCGCGATCAGGTGACGATCGACTCGGTCCGCAATCATTGCGCCCGCCACTTCCCGGTTCAGCAAGTCGCCAGGGCCACCTATAGGGACATTCTGGAGCGCCGGGCCGAGCAGAATCGGGTCGACTTCGTCAATGGCGTGGCCACCGCGCTAACGCCGCTGGCGTTCTTCGAGATCGTGATGAACAAGGCGTTCCGAAACCTCGTCGACGACACCACGGAAGTCAGCGTCGATACCGGCTTAAGAGCCGCCGAAAAGTTGCAGTTCTTCCTGGATAGACGCGACCCACGGGCCGACATCGCTGAGCTTGGTGCTCAGGTCAACCGGATTGTGGGTGCCGTGAAAGCCGTGGTGCCCGAGCAAATGTGGGGCGACATCATCGAGAAGCTGGACCAACAGCAGCAGGATCCCGAGACGATCGACGCTGACACAGAGGATTTCGACGATGGGGAGGACGGCTACGATCCCACCGAGTTCGCCGAGGAGGACGACGAGTTTTGACGAAGATGGCGAAGACGAATCAGATGCTGGTGTCTAGGCATGCCACCGCTAGGCGGGTTGCACCGTGGTCACCCGGTTGAGCTGAAAGTCAACTGTAACAACGCTATAGGGTGATTTCATTTGTTACGTGTCCACGCCGTGGTGGCGCTGGCGGCGCAAAATCTCAGTCTCGTGGCGTTGGCGCGGCGTGGGCGGGCGGAGACAGTCTGCGCATTGTCGCCGGAGCGGGTTCTGGTCGCCCGGAAATGGTCTGCGGGCGGGGGCCAGGAATCGTGTGGAACGGAATGCGGCGATGAGTCGGCTTACGCGCTCTCTCACCCCGCTGGTGAAGAAGTCGGCGGCGCTGCGTCGGCGTGTGATGCGGGATGCGGCGTGGCGCGGGGATCGCGTCAGCGTCGCCCGTGGGGTCGAGATTGTTAACGACGCGCTTGGATGCACCATCTTGGACACCGATGTCTGAGACTTCCCGGAAGCAGCACCTGCTAGCCGAGGTAGTTGATGGGAGCAATCTTCGGTTACCGTCCCAACACGATTGAGAAACGACCGTCGGGCCGTCTTGGCCACGCTTGTGCGCAGTGCTCAAGCTAGACACACCCATTCAACGGCGAAGGCGGTAGCGCATGGCTGCTCCGAGCATGTTTCATCGACTGGCAGCGGAGACGATCGGCACATTCTTGTTGGTCTTTGGCGGCTGCGGCAGCGCGGTGTTTTCCGCGAAGTTCCTCTCTGGCGGTGTTTCGGTGGGGATCGGTTTTCTCGGCGTGGCCACCGCCTTCGGTCTGACCGTGCTCACGGGTGTCTACGCATTCGGCACCATCTCCGGCGGGCATTTCAATCCTGCGGTCACGCTGGGCGCGGCGCTGGCGAGGCGAATCGAGTGGCAAGCTCTGCCGGGCTATTGGATTGTTCAGGTGATCGGCGGCTTACTCGCTGG
>Ga0310913_10002034_pt1 | contig 10671 bp, 10 predicted proteins | sample GREbulkMGOX082_FD_203447 | JGI IMG/M metagenome (GOLD analysis project Ga0310913, IMG submission 203447) | Lab enrichment of tropical soil microbial communities from Luquillo Experimental Forest, Puerto Rico - GRE.bulkMG.OX082 | ecosystem: Environmental > Terrestrial > Soil > Tropical forest >...
TGGCGCGGGCCGCATCTTCGGCCGTTGCCTCATCCACCGCCGCTACTGCGACCACTTCGTCCCCCGCCCAGTGAATGGTCGAACCGGCTTTCTGCACGATCTGGATACTCTTAACACCCGGCATCTTTTCGGCCGCACTGATGTCAATACTGACGACTTTGCAATGCGCATAGGGGGCACGCAGCATTTTTCCGAACAGCAGTCCCGGACGCTTTACGTCGTAGGTGTAGCGTGCCTGCCCCGAGACTTTGTCCGGTGAGTCCACGCGTAGAGTCCGCTTTCCGATCAGCGTGCGGTGCTCGGCATCGGGCCATTTATAGTCAGGCATCGCTTTACGCTCCCTTCCGCGCGACTTGCGCGACCGCGCCGCGAATTCCCGCATAGGTACCGCAGCGGCACAGGTTCCCGCTCAGTTCGTGCAGAATGTCTTCCGGAGTCGGATCGGGATGCCTGTCGAGCATGGCCTTGCAAGCCACGACAAAGCCCGGGGTGCAGAACCCGCATTGCGAAGCGTCGTTGTCCACAAATGCCTGCTGAATCGGATGCAGCTTGCCTTGATCCATCAGAGCTTCGACCGTCGTGATCTTCTTTCCTTGTGCCTCGATTGCCAGAACGGAGCAAGCATAGACGGCGCGGTCGTCGACTAGCACGGTGCAGGCCCCGCACTCCGCACGATCGCAAACCCGCTTCGCGCCCGTGATGTCGAAGTTGTCGCGCAGCGCATCGAGCAGTGTTACTCGCGGCTCGAGGCTGGCCTTGAGCACCTTGCCGTTCACGTTGAGTTGCAAGGGAACTTTGCCCGGGCCGTGCACCGGCACGTCTGCGCCCCCTGCCATCACAACATTCGGAGCGGTTATCACCGGAACCGCCGCGGCGATCGTTGAGATCTTCAGGAACTCACGGCGCGAAACTCCGCTGTCGGTCTCATTCTTGTCTGGGGGATTCTTTCGGCGAGATTCTTCGTCGTGCATCCCTGTCCTCCGAGTGACGGGAAGGCACCGGCCGCCACCACCGGGTTGGGCCTGCCATCTCGTTTCGAGGGAGGCTTTGGAAAGAGGTTTACGCCGCGTCTACAGGTTTGAACGGGAGAAATACCGCAGGGTTCGGAGTATACAACTTTTGCGACCGATCGTGCGCCCGTCTGGATCGACGAAGCAGCGCACCAAAAGAAAGCCGGCGCCCACCCGGGCACCGGCAATCACTTCACCTTGCAGACCGTTCCTATTTCTTCATCCCGCGAATGTACTTCACCAGGGCATCGATCTGCTCCTTGCTCAGCTTGCCTTCATAGCCGGGCATCGGCTTTTTGCCCTTTTCAATCGCGCCTGTGAGGTCGGCATCCGACAGCTTTTGCACTTCGTCGGAAGCAAGATCCTTCACCTTCATGGCTTTGCCGGGTCCAGTGTTGCCCTTGCCGTCAGCCCCATGGCAGGAGGCACACTTCGCCTTGTAGTCCGCAGCCGCATCAGCCGCAAACGTCCAGGTGGAACATGCGAACGCTACCGCCAGCACAACAATACAGGTCCGGAAGATGCTCTTCATGCTTTCGTCTCCTGATCCATTGAAGAGGGCACAGAACACACCCTCCCTGGCACTTCTTCGCACACCATTGACCATATCCATCCCTCACCCTATGCGCTTGAAGTGTAAGGAAATACCTCACAGTCGGCAAGCGGACGATCTTCCAGGGGTCGGGTCAAAAAACGCGAGCCGCGGGTGAGAACCCACAAATTCGGTGCCGAAGACGGATCGCACTGTTTTTCGGAAGATGCCGCTAAGTCTTTGAAAACGAATTGTGCTGAGACCCTGCCCCGAACCTGACGGTTTTGGCACCTTGGCTGCGATTCCAGAGCCAAGCGCTTTGGAGTCGCCGCTTTTGGAACCGACGTTGATGGTCATCGGCTTGAATCACCGGACCGCTCCGGTGGCTGTCCGAGAGCGCTTCTGGATTAGCGAAAACCGCCGCAGTAAAGCCCTCTCCCGGCTCATCCTCGCCGAAGGCGTCGAAGAAATCCTTGTGCTCGCCACCTGCAATCGGACCGAATTCCTGGTCTGGGCGAACGATGCGAGCTTGGCCGCAAACTCCGTGTTGCGATTCCTATCAGCCGAGTACGGATTGAAGCTTGGTGAGTGGAGACATTTCTATCGCCTGCTCGATGACGCGGCTTTGATCCATATTTTCCGTGTCGCCTCCGGCCTGGATTCGTGGGTCGTGGGAGAGCCTCAGATCGTCGCGCAAATGAAGGCTGCCTGGCAACTGGCCCAGGATGCCGGCAGCACGGGACGTTTTCTCGACGCGGTGATGCAAAAAGCTCTCACCCTTTCTAAGCGCGCTCACAGCGAGACCGAGATCGGTAATGGCGCGGTCAGCGTACCCACCGCGGCTGTGGAGCTAGCGCGCCAAGCTCTCGGCACCCTGCCCGACAAGAACGTGCTCGTGCTGGGGGCGGGCAAAATGAGCGAGCTGTCGGCGCACTATCTGGCGTCGCAGGGCACCAAGTCGATTTGTGTGGTCAATCGCACCTACGAACACGCCCTCGAACTGGCCGCAAGTCTCGGCGGTACGGTGGCTCGTTTCGAAGATCGTTTCCAGAAAATGTCCGGAGCGGATCTCATCATCAGTTCAGCGACGTGTCCATACACAATCCTGAATGCGAAAGACGCCGGGCTGATCATGAAGCAACGGCCCTCGCGACCACTTGTGATCGTTGATATCGCGATGCCGCGCAATATCGACCCGGCGGTGCGCGACATCCCGGGGATTTTTCTCTACTACCTCGACAACCTCGAGAAGGTCGTTCAGCACAGTTCCGGAAAGAGGGAAGCGGCTGCGATCGTGGGGCGCAGGCTCGTGGAGGAGGAAGCCAGCGGCTTTCGCTGCCGGTTGCTGGCCGAACGGATCGTGCCTACAATCGTTGCCCTGCGCAGTCGCCTTGACGAGATTTGCCGGCAGGAACTGGAGTCCTTTAAAGAAGAGTGCGGGCCGTTCTCGAAAGATGAGGACGCATTGCTGTCCGATGTGACAGGTCGCATTACTCGTAAAATTTCTGGTTCGCTGGCCCGTGAACTCCCCGTGAACTCAAGGACCTTCCAGAAAAGAGTGAGCAAGCGCGGACGACAGTTGCAGTCCAGCGCTTGTTCCAACTCGAAACGCCTGAAAAGGCGACTGCCGGCGCCAATTCCGATCTCTCTCCGACGCCCCGTTGATGCCCTCCCATCGAAGGCGTCACCGGGAGACTCGTTTCGGGTCTCCCATGCTTTCTGTTTCTGATCAGTCCCGATCAGAAAGATAAGCTCAAGTTCCTGAAAGGCGGTTCATCTGCGGCTCTCGCTCAGTGGCATGTCGATCGTTTTGCTTATTTCGCGGCCGCTGCAAAGCTTTCAAAGCCAACTTATTAGATCGTGTCTCTGCCCCATTCTCGAATCCTCCCACTTGCTCTTCCGCTCAGCAGAGCGCTGTGCGGAGAGCACCGCCTCGCTGCAACTCCACGCTGCGGTTTAAAATCAACTGCAGCCTGCTTTGCTCGAAAGGACCCGGATGGCCGCCACCGTTCTGGACGGCACCAAGATCGCCGCAGGAATTCGTGCCGAAGTTGCAACTGAAGTGAAGTCCCTTGCCGGGTCTGGCGTTCGTCCCGGCTTGGCGGTTATTCTCGCGGGCAACAATCCGGCATCCGAGATTTACGTTCGCGGGAAAGTAAGAAGCAGCGAAGAAGTTGGCATCTACAGCGAAAAACATACCCCCTCCCAAACTGCGAGTACCCGGGAACTGCTCGACCTGGTCGAACGGCTCAATGCGCGCGACGACATTGACGGCATCCTCGTTCAACTTCCCCTTCCGCCCCAGGTGGATTCCAAACAAGTCCTGATGGCGGTCGACCCCGCCAAAGATGTGGACGGCTTCCACCCGATGAACGTGGGTTTCCTGTCCACGCAAAGGCCGGGGCTGGTGCCCTGCACTCCGGGTGGCATCATGGAGATCCTGCGCCGCTCGAACATCCCGGTTGCGGGGCAGGAAGCGGTTGTCGTCGGACGCAGCGACATCGTTGGCAAACCGATGGCAATGCTCCTTCTCAACGGGAACGCCACCGTGACCGTTTGTCACTCGAAAACACGCGATCTGCCCGCCGTGTGCCGTCGCGCTGACATTTTGGTCGCGGCCATTGGGCGCGCCGGCATGATCACCACCGACTTCGTTCGCCCGGGCGCCACCGTAATCGACGTCGGCATGAACAAAATTACCGATTACGGCGAGTTCCATCGTTTCTTCAAAGGGAATGAGAAGAGAGAGCAAGCTTTCGCGAAAAACGGATCCACCCTCATCGGAGACGTGGACCCCGCCGTCTTTGAAATCGCCGGCGCATACACGCCTGTTCCGGGGGGCGTGGGACCGCTCACCATCGCGATGCTGATGGCCAACACAGTCCGGGCGGCGAAATTGCGCCGCGGTGCAGCGATCTCAGTTGCCTGACCGGCTCCCCACCGCTCACTCCTAACAAAAGCCCGTGCAGCCGTGTTACTCAGGCAAGAAGGGGGCTGAAAACCGCCCTTCTTTTCTTCCGCCGCGCTGCTTGGTCAACTGGATGGGGATGGTGCTCAGTTAGCAAACTTGCCCGCTTCGTCCTTGGCGTTGTGTTGCAGCTTCGGCAGTTCTGGAACCGAGATCATAGCCTCTGTCGCCCGATCCATCTCGAAATAGGTCCTTTTCTTCGCGCAGCTCGAAATGCCTGCCACCTCTTCCTCCTCGGGCGTCAGCGGGGACGCTTCCAGCGCAACTGTTCCCTGGCTCGCGAATCCTAGCACGCGAAAGTTGAACGCACACTCGCGCTGATACAGCCTTGCCAGCAAGTGCGCAAAGTCCGGCTGCTGAAAAGTCCCGTTGCGGCTGTCGTAGATCAGTACCGAATGGGTCACGCCCGGCTGCTCGTACTGCCACTCCGTCAACTCGGCCAGCAGCCGCCGGCTGTCACTCGACCAGTCGATCAGGCGCAGGGAATTGCCTGTCTCGACGTCGGCTGGCTCTTGTAGAAAGCGGAGCTTGAAATCCCCCGCCTCACTGCTCACATAGAGGCGCGAATTGTTGATGCAGAGCGGTCCGCCATACCCGCTGGGCCGCTGTGGATAGATTGCGCTCGCCTCTACCTCAGCGTACGCCCGATGCTTTCCGTCGGGCGCCACCAGCACATCCCCCTTGACCGTGCGCGAGGCCAGAGGAGGCTTGTCTCCGCACGTCACGAGCGTCGCATCGCCGGGCTTAGGAGCATTCTCCGGCGCATTCAGTGCTCCAGCGGTCTGTGCGAACGCATTCCCGCCCAACAAAAACGCAAGCGTACTAGCCGCGAGTCTCGTTTTCTTCGAGAACACGGCCCGATTGTAGATCACCCGACGGGCCGGCGTCAGCGTCACACACCGTAAGGAGAATCTGCTCCTAAACTCCCGTTGCATCACCCTCGGCTTTCGCTTTACCATCGCCTTACCGTGGCCACGCTCCGGAACACTCCTCAGCTGAACAGCCGCCTGGTGTCTGCCGCGCCAGTGGAAGACGACTCTTCATTTGAACTGAAGCTTCGCCCCCAGCGGCTCGCGGAATTCATCGGGCAGGACAAAGTCAAAGAGAACCTCGCCGTCGCCATTGAAGCCGCCCGTTCCCGGGGCGAGGCAATGGATCACGTTCTCCTCTACGGCCCCCCTGGCCTCGGCAAGACCACCCTCGCCAACATCATCGCGAACGAGCTGGGCGTCAGCTTCCAGCAGACCTCCGGCCCGACCCTCCAGATCAAAGGGGACCTCACTGCCATCCTCACAAACCTGCAGGGGCGACAGGTTCTGTTTATCGATGAGGTTCACCGACTGCAGCCTGCTCTCGAAGAAATCCTGTATTCAGCGCTCGAAGATTACAAACTCGACATCATCATCGGCCAGGGCCCCTCGGCACGGACCCACACGATGGACGTGCAACCCTTCACCTTCGTTGGCGCGACCACCCGCGCCGGGTTGCTTTCGGCGCCGCTGCGCTCCCGCTTCGGTATCATGCTGCGGCTGGAGTTTTATACCGACAAGGACCTCCGCATCATCGTCGAGCGCTCGGCGGAAATCCTCGGCGTCGCCATCGACGACGAAGGTGCTAACGAGATTGCCAGTCGCTCCCGTGGAACACCTCGCATTGCCAACCGCCTGCTGCGCCGCGTCCGTGATTACGCCCAGGTCCGCGGTGGAGGCAAGATCGACAAGCAAACCGCGCAGGCTGCGCTGCAGATGCTGGAAGTCGATCGCCATGGCTTCGACGAGGTCGACCGCAAACTGCTTCTCACGATCATCGAGAAGTATCAGGGCGGTCCAGTCGGCGTGAACACGCTGGCTGCAGCCCTGGCCGAAGAACCCGATGCAATCGAAGAGATCTACGAGCCGTTCTTGATCCAGATCGGCTTTCTCAACCGCACTCCTCGGGGCCGGGTTGCCACCATGCTCGCCTACGAGCACTTCGGAATTACCCCCACGCGCCGGCAGACCAGCCTTTTTTAAGGGACGCTTCGACAGCGACCTCGGCCTGCGCACTTACTCCTCTTTGGGATGTCACTGCGATGGTGTATCGTGCAGAGTTCATCCTGTGGGGGGCAGGATGGCGCGAGTTAATTCCCGTTCGGGGCCGGCTTTGGTGCACAGGGTTCGGTTATCCATCCTTATTGTTGTTTGGCTGGCCCGCTGCAGCATCGCGCTCACGAGTCCCCATTCGGCCCACGCCCAGGTTGTTTACCCCACAGAACACCAGAATCCTCCTTCGCAGGAACCAGAATCCCGAGCAGAAAGCGAACTGGGACCTCCGGCCATAGTCATTCCACGGCTTTCGCGCGCCCCCTCGCTCGAGGACTTTGCTCTCATGAAACCGGAAGGCGAAGTGGCGCGCCAGATGACCCGCGTTTCCGGATTCGTCCAGCGCGATCCTCACGACGGTGAGCCGGTCTCTCAGAAAACTGAGGCTTATCTCGGGTACGACGAAAAGCACTTGTACGTCGTCTTTGTCTGCTTCGATGAACCCGGGAAAGTTCGTGCCCACCAGGCGCGACGGAAAGACGTCCTCGATGACGATACAGTCGAGGTCATGCTCGACACCTTCCACGATCGGCGCCGCGCCTATGCCTTTCAGGTCAATCCGCTGGGCGTGCAATGGGACGCCATCTGGACCGAAGCTCCGCACGAGGACGTCGGTGGGAACTTCGATACATCCTGGGACACGCTCTGGTACTCGCGCGGTCAGCTCACACCCGAAGGCTACATCGTCTGGATTGCGATACCTTTTAAGAGTCTTCGCTTCCGTCCTACCAGCGAGCAGTCCTGGGGAATCATTCTCTATCGCGGGATAGTGCGCGAGAACGAAAATGCCTTCTGGCCCCAGGTCTCCCAGCGCTTCGAAGGCAGACTCGGACAAGCCGCCGCACTCACAGGGCTGGAGGGCCTTTCTCCCGGGCGCAACATCCAGATCATCCCCTACGGCCTGCTGAATTCCTTCCGCGACCTCGACGCCCGCGATCCCAACGATCCCCATTTCGAAAATCGCGCCATCGGTGGAACTTTCGGCCTCGATTCCAAGATCGTGCTCAACGACAGCCTGGTTTTGGACCTGACCGCCAACCCCGATTTCAGCCAGGTGGAATCGGACGAGCCGCAAGTCACCGTCAATCAGCGGTTCGCGGTCTATTTTCCCGAGAAGCGGCCCTTTTTTATTGAGAACGCCGACTTCTTCCGCACACCTATCGATCTGTTCTTTACGCGGCAGATCGTAAATCCCAGCTATGGCGCTCGGCTGACTGGCAAGATCGGGCATTACTCCCTGGGATTGCTGACCGCCGACGATCGCGCTCCCGGCCTTACCGTAGCTCCCTCCGATCCCCTCGCAGGCAGCAGACAATACTTCACCATCGCCCGCGTGGCTCGCGATCTGTGGAACCAGTCCAGCATCGGCGCCATCTTCACCGACGAGGAGTATCCGGCAGCGAGTGGGTTCAACCGCATCGGCGGGCTCGACGGGCGCATCAAGTTCACGCCCACTTGGACCGCCACCCTGCAATCGGTCGTGAGCTCCACGCAAATTCCCGGTCTTGCTTATCAGGCCGGCCCTGCTTCACTGCTCGACACCACCTTCTCCGGTGTTCACACCAACTACGAGGGCACTTACAAGGACATCAGCCGGGGATTCATGACTCTGCCTGGCTTTGTAAACCGCGTGGATATTCGCGACTTCTCGAATCAGTTCGACTACCGCTTCCGCCCCAGCAGTGGGCCGTTGCTGGCCTGGGGTCCCTCCATGCACACCGACTGGGTTTGGGGACACGATGGGACCCGCCTTGACCTGCTCACCGATCCCTCTCTGATATTTCGCTTCAAGGGACAAAGCTTTCTCACCATCTACCCCTACACTGACTTCCACGAGCAGCTTCGCCCAGTGGACTACTCCTCGCTCGCAGCCAACCGGGACTATCACGAGCACAACAGCACGCTGCTGCTCGGTACCAGCTTCCTGAAGTGGCTGGTCCTGCAGGGCTATTACACATGGGGGAATGGCGTGAACTTCGTTCCGCCCGTGGCTTCCACTCCGTTGGCCTGCCCGGGAATACCCTCGGTCTTCTCGACCAACTGCCCGCCGTTCCTTGCGCGCTCTGACAACGCGGGAGCGACCGTCTCCGTCCGCCCGACCTCCGCCATCCGCATCGACAATACGTACCTGTTCTCCCGCTTGCGCGACCGGGAATCGAACCTGGCCATTTTCAACAATCACATCATTCGCACAAAGTGGAACTGGCAGCTCACTCGCGAACTCTCGGTGCGCATGATCCTGCAGTACACGGCCACCCTGGCCAACCCTGCGTTCACCTCATTGCCCACCACCAAGCAACTAAATGGCGATTTCCTGATCACCTATCTCGTTCACCCGGGAACCGCGGTCTACGTGGGATACAACACCGATTTCCAGAACATCGACCCTGCACTGCATCTGGCACCCGCCGGCGGACTACTTCGCACCCGCGACCACCTCATCAACGACGGCCGCCTTTTCTTTGTAAAAGTCTCCTACCTGTTCCGGTTCTGAACCGTTCGTCAGGGCTGGCTGAATGCCGAGTGCTGATTGCTGGCCGCTGATCTTCCGTTTCTCGCTACAATGTCTGGCGATGATTGCTCATCTGCGCGGCAGGTTGCTCGTCAAACACCCGAACCAGGCAATTGTGGAAACGGGCGGGGTTGGTTACGACGTGACGATCAGCGTGCCTACTTTTTCAGGCCTGCCCGCGGCGGGTAGCGAGGTCGCGCTTCACATCCATACCCATGTTCGCGAAGACCAACTCGCTCTGTACGGCTTCTTGCAGCCGAGCGAGAAGGTTCTTTTCGAGAAACTCCTGACCGTCAGTGGAATCGGTCCCAAGCTCGCGATCACGATTCTCAGTGGCATGCCCGCCGAGGAGATGACCGGGGCCATTCGCGGCAACGACGTAGCCCGACTTACACGCATTCCCGGTATCGGACGGAAAACTGCCGAGCGCATGGTGCTGGAGCTGCGCGATAAACTGCCGCCAGCCGCCGCCGGGCAGGCCGTCGAGCTCCCCGAGGTCTCTCCGATCGAAGAGGACGTGCTCTCCGCCCTGGTCAACCTGGGGTATCAACGCGCAGCCGCTGAGAAGAGCGTGGCCGCAGCCGCTAAAGTCGTCAAGACGCCTGCGTTCGATGCGCTGTTTCGAGAAGCGCTTTCCGGATTATCGAAGGGATAGTGAACTAGCTCGAACTAGTGCCCAATGAACTTCAAATAGAGGTCCCGGTCTGACTTGCAAGCCTCGGCCATTTCTTTCACCTTCTGCCAGGCCTCGCTTTGCGATTCATCCTTCGCTCGGTCTTTCACCCGCTCCCACTCTGCCAGAAATGTCTCTGCCTGGAGATGATTGAATACCGTCTTGCCAAAGGGATCGATCCCCCGCAACATGGGAAACGACTGGTCATCGCCGATGGGGATGATCCCGTGCAGGATCACCCACTCTCCGTGCTCCCCCAGGTCGTCTTCCAGCTTCACTACCAAGGACATCGGGAACTCCTGCCTGCAGTTCCGACGGAATGTATCAGGTGCAGACAAATTCTCCAAGCCGCGGATTTTCATGCATTCTTCTGCATATCAGACTCGTTCCTCCACCTTTCGAGGACCTCGCATTTGTAATGTTCTTGCGACCGAATTCCAAGCTTGCTACGCTGTGGCCTCTGCAATTTGCAGCGATCCCGTTTGACCAAAAACACACATGGAATTAATGACGGAGCCGAAGCCTAGTTCCTTACCCATCCCGTCCCACCAAGCTCCCTCGATGTCGAGCACCACGATTTTTTCATCTTCGGCTCGAGCTGCGGCCAGCAGGCACGCAAAGCAAAGGGCTAGCAAGAGTGACTTCATCTCCAACCTCTAAATAAGGGGACGCTTCGGGGGGACGGGCTCTTTCCAGGGAAGCAAGTAAACGCCAAGCGCGCAAATCCAAGCCGGTCTTGCAAGAGATTTCTGAAAGCCTGGTCGGCGGCAGTCCCTACTTCCCGATGCAAAACGTAGAGAAGATCAAGTTCAGAATGTCGTCGTTCGTTGTCGCGCCCGTGATCCCATCCAGCGAATGCAGCGCGTTGTACAGATCCATCAGCAGCATCTCGTGA
>Ga0310913_10002036_pt1 | contig 10667 bp, 8 predicted proteins | sample GREbulkMGOX082_FD_203447 | JGI IMG/M metagenome (GOLD analysis project Ga0310913, IMG submission 203447) | Lab enrichment of tropical soil microbial communities from Luquillo Experimental Forest, Puerto Rico - GRE.bulkMG.OX082 | ecosystem: Environmental > Terrestrial > Soil > Tropical forest >...
GTACCGAAGAGACTGCTGTCGACCCTCACGTCAGGATTCGGGTGATTCAGACACAACTTCACTTCGCAAAAGGGGGAAGATGTCGATGCCGCTTTCAGCGTTGCCGCTTGTTGTCCCTGGTCTTGACAAACACGTGGTACGTGACGGCATCCCAGGCGTTGTGAATGCCGATGAAGAGCAGCAGCAGCACCGCCGCTGCGACGCCAAACAGAGCCTCGCGCAGATGGGAGCGGGCACCATATGCCGATACAGCCAACGTTACATATGCCGCGAAGGGCAACAGAACATGGAATAACCAGTCCTCGAACTCGGGCTGGTACGCGTCCTGCGCTCGCATTCGCCGAGTGACGATGACGGCGTACGCTATGCCGCTCAGTCCCACGAACCCCCAAAGAAGCTGCAGGGATGCCGATCCCTTCCCACGGAGCGCTAAGAATCCCAGAGAGACCGAGCACGGCTCCAAAATGAACGATCGTCGGCGTCGCAAACGCGCCGCCAGCCTCGGCGTCAGCTCGTGCCGTTGGCGTGTTGGTAATGAGACTCAACACGACGAACTGTAATCCGATCAGGGCGCCGGTAGACGACCCGACGATTACGTAGAAGTTCTGCCATCCCGCGAATGCTGCCATACAATCACCTGCCGAGGGCTCGCATGCCCCGGGGCCGACTTTGAGTACCGGCAACCATCATCGCAGAAGAAATGAGGCGCCTCGCCTCTTGAAGGCGCACTTGCGTCGGAGAGTACGGCGGGGTCATGGCGCGGCGGACGAGGAAACGATCAAGAAATACAGCTATGCCACCCTTATCAGTACCGCCGACTCGGACGCCTGGCTTGCGCTTGGCGTTGTATAGGCCAGAAAGCACTGACGGGTCAGCACCGTGTTGAGAGCGGTACGACCCGAGCCCTCCGAAGCACCTTTGCAAGTTCCTCCACGCCCGCAACGAGATGCCCGCAACATGCGGCCACCTCATGCGTGCCGTGAACGTCAAACTGGAAGTGAATCTCCAGGCCTTGCAGGGCAAAGTGCAGTACGGCGAGCCGAGGCCCGGTGCGATATTCTGGTCGAAATGAGACTCCCTTATACCGTTGCTTCGCTCCTGCTTGTGACCAGTACACTGTCCGCGCAGGGCGGAAGCGCGATTTATCGCGAACATTGCGCGAGCTGCCATGATGCCGGCGTGGGGCGTGCGCCGCTGCCTGCGGCTCTCAAACAGATGTCTCCAACGAACGTGCAGTTCGCATTGAAGTCCGGCGTCATGCAGGTTCAGGGCTCGGCTTTGACACAGAGCGAGATCCGCACTGTCAGCGAGTTCGTAACCGGCAAGGCGGCGGCCAAAGAGGAGTTCGATAGACAGGCGTATTGCCGGGATGCAGGACCAGCTCTTGGTCCAGCACTGGCCGAACCGCGTTGGAACGGTTGGGGCGTGGATCCGTCGAACCACCGCTTCCAGCCGGCTGCCATGGCGCAACTGGCGGCCGGCGAGGTTCCACGATTGAAGCTCAAGTGGGCTTTCGCATTTCCCGGCGACGCGCGCGCCTTTGCTCAACCGGCGGTAGTGGGCGGGCGAATTTTCGTGGGCAGCCAGGGGCGCCGTGTGTACTCTCTCAACGCTCTGAGCGGATGCATCTATTGGGTGGCGGACGCGGATTTCCCGGTCCGTTCTGCGGTCACCATCGGTCAGCAGGGCCAGAAATGGGTTGCGTATTTCGGGGATCAGCATGCGAATGCCTACGGCGTGGACGCCATGACCGGCAAGATTGTGTGGAAGACTCGCGTCAATGACCATCCCTTGGCCGTGACTACGGGTGCGCCTACGCTGTTTGAGGGACGCTTGTACGTGCCGGCCTCCTCAAGCGAAGAACTGGCCGGGGCCGATCCCAACTACTCCTGCTGCCGGTTCCGTGGTAGCGTCGCGGCCCTCGATAGCGCCACCGGCAAAACGATCTGGACGGCCTACACCATCCCGGAGGAGCCGAAGCCTACGCGCAAGACGCAGAAGGGAGTGCAGCTTTATGGCCCCTCGGGCGCCGGCGTGTGGAGTTCGCCCACGATCGACGGAGCCAAGCGCGCAATTTATATAGCCACCGGGGACAGCTATTCGGATCCGCCGGCGCCCACCTCCGATGCGTTCCTTGCTCTGGATCTCGATACTGGAAGAATCCTCTGGTCGCGACAGATGACCGAAGGCGACGCTTTCACGGTGGCTTGCGGGAATCCGGCCCTCCAGGAAAGCTGTCCCCAGGCGAAGGGACCGGACTTCGATTTCGGATCGTCGCCAATTCTGGTAAATCTCCCTAACGGGCGGCGGGCGCTCATCGCGGGACAGAAGTCGGGCGTGGTGCATGCCGTGGATCCCGACCAGCAGGGCGAGGTGCTCTGGCAGACGCGGCTTGGCCATGGCTCGGCATTGGGCGGAATTCAGTGGGGCTCAGCGACGGATGGCACCAACGTGTATGCGGCTCTATCGGACATCGGCTTTCGCGCGGTGCCGGCGGGAACTCCCGGCTCGCGTCCGGGCCTGCTCGGCAACATGGCACTGGATCCGCGATCGGGTGGCGGGTTGTTCGCGTTGAAGGTGGCTACCGGAGAGCGGGTGTGGGCTACACCGAACCCCGGCTGTGGGGATCGTCCCGGATGCAGCCCGGCTCAATCGGCCGCAGTAACGGCGATCCCGGGCGTGGTATTCTCCGGTTCGGTGGACGGCCATCTGCGCGCGTATTCGACCGCCGACGGAAGAATTGTGTGGGATGTGGATACGGCGCGTGAATACCAAACGGTGAACGGAGTAGCCGGCACCGGCGGCGCCATCGACGGTCCAGGTCCGGTGATCGTGGGCGGCATGCTCTACGTCAATTCCGGGTATGGAATGTTTGGTGGTGCTCCCGGCAACGTGTTGCTCGCATTTTCCGTAGACGGAAAGTAGGAGCACAGCTGGCGCACCCGTCTGCGCTGTGTTATCCGCTTGCAGGCATTGCAGCAGCCGGGAGCCGCACCGAACAACAAGTCCGGAGGTGATCCGTGATGGAGAGCGAACCGCAATCGCAGCTTGAAATGAGCGATGGCCTCCACGCACTTAACTTCCCATAGTGACACGTAACGCCCGCTGAGCGGCCTGGTCTGCTCAGCCTGCAACTGTAGTCGCAGCAACCAGGCTGATATCCAACTCGCGAAGATGTCGGTCTAGGAAAACCCCTCGAACCCGAAGAATGGCCACGGGTAAAACCCCGATTCCCAGTCGACCCGCACCTCATTGCAGTGGTTCGCTTCTGGAGCGCCGGGACAAGCGGGACGGTCTGGAGCGGCTAGTCTCCCAATAGACGGGCCCGAATCCGCCCCGTCTCCAATCCCTCAATTCGCTGCAGCAGCTCGATAGCCCTACGCAGCTTTGCCATTCGGGTCCGCTCGCTCAACCGGCACCAAGGAGCCCTCTGGTAGGCTTGTAACACCTCTCCAGCCTGACTGGCCAACTCCTGCACGTCAAAGGACTCTTCGGCCTCCCTCAGTACGGGGATCTGCATCACGTGGAGAGTACCAACCATGGCGTTTTTCCTAATGCTAGACATATTTTGGGTGATAGGTACTGCAATTGAAGTGCCACAGTTCAACGGCTCAAATGCTCCCAGCAGGCGCGCGTTCGCGGGGCGTTTTGGTTCGATTTTTTCGAAATTCGGCCCTGGCAGAACACCGGTTAACCGTGCCTGTCCTCCTTTATTTTTTGCCGACGAGCTGCCAAGCACCAAGCAGAAATTACACCGGGACGAATCCGCCCGGTTGGCCTGGGCGGGATTCGGTGCCTGGCGAGGATGCCGGAGGCCCTGACCTTTGCTTCGGGGCGCGTTTGCCGCAGTGAGGGCGAAGCGCACGACCAGCGAAAGGCCCTTACTTACCCACTACTTAGGAATACCCGCGAGCCACCTGCGTCAGATAAGATCAACTGAGTGTAGGGTATATGAGTCTTGCAGGTAGAGAGCTCGGACCCCTTCCAAATCCTTGGTGCGTGTGGTCGAAATGCGGAGAGCCCGCGATACGCGGCTTGGGTGCGAGGTGGCGGTCGAGATTCTCCGCCGAACGATTCAGCGATCGCATTGAAGGCCAGGCCCATGCGGTGGCTGAACCACGGAATTTCTGATTTACGACGTGGGCACCAACCTGTGAAGGTTCCCCAGACCTACCCGCTCAAACATCGGGAGCCTTCGCCCTGCGGCAAAGTAAACGGACGCTAGCGATATCACTTGACGCCGCCGCAATCCGGCCCCGAACCTTTCACCGAGTGCCTCATTAGCCGTCGGCCTAATCCTGGCGCGCGGTCACAGGATGGGGACGCCTCATCGGGCTCGCAAGCGGTCTACCCGGTCCTTACCCAATTAGAACTTCGCATGGAATCCGTCGCCACACCATAGTCCCGGTCAGAAATGCTGGCGTACGTTCACTTACTCTCCATGGCAACGAAGTTGGAGCATCTCTCAATGCGGCAACAACGCCTCCACCGGTACCGTTTCCCCGAGATAGTTCTTCCCAGCTTCCCGCAAGATTCGCTCGCCTCGCTTCTGGATTACTCGGGCTTCTTGCTTCCGGTCTATCCGCCGCAGCACGGCGGCGTGCGCCAGCAGCATCCATGCGGTCTGAGGATGGTTGGGGCCGTAGAAATTCTCGACCACTCTAAACGCACGCTCGCTTTCCGCGTCGGCCTCACCACGCCGTCCCAGGCTGGCATGAATGGAAGCTAGGCTCATGTCGGCCGCAGCTTCCATAGGGGGTTCGGGTAGCGGAAGCGTCTCGAAGATCGTCTTCGCACGCTCGGCATAAGGCAACGCCTCGGCAGCCCGCTTCCGTGCATTCAAGAATATGGATAGATGTAAGTCTCCCACCGCCACTGCAGCCACGTGGGCGGGCGGAAGCGCCTCCAGCACCAAGAGAGACTGGCGTTCTGCTGCTTCGGCTGCAACCAGTTTCTTTTCGCGCGCATACAGAGTTGCCAGGACGTCGAGGGCGAAAGCGCCCTCTGGGCTCGCGGTCTGCGCGTTGCTCGCTTGAAACGCAATGATCTTGTGGAGTAGTTTCGCCGCTGTTGTGGTCTGTCCCGATTCCACGTACAACCCGGCCAGCTCGATCCGCAGGCTCTGGACGCGGGCGTCCGCCTCTCCCGCGCTCTGGACCAGAATCGAGATCGCGCGTTGGCACAGCCGGGATGCTTCCTCTGGCCGACTCAAATCGATTTCCACGTTGGCCAGATGGGAAAGTGCAGCCGCTTGCAGGTCGGCCTGTCCGGGCAGCTGTTCTACCTCGCGAAGCGCGGATTCGAAACGGCTTTCGGCTTCCGCCAAGCGCCCCCGGCTCTGTAGTGATAGCCCTTGCCGCATGTCCTCGACCCATTTGGCGGGCATCTCGGACCGTGCTGCCAGAGACAGTACGGAGAACAACAGACACACTTTTCCCGATTGCATCGCGAATCTCCTTTCGCGAGGAGTGGCTAGAGGTTGGGCCGGTTCTCGTCCTGTTAGACGCTGTAGCTACCCCGAAGTTAGTCGTCGCATCGGCAGAGTTGTCAAGTTTCGCGAGAGTGCGATGCAGGTCGCGGTTGGCTGGGAGAATCAGACGGTATGCGATGGCACGTTCGAGCGCCGAAGCCAGACTTAGAACCCCTCCTCTGCCCCGAGTCGAACCTGTTGTGGAAGGCGAAAGCCCTCGATACAACTGACGCGTACTGGCGGCTTCCTTCAACGTAACCTAAAGAATGCCAGTCGTCATTCCAAAGAACTCGCCGTGTTTCTCTGACCGGTGCGGATCTCCATCAAATAGGCGGAACCTTAATGAATTCCTCTGGTTTGAGAGCCCTGCGCGTAAAACGCGCCTCGCGTACGGCACCCTTGAAATAGTTCACGCGATTGATTCGAACGCCTACTGAAGTGTGGCCTTTGCCCTCTGGTGTAAAGCCGACCGTGGCCTTTCCCTGGAGCGCGCCATTCACATAGCTACGGAATTCAGTGCCGTCGTACACCATGGCAACGTGATACCACGCACCAAGCGGGTGAAGGAGGTTGCGATCGAGAAGCGCCTTACTCCCGGCCGACGTGTTCACGAAGGCGTCCAGGCACCAGCTATCGGCACTGAGGCGCGTCTCGAATAACAAGCGCGCATCGGTGTCCTGTCCTGTTGCAGGATCCTGCTCCGAGAGATGAAACCAGCGCTGTTCGGGGGCGCCACCCGGATCCGGCCGGAATATCGCTTCGAAGGTGAACGCTTCGGCTCCTGCGAGCGGGTGCTCGCCGATTAATAAAGCATCATCGATGCCATTGAACTCGATCGCCTTGCCCAGGGGCGTGTCGATCACATGAGGATGACCGAGAACGGTCGTTGGCAGCCCACCGATGTTCTCGACCCGGTCGAAGATCCAGACCTCGGGACGAGAAGGTCTCCCGTCTTGGGCGCGAGCCCGAGGGGTGGCGGCCAATACCAGAGCCAGCACACAAACGATCACCGGGATGACGTGCGATCGTGATCTCATCGCACGGGCAGAACCTCCTGGTAACGTCATTGGGGTTGTCCTATTTCGCTGGTATTTGCAGACTTGACCAGGAACACTGAAGCGGGCTGGTCAATGTGTAATTGCTGGCCAGTGGCGGTGAGGTACCCGGTCTGCGAGTCCACACTGAAAATCACCACATTGTTAGAAAACTGGTTGGCGGCAAAGAAGTATCGGCCGGTTGGATCGATCGTGATGTTGCGTGGCGATTGACCAAGGGCAGGAACGAGCTCGCGAAGCGTCAACGTCCCTTTGCCGCGGTCGACCGCATATACGGCAATGCTGTTGGCGCCGCGGTTTGAGACGTAGAGGAACTGGCCGGCCTTGTCCATCTGGATTTCAGCCGTGGAATTCCGGCCGAGGAAATCAGGCGGCAAGGTCGAAATCTGCTGAATTTCCTTGAGAGTTCCGCGATCAACCGCAAATACGCTCACCTTGGAGTCGGTTTCGTGATTTACGTACAGAAACTTTTCATCGGGGCTGAGGGCAAGGCGGCGTGGACCAGACCCGGCGTTTACGCTAACAAAAGGAGGATCGGCCGCCGTGACTGCCAGCTTCGCTGCATCCACGTGGTAGGTATAAAGGCGGTCCAGGCCGAGCTCGGCCACGAACGCCACGTGATCGTCTTTAGTAAAGATCACTCCATGAGTGTGTGCGCCGGTTGTCTGACGTGGGCTTAATGCCGGCCCGGTGTGGTGGTCCACGTAGAAAGGCGTGTTGAGGCTGCCGTCGGCCTGGATCTGTAGCGCCGCGAGTGATGAGTTGTTATTATCGGGCTCGGTTCCATGGAATCCATAATTCGCGACCATGGCAAACTTTCCTTGCGGATCAACAATCACCTGGTTTGGGAGCCCGCCTCCGGCGCTAACTTTGTTCAGGAATGTGAGCGTCCCGGTGTTCTTGTTGATTGAATAGGCAGTAACCGTATCACCTTTCGGTGCTTCGGGCGTTTGCCAGTTTACCGCATAGAGAAAACGGCCGTCGGGTGTTGCGCAGATGTAAGCGGGATTGACCGTTCGAGCCACCAGGCCGAGAGATGTCACCTTGCCCGAGGAAGGCTCGAAACGCCACGCGTAGATGCCTTTGGAACTAGAGGGTGCGTCGGTATAGCTACCGACGTAAACAAGATAGTCACCCTCAGCGTCGGCGGCCTCGCCAGCTGTCGCCACCAGAAGCGCGGTCAAAACGTAAAGTGCCAGCGCTGATTTCATCTAGTGATCGTCTCCACGCGGCGGTCCACCTCTCGCCGGTGTGGGAGGCGGCAACTTCGTCCCCTGCCGGGTCAGGAATGCGAGCAAATCTTTGAACTCCCCGGAGGTAAGGCGCTTGTCGTAATCAGTCGGCATCAGGCTCTTAGGTTCAATGTCGACGCGGCGCAGCTTGGCGCGGTCGAACGAATGAAGGCGTTGATCGTTTCCGATCATCTGCAGGGAATATCCATCCTGATTCAGCAGAACACCATCGATTACTTTTCCGTCGGCCGTAGTCAGGTGCACCGGCAAGTAGCTGTCCATGGGCGGCAAGGATTTCAGATGGGCGCCGCCACTGCCGTACTCATGGTGCTGCTCCTTGGTGAGCGCATCGATAATCGTGCTGGCCTTGCGCGTGCCAGCGATGTTGTTCAGGTCTGGCGCGGTGAGTCCGCCCCTGCCTCCGAGCATGTGACAGGTACCGCAATGGCCTTTGCCCCAGAAGATCTGCTCGCCGTGCGCGACATCTCCCGGCAACGGGCTGTCAATCGCCGTCCCGCGCAACGCGTGGATATATGAGACAATTTTCCACATTTCATCGTCCGCCAGCCTCTGTGGGCCCATTGGCGTCCCTTGAACACCGTTCTTGATCGTATTGAAGACTTGCGCATCGCCAGCGCTAAAATCGGCTCGCTCGCCAGATACGATCGCTGGTCCGATCTCACCGGCGCTGCCGTTGGGTCCATGGCAGCCGGTGCAATGCTCAGCGTAGAGACTCTCGCCCTCGTGAACAGCCCCGGGTTTGCCCTGGAATGGATTGGCCGGCCCCGGATCCCCGCCGCGCTGGGCAAGAGTCGTGCCAGCCGCCCAGGTCAGAATTGACGCGGCCATTACCAATGCTCGATTCATGGTTTGACCCCCTGCAAGCCGAAGGCGAACACATTCGTGCCGGAAGCGATCGCGAAGAATTGCTCCCCATCCACGCCGTAGGCGATCGGACTCGCCGTGATGAGATCCCCCGTATTGAAGTGCCATAACGGCTTACCGCTCTTTGCATCGAGCACCGTGACCTGCCCGAACTGCTCCGGTGTGAATACGATCCCGCCTGCAGTCGATAGCAAGCCGGGGCCATAATGATTCGACCGGATCGGTTTATACTCCCAGACCTTTTTACCAGTCGTCGCATCGAGCGCACGCACGTATGCTTGCCATGGCGCACTCGATGTCTCGATATACCCTGTCCCGGCATCCGGCGCCGTGCTCGACGTGATGAAGTTTATGCCGCAGCCTTCTGCGACGGTCACGTAGAAGTACTTGGTATCGGGACTGTAGGTCGGCGCGGGCCAGTTCGTTGCCCCCGCCGTGGATGGGCAGGTCATCGTTCCGCGCACGGATGGATCGTGACCTGGTATGACGATTGGCCTTCCCCTCGAGTCAAGACCGTCCGCCCAGTCCACCTTACTGACAAACGGAGTACCGAGCAGAAACTCGCCGTTGATGCGGTCAAGAATGTAATAGAGGCCGTTGCGATTGGCCTGAAGCAGCAACTTACGGGCCTGACCTTTGAATATCCCATCGACCAGCACCAGGGTTTCGGTTGAGTCCCAATCGTGAGTGTCGTGTGGTGTGTTCTGGAAATACCACACCAGCTTTCCCGTATCGGCATTGATCGCTACGATGCATTCGGTGTAGAGATTATCGCCAGGACGCTCGAAGCCGGTCCACTGTGGATTCGGCTGGCCTGTGCCGTAATAAAGAAGGTTGGATTCCGGATCGTATGAGCCGCTCATCCACATCGGACCACCTTGTGGCCTAGCGCCTCCCCAAGTCTCAGCTTCCCGTTCGCCCGATTTCGGGACCGCGACCCAACTCCAGGCATACCTACCGGTTTCCGCGTCGAAAGCCTGAATGAAGCCGTCGGGCCGGTTGCCCGAGACAATGACCTTACCACGGGCGATAATAGGCGCGGCCCCGGAAATGACATAGCCGCCCTCCGATTTCACGTCCCACCGAACGCCGCCGTTGCGCGCGTCGAGCGCCACCAGATGGCTGTCGGACGTCACCATATAAACTGTGTCGTTGTAAACCGCCGTGCCGCGTTGCGGCATTGCGGAAGCGGAGGGGCGCTGATACTTCCAGATAATGTTGCCCGTGCGCGCGTCAATCGCATCCACTCGATTGAACTGCGAGATATACATAACTCCGTCCATCACGACGGGCGTTTGCTCCATCCCGCTTGCACCATCCATGTGGTAAACCCATTTCGCTTGCAGCCGGTTGGCGTTCGCCGCCGTGATTTGTTTCAGGGGGGAGTAACGCTGCCCGTTGTCGGTGCCGCTGTACACGGGCCAGTCATTCGGGTCCGGCCTCTGAGCCATGGCAACGATCACGGCGCCGGAGAGCAAGAGCCCGGCGATAATTCGCAAGGGCGCGCCAATGTGCCCAGGCGTATCCCTAAATTCGATCGAAAGATCGGTTCCGTAAATCACTGATTGGCGCCTCCTTGCGCGTCCGGCTGAGAATAACGCACCTGCCCTTCCTTGTCGCGGGGTGTAATCGCGAGCGGCGTAGCCATGCCCGCGGCGCGAGGTGTCGCGCGATGCCAATTCGTGTCCAGCGGCGTCGGGATTCGCTTCCCTCGAATGATGTGCGCCGCCGTGTGGCACGTCCCACACGACGTTACTTCTGCCGGCATTGGCCTCGACGACATCTTTCAGGAAATCCAGATACGGCCTATTGTACTGATCGTAGCTGCCGGTGGCGGTGATGCGCGATTGAATGAACGTCCACCCTTTCGCCGGAGTGGGTGTCTCATCGATGGGATAACTTGGCATCTCGCCCGCCGGCCGCACTTCAAAGGGCAGCACGGTTCGTTGCAACCGTTTCCATGGTATAGGCGAGTCGCGGCGCGGCCTTGACCAGGAATCCTGTCTTCGCCACAAATGGCTGCTG
>Ga0310913_10002039_pt1 | contig 10656 bp, 12 predicted proteins | sample GREbulkMGOX082_FD_203447 | JGI IMG/M metagenome (GOLD analysis project Ga0310913, IMG submission 203447) | Lab enrichment of tropical soil microbial communities from Luquillo Experimental Forest, Puerto Rico - GRE.bulkMG.OX082 | ecosystem: Environmental > Terrestrial > Soil > Tropical forest >...
CCCAAGTCATGGGGCTGATGAAGCCTTCCGGAGGCGGAGGCGTGAACGCCGAACTGACTTTGAGCAACTGCGACACGAACGTCGGATCGTTGGGGATCCAGTTGCCCATCACGATGTGGCCGCCCGGTTTCGTAACTCGCACCATCTCCCTGGCGACTTCAAAGGGCTTGGGTGCGAACATCGCGCCGAACACCGAGAGGGTCAAATCAAACGAATCGTCGTCGACTCCTTCCAGATTGCAAGCATCGCCCTCATGAAACTTCAGCCGATTGAGAGCTGTCTCCGCGGCTCGCTTGTTGCCGGCTTCCACAAGGTTCCTGGCGATATCGACTCCTGTCACATCGGCGCCCAGACGTGCGAGCGGGAGTGCTGTCGTGCCGTCTCCGCAGCCGAGGTCCAACGCGCGCACCGGCGGTGTAACGCCGAGGGACTCGACAACCGCTTCTCCGGACTGCCGCATGAAAGCGGCAATCTCGGTGAAGTCGCCTTTCTCCCATAATGCTTTATTCGGATTCTTGGCGGCCTCATTTGGGGCCGTGTTCGTTTCGATCGTTTTGGGTCTCATTTGCTTATCTCCCGATTGGCATTGATTCCGCATCAGGACTACAATTCTGCGACGAGTCTGCGGGAACGACCATGCCCGAGCGTCTCTGTGACTTGCTCGAACGGCTTGCGGGCGCAGATTCCTTTGCACGGATGCCAGATAACTTTGCAGAGAGTCCGGTAAGCAGAAATGGACGCATTCTCCGAAATCTTGAACGGGGTCAAGCTGAACGGCGCCGTGTTCTTCACCGCTGAATTCTCGGCCCCCTGGGGATTCTCGGCGCCTGCCTCGAAACAAATGGCGGATACGCTCGCTCCCGGAGCGGCGCATTTTTTGCTTTACCATCTGGTGGTCGAGGGCAGTGCCGTTGTCGAAATGGTGGATGGGCAGCCCCTCGAGCTCAACTCCGGAGATGTCGTCATTTTCCCGAATGGGGATGCACATCATATGAGCAGCAAGGGAGCGAAGCGACCGTTCCCAAACTACGGGATCAACGACAAGATCAAGGCGCGCGATTTGAGCCCTTTGCGCGCCGGCGGCGGCGGCGAGACTTCGCGCTTCGTGTGTGGATACATGACGTGTGACCCCTATCTCAGCCGGCCGATACTGAACGGCCTACCGTCTGTCTTTAAGGTCAACATCCGGGCAGATCAATCCGGGCAGTGGTTGGAGAGTTCCATTCTGCACCTGGTCGAAGAAGCGGTTTCGGGACGCGTCGGCAGTGAAGCCATGCTTGCGAAGCTCTCGGAGGCCTTGTTCGTTGACACGTTACGGCGTTACGTTGCCGGATTGCCCGAACAGCAAAGGGGTTGGCTCACGGGGGCGCGCGATCCGATCGTGGGGAGAAGCCTGGGCTTGATGCATGGCCGCATCGCCCACCCGTGGACGATCGCGAGTCTCGCGGATGAGGTGGGGATTTCACGATCAGCTTTGGTGGAGCGGTTCACCCGATATCTTTCCGAACCACCGATGGCGTACTTGACGCGCTGGAGGCTTCAATTGGCCGCGCGATCACTTGAAAGGACATCGCGAGGTGTCGCGGAAATCGCCGGCGACGTTGGATATGAGTCGGAGGCGGCTTTCAACCGGGCGTTCAAGCGTGAGTTCGGACGGCCCCCAGGTCGATACCGCAGCGATCATAAAGTGAGTCTTGTCACGCTTCCGAGAAATGGCCGAGGGCAGGACGAGAGCGCCGCCTCCGGGACCGATATGAGTCGCCCCAGCCCTGCCATCAGAAAAAGAAGAGAGTCCCTCTCGGAGAAGAGGAAGCGCTCTGAAGCAATGTAAGCCCGCCGAGCACATCTCCACAGTGTCAACCTACCACGCATACGAAAGAGAAGGACTGATCGCTCGCCGAATCAGAGCGACACTCCGAGCGTCTCACCTCGAAGTAGCTCTGGATGATCGCAATGATACCAATCACGAAAAACAGCCCGCCCCAACCAGAGTTGGCGCTCGCTGCTCCGACCAGAAAGATCACCCCGATGAGACGTAGATACTGCCAGTTCTTCATCATCGCCTCACGAGCTTCACGATCAACGCCACGGCGCCCGCGGAGAGCACGAGCCAGAACGCTACGCGATTGATGCCTACGCCTCTGGCGATTCCCCCATGGTTGAATGCCAGAAGGCTGATCGGCCTCGCGATAGATACGCAGCAGGTCCTAATGCATCGCATCGAGTGTACTGCAGCGTTGCGATGATAACGCAAATCGCCCCGAGGTGCGGGTTGCCCTCTAGCGCGTAAAGGCCGCAGATAGCCAGCGAGGCCTTGTACACGATGACGGACATGTACGAGAGGAAGAAGCTTGACCTTTTGGGTGAACGAATCTGCTTAGAAGACGGTTCCGTCGATACGGCGTCAGTACTTTCACGTCTCCGACATGACTTCCAGCCGGCGTAATTTTTCCATCTGGGCGCAACTTTTCTGCCGGCTTCGGGTTGTCGGGATCGGGGCGAAGGTCGGGTGTGTTCAGTCCAAACACCTAACCACGCATGTTCGGAGTGAACGGCCATTCCGCTTGTAGCAGTTGAGAGTAGGGGTGTGTGTATGTCTGGAGAAAACCATGAGTGACGTACTCCGTTCCGTCAACGGAACGGCTTCTAAATGCAAAACATTTCTCGCGACTGCCACCGAAGAGTGTTGCCCGGCAATGGGCACTCTGGCAGGACACTTTACGCGAAGGCTCAGTCCGAGCCCTATGCCAGGGAAGAGAATACAACAGCAGCGGGCTTACCTGCCACTTAAAAGAAGCAGTCCGCGCCCGCAATTCTATCGAACGATCCGTTACGTGCTGGGTGCGGCGGTGGCGTCTGTGTTTTGGGTCGGAGGGATCCATTCCCAGGATCTCTTGGTTCCAGCTGGGACTCTGCTGCAATGCACTCTTAGCGAGCCGAACTTCTCTTCAGCAACGGCCTCAGTGGGAGACCCGGTCCTATGTCACCTGAAAAGCTTTCAGGAGTTTGGACGCACAGTCTTTCCGCGGGGCAGTATGTTAGCTGGGCACTTGGAGGCGGAGAAAGACCCAGGGCATTTTATCGGGAAGGGTTATCTGGAGATTACATTCGATCGGGTGATTCTGCCATCTGGCGATTTGCCGGTGCCTGCGAAAGTTATCCAAGCAAAGGGTTTCAAGGTAGACAAGAAAGGGGACATCGACGGTAAGGGACATGCGAAGCGCGACGTTGTGGAGTGGATGATCCCGCCGTTATGGCCCTGGAAGGTGGTTTCGCTGCCGAGGCGCGGCCCCCGGCCCACGTTGAAGGGAGAGGAACCGCTGGAACTCCGACTGATGGAGGACATTTCCATTCCAAGGACACTCGCCTATGGGCCAGTGAAGCCGGACGGGTCGCCGTACGGGTCGTTGGTCCATCCGAGCAATTTGACTGGGAGTGAGAATAGCGGAGAGAGTTTGCTGCCCATCCGGTACATGATTCTGGTGCTGAAGTCGAACGAGACCTTCACAGTGCGCAAATTCCGAAAGGACGGAGATCTGTTGACGTTTGAACAGTTGGATGGAACCAGAGGCGCTGTGGACCTGGACCAACTGGATTGGCGGAAGACCAATGAAATGAATCGGATCCGCTCCGTAGGTATAGCAGAAATCCAGGCAAATTAACAAAGCGTCCGAACGTAAAACAAAAATGTAACACGACTATTTGGGATGGCGCTGGGAGGAGGAGTGGTGTGTGCAGGGAACAGCGATGCGACGAGACGCCTAGCGGATTTCCCTACCGCAAATGATCGTGGATTTGGGCGGGTAACTCAAGGAATGGCAAAAGGGGATTTGGTGAAGAGTCGCTTCCTCACCCGATCGCAAGGTCCTCGTTGTCACATGGATCAGGTCCGCTGCCTTTTGTACACAGCAGATTTGCCGCGAAACGGGCCTCGGTAGGGACAGAGAAATCCCGTGAACGTTAATTATTGTTGTCTTTTTCCCGCGCTCAGACCACTTCACCGGAACTCGCCAGCGCGAGGGCCTAGTCCAAAGATTCCGAAGCGGAGGACATGCTGCACTTTCTGATCCACACGACACACGTCATGGTTCGTCCTCTATTGCGATTAGTTCGTTTTGGGAAACGGAGACGTTCAGACAGAGTATAGGATTGTGACGCTACTGGCTCGATGCCTTCTTGAGTAGTTTTACATCCAATTGCGTGGAATGTCCGTCCGTCAACTGCACCGTTTCGGCGTAGTCACTATAGCCTTCGAGCCGCAATACGACGTCGTATTCGCCCCCTTTAAGGGGTACTGCCGCCGGTGTCCGGTTCACTTCTTTTTTGCCGTTGATGAAGATGTCGGCACCTGAGGGGTGGCTGGTCACATATAAGCCCGTAGTCAGCCGTTCGACGGGCGTGCAATTAACCGGAATCATCTCAGATTTAGCGGTGTTTACGGCGCGCACCTCAATGCGCGTCCATGAGAGTATGGTTATTTCAGCCGCAGATTCGTAAGTCTTTTGATCCTTCGGCCTCCGCTCCTTGCAAACGCCCAACCAACTCACTTTATTGCTAGCCCCCCAGCGGAACTCGCAGCTTGTGAAGCCCCCAACTCTCTCAATGACCGGTTCCAGGTGAAAAGCATCTCCCTTTGTGTCTCGGTTTGCATGTATCCAATAGATTTGATCATCTTGCACGTCCATCCAGATCTCCGGTGGTCGCTTCGAGTTAGCGCCCACGGAAGATGCCCCTCCAGATGAGCTCACCTTACTTTCACCGGAACGATTCTCGATTCCTGATTTTGTTTCCGCACCCTCCGTCTGGGACCATACTGCCAACGGTTCAGAAACCAAGTTAGGCGTCCGAAGCAGGCGCTTAACGTCACCTGCCCCGATAGAGAAGTAAATGCCGGGTGAATCACTAAAAGAAGATGTAGTCACGCCGATTACCCGCCCTGAACTGTCGAGCAGAGGACCTCCGCTAGAGCCTGGCGCCATCGCAGCAGTTGTTTGAATCATGAACTGCTCGTCAACGTTGCGGAATCCACTGACGATTCCATTTGTGAGGCTCAACTCTAAGCCCTGAGGGGCTCCGAGCGCATAAACCGAGTTGCCTTGGCGCACCGACAGTTCGTCTCCTAGTATTAGGGGTGCGCGTGCGCCTGTCTTCACGGCAAGAATCGCTAAGTCACGAGCCGGGCTATCCGCAACCACGCCATCAACCGGCTCAGAAACCCCGTCCGCAAAAAAAACTAATGCCTCTCGCGCTCCTTGCATTACGTGATGGTTGGTGACAATCCTGTCCTTGGCGACAATGAACCCCGACCCTTGACCGAAAGGCTCGGAGTCTTTATCGCCAACGACTATGAATACGACAGACCCATGTGTGCGCTGGTAGATGTCCTCAGCAGCAATCTGTGGCCGAGTCTGTGTACGGCACATCGCCGGAATCAGGCAGCCAAAAACGGTTGCGAGAACCGTTCGGACGGACGCCTTGTTGTAAATCACCACGGTTGCGAGACCACCAAACTAGAAATCACCAGGAACGCAGGAGAATGCATCGGGAGGATTGTGCATCCCTCCAGCTAAAAATCCCCAGCCGCTTTCAGGCGGCGCGCCGAGGGCAAAGTCGGGCGACTAATGGCGATAGACGGACACACGGGGTAACGTGCGCGATGGGGCAATCTCCCCATTTGGGCCGGATCTGGCTCCTGATCCGACTCAAATAATTTAACCGAGTGACTTTTCGCTCGGGCAGTGCTTCCGAGACGTAACGATCCAGCACCGCACCGAATGAAATTAGCTCGGCAGCTTGAGGGTCGTTCAAGATCAACCTTCGGCCCTCTGTAGCTTTCCGAGCCTCGGCCTCAGTCATTTGCTCAACCGTTCCCAGGATAACCGAATGAGGGCCATTGCCATCTCGATCCTCCCAGACCCAGACATGCGGGCCAGTCTTGCGTTCTTGCTGGCGCACATATCCGAACTGGTACCGCTTGCGCTCAAACATCGGAGTTCCTCCTTTATGTTTGAGCCTCAAGGGTGGCTGACAGAGTTTAGTTCCGTCGCATCCAAGAGTCCAGCTCACTGGCGTAGAAATACCAAGCCCGAATCGGAAATGTCCCGGCAGCTCGCCAGCACCAGCCATTCTCTTGATTGTCTTGGGGTGGACGGCCAGAAAATCGGCGGCTTGTTGGCATGTGATAGGCTTCTCAGTAGCGACGACACTAGGTTCCGTTGTGATGTCGGGGCTTCGACGACCACGGCTCGTTTGTAATCTGTCGGTCGGCTTCAGTCCGACCTAACCATCTCTTCGATTCAAAACATCAACCATGATTACTTCTTCAAACTCCCTTTGCAGGGAGCGGGATGCCTAATCAAATTCCCGGACGCTTTACTTCACGCCATGGGTGGTTTCGAGCTTTCCCGCGTACGAACCGAACTCAAAAGATGACGAATAGTCACTTCCGTTCCGCCACATCCAGTACAAGCGAATGGCGAGACGGCGTCCCATCGCAACCTTCGCAATGCTTTTGTGCCGACGCATGGCCAGGTGCATGTATCGACGCCGCCAGTGCGGGTTGACTCGTGCCGCCGCGTGGGCGGCTTCCACCAGCAAGAAGCGCAACAAAGAGTTGCCTTGTTTGCTGGTGTGCCCTAGCCGTTGCTTGCCGGCACTGGAGTCCTCCGTCGGAATCATTCCCACGTAGGTGCCGATCTGTTTGCCGCACTGGAAACGCTCCGGAGTTCCGATGATCAACACAAAGGCGAGTGCCGTCAGTGGACCCACGCCAGGATGGGTCATCAGCCGCAACACGTCGGGTCGTTTTCGGGCCTATAATCATCATGTCGCTCCTTTCTCCCGAGCCTCTGGTCGTCAAGCAACCACAGTCTACTCGGGTCGAGGAGCCGACGTTGTTATGCAATTAACCGGCCATCAACCTCGGGAAACGGTGCTGTTCTCGGATGTCGATTATTCTTCGGGTTTTGATTTTCTTCCTCCTTGCTCAGTTCAGTTTCAATAGCCTTTCCCTTTTGCTTCTTCGCTTTTCTTCTCCTCATCCTCGGTCTGTTTCTCCTCAAGCTGTTCGCTGGAGGAGAAACGCGTGCTCCCGAGACGGAGATGCCCTTTCTGTCGTCGTTGGTTTCATCCCCATCCGCGGCTCAAGCAACGGCAAGTGACCTGTGGCCGACCAGCGTGCCGCCGCCAGCAGAAGCGGAAGGCCAATCTGCAATGGCGAACCAAGAACCCCGACTATTTCTGCGGTGCTTATCCGCAGCAAAAGGCAAAGTACGGAACGCGGGCCGAATACATGCGCCACTACCGCCAGCAGCATCCCGACTACGTGCGGCGCAACGCGGCTTCGGTCCGAAAATGGCGCCAACAACCCAGACTGGAGCCTGTAAGTCACACAAGCCGCGATCTGCACGTAACTATCGAGTCCGAAAGGACTTCCCTCCGCATTGCCCATGTAAGTCACACAAGCCGCGATATCTTCGTAACCCTTGAGACTGCATAGGGTTGCGGGAAAGTATCGCGGCATGCCCCCACGTAAGTTGCACAAGATCCGATAGCCTTTCTCAACCCTGCTCTCCTACCTTGAGTCCGCTGAGGAAGGAAAATGCCGAAATCCCGACCCCAACCACCCCGACCCGATCGTCGCCGTTCCATCCGCGGTTCCTTCAGCTGGATTGATCACCGCTTCCTGCGCGAGGGATTCGATCAAGGCCTCTCCCGCTTAGAAAAGCTGCTCTACTTCATCCTGGTAGCGGTTTCCAATAAAGACGGAGTCAGCTTTTACTCCGACGTCCGTCTGGCCGAGTTGTTGGACATCCGTTTTCCCCACGAACTGGAAGCCGCTCGCAACGAACTGGTGGCCCGGGACCTGATTGCCTATGAAGCCGGGATTTACCAAGTGCTGGATCTGCCCACCTGCTCTCCCAGGAAAGCTCACGACTGTTCTCCACCGCTGCCCGACCACGCTTTGCGTTCGAGTTCTTCTCTCCCACGAGTTCGCAGAACCGCACTGCGCGACGCGGCCTCCGATCTGGAGAGTGTCAAGCAGTTGCTGGAACGCTGGGGCTGGGGGCGCACATGAAATTCTCCGTGCACCATCGGCCTGCCATGCCCGCCAGCGCTTCCCCGTACCGTGTGTGCGACGAGAAGAGAGGAGAGGTCGAGTGGGCGAATGCTTTTCTGGACGGTCAGCGCCTTCGCCAACTTTCCCCCCGTTCGCTACGCATTTACGCGTATGACCTGCTCGATTTTGCCCGCTGGTTTGAACCGCAACATCAGCCGCTTGCCGAGATCACTGAGTCCACCCTCGTGGACTATGTTCGTCATCAACTCGAGCAGGATCCCAAACCCAGCCCGCAGACCGTGAATCATCGCCTGGGTGCGGTGCGCTGCTGCTATCGCTTCCATACCGGTCAAGAGATTGCCGCCGGCCAAGTGCATTTCCAGCGTCGCTACGCCCGACGATCCCCCCTCGGCTACGGCCGGCCTCGCACCGCCGTCGCTCGGGGACTTCGCCTCAAACAAGAGCGGCGGGTCATCGTGCCGCTCTCCGCCGAAGAAGTCGCCAAGTTCTGGCAAAGCTTCCGCACCTACCGCGATCTCGCACTGGTCGGGCTGATGCTCCTCGACGGCTTGCGCTCTTGTGAGGTCTTGGCCCTGGACCTGGAGGACCTGCAACTCGCCGACGGACAGATGCGCGTCCACGGCAAAGGAAACAAGAAACGCCTCCTGCCGCTGCCCCCGGAGATCCTCGAAGTCCTGGGACATTATCTGCACCTGGAACGTCCGTTGATCAACGCGCCCGCCTTGTTCGTCTCTCTCAAAGGCCGACAGCGTGGCCAGCCCCTGACTGCAGCGGGGCTTCGTTCCCTGTTCCGCCATCATCGACTGCGCAGTCAAGTCCATCACGCTAGTCCCCACCGCGTGCGGCACACGTTTGGAACGGATATGGTGCGTGCCGGGATGTCCTTGCCTGCCCTGCAACAGCTGATGGGCCATTCCCAACTTGCGACCACCATGCTCTATGTCCAACTCGCTCCGCAGGACGTCTGGCGCGAATACGCCCGCGCCATCGAAAAGCGGAAGGCGTTGGACTCTTCCCACCTCTCATGACTCCGGCCAAAACCAACCTGGAAAAAATCTTCGAAGCGCAAATCCGGACGCTCGCCCTCACCCTTCGGCCCGGAACGGTACTCCAGTATCGATCTGCCGCGCACCACTTCCTCACTTATTTACGCGCCGCCTTCCCGCAGCTTCATCGGCTCTCTCAACTGCACCGTGATCCTCATCTGCTCGGCTGGTTCCGCTCGCTGAGTGAACAACAACCGCCCCTGAGCAACTCAACCCGCATCGGTTACCTCATTTGCCTCCGCCGGTTGATGGACGATCTAACCGCCAACGGCCACCCCCTGCAGCCCGATCTCATTCGCCGAGAAGATTTCCCCGCACCATCTCGCTATCTTCCCCGACCTCTTTCCCCGCAGGAGGATCAGCTCCTGCAGCGGGAGCTGCGCCGAACCGATGATCTCTACGCCAATGCACTCCTGCTCATCCGGGCCACCGGAATCCGCCTTGGCGAGTGCATCCACTTGCCGTTGGACTGCCTCCAACAGGTGGGAACCGAACAGTGGGCGCTCCATGTCCCCCTCGGCAAACTCCACACGGAACGTTTGGTTCCGGCCGATCCCGAGATGCGGCGGATGGTGGAGCGGATCCTCACGCTGCGCTCTTCGGCCTCACCCACACGATTAGCCAAATCGCAAGGCTTCCTGCTGCCGCGCTATGGTGTTCATGCTCCTCTGGTGCTGACTCTCCAATCGGCGTTAGCCCAGGCCGCCAAGCGCGCTGGTTGCTCCACGCATGTGACTCCTCACCGCTTGCGTCACAGCTTTGCCACAGAAATGCTCCGGCTCGGGGTTAGCCTTCCGGCTCTCATGAAGCTGCTCGGACACAAAGACATCCGTATGACTTTGCGCTACGTGGAAGTCACTCAACAGGATTTGCAGCGCGAATTCCACCAGGCCTACCAGAATGCAGCTCATCCGCATCGTCTGCCCATGCTCGCTCTCCCTAAAGACAAAGACATGCCGAGCGTCGGTCTCTCGGGCATTGTTCAGGCCCTGGGGGCCACACGTCATCTTTTGGAAATGTATCGCCGTCAGCTGGGCGACGAGAAAACCAGCCGTAAATTGCAGCGCCTCGACAAGCGCCTCCTCGCTGTTGCTTCACAACTGCAGAAGATCCACACGGACTAATAAAATGACGAAAAATTGGCCGGTTAATATGCAATCAAATTGCTTCGTTGGCGTTCGTTCGGTAACTGCTCAGGAGCCGGAATCCGTGCTCCAGGCTGTACTCGTTCTCCTGGCAATCGATTACTCGGACCATTACACAGCTGCTGTCCGTTGGGAACGCTGCTCTGACTTAGGCGGCACGCTAACATGAATTGTTGTCCCACCACCCATTGGCTTCGATTCAATCGCAATCGTTCCGCCGACCAGCCGAACTCGTTCCCGCATGCTCGTCAGACCCAAGCCCTGGCTTTGGCCTACCGCTTCGATGTCGAATCCTTTGCCTGAATCACTGACGTTTAGATGAACCTCACCCGAGTTCGCCACCAGCTGCACCTCAATCCGTTTCGCACCGCTGTGCTTGGCGGCA
>Ga0310913_10002045_pt1 | contig 10638 bp, 4 predicted proteins | sample GREbulkMGOX082_FD_203447 | JGI IMG/M metagenome (GOLD analysis project Ga0310913, IMG submission 203447) | Lab enrichment of tropical soil microbial communities from Luquillo Experimental Forest, Puerto Rico - GRE.bulkMG.OX082 | ecosystem: Environmental > Terrestrial > Soil > Tropical forest >...
AGCTGGCGGCCGACTACGATCAGCATTGCGAGGTCGGGGGTCGGCGCACCACGCACTTCCCTGAGGAGTGGCTCGGTCGTTCCGAGCGCCGCCGCGTGGGCCGCAGACCAGGCAGCGAGCGGATCGGACTCCATGGAATATTCGCTCGCCAGCATGCGCGCGGTGAGGTCCGCTTGAAGCGCAAACAAATCCTCGGTGATCGCCTCGACTGCCTGCTTTTGCCATGGTGTCTCAGCCGGGAGCCGGAGTGCGGCGGCACGCATTTCATCCAACGCGAACTGCGAACCCAATCCATAATAGACCCGCGCCGCCCGGTCGAGCAGTTGACCGGAGCGTTCCGCCAAATCGGCGATGTCAAGGGCCGCCAACAGAAAAGGCGTGCTGGCGATCCGGCCGGCAAGCGCTCCGGGAACGCCCGATTCGGTCAGTCGCAGGCGGTGCTCAGCGACAATCACGCGGTCGCGGGGTGGCAATAGCTCGAACAGTGACGCGGCAAGCGCGCGAATGCTCGGCGCGAATTTGGCAATCTCGATGCGGAGTTGAACGCGCTTTCGGTAAAGCAGCCATGCCGCCCCGTGTTCAACTAGATCGGCGATCTCTGCCAGCATCTCGATCTGCGCTTGCGCCGCTATCTTGTCGTCGAGTGCCTCTATCTCGCTCCACAACTCTCTTAATCCGAAGACTTCGCGCACGATCATGTAGGCTTGGGCGATCTCCGGCGCCGCCCGACCGGAGCGTGCCCGCATGTCATGAACAAAAGTGATCCGAGCGCGGTTCATAACATCGTTGGTCACAATCGTCGCAATAATCTCCCGGTGCAGCGGATGGGTCGCAATCTGCGCCGCGAACCGTTCGCGCACCGCAGCCGGGAAATAGCCGCGCAGCTCTGCGGCAAGTTCCGGCGCGTCCGGCAGCCCGGAAGCAAGCAGCTCCTCATCAAGGGCCATTTTCGCGTAGGCCATCAGCACCGCCAGCTCGGGTCGGACGAACCCGCGGCCTTGCCCTGCCCGTTCGGCAAGGGCTTCGTCATCGGGCAGGAACTCGAGTCCACGATCGAGCCGCCCCGATCGCTCGAGATCGCGCATCATCCGCGCTTGCCGGTCGAGGGATGCAACGCCACGGGCCTCCGCGAGCGACAGCGCCGCGCCCTGCAGATAATTGTCGCGCAACACGAGGGTCGCGACATCGTCAGCCATGGAGACCAGCAGCGGTTCTCTTTCCTCAGGCGCCAGCGCACCCGAAGCGATCGCTTGATCGAGCAGGATTTTGATATTGACCTCATGGTCCGAGGTATCGACCCCGGCCGAATTGTCGATGGCGTCGGTATTGATACGTCCGCCGGAGAGGGCAAATGCCACCCGTGCGCGCTGTGTCACCCCTAGGTTGGCACCCTCACCGACGACTTTGGCGCGGATCTCATCGCTGTTGATGCGCAGCACATCATTGGCGCGGTCGCCGACCTCGGCATGGGTCTCGTCCGGGGCCTTGACGTAGGTACCGATGCCGCCAAACCAGAACAAATCGACGGCCGCGGTCAACAGCTTGTGGATCAGTTCGGCAGGTGTGAGGTGATTCTCCTCGATGTCGAAGACGCGCTGCATCTCCAGACTGATCGGGATCGATTTGGCTCCGCGCTCAAAGACGCCACCGCCCGCTGAAATCAACGCACGCTCGTAGTCCGCCCAGCTCGAGCGGGGTAGCCGGAACAACCGTAGCCGCTCGGCATAGCTGTGCTCGGCACTGGGGTTGGGATCGATAAAGACATGGCGATGATCGAAGGCGCCCAGCAATCTGATGTGCCGCGACATCAGCATGCCATTACCAAACACATCCCCGGACATATCGCCGACCCCGACCACTGTCAGGTCGGCGGTCTCGATATTGCGGCCCAGCTCGCGGAAATGGCGCTTGACCAACTCCCACGCGCCGCGGGCGGTGATGCCCATCGCCTTGTGGTCGTAACCCGCCGACCCGCCGGAGGCAAACGCGTCGCCGAGCCAGAACCCGTACTCTTCCGAAATCGCGTTGGCGAAATCCGAGAATGTCGCAGTGCCTTTATCGGCAGCGACCACCAAATAAGGATCGTCACTGTCTTGCCGAACGACCCCGGGGGGCGGCACGATGCGGTGCTGCCCCGTACCGTCCACCACAATATTGTCGGTAAGGTCGAGCAGTCCACGGATCAGGGTTTTGTAACACTCGATCGCTTCGGCCCCGAGTTCATCGCGAGAGACGGGAGGCTGCTTGACGACGAAGCCGCCTTTCGACCCGACAGGGACGATCACAGCGTTCTTTACTGTCTGCGCCTTCATCAACCCGAGAATCTCGGTGCGAAAATCTTCCTTGCGGTCGGACCAGCGGATGCCACCTCGGGCAACCTTGCCGGAACGCATATGCAGGCCCTCGATCCGCGGGCTGTAGATGTAAATCTCGAACAGAGGCCGCGGCAGTGGCAGGAGATTGAGCTCGCGGCTCGCCAGCTTGACCGCCAGGTAAGGCTTCGCTTCGCCAGAGGGCAGTTTCTGGTAATAGTTCGTGCGCACCGTCTTGAGGATCAGCGTCAAATAGGTGCGAAGGATGCGATCCTCGTCGAGGCTGCTCACAGCGTCGAGAGCATGGTCGATCGCTTGGATCTCGGAGATCGTGGCGAGCGAAGGGTCGGTGCCGGCGGGATCGAAGCGGCTCTCGAACAGCCGGACCAGACGCCGTGAAACACCGGGGTGGGTGTTCAGGGCATCTTCCATGTAAGCTTGGCTGAATGTGGTTCCCGCTTGCCTCAGGACTTTTGCGTAGAGCCGCAGGACCGTCACCTGTCGCGCCGACAGCCCGGCAGCGAGGACGAGTCTATTGAACCGATCATTCTCTACCCGTCCGGTCCACACCGCGGCGAGCGCCTCTTCGAACCGCGCTCTGATTGCTGCGGAGACCGTCGTCAAAAGAGCGATCCCGGAGAGTTGGAACTCATGGACCCACACTGGGGTGCGGTCTGCGCAATCGATGCGGAAAGGCTCTTCGGCAACGACCCGCAAACCGAGGTTTTCGAGGATCGGCAGCACGTCGGAAAGTGCGACCGGCTCCCTGGCTCGATAGAGACGCAATCCGGGAAGCCCGCCATCGGCAGACGGATGAAGCGAAACCTCCAGAGGTGAACCCGCCAACACAGACCCGATTTGGCGTAAATCCGCAATCGCTTGGGTGGCGTCCGTCCGTGCCTGATAGTTAACCGGGAACGATGCGGCACGGCTCAAATTTAAACGCGCTTCGTCGCCGCCAAAGGCCGCCGCGGCAGCCTCCTGGAGCCGGTCCATCCAACTACGTCCGGCATCTGCCAGTCTCTGCTCCAGGGCTGCGAGATCGACCGCTGGAACTGCACCTCGGGTCGTGCGAATGATGAAATGGATACGCGCCAGCGCCGATTCATCGAGATGCGTATTGAAGGTCGATACCCGGCCGGCGTACGCCTCTTCGAGTATTTCCGCGAAACGGCTGCGCAGCTGGCTGTCATAGCGGTCGCGCGGCACATAGACGAAGCAGGAGAGGAACCGCTCCAGCGGGTCGGGGCGGACGAATACCGCAATCCGCTGGCGCTCCTGCAGGTTGAGGATACCGGCGGCGGTGTCGAAGAGTTGGTCTTCGTCGGTTTGAAAAAGTTCGTCGCGCGGAAACGTATCCAGGATGTGCAGCAGAGCCTTGCCGTCGTGGCTTGTCGGCGAAAAGCCGGAGCGCTCGACGATGCGCCGCACCTTGAGCCTCAGCAATGGGATCGAGCGAGGATCGCGACTGTATGCGAGTGAGGTGAAGAGACCGAGGAGAACCCGAACACCGACGACATCACCGCTCGGTCCAAACCTGCGCACCCCGATCGCATCCATGTGAGCGGTTCGGTGTACGGTCGAGCGGCGGTTCGATTTCGTCACAACCAGGAGTTCGCGGCGGCGAACAAAGTCCTGCACGTCTGACGGCAGAGAGGAAAGGTCTCGCAATCCCCCAAAGATGGGATGGGTTTCATCGCGCAGGACACCCAGTGGCTCGTATTCGGGTTTGGCTACACCGTTGAACACGTATTCGCGAAAGCCAAGAAAGGTGAAGTTGTCGTCATCGAGCCAGCACAGAAAATCCTGGACTTCGTTAAGTTCGGCATGCGGCACGGGCGATGCCTGACCTGACAAACTATCGACCATCTCCCGCAGAACCGTCCGCATCGGCTGCCAATCGTCGACCGCCATGCGAACATCCGCGAGGACGGCTGACAGGGTCCGCGTAAGTTGTGCGAGGGCGGTCGCGTCATGTTCCCGAGTAATTTCGATTTGCATCCATGATTCGCGACAACCCGCTGCGCCTGGGTCGAGAACGTCGAAAAGCTGTCCATCCTCGCCGCGCGCCACCGTTAAGATCGGATGAATGATCAGATGGACGACGCGGTTACTGGCATTGATCGCCCCGGTTACCGAGTCGACGAGGAACGGCATGTCGTCGTTGACGATTTCGACGATCGTATGTGGGGACGACCAGCCGTCGGCCATCGGGTCAGGGTTATGCACTCGGACCTTGGCTTGTCGCGGACGCCGGCGTTCGCCGAGGTGCCACAACTCCAGGGCTGCTCCATAGAGATTGCGGGGGCTCCGCTCAGCGACGTCCGCGGGCGGCACGTGAGCGTAAAATTCCGCAATGAAGCGCTTGGCGGACGTTCGTTCCGCCGGGTCTAACAGACCTTCGGCGAGCACAGACGCCTTTTTGAGCAGCGCCGCCTTCTTGATTTCGGCCGTGGTGATCATTTAGAACATCCGCCGATTTGAAGGCGGTAATGACGGCGGTACCGGGATTTCGGTGTTGATCAATTTGAGTTGCAAGTCGTTAATCGGGATGACGCGCGGCGATCATGTTAGTCGATATGGCGCCCATCTAGCGTTCGTTGATGCATCATTGGATCGAAAAGGCTGGCGCCGGTTCCCGATATGGTGCTGCAACTCGGGGACCTTCAATAGCCCGAGGCCCGGCAGTGGGTAGTAAGTCAGACCCTCAATCGAGGGCGGCAAGCATGTCGGCGCTCACCAAGGTTACGCCCCCCTCGCTACGATAAAACCGCTTCGCGTCGAGATCCGGATCTTCGCCGATCACCAAGCCTTCTGCGATGCGGCATCCGCGATCCACGACCACCTTGTTCAGTCGCGCGTAACGCCCGACTTGGACGTCGGGGAGCAGGACGGCTTCGCGGGTTCGGACATATGAGTTGACGCGGCAATTCGAAAACAACAGAGATTGACGCACCGTCGCCCCGGAAATGATACAGCCCCCGGAGACCATCGAGTCGACTGCCATTCCACGCCTATCGTCATCGTCGAAAACGAATTTCGCTGGCGGCAACTGCTGCTGGTAGGTCCAGATGGGCCAGTTGGGGTCATAGATGTCGAGCGATGGGGTGGGTGTGACAAGATCGAGATTGGCAGCCCAATAGGCGTCGATTGTCCCGACGTCGCGCCAATAGGCGTCCGCCTCGGGCGTTGTCTTTACGCAGCTCTCTTCGAAAGAATGGGCGGCGGCGAGACCGCGGCTTACCAGATTCGGGACAATGTCCTTTCCGAAATCATGGCTCGAGGTCTGGTCTCGGTGATCGCGTCCGAGTTCGGCGTAAAGAAATTCCGCCGAAAAGATATAAACGCCCATGCTGGCAAGTGCGCGGCCGGGTTTGCCGGCCATCGCCGGCGGATTTTTTGGCTTCTCCAGGAAGTCGACAATGGCCATCGAACGATCGACTGCCATGACCCCAAAATCGGAAGCTTGCTCGATTGGCACCTCGACACAGGCGACGGTGCAGTCGGCGCCCTTGTCGATGTGGTCGGCCAGCATGTTCGAGTAATCCATTTTGTAGATATGATCGCCCGCGAGAATTATCAAAAATTGCGGATTGGCTGCGCGTAGAATATCCAAGTTTTGAAACACGGCGTCCGCTGTGCCCCGATACCAGGTCACCTCGTCGAGGCGTTGCTGCGCCGGGAGGAGGTCGAGGAACTCGTTCATCTCCGGTCGCAGAAAGGACCAACCCATCTGCAGATGGCGTAACAGACTATGCGCCTTATACTGCGTTAAGATTCCAATCCGGCGAACGCCAGAGTTGAGACAGTTTGACAACGCAAAATCGATGATCCGGAATTTGCCGCCGAAAAAGACTGCTGGCTTGGCTCGGCGATCTGTCAGCTGCTTCAGCCTGCTGCCACGACCACCGGCTAGGACCAGGGCAATCGACCGCTGAGCCAGCCTTTGTTGGATACGAGCGCTCGACAGCATGGGCCCGCCCTTTCCCGGTCATGTTTCCCGGCAACCGTGCGACGGTGCCCGCCTCGGCGCTCCGCGTCAACTTCGACCGTAATGGCGGGCTGAACGGAACAGTTCCGGCTGCCGGACGTAATTCCTATCGCGCGATCTCACTGAGCGCCTGGAGCTCGACCTGGAGCACGTTTTGCTGGCGTTCGAGGCGGCGAAGTTCGACCAGCAGCGCTTCGCGATCGGTACCGCTGGCGCGGCCGATCTGCTCCCGCAGGCTCGGGAGGTTACCTTCGATCGTTTGCAGCTCGGCCTCTATTCCCCCGCGATCGAGCTCCTCCGGTGGTAGGGCTTCGTCGGCGAGAACGGTGCAGCGCTCCGCCGTCACCTCGGCGATGCCGCTGACGACAAAAATACGTCGGGTAATCGTCTGGCCTTCATAGACATCGATCATCCCCGGCCGGATCGAGGAGATCAGCGGCGCGTGACCCGGCAAGACGCCGAAATTGCCCTCGGTCCCGGGCACCACCACCATCTCTACCATTTCCGAGAGTAATAGGCGCTCCGGCGTAACCAGTTCGAACTGCACACGGTCGGCCATCACAACGCTTTCTTACGAATCACAAGGCATCGTTTTGCGCCAGCGGCCACGGGCAGCAGATGATCGAGCGCGTCAGGCCGCTTCGGCGGCCATCTTGCGGGCCTTTTCGATCGCTTCCTCGATTGTGCCGACCATGTAAAAGGCACTCTCCGGCAAATTATCGTGATCGCCGGCGACAATCCCGCGGAAGCCTTTGATGGTGTCCTCAAGATTAACGAACACGCCAGGGGTGCCTGTGAAGACCTCCGCGACATGGAATGGCTGCGATAGGAAACGCTGAATCTTGCGCGCCCGTGCAACGGTCAATCGGTCCTCTTCGGATAGCTCATCCATCCCGAGGATCGCGATAATGTCCTGCAGCGATTTGTAGGTTTGCAACACACGCTGGACGTCGCGTGCCACACGGTAGTGGTCGTCGCCAATCACGCGCGGGTCGAGGAGACGCGAAGTCGAGTCGAGCGGATCGACCGCCGGGTAAATGCCGAGTTCGGCGATCTGCCGCGAAAGCACGGTAGTTGCGTCGAGATGGGAGAAGGTCGTGGCGGGCGCCGGGTCGGTCAGATCGTCCGCGGGCACATAGATCGCCTGCACCGAGGTGATCGAACCCTTTTTCGTGCTGGTGATTCGCTCTTCCAAGGTTCCCAAATCGGTCGCCAAGGTTGGCTGGTAACCGACCGCGGAGGGGATCCGTCCGAGCAGCGCCGACACCTCGGAGCCTGCTTGCGTAAAACGGAAGATGTTGTCGACAAAGAACAATACGTCTTGGCCCTCTTCGTCGCGGAAATATTCGGCGACAGTAAGGCCGGACAGACCGACTCTTGCGCGCGCGCCGGGGGGCTCGTTCATCTGGCCATAGACGAGCGCCGCCTTGGAGCCCGGTCCGTCGACGGTAATCACCCCCGATTCCATCATCTCATGATAGAGATCGTTGCCCTCGCGGGTACGTTCGCCGACACCGGCGAACACGGAGTAGCCGCCATGCGCCTTGGCGATGTTGTTGATCAACTCCATGATGATCACGGTCTTACCGACCCCAGCGCCGCCAAACAGCCCGATTTTGCCGCCTTTCGCGTAAGGGGTGAGCAGATCAACGACCTTGATCCCGGTGACCAGGATTTCGGCTTCAGTCGACTGATCGATAAATTCCGGTGCCGATTTGTGGATCGGGGAGCGCTGTTTGGTCACAATCGGACCGCGCTCGTCGACCGGCTCGCCGATGACGTTGAGGATACGGCCCAGCGTCTCCGGACCGACCGGCATCATGATCGGCTCGCCGGTATCGACCACCTCGGCGCCGCGTACGAGCCCATCGGTCGTGTCCATCGCAATCGTGCGCACGATGTTTTCGCCGAGCTGTTGTGCCACTTCGAGGACCAACGTCCGGCCGTTATCAGTGATGTGGAGGGCGCTGAGGATCGCCGGTAGCTCGCCGTCAAAATGGACATCGACAACCGCGCCAATGACCTGCGTGACGGTCCCGATGGTATTCCTGGCCATGGTCTACAAAATCCCCGTATGGAACCTCAAAGCGCCTCGGCCCCGGAGATGATCTCGATCAGCTCCTTGGTGATCACGGCCTGGCGCGTGCGGTTGTAGTTGAGGGTGAGCCGGTCGATCATCTCGCCGGCATTGCGCGTGGCATTGTCCATCGCCGTCATACGGGCGCCCTGTTCGCTCGCGGCGTTCTCGAGCAGCGCAGTGTAAATCTGCACTGCCAGGTTTTTGGGGAGCAAATCGGCGAGGATTTCTTCTTCCGAGGGCTCGAACTCATAAACTGCACCAGCGCGGACCCCCACCTCCGGCTCAGCGCCGCCGGTTTGGTCCGCAGCCGCGGGTGCAAAGGGGATTATTTGCTGCACCGTCACGATCTGGGTCATCGCAGATCGGAAACGGTTGTAGATGATCGAGCAGACATCGAAACCGCCCTCCTGGTAGAGGACAAGAATCCGCTCGGCAATGTCGCGGGCCTCCTCGAAGGAAAGACGGCGCCGCCCAACCTCGGTCAAGCTGTCGCGGATCAGCGGATTGTAGTCGCGGCGCAACCCGTCGCGGCCCTTGCGCCCGACAATCAGCAGCATGACCTTCTTGCCGCTCGCCTCGATGTCGCGGATCCGCCGTCGCGCCTCGCGCAGGATTGACGAGTTGAAGCCGCCGGCGAGACCACGATCTGAGGTCGCGACGACGATCAGATGGGTCTCCTCCTTACCGGTGCCGACGAGCAATGGCGGCGCCCCTGGCAGACCCGCCATCCGATCGGCCAATGAAGCGAGTACCCGTTCCATTCGCTCGGCGTAGGGGCGGGCCGCCTCCGCCTGCTCCTGAGCACGCCGTAGCCGTGAGGCGGCGACCATCTTCATCGCCGAGGTGATCTTCTGGGTCGACCTGATGCTGCGAATGCGCAGCCGTAAATCCTTGAGGCTCGGCATCGGGTCGGCTCGGCTGGGTTCAGCTCAGGCGAAAGTCTTGACAAAACCGTCGAGAAACTCGCTTAGCGCCTTCTCGACGGCGGGCGAGATCTCCTGCTCGTTGCGGATCGCTCCGAGCATTTCCGGATGCGTCGAGCGCAACTCGCGCAGCGTCGAAGCCTCGAAACGGCCGATATCCGCGACAGCGATCGTGTCGAGATAGCCGCGGGTGCCGGCAAAGATGACCACTACCTGCTCCTCGACCGGAACCGGCGCAAACTGCGGCTGCTTCAACAGCTCGGTGAGCCGGCTGCCACGCGCGAGCAGGCGCTGTGTCGCCGCGTCCAGGTCGGAGGCAAACTGGGAAAACGCCGCCATCTCGCGGTACTGCGCCAACTCCAGCTTAATACGGCCGGCGACCTGCTTCATCGCCTTGATCTGTGCTGCCGAGCCAACTCGGCTGACCGACAGGCCAACATTAATGGCCGGCCGGATCCCCTGGTAGAACAGCTCGGTTTCGAGAAAGATCTGGCCGTCGGTGATCGAGATGACGTTCGTCGGAATATACGCCGACACGTCACCCGCCTGAGTTTCGATGATCGGCAACGCCGTCAGCGAACCGGCCCCGTGTTCGTCGTTCATCTTCGCCGCCCGTTCGAGCAGCCGTGAATGCAGATAGAACACATCGCCGGGGTAGGCCTCGCGCCCCGGCGGGCGGCGCAACAGCAGCGACATCTGTCGATAGGCCACCGCATGCTTCGACAGATCGTCATAGATCATCACCGCATGCATGCCCTTGTCGCGAAAGAACTCGCCCATCGCGCAGCCCGCATAAGGAGCGATAAATTGTAATGGAGCCGGCTCTGACGCAGTCGCAGCCACGACGATCGAGTATTCGAGCGCGCCGTAGTCTTGCAGGGTCTTGACAATCTGGGCAACCGTCGAACGCTTTTGACCGATCGCCACATAAACGCAATAGAGTTTTCGTTTTTCGTCACCGCTGCTGTTGATCTGTTTTTGATTGAGCACGGCGTCGATGGCGAGTGCGGTCTTGCCAGTCTGACGGTCGCCGATGATTAGCTCGCGTTGCCCGCGCCCGATCGGGACCAAGGAGTCGATCGCCTTTAGACCGGTCTGCACCGGCTCGTGCACCGAGCGGCGGGGGACGATACCCGGCGCCTTGACCTCGACGCGGGCGCGGGTGACGTCGATCAGCGGGCCTTTGCCGTCAATTGGCTCACCCAATGCATCCACTACGCGGCCGAGAAGGCCGCGCCCAACCGGCACGTCGACGATCGCGCCAGTGCGCTTGACGGTGTCACCCTCGCGGATCTGGCTATCGTCGCCAAAGACGACGACCCCGACATTGTC
>Ga0310913_10002049_pt1 | contig 10633 bp, 10 predicted proteins | sample GREbulkMGOX082_FD_203447 | JGI IMG/M metagenome (GOLD analysis project Ga0310913, IMG submission 203447) | Lab enrichment of tropical soil microbial communities from Luquillo Experimental Forest, Puerto Rico - GRE.bulkMG.OX082 | ecosystem: Environmental > Terrestrial > Soil > Tropical forest >...
AAGCCGCCTCCACTCCCACCATCCGGCCCCCTCCACATCGAGGGAAACCAGCCTAGCCAGTGGGTCAGCTTTCAGTCGGCGACCTGGGTCAGAATTACAGCGGCGCTAACACGCATGCCGACGGGAGCGGTGACGGGGCCCGCCTTCACCTTGAGTGAGCCTTGTGCTATGCCGGATTCGGGAAGAATTCAAAACCTTCGGAGTTCCTTGCTCATACCGTGAAGAGATCCCTGCTCTTGCGCTGCCTGGTCTTAGTGCTGTCGATCGCTCTCGTCAGCGGCAACGCCCATGCCGCGCTTCATCTGGACAATGCTCATCACGAGCCATGCCCCGAGGAGCATGCCGACCATCACGGAAAGCCACCGCTACATCAACACCGCCATGACCACGGACTTGCGTGCTGCTGCGACTGCCTCGGCTGCAGCTCGGCCGTGTATATTGCGCCAGTCCTCGGTATCACGCTGGCCGATCTGCCGGCGCAGGTTCATTACGACGCCCTGACCGCATCCCTGTCCGGTCGGGCGCTCCAGCCCGATCCCGATCCTCCCAGACCGGCCACGCTGAGCTAACCCGGCGCGCGTGGCGCCCCGGGTTTCGGGGCCGTTTGCCTGAAAGCCGTCGCTTAGCGGCCGCAAACACCCCTTCCCTTTCAGTGCTCGACCGCGAGCTTTCGGCTGTCACGATTTTGCGCCGATGCCCGCATGGAGGATTTCGATGATCGCGCGTCTTTATCGTCCTTTGGTCATGGCATTTCTGCCTGCCGCCCTTATCGCCTGCATGAATTCCCCGCCGACCTCCGCCGAACCGAGCGCGGCGGTGCCGCTCGGCATCGACCTCGGCGGCTCGGGTCCTGTGATCGCAAGCGCGCAACCGGCGCTAGCGGCTCACGCCATCCACGCCGAGGCGCAAACCGCATCCCCGCGGCACAGTGACATGCAGATGGCGCACGCTGGTCACAACGATGCCCACGGCACCGGTACGGTCAATTCCGTCGACCTCGCGCAGCACAAGGTCAACCTCAGCCACAACCCGATCCCCGAAATCGGCTGGCCGGCCATGACCATGGAGTTTCCGGTCGCCCCCTCGATCGATCTCGAGGCGATCAAGCCCGGCACGCGCGTGAATTTTACGATCGAGCAGGGTCAGGGCGGGATGTACGAGATCAAGGCGATAACGCCGGCCGGGGCGAGACAATGATTGTCCCCTGCCCTCCCCTCACCCGCCGCCGCTTCATGCAGGGAGCGGCTGCAGCCGGCGCGCTCTCGCTGATCCCCTTCCCGCTGCGGCGCGCGCTTGCTGCGCCCGCGCCGGTCCTCAGCGGAACTGAGTTCGCTCTCGAGATCGGAACGGTGCCGCTGACGATTAACGGCCGGCAGGCCGCGGCTACCGGCGTCAATGGCCAAGTCCCGGCGCCTATCTTGCGCTGGCGCGAGGGTGACACAGTGACGCTTGCCGTCACCAACCGCTTAAGCGAGCCGAGCTCGATCCACTGGCACGGCGTGCGCACGCCCTCGCCCATGGACGGCGTACCGGGGCTGAGCTTTAGCGGCATCGCGCCCGGCGAAACCTTCGTCTACCGCTTCCCGGTGCATCAGAGCGGGACCTATTGGTACCACAGCCATTCGATGTTTCAGGAGCAGACCGGGCTCTACGGTGCGATCGTGATCGCGCCGATGGCCGGCTATGCCCAGGCATTCGATCGCGATTACGTCGTGTTCCTGTCCGACTGGAGCTTTGAACCGCCCGAAACAATCATCAGCAACCTCAAATTCCAGAGCAACTATTACAATTACGGACAGCGCACGCTTGGCACTTTCCTGGACGATGCGCAGCGCAAAGACTTCGCGGACACCGTCGCGGACCGCCTCGAGTGGGGCAAGATGCGCATGAGCCCGACCGACATCCTCGACGTCTCGGGCGCCACCTACACCTACCTCATCAACGGCCAGCCGTCCGGCGCCAACTGGACGGCGCTGTTCCGTCCCGGCGAGCGGGTGCGTTTGCGCTTCATCAACGGCTCTTCGATGAGCATCTTCGATGTGCGCATTGACGGTCTGCCGATGACAGTCGTTCAGGCGGATGGCAACGATGTCGTGCCGGTCACCGTCGACGAATTCCGCATTAGCGTTGCCGAAACCTATGACGTGATCGTTCAGCCGACAGCCGGCCGCGCTTATACGATATTCGCCCAAGCCGAGGACCGCACCGGCTACGCACGCGGCACTTTGGCGCCGCGTCCGGGCATGGCTGCGGCAATTCCCCCCATGAATCCACGCCCTATGCGAACCATGACCGATATGGGCATGGGCGGCATGGATCACGGTTCGATGTCCGGCATGACGATGGACCAGGCCCGCCCCATGTCCGGGATGGACCAGGGCACGATGCCCGGCATGAACCATGGTTCGATGCCTGCAATGCAAATGGGCCACGGCCCGATGTCAGACATGTCCGCCATGGAGGCGAGCCCCGAGGCCAAAACACTTCGAGGCACCGTCGGCGTCGACAATGTCGCGATGATGCCGACCGAGCGCTTACAGAGCGCCGGTGAAGGATTTCCGCCAGGGCGCCGAGTGCTCACCTACGCGGATTTGCGGGCGACAAAGCCCGGTAGCGACCCGCGGCCGCCGACGCACGAGATCACGCTCCATCTTACCGGCAACATGGAGCGCTTCATTTGGGGCTTCGACGGCAAGAAGTTTTCCGAGGCCGGGCCAATCCAGCTCAAGCGCGGCGATCGGGTGCGCTTCGTGCTGATCAACGACACAATGATGGAACACCCGATCCATCTGCACGGACTCTGGAGCGAGCTGGAGAACGGGCACGGCGAATACCGTCCCTACAAGCACACGATCAACGTCAAACCAGGTGAAAGGCTGAGTTATCTCGTTACTGCCGACGTACCCGGCCGCTGGGCCTTTCACTGCCATCTCCTCTACCACATGGAGACGGGGATGTTTCGCGAGGTGCACGTCGCATGAGCGCCCGCATCATCCTCGCCGCCGTCCTCTTCGCCTTCGCTGCCCCTGCGGTCGCCGAAACCCCCGGGGCCAATATTGAGCCCACCCTTGCCATCGAGCCGGGCGCGATACAGCCGGTGATGGACCAGGGCATATTCGCCCATGCCATCTTCAATCAACTCGAGGGCCGCTGGAACGGCAGCAATACCCAATTTCGCTGGGACGGACAGGGCTGGATTGGCACCGATTTTGACAAGCTGTGGGTCAAGTCGGAGGGTACGCTCAGCAAGGGCGCGCTCGATGACGGCCAGCAGCAGTTCCTCTACAGCCGCGCCATCACGACCTATTTCGATTTGCAGGGTGGCCTGCGCAGCGATCTCGATTCCCGGCCCACACGCAACTGGGCCGCATTCGGCATTCAAGGGCTTGCCCCCTACTTCTTCGATCTTGAGGTCACCGGCTTTGTCAGCGGCGAAGGTCATCTCGCCAGTAAGCTGGAGGCCTCTTACGACCTCCTGCTCACGCAACGCCTCATTCTGCAGCCGCAAATCGAATTGAACGTTTACAGCAAGTCGGACCCTGCCCGACAGGTCGGCGCCGGGTTTTCCGACATCGATACCGGCCTCCGGCTGCGCTACGAGTTCAGCCGCACATTCGCACCCTATCTCGGCGTCGTCTATGAGGGGAAATTCGGGCAGACGGCGAATTTTGCGCGACAGGCGGGCGAGAGCACGAGCGACGTCCGCTTCGTCTTCGGCATTCGCACCTGGTTCTGAGGGAGGTGGCCATGCGCACTATTATCGCCTCCCTGCTGATTGCCGCGGTTATGTTCCTTCTCGGCGCCGGCGCTGTAATCTATGCCGGTTGGTACGACGTCGCCGCCATCACGCCGCATTGGCCCGCTACAGCCTGGCTCCTTGAAACGGCGCGCGCCCGCTCAATCAAGGCGCAGGCGGCCGGCATTGTCGTGCCGCCCGGGCTAACGGATCCGGCGAACGTCAACATCGGCGTCGAGCACTACGCGGCCCATTGCGCTGTCTGCCACGGCGCGCCCGGCGTGCCAAAAGCTGACATTGCGCGAGGCCTTTATCCCTCGCCCCCGGATCTGGCAAAGGTCACGCCGCTGTACACGCCCGCTGAGCTGTTCTGGATCGTTAAGCATGGTGTCAAAATGACCGGCATGCCGGCCTGGAACGACCATAGTGACGACGAGTTGTGGGCGACAGTCGGTTTTCTCGAGAAGCTACCGGGCATGAGCGAGGAGGACTACGCTAAGCTCGTCACGGCCAACATAGCGCATGGCGGGCATCATCATTAATCGCAATTTAAGTTACTTGATAGAACGTGAATTCACTCAGATTAAGAACGTCCTTTATGTTGGGCAATCCCAGTCGCCCAAGACGCCCGTTTTCCAGCCTCCGAGGCATCGCCGTCACAGCGCCAGGAGATCCGCCCCGGCAAATCGCTACGGAAATCTACTCCCTTCCGACTTGGCCTTTGATCACTGAGATAACAGCCAGTTGCGTAGGCCGGTTTTTGCGACCGTAATAGCCGCCCTGTATACCTCGTCCTCGCCCGCGCGCGCAGCCAAGGCGCCCATATTGAACGTCCATGGCGCTTCATCCAGTTGAAACAGGTAATGCCCATGGGCAAGTGCCGAGCGGACACTATATAGCTCGTTCACGACTTTTCGATCGACGCCACTGGTCGAACAGAACCTTTCCACGAACTCGCGAAACAGCTTAGTCGGCCCTGGCCCCATATCTCTGTTGCGCACCGGGCACGGGATCGGAGATGGTCGATCAACCATCGTTTCAATAGCCTGTACACACGCGAGGAAATAACTTGAGATGCTGATATCCCACAATTCCCGTGCAGCATAAATTGCTGCGGCTGAGCGAAGAAAACGCCTTCGTCTCACGCCATCAAGCTTTACAAAGGCGCTGACAAGTTGATCCAGATTATCCGGTAAATAAAACGTATCCAAGGGGATATCTGCCGGCGGGAAATTCGCGAAATACTCACTGGCCGGAACTATCGGCAAGAGCACACCTTGTTCGGATAAGGCATTCGCCTATCTGCGCTCGCCCGCTCCTGAGCTATCTCGCGGGCGCGCAGGATAGGCCGACGCCTTGCCGAAGCTGTAGAGACGCCGGCTGCCGCGGAGTCGAGTGGGCCGGTTAAATCTATTTGGACGGGATTATCAAGCGGGCGTTCCCGGCGGCGAGTAACCTCTAGGCTGGTCCGGCTACGGGATGTTTCCGCGGGGCGAGAAACGGCGTCCCGTCGCGCGGGCTTCGTCGTCGTCGAGGTCTCGTTGCGCCGCGGCGGCAGCCGGGTACCGGCGCCGCAGCTCGGTCAGCGCCGTGGCGATGTGCTCCGGGTGCTGCGAGGCGTTTTCGATCTCCCACAACCACGCCGCGCCGTCGCCGGGGTAGACATGGATCACCAGATCCGGGCCGGCGTCATAGCCCTCGCCGTGCTCGCCCGGCTTGCCCGGCCACGGACGGATCTCGATCGCCATCATGTCCTGCTCGACGAAATAGCGAACCGCCTCGTGCCGCTCGGTCATCCTCTGAACCTCCTGTCCCAGAACGCGTTGTGCACGGTTTCGCCGTCCGCCTCGGTGACGACCCGCAGCCAGCGACCGGTCGCGGCAACCAGGCGCCAATGCCGAATACGGCCATTAGGCTGGGCCTCGCGCCGCACCGGCGCGGCGATCGCCGCCAGGATCTCGTCTGCGGCAATATCCTGACGATCCGGCCTCCTGGAGACTTCCTCGTCGTAATAGCGCGTGCGCCAGAACGGCGGCGGTGGGAGCCGGTCAGCCATCAGCCTCGCTCACATAGGCGATTTATGCCGGCCGCGCCAATGTTACGCGCGAGGTGTTGGCCGCAGTCGAGGCGGTGGGCTGACTTCACCGCACACCGCGGCCTTTGCGAGCATGTCGTCCCGCACACTTGTTTCAGCCGACGTGAAGAGAGCGATCCGTTAGTCAGAGGTGTCGTTCTATGGCGCCGAGCGTGGCGGCCCCCCGAGGCCGCCGGCCACCTTTTCGCCGTGGTCGGGGTAAAGACACGAAAGTGCATCGATTGTCCGGCTCGATAGAACGAATCGTCAACTCAGGCGGCGAGCATCGATTCTCGGCGTCTCAGTGGCCGGAATGAGCCGTGCGGCGGCTGATCGTCACTGCTCCAGACATAATCCCCGGTCAGCCCGATATGCTCCCATCCGAGCGGGGCGACATGCTTGGCGAGCTCCGGCCTGACGTCGCGTCCTTCGCGGCGCAACCCGTCGAACGCACGTTCGAGATACACCGTGTTTCACAAGATGACGGCGGCGACTAAGGAGATTGAGGCCAAATCAAACGATTTCTCTAAAAAATCATGGTTGGTTGCGGGCGCCGGTGGATATGTGGGCAAAGGCGAGCATTTCCCCGTCTTTGCGCAGTAAAACGGGGGAAGCGCCGCCGTTCGGCTGAAAGCCGATTGTCCACATATCCACGGGCGTAAAGCCTGGGTTCTGCAAGGAGCTGGCTGGTTCTGACTGCTGGGGGGCAAAGCAGAGGATCGGTATTTCGGGAACGGATATCCACAGGAAGACCTAAGAGTTAAGATGTTAATAGAATAATAGTTAAAGAGTTAAAGGCTTTGCAGGGCAGGAATCTTGTATTCAGTTCAAAGGCTTGTGATTTCAAGGCGTTCCTGAAGTCCCGATATTTTGTTCCTGTTGTCCCGAAGACCCGTTCCCGAAATCCCGGTGCTTTGTTCCCGATGTCCCGCGGGCGTTCCCGATATTCCGAAAGCGTTCCTGATGTCCCGACAAGGGCGGTCCCGCCGCTGCGCCCCGCTGAAACGGGATGCAATTCGGGAGCCTGAATCGGGTGGGATCCTACGATAACCGCCTGATTCGGGACATTGGGAACGGCCCGGCGGCTGCTTTTCAGGCGTGATAACGGGCGTGCAATTTGCGGGCGAAGCCGTAGAAGCCCCGTTGATAATCCTTCGGCATGCGGCTTGAGTCATCGGCGAGCCAGGCGTCATATTCGCCCTTGATGGCGTAGACGTCCAGCCCGGGAAAATCGCGCCGGGCCAGGCCGATCGTCTGCTCGGAGAGCGGCGGCAAAATAGTCAAGGGCGGGAGGGATGCGCCGGCGCTGTCCCCTCCCCTGCCCTCCTGGCCGCGGCTTACGCCCGCCGCGGCGGGCCCGGGTTCTGGTTTCACGGCCGGATCCTGGTTCTTGCGGATCATGCGGATGGCGGGCTCGATGCGCACCGCCTCGAGCCGGAGCTCGAAACCGGGAATATCGTTTCGATCCGCTATCGCCAGCATCTCGAACTTGAAGCGGCGATAGGTGCCCTCCGCGCCGGATTTCTCGAAGAGAGTCGGCAGCGGAATGGCGAAGCCTGCGGGCCCGGCCGCGCCGGCATGTTTGCGGGCGACGCGGTAAAGCCATCGTTCGCGCCCGCCTGAGATCGAGAAATACAGCGGGTCGATGGCGAGCAGACCGCCGTCCATCAGGATCCCCTCGTAGAACCAGTCGGAGACGGTCAGGCTCATGCCGAGGCTTTTCCCGGTGTTTTCGTCGACGAGGTCCGACCAGCTTTCGATCCAGCTGAATTGCCGCTCCTTCTTGCGGCCCTTGGGGCGGATATTGGTCTTGATGGTGGTCGCCTGCAGCCGCCCGAGCGCGTCGCGTAAAAGCTGGTAATCGCGGCCGCCTGTGGCGCGCCCGATTGTTTTCAGGACGTCGTAGGCCTGGAAATTGAGGGTGCGCGGCAGGTCGTTGCAGCCATTATTGCGCATGTTGTTCAGCGTCGACGACGCCCAGATCAGGATGTCGGCGTCCCAGATCGTCGCCATCCCGAATTGCGGCGTGGCGAACACCTTGACGTAAATCGTGCCGTCGGGGCTGGTGTATTCGATGGGTTTGAGCCGCTTGCGCTTGGCGAGGCTGAAGAACGGCCGCTCCATGGTCTCGCGCGTGTCGCGCAGCGGGAGATCGGCGATATACGGGATGAACAGGTCGAGCTGCGGCCCGGGCCTGTGCTTCGCGGTCATGCCGCTTCCGGTTCCCCTGCCCTATCGGTGTCTTGCGGCTTCTAGCCAGAGGCCTTTAGCGGCCTGCGGTGGCGATGCCGGTCTGCGTGAAAAGCGAGACGATGATATGCGTGTAGAGGGTCATGTCCCCTGCCCTTTCATTTCGCGCTCGAGGGCCTGCAACGCCCGTTCGACAATCTCGCCGAGAGTAACGCGATGCGAGAGCTCTCCGGTCTCGTATCTGGCTTGCTCGGCGGCGACAATCTCGTGGAACCGGTCATGCGCGCGCTGCGTGATGCGGGCGTTCAGGAGAACCGTGCGGCCCGTTTTCGGCACAGGCTGCCTTGCTGCAGCGGGCGGCTGGAGCACGGGCGCGCGGCTGGGAAATCCTCCCTCCTCCGCGATCCGGCGCGATGTTTCGGTGGGCACGGCCCCCGGCTCCGACCCCGTTTTCGGCGTAAAGCCCGTCAGGTCGATATTGTCAACGAAGATGCTCGGCCTTGATCCGGACATCACGCTACCTCTGCCTGCAGAGCGGGCGCCGCGGATTGTTGCGTCAGCATGGAAATCACCTCGGCCGTGAATTCGCGGGTATTGCGAATCGCCGCCGGTATATTGCCCACGAGGTCTAACTTGAGGGCCGACAGGGGCCCGCCGAAGGAGAATATCGCGCGGTAGGCGTCGCGCTCGTGCAGCGCCGTGCTCAAGACAGTAATTCCTTGTTTGAGCATGTCGGCTTCGAGGCTCTTCAGAGTGCGGGGCCGGACGACCGGGTTGGTTTGGGTGAAGAGCACAGCGAAAGGAATTTTCTTGTTATAGGCCCGCTCTTGCCGGGCGATGAACTGGATCACCTTTACGGCCTCGATGGCGTCGAGCTCGGATCCCTTGGTCGGTATGAGGACCAGGTCGGACCGGGTCATGGCATGGGCGACCATGACGGACGCCGTGCCCTCAAGGTCAACGATGACGAATGCGGTTTGGCGCGCCGCATTGTCGATGGTGTCGATCAGCGTTTCCTCTGTCACGCCGCCGGTGACTGTCAGGTTCTGAGGCTTGCCCGGCTTGTTGCTCCATCGCAGGACCGGCTGGTTGGGGTCGGCGTCTATGATGGTGACGGTCGTGCCGTGCTGGGCAAGCTCTGTGGCCAGCAGAACGGCGGACGTAGATTTTCCGGCTCCCCCCTTGGAGCTGGCAAAGGAAATGGTCGGCATGGTGTTCCCCCTCGTTGACGGAATGATTGCCTAATGACGACAGTTTGTCAACTGCGGATAAGCTGTTGGCTGTATGCCAACTGTTGACAGTTGGCTTGCTGTTAGCAGTCTGTCGTCATTGGCTTGCGGGAACGATGGGCGGTTCCCCATGCTTACTAAACAGGTCGCTTAACGCCTCGGCTATCATGTCCGTTCATGGTCCGTCGCTGGCGGGCGGCCAGGATTTTCAGGCGGTCGCGGATTTCGGGCGGCAAATGGGCCGTAATCGGCACGGTGCCGGTGCGACTGGGCTGGCGAGCAGGGGCCTCGGCCATGGGCGCGCCTTTTGCGTCAACACGACAAGGCGCAAATTATACACCTACGGCGTCGGCCTCTTGCGCTGACGCGGTTTGTAGGTTCCATCCGCAACCGAGCTGCTCGTCGAGAAAATGCCCTGTCAGGGGCTTTTCGACTGGTACGAGGCTGAGTTGGCACAGATGCGGCAGAATGGCGAGTTATCTGGTGGCACAGTCCTGCAACCCAGCTCATAACCCCCAACGGGCAACAGTTTGCATGCCCAGCCATTCGCCTCGTTCCAGGCCCTCAGCGGTCGCCGCTACAGCGCCGACGAGGGCGGCGAGATCGAATGCGAGGATGCCGACGACCCGCCACGACCTGATCCGCAGCGGCTGCCAGGAACAGCGTTCTATGAGACTTTCCGCGGTCACGCCGGCCGCACGTATGAATTCACGCAGACCCGCTCACGCGATTTCACATAAATTCACGCCGCCTATTCACAAGATTGCACAACTTTTCGCGAGCGATTGCGGGGCCGCAGCACCACCATAGTCAGCGGGCAAAGCGGAGCGAACGATGAACAGCATCACCTCCCCGTCCCAGTAACTGATGAAGGATGAGGAACGATCATGACTACAATGCAACTAGCTACTATCCAGACATATGAGCGCGAAACGTTCCGCAACGAAAACGGCGCTTTCAATAAAACGCCGCTGTCGGAGCGACTGCACGGTTCGGACACCGCCCGGCCGACAACACATCACTGGAGTTTCCAGCGCTACCTGAAGACCTTTGGCTTGATCACAATGGTAGGGGCGAGTGCTACCCTTGCCATGCCAATCGGAAAAGCTCAGGCGCGTGGCGAGTTCAGTAAGACGTGTACCAACCTTAGCTTGGGCACTATCCCAACGGATCCTCACGCAGTTACCCTGTACGGCCATTGCGGAACGGGGCACAACGGCGGCGTAAATAACCAGGCAAGGATAAACTTGAATGACTACGTCACCAATCGTTATGGCTACTTAAAATGGGCAACTCATGGCGATTTCGGAGACACTTGTTTTGCTTATCTTAGAACCGTCAATAACACGATTAGCGCAATTATGGACGGGACATGTCTCTATCCGAACCCTCCAACGGGCCAGT
>Ga0310913_10002052_pt1 | contig 10629 bp, 11 predicted proteins | sample GREbulkMGOX082_FD_203447 | JGI IMG/M metagenome (GOLD analysis project Ga0310913, IMG submission 203447) | Lab enrichment of tropical soil microbial communities from Luquillo Experimental Forest, Puerto Rico - GRE.bulkMG.OX082 | ecosystem: Environmental > Terrestrial > Soil > Tropical forest >...
ATCCTGCTGTTTTCCGCATGTTTGTGCGGATTGGGTGTGGTGCTGTTTCGAGGAAGGATTTTGCGGGGAAGAATCTGGCAGGCGGCGGTGGTGCTGCCGGCGTTCTGGGTTACGGTCGACTATTTGACTTCGATCCTTTCGATTCACGGGACGTTCGGAAACATCAGCTATTCGCAGATGAATTTTCTCCCCATTGTGCAGATTGCGTCGATAACAGGCATTTGGGGCATCAGTTTCAGCATGTTTCTGTTTGCGGCCACGGTGGCTGCGGTGTTTAGTGCCGGTCCCGTCTCGAAGAAGATCCCGGTGGCAGTCGGCGCTTCCGTTTTTCTGGTATGCGTATTGGGATTCGGAATCTGGAGATTGGCGGCGACGCCGAAGAATTCGCCGACGGTGAAAGTGTCGCTGATGGGCTCCAGTGCGAACGGAAATTTCTTCGCCAGGACTCCGGATGAACTGAAACCCATTCTGGAGAGGTACGCGGAACAGGCAGAAGGTGTGGCGTCGCAAGGTGTTCAACTGATCGTCATTCCGGAGCATGTTGGGCCGATCACGGACGCTTCGGAAGCGGAGGCGGACGCGCTTCTCGGAAAAATTGCAAAAGAGACCGGGACTTATGTCGCGATCGGAATTGAACGGATTTCGCCGAATGTTTCGTGGAACCAGGAGCGGGTTTACTCGCCCGATGGGAAGCTGGCTGCAATCTACAACAAGCACCACATGCTGCCACCGTTTGAAAGTCAGTTCAAGGTCGGCACATCCCGCACCGTGTTGAAGCAAGCTTCCGGCAAATGGGGCGTGGAGATCTGTAAGGATATGGATTTTCCGCGTCTGAGCCGGGAATATTCGCGGGACGGGATTGGGATGCTGATTGTATCGGCCTCGGATTTTGTGGAGGACGGCTGGCTGCATGGGCGGATGGCGGTGCTGCGCGGGGTGGAGAGCGGATTCAGCATTGCCCGTGCGGCTGATCTGGGCATTTTGACGGCAACGGACGATCGGGGCAGTGTCCTTTCGGAGCGCGACACCGTCCGATTTGGGGCGCCCTTCGCCACCGTCGTTGCCGAAGTTCCCGTCCGCCACGACATCACCATCTACTCCCGTCTAGGCGACTGGTTCGCCTGGCTGTGTATTGCAGTTTTTCTATTCATCGTGGCTCAGTCCACAAAAGGCTAACATCAACAGCTAACAGCTGAGAGCAAGGCCAAACACTGGCAGCTTCAGCCTAAGTCCGACGATCATATACAGAGTGGCGCAAGACTGGGCCAGCAAGATGCCGGCGCTACCGAGCTAATCGCGTGCGCTAGGGAGGGGAGACTGCAGGGGTGATGCAAGAACCGCTGTCGCACGGGCGTGAGCCACCCCGTCGACGAGAACTTCACGCCCCGGTGTACAAACCGACCTGGTGATCCACCAGGAGTAGTACAGCGTTGTTGCGCGTCAGGCGATCAGTGTGTTGCCTTGAACCAACGGCCATAATATTCCTGCTGTTCGATGGAAGCCTTCTCTGCCGCGCTGTCATAACCAGACGAGTATAGATGACCGCGGTGTTACGACGATGTGTTGAATGAGCAAACTGGCTTTGCATAAATGCAAAGCCAGTTTGAAGGACTCATTTATTACCGAGCTGGAAGGAACTGTCTCTCTTAGGATCTGTAAAGCAATCTCTCGCCTTGGTTGTCCTTACGCGCGACCTAGTTTTCAGCCGCGTGGTCCACAGTGCCGTCCGACCACTTGCCAACCGGTATGAGAAACACGGTCAGGCGAGCCGGATCGTCCTTAAACCCAAGGACCGGTGATGCTGGCAAACCCGCACCCCAAGCCAACGGGTCCGTGAGCGGAGTGAAAAACATCAGGTGAGGATGCCAGTGTCCATCGCGATCGCTCAGGTAGCCTTGCTTGGACAGCATGTAGCCCATCGCGCCGGGTTCCATGCCGGGCAATTCGTTCTTGTTGATGGCCGCGCTGATCGCCTCGATCATCTGCGGTATCGAGCGTCCCGCCAATGCCAGATCAGTCTTTTTGAGGATCAGCGGCAGGTAGGACCGTGCACCCGGCGGGTTGAAGCAGATGGGGGACCGGAGCTTGGGATTCCAGAATTCGGGGTCGTCAAAGCCGGCAGCCCAAGAGCGCTGCACCATGCACACGAAACCGTTTTTGCCGCGGACGACGGTTTCATAGCCATGCTTTCCGAGGACCATGACGTCGGCATCCCCTGTGATGGGTTGCGCTGCAGCGCTGCGAGCCAGCGCTATCTCTGCATTTCGCTCCATCAAGTATTGTTCGAGAGGGGCCATGCTTGGATAAGGTGTTTTTGCGCCCTGAGCTCGCGCTAGGCAAGCTGCGGTCAGCAAGACAAGCAAACCGAAGCCTTTGAACGCAATCGTTCTGAGAGCTTTCCGCATGTGTCGTCCCTGCTCGGACAGCTATGGTCTTTCGATGGTTCCTCTCACTTGTCTATATGTTGATATCAATATAATCTGTCAGCGTCAATGGCCGTGAACCCCACGTTTGAGACAACCCTTGCGGTCCGGGATGCCTGTCCGTGCCTCCATGTGCAACGTTCCGCCAGGGCGCTGGCACGACGCTTCGATGATGCGCTGCGCCCGATCAGGCTAATCAACGGGCAATTCTCGTTAATGATGTCCCTGAACCGGCCAAAAGCACCAGACATGGGGGCAGTAGAATCGCTGCTCGGAATGGATCGCACGACATTGACAGCCGCTCTCAGACCATTGCAGTGCCGGCGTCTGCTTAAGATCACCGTGGACCCCGCGGACCGCCAATGCCGTATCATGGCGCTGACGCTCGAGGAGCGCAGGTTGCTTGCCGGCGCCGTTCCCGTCTGGAGGAGGACGTTGCATTTGAGGCTGTTCTCTTCGATGGCGACCCCGATCGCTTCCGTAAGAATCTGCGCGCAATCTCCTGATCTGCGAGTGAGAGGTTAGGAATAATCTCATGATCCAACCGGTGACGGTAAATCCCTGTCCCTCGCCAAAATCACGAGCGACTCTAAAATCACGGATTACCCCAGAGGCTTGTAACATTGTCACAGGCCTTAAGGTACGCGTGCTCATTTGTCCGATGGAGTTGTTGGTACGGACAGATTGTATTTTTGCGAAGTTCTCTGGGTCTGTGGCTCGCTTGCTAGTCGGCTAAGCGTCGACGCGGTTGTTGCACTGGTTCGCGCGAATGTTTATCCTCTCTACCCTCTGGTTGGGGGTGGGATTGAAAGAACAAGGGACCTCGATGGTTTTAGCTGGACGGCTGCAAGTTTCATGAAACTCTCCGACCGCCGGGGAAGGGAAGATACACAAATGGCAAACGAGACGGTAGGGACTGCAAGCCTGACTGGAACCAGGAAAGATACGAGGATCGGGCTGTTCATCCCGTGTTATATCGACGCGTTCTTTCCGCAGGTTGGCATCGCGACGCTGGAGCTTTTGGAAAAGCTGGGGTGCTCGGTCGAGTATCCTCTGGAGCAAACGTGCTGCGGACAGCCGATGGCGAACAGCGGTTTTCAGGAAGATTCTGCGGCCACCGAAGCGCACTTTGTCGAGTGCTTCAAAGATTTCGAAATCGTAGTGGGGCCATCGGGTAGTTGCGTACACCATGTGCGCGTTCACTTGGACGCGCTCGATGAGGCGCCAGCGGTGCGAAAGGTCAGGGAGAGCACCCGGGAGTTGGTGGAATTTCTGCACGACAAGTTGAAGGTAGCCGAGTTACCGTGGGCGGAGTTTCGACACAAGGTGGGGCTGCACGACAGTTGCAGCGCGATACGCGGCCTCGGGCATGCGCGTCCATCGGAGTTAGGCTATGAGCCTTACTTCTCGAAGACGCGGGAATTGCTGAAGAAGGTCCGCGGGCTGGAATTAATCGAAATCGACCGGCGCGACGAATGCTGCGGGTTCGGCGGCAGCTTTTGTGTGACGGACGAAGCCGTGTCGGCGAAGATGGGCTACGACCGTGTGAACGACTTTTATCGCCACGGAGTGGAATACATCGCCTCCGCGGACATGTCCTGCCTGCTGCACATGAAGGGAGTGATTGATCGCCTGAAGTTGCCCATGAAAGTGGTTCACGTTGCGCAAATCCTGAACGGAGGCCCGCTATGAGTCTGCCCGCGATGATCAAGCTCAAAAACCGACCCGTCGATCCGGAAGCACTAGCTGCGCGTTTTATCGCGCTGGAGAAGCATGAAACAACACACGATCGGCTGGTGTGGCGAATGCGGACGAATCGCGACGAGGCGATCGCTGGCGTCCCGGATTGGCAAGAGCTTCGCGAGCTGGCGTCGCAGATCAAGGAACACACGCTCACCCACCTTGACGATTACCTTGAGCAATTCGAGGAGAATGCAACAAAACTTGGGACCATCGTGCACTGGGCGCGCGACGCTGAGGAGCACAATGCGACGGTTCACGAAATCCTGGGGTCGCATGGGGTTAAGTTGCTGATCAAAAGCAAGTCGATGCTGCAGGAAGAGTGCGGCATGACGCCGTATCTGGAAAAGCGCGGGATCGAGGTGACGGAATCGGATCTGGGCGAGCGCATCCAGCAGTTGTCGGACGAGCCGCCGAGCCACATTGTCGTACCAGCGATCCACAAACTGCGGTCCGACGTGGCCGGACTTTTCGCCAGGGACCTAGGGACGGATGCGAACAATTCCGATCCGCACTACCTAACGGAAGCGATGCGGGAAAACGCTCGGCCGCGCTTTATGAAAGCCGATGCGGCGATGACCGGGGCAAACTTTGCGGTGGCGGAGACCGGAGGCTTTGTGGTCTGCACCAATGAGGGCAACGCTGACATTGGAGCAAGCGTGCCGCCGGTGCACATCGCCAGCATCGGGATCGAGAAGCTGATTCCTCGTGCCCGAGATCTGGGCGTGTTCATCCGGATGCTTTCGCGCAGTGCGCTCGGCTCGCCGATCACACAATACACATCGCACTTTCACGGGCCGCGGAAGGGAGGGGAGTTGCACGTCATTCTGGTGGACAACACGCGAAGCGAGAGGCTGGGCTCGAGCGACTTCTGGCATGGCCTGAAGTGCATTCGCTGCGGAGCATGCATGAATACCTGCCCGGTATACCGGCGAAGCGGGGGCTTGAGTTACGGCGCGACCTATTCGGGTCCGATCGGTGTGATTACCGATCCCGGGTTGAACCTTAGCAAATATCGGGAGCTGCCATTTCACTCGACGCTCTGCGGCTCGTGCACCGAAGTGTGTCCGGTGAAGATCGATATCTCCGACCAGATTTATAAGTGGCGACGGGTGGTGGCGGAGAAGGGACTGATGAGGGTCAGCAAGGCCGTGGGGATGAGTGCGCTCGGAAAGGTGCTGCCGCATCCGGAACTGTTCCATGCTGGAGAGGCGGCAGCGGAGTCAGCGTTGGCCCACACGCCGCGGTTTCTGCTCTACAACGCCCTGAACCCGTGGGGCAAACATCGCGAGATGCCCGCGCCTGCACCGCAGACGTTCCGCCAGTGGTACATCGCGAACCGGAGGGCAAAATGAATGCGCGTGATGTCATCCTCGCATCCGTTCGGAGGAACCTGCCTGTGCCCTCGGTCCCGCTGCCCGATGCTCCCAGCGCCGCACGACAGAAGGTGCTGGCCTGCCTCGGATATAGCGGGGATTTGCACGGCTTGCCGAAGGTCCAGCACTCACCGAAACTGGAAGGTGCTGCCGTTTCAAATTTTAAGAAGCAGTTGGAAGGGATGGGCGGGAGGAGTTTCGACGTTGCCGACGCTGCCGGCGCGCAGTCGAAGGTTACGGAGTTGTTCCCCGCCGCGAAGGTGGTGTGCTCTGCCGTGCCCGAAGTACCGGGCAATCGCCGACTCGAATCAGGAAGCGATCCGCACTTGCTGAACGACGTTGATGTCGGGGTGATTCGCAGCACGCTGGGAGTGGCGGAAGCTGGTGCGGTGTGGCTGACCCAGAACGAACTTGTGGTCAACGCTCTGGGGGTGTTATCGCAACACTTGGTAGTGCTATTGGATCCGGAGGCAATCGTAGAAACGATGCACGATGCCTACGATCGCATCAACCTCACCGCCAGTCCTTACGGCGTATTCATGGCGGGACCGTCGGCGACCGGCGATATAGAAGGTGTCATCATCCACGGCGCGCAGGGCGCCCGAAGTCTCACGGTCTTGCTGATGGGCCGCGGGCGCGGAAAAGTAAAGCCGTGAACTGCGAGACCATCGGGTGGAAACGATGACAAAGAACTCCCTGGAGAGGACTATGGGGGCAGTTCAACCTTGAACGGCCCATCGGAGTGGCACACACCATAATAGAGAATTCTCAATCTGCACATCCGACGGGACTGCTCTTCTTCGGCCCGATCGTTTCCGTGGTGTTGCCGGCTTGAGCGTGCCGTTTGTGCCTCGGCGCCCGGCACACCCCACAAGCATGATGCCGCAGGCTGAGGACGTGCTGTTCTGCCAGCTTTGCTTCCAATCTCCAGGCATCGCCGAGGTGGAGCTTGAACGCGATGTTCACGGACTCGTAACACGCTCGGCCGGACACCCATCACAGCTGAGTCTGACTTCTGGGGCCGAGCAATCGGGACTTGACTGTCCATTTGAAATAAATAATCATGTAAACCTCTTACGGAATCGGTCTGTTGATATGACGATGGATCGCAAAAACGAGACCGTTCGGTTATCTGGGCAGCTTGACGTTGAGCTTCGTATTATCATTGACCAGCAGGTACTCAAACTGCAGCAGAAGCTGCTGATTCACCATCCCGGTAAAGTACGCCAATAGGCGAGCCACTTAATTCTTCTTCATGCAGACGCACTATCATGGCATCAATTGAAAGAGTCTCTGACGTAATTCGGTTGAAGGGCCACGGTGTTTATGGCGTTGGTAAGGACGCATCCATGCGCGAGGCAGCTCAAGCCTTCCTCGACAAGGATGTGAGTGCGCTTGTCGTGTTCAGTGGCGATGAGGTCCTCGGCGTTTTCACAAAGAACGATCTACTGAGACAATACCTGAAACGAACCGATGAGTTCGAAAACAAAACTGTAGGTCAGTGCGCGACGACCAACTTCTTCTCCACAACGCCCGACGCCAATCTGGACGGCTTGTTTGCGGAGATGTTGCGGCGCGGAGTTCGGCACGTCCCCGTCTTCGAAGGTAAACGGCCGATCGGCATGATCACTTCCCTTGACATCCTTGTGCATCAGAAGAGCTCAGTTGAGTTCGAAAACGAGCAGCTGATGCGGTACATACACGGGAAGCACTATGAATAACCAACCTTCAGCGGTTGTTGGCAGGAGTTCCGCAGGCGGCGGTTAAGAGCGCAAGAGGGCTACGAGACCTTCACGCCCTCAGTTGTCGTCAGCCGAATACGTCCCTCGGCGCCTGTGAAAAATTCGTGGATGTAGAAACTTCCACGATACTTTTCCTCCCCGAGTGCCCAGAGTCAGTGACGGTGCTGAGCACGCAACCACATCGCCAGAACGTCCAGTCCAACCCCTGTGCCGATCCCCGTGGAGGGCGAGGCAGCGCGAGGCACAGGGCGAGATCGCATCCAGGACGTCCGGCTGACTGACGAACCCGAGGCTCGCGCGGTTTTGGATCTCATCGTTTCGAACCACTTCAGCCGGAACGAGCCTGGCGCCTTCGAAGCACTGCGCGACGCGCTCCTGATGCATGGCCATTCTTACAGGCATTTGGCAGACCTGAGGTCCTACCTTGAGGCGGTTCAGCGTCTCACCCGACGCTATGCCGACCAGGATGCCTGGGCACGGCTGGCCATCTCGAACGTGGCCCGTTCAGGAGAGTCGCGAGTGCCAGCGTGTCAGATGCAAAGGCTGCAACACTATCCATGCGGAGATTTTCGCAAAAAGGAGTCCCTCACGATGACTGGAAATCCATCTTCTGTGATCGCCGCAGCTGTCTTCGACACGAAGCCTTATGATCGGGAGGCGTTGCAGCAGGCCTCAGCCAACCGTGGTATTGAGTGGCACTTTCTGGAGTTCCGTCTGACAGAAGATTCGGCCTATGCGGCGAAGAATGCCCGAGCGGTTTGCGTATTTGTCAATGATCAGTTGAACCGGCCTTGCCTGGAAGTGCTGGCAAGCCTGGGCGTCGAGCTAGTGGCCCTTCGCTCTACCGGATTCAATAACGTGGATGTCGACTCTGCCAGAGAGTTACGGCTAACCGTCACGCGAGTCCCTGTCTATTCGCCGCATGCCGTAGCTGAACATGCCGTTGCGTTGCTGCTGACGTTGAACCGCAAGACCCATCGTGCATTCAACCGCGTGCGGGAGCTGAATTTTTCACTCAACGGGTTGGTGGGTTTCGACCTCTACGCCAAGACTGCAGGTATCGTCGGTACAGGCAAGATCGGACGCGTCACTGGGCAAATTCTTCGTGGGTTTGGAATGAGAGTCCTAGCCTATGACCCTTTCTCCAACGATGAATGGGCAAAGCAAGCCGGTGTGGAATATGTCGAAACTCTCTCCGAGTTGCTACGGACGAGCGACGTGATTTCGCTGCACACTCCGCTCACCCGTGAGACCAGGTACACCATCCGTGCGGAGACAATCAAGTTAATGAAACGCGGCAGCATACTCATCAATTCGAGCCGAGGGGGATTGGTGGACACCAAGGCTTTGATTGAAGCGCTAAAGTCCAGGCACCTCGCAGGTGTGGGTCTCGACGTGTATGAGGAAGAGGAGGGCATCTTCTTCGAGGACCTCTCCGGCGACGTGCTTCACGACGATGACCTGGCGCGGTTGCTCACCTTTCCCAACGTGCTGATTACCTCACACCAGGCTTTCCTCACACGTGAGGCGTTGAGCGAAATCGCCCACACCACTGTGACTAATATCTTGGCCCTGGGTAGCCAACAGTCGTTCGTCGAAGGTTCAGTTGTGGCCTAACACTGGATGCCGGGCTACTCTTCGAGGCATCGAGAGCGAACATCCGGAACTGAGGCTATCGATATTTTGTAGCCCAGGCCCTCTTTCTTGAGCATCGTCACTGCCGCCGTGGTGGTTGACTCTGAGCGACGATCTGCGATCGCCTGCTACGGGGTATTAAAAGGTTTAAACGCCTTTCGACTGCAGCTTTTGCTTCAGTCGATCCGTCCCTTGCGGTGCCTCACTTTAGCGAAGACCCTCTTCCGTGCATGTTTGCGCATGCGCATTTGACGCAGCCCGTCCTTTATCCATCCCTTCAGGACCCTTTTCTTAGCCGGGTCGGGCTCTTTTTTCAACATGGCCTCGCGTAGTTTGATCAATTCCCACAGGACTTGCTGCTCGCTCTTCTCCATGCGTCCCTCCTAACGCTATATTACGCCGTTGCCCATGCGACTAGAGGATCCTCGTTTCATCTACCTGCTGCTTGGAAGCAAAGAGTCTGGCGGTCCGTGCTTCCGCATCAATTCTCGTGATCCGACACACATTTATCGCCGCTATCAAAGAATAAGGGGATTGACTGCTACTCTATCGGTTTTCAGGGAACATGAACATCGTAACTTTCACGCATCGCGTCTCCAACTGAGTTCTGAAAGCATCCTCCGCCAAGCGAACCGCGTTGGTTCCGTGCTGGAAACGGGTTGTCGCTCCAAGTCTCCGCGAAGCTAAAAAGGTTGGACTCAGTGAGGGTCATGCCGCGTGGGCGCGACTAGTAAAGAGTTTCTGATGGAAGCTATGAGCGATTTAGCTTTTGGCAAGACCTGGTTTGAGCCCGCCCGAGATTGTGCGCCTGAGGCGCTCATCCGGTGACATTCTCGTATCAGCGGAAGTCATTAAGTTGGCTCGACAAGTATCTCGGCCGGTGAAGTGAGATACGGAAACAGCGCGGGCGAATTGATGACCCAAAATGTGGTGGCCCGCCAAGCCAATTTCAGATAAGAAAATAGTCGGCTCGAGGAGGCTTTCTAAGAATGGATCGAAGAGTCTTTTTGAAAACCGTCTCCGGCACGCTGTGTCTCTCTGCCGTGCGTCCCTGGACGCTCACGTTCACCGCTTCGTCGGCGCAACCGGCTGCCGCCCTTCCGCAGTTGTTTGGAGCCGACTACTACCCCGACCAGACTGACAAATCGCTGTGGGAAGAAGATGCGCGGATGATGGCTGAATTCGGCATCACCAACGTCCGCATCGCCGAATTTGCTTGGGTGCTGATGGAGCCCTCCGAAGGCCATTACGATTTCGTGTGGTTGCATAACGCTGTGGACATTCTCCACGCGCACAAGATTGCGACCATCCTTGGCACGCCTTCGGCCGCGCCTCCGCCGTGGCTGACAGAGAAATATCCGGAGGTTTTTATTGTCTCTGAGCAGGGTATGACGCTCAGCCCCGAAGGGCGGCGCTTCACCTGCCCCAGCAACAAGCTCTACCGGAAGCTTTCCGTGAACATCGCCACCGAAATGGCCAAGAGTTTTGCCAACGCTCCTGGCATCATTGGCTGGCAAATTGACAATGAATACACGTTGGGGCCGAATTCGCGGTGCTACTGCAAATCCTGCCGCGAGGGCTTCCAGGGGTGGTTGAAGGCTAAGTACGGATCGCTGGACACCATCAACAAGACCTGGGGAACCGCCTTCTGGGGCCAGGTTTACTCCGACTTTTCGCAGATTCCTGCGCCGACGCCTTCCGGCGGGCCGCCAA
>Ga0310913_10002056_pt1 | contig 10625 bp, 10 predicted proteins | sample GREbulkMGOX082_FD_203447 | JGI IMG/M metagenome (GOLD analysis project Ga0310913, IMG submission 203447) | Lab enrichment of tropical soil microbial communities from Luquillo Experimental Forest, Puerto Rico - GRE.bulkMG.OX082 | ecosystem: Environmental > Terrestrial > Soil > Tropical forest >...
ATAGGCGATTTCGGCAGCCGGCGCTCGAGTGAGAACAGCGGGATCGGGCATGCCCGGGATGATATAGCAATACCGCCGCGAGGGTGCAGGCCCCTTCGCGATCGTTCTACGGCCCGGTAGGGACCGCGTCTCCCGATGCACGCAGCGATCGTCCTCCTCGTTCTGATCCTGACCTATGTCGGCATGGCGGCAGGGCGGATCGCGTGGCTGCAGGTCGATCGCACCGGAAGCGCACTTCTCGCCGTCATTGCGCTGTTGGCAAGTGGCGCGATGACCTTGGACGATTTCGACAGCGACGTCGACATGCCGACCATCGCGTTTCTGTTCGCGATGATGATCATCTCAGCTCAGTTCGCCGAATCGGGGTTCATCGACCTCTGCGCCCGCACGATCACCGACAGCCGGCGCGGGACCGCGGCGTTGCTCGCGCTGACGGTGGCCATCGGCGGCGGCCTCTCGGCTATTCTCGCCACCGACATCGTGATCATCGCGATCGCCACCTTGCTAATCGCCGGAGCACAGAGCCGCGGATTTGATCCCCGCCCGTTCGTTATCGCCCTCGCCGCGGCGACCAATGCAGGCTCGGCCGCCACCTTGATCGGCAGCCCGCAGAACATCCTGATCGGGTCACTCGGCCGGCTCGACTTGCGGAGTTTCCTGGCGATTTGCGCCGTGCCGGCGCTGTTCAGCCTGGTGGTGATCTTGCCGTCGTCTGGCTGCAGTGGCAGGCGCGCATCAGCAGGACCGTGCTCGCGGCGACGCGACCCGCCACAGGTGACCCTTCATCCGCTCGACCCCAATCCGACGATCAAGGGGGCGGTCGCGATGCTGGCATTGCTCGTTCTGTTCACGATGCCGCTGCCGCGCGAGACTGGCGCGCTGATCATTGCCGCTCTGTTGCTGGCGAACCGTAAGATCATCAGCCGGACGATGATCGCCGGTGGATTGGCCATTGTTGCTGCTGGTCTCGTGCCCGTTTGCGATCACCGGCGCCCTCAACCACTCTGGCGTTGCCGCCGAGCTGCTCGAATTCTTAACCAATAATGGTCTGTTGCCGGACAGCCGCGCCCTACTGACGCCGTTCAGCGTGCTGATGAGCAATGCGATCGGCGGTGTGCCGATCGCGATGCTGCTGCTCCAGCTATGGCAAACACCGCCGCTGGGCGTGCTCTAGGCGCTGGCCCTGGTGTTGGGCCTCGCCGGTAATCTTCTGCTCACCGGCAGCCTGATGAATGTGCCGATCGCCGAGCGGGCCGATCGCATGGGGGCGGGGCTCGGCTTCGCCGAATATGCCCGCGCCGTAGTCCCGATCGCGGTCCTGTCGCTCGGCTTTACTATATTCTGGCTGGCGCTGACGCTAACCTTGCCGCTGCTGCCCTAGGGATCGTCGCGAGAATTGGAACTTGGGCGCGAGGCGGGTTAGAACGCTGCATGTCGTTTCGCTCGCTCCGCATCGGTACCCGCGGCAGCCCAATGGCATTGCGCCAGACCGAGCTGGTGCGCGACCGGCTGCTCGCAGCCCATCCCGACCTCGCCGCAGTCGGGGCGATCGAGATCGTGACAATCCGCACCACCGGCGACCGGGTGCAGGACCGCCGCTTAGCGGAAATCGGCGGCAAGGGCCTGTTCACCAAGGAGATCGAGGAGGCGCTGTTCGCCGGGCGGATCGACCTTGCCGTGCATTCCCTGAAGGATGTCGAGACTTGGCTCCCGCATGGGCTCGAAATCGCCTGCGTGCTCGCCCGCGACGACCCGCGCGATGCATTCCTGTCGGCGAAGGCAGCAAGCCTCGCGGGCTTGCCCGAGGGTGCGAGCGTCGGCACGGCGTCGCTGCGCCGGCAGGCGCAATTGCTGCGCCAGCGCCCCGATCTGACGGTCGTGCCGATCCGCGGCAATGCGGACACACGGCTCAAGAAGCTCGACGCCGGCGAGGTCGACGCGATCGTTCTGGCGCTGTGCGGGCTCGAACGGCTCGGCATCGCCGAGCGGGCGACCGAGATCCTGTCGCGCGAGGTCATGCTGCCCGCGGTGGGCCAGGGGGTGCTCGCGATCGAGTGCCGGGCTGGAGACGATGGGTTGCGGCGGCTCCTCGATCCGCTCCACGATCCGGGGAGTGCAGCTTGCGCCGATGCCGAGCGCGCCATGCTCGCCGCCCTCGACGGCTCCTGCCGCACGCCGATCGCCGGGCTTGCCGAACTCGACGGTGACCGTCTGGTGATCGAAGGATTGCTGCTGAAGCTCGACGGCAGCGGCGAGGTCCGCGCTTGGCGCGCTGGCGGCATCAGCGATGCGGAGGCCCTGGGGAGCGAGTTGGGCCGAGAGCTGAAGAGCCGTGCCGGCCCCGGGTTCGGGCTCGATTAGATCGGCACCGCTTTCTTCTCGCCCAGCTTGCCGCCTCCTTCGCAAGCCTGCCGGTGCAGCCATTGCTCCGCCGACAGTCGGCCTTGGTACACTTCGGCATACAAGCCGACAGGCCACGTCAGTACGAAAACGAGACTACTGACAACATCGCTGTTGCGGTTCGGGCAGGGTCCCGACAGCAGGAACCCGATCCCCAGCAACGCGACCCCGATGACGAGATAAAGTGCGACGACCGCTCGCATCATTCCCCCTGAGGCAGCTGGACCTCGCCCCCACCGAACAGCTTCCCGAGGCGAGATGCAACCTGGCAAGCGATCCGGCAGGGACGCGAGACGGCATGAATTCCGCTGCTACACGGGAAAATTCAGGGAAAAATCGCAACCACGCGCGGAAATCCCAAATTGGATCAATGCCTTATACGTCATTTGGACGGCCCCTTGGCGGTTTGGCAGGGGAAATCTGACGGCCCTCAGGGCACCCTGGCGAAAGTTTCGTATCTATGAAGGCAATTCTGTTATTGATAATTGTGGGCAGCTCTCGTATATGGGACCGACATCTGCTTTGGCAAGACGGAGGCGGGGTGTCGACCCATGCAACGGATTCTCGAACCGCCGGCGGTCGGAAATTATGACTACCGACGTGGATGAGGGTCGCATCCGAGCAGCGGCCGGCGCCGATGCCTCGGTGATTGGGCAAATCGTCGAGGACGCGTATCGGCATTATATCCCGCGTATCGGGAAACCGCCGGGGCCGATGCTCGACGACTACTCTGCGCGTGTCGCGGAGGGTGTGGTGTGGGTGATCGAGGATGGGTCCGCCATAGCCGGCATCATCGTCCTCCTGCCCAGGGAGGGCTATCTGCTCCTCGACAATATTGCCGTCGCCCCGGCGCGCCAGGGCGCGGGGTTGGGCCGAAGGCTGCTTGCCTTTGCGGAGGTCGAAGCGGTGCGGCGCGGCTATCGCGAGATCCGGCTCTATACGCACCGGACGATGACGGAGAACCAGCGCCTCTACGCCGCCGTCGGGTACGAGGAAACGGGGCGCGGCACTGAGGCCGGGTACGAGCGCGTATTCATGCGCAAACGACTTGTCGGCTCGAGCGTCCCATTGGGAGAGCGGTTGGATCTGTCAGATCCCCAGCGAACGACGCTCGGCGCCTGACGGCTTGCTGCTCACTCGATGACCTCGTCCGCGCGGGCAAAAAACAGGGACGGAAATTGCACGCCGATCGCGCGCGCCGTTTTGAGATTGAGCACGAACTCGAATTTTGTCGGCTGCTCGACCGGCAGATCGGCCGGTTTTGCGCCCCTGAGAATACGGTCGACGTAGTCGGCGGCTCGGCGCCGAATCTCCATTGCATCCGGCGAAAATGACATCAGCGCGCCCTCACGCGCCCACTGGGTGAACGCCGCCAGTGTCGGCAGACGTTGCTCGAGCGCAAAGGCGATGACTTCGCGTCGGTGAATACCTATCAGCGGTGACGGATCGAGCAGGAAGGCGTCCGGGTGCCATTGCGCAATGTCCGCGAGAACCGCTGGCAGCTCCTCGGCGGTGGTGACCATGAAGGACTGCAGGGTGATCGCGAGTTGTGGCGCGATGGCCGCCAACGCGTCTCGGCGCTGCGTAGAAGCCGGGTTATCGGGGATCCAGAGGGCGGCGATGCGGGAAGTCCCCGGGCGAACCTCTACGAGCAGCTGGAGCCATTTGCCCCACATCTCGCTGCCTTGGGCGGAAAGACCGGTGATGTTGCCGCCCGGTCGCGCGAGGCTTGCGATAAACCCGGATGCGATCGGGTCTGCCACGTCGAGCATGACGATCGGAATCGCGTCGGTCTTTTCACGCACCGCCCGCGTGCCCTGTGTACTCTGCACGACGATCACGTCGGGCCGCAGCGCGACCAATTCCGCCGCAAGCGGCAGGTAGCGCTCGGCTCGGTCCTCGACCCATCTCTGCATAATTTCGAGGTTGCGCCCTTCTTCCCATCCGCGTTCGCGCAGCGCATCGAGAAATGTTTGCCGAAGCGCCGTTCCCGCCTCTGTTTGTGCTTCCATCCCAAGGATGGCGACACGGGCGACCCGCGACTGGGCAGCTACTCCCAGCGGCAAAGCGGCAAGAACCGTGAAGACAATCGCGGCAAGAAACCCGTGAATTGACCCCCTCACGGCTCGCTCCCTGCACGCTTCAAGCGGCGGCGCCGGTCAGCACCTGCGTTTTGCGGCGGGCCGGCGGGCGATCGCCGTCGATCGGCGTCAGCGCGGGGTCGGTGTAGGGACGCGGGTCGCGCTCGACGCGGCGCCGGATGCGGTGCAGATAGAGGTAGAAGGCGGCGAGCTTGAAGTGCGTACCTGTTACTTCGCGGACCCGCCGCGGATAAAAAACAACCGGGTTCGCGCGCGGCAGCCCGGCTCGGCGCTGGCGGCGCAATTTGCGACGGAAATAGCCGCCCTGCAGCGGGTGCACATTCTCCTGCAAGAAGGTGAAGTAGAATTGCAGGATGTGGTTTAACAGGCGCACCGGCTTGATGCCGGTAGCCTTGGCGCGCCGCAAGATCGTCTCGATGTGCTCGGCCGAGTAATAAAGATCCCAGGCCCGGCGATAGACCTCCTGCCACTCGCCCGGGGTCATCACCGAGTGGCCGGTGGTGACGTGCTCGAGGTCGTATTTGTTCATGTCGGGGTCCATCCACACCCCGTCCTTGTGAAGCGCTTGGTGGTCGGCCGAACCCGGCAATGGCGTCAGGATGAAGAATTCGAGCAGGTCGACCGGCAGTTCCTGCTGCACGGTCCTAATGTCGCGGGCGATCTGCTCCGGTGTGTCGCCCGGAAAACCTAGGATATAACCGGCATAGGTGATGATCCGCTGGGCGCGCCAGGCAAGGAACATCTGGCGGTATTCGTGCACCCGGTTCTGCTTCTTTTTGGCCTGCAGCAAATTGTCGGGGTTGATGTTTTCGAGCCCGATAAAGACCCGCTTGCAGCCGGCGCGCGAAGCCTTCTCGACAAAGTTGGGGATGCGGTGGCAGAGCGTGTCGACCTGTATGATGAACTGGAGCCCGAGCCCTTCCTGCTCGCGCATCTCGATCAGCCGGTCGAAGATCGCCTCCCAATTCCGGTTGCGCGCGAAATTGTCGTCGGTGATGAAGAAGCGAAAGACCCCTTGCGCCAAGTTGGCGCGCACCAGCCGCTCGACATCGTCGGCGTCGCGCCAGCGCGACTTGCGCCCCTGCACATTGATGATCGTGCAAAAGCTGCACTGGAACGGGCAACCGCGCCCGGCATCGAAGGCGCCGATCGTCTCGCCGTAGCGCCGCACGATGTCGAGCGGCAGAAACGGCGTCACCTGCTGCTGCAGCGCCGGCAAATCGCTCATGAAATTGTAGATCGGCTGGAGCCGGCCGGCGAAGGCATCGGCGAAGAGCGCGGCGAGTCGCCCCTCCGCCTCGCCCGCGAACAGGGTCACCCCGAGCTGGCGTGCGGCTTCGAGGTCGGGCGGCAGATCGGGCAGCATCGCCAGACAGCCCGAGACGTGAAACCCACCGACCGCGACTTGGATGCCGGCTGCGCGAAACCGTGCGGCCAGATCCATTGCGCGGGGGAACTGGTTCGACTGCACCCCGACGAGGCAGACGAGCCCGGCATCGGCACCCCTGATCCGCCGGATGATCCGGCGGATCGGGATCACCGTGTGGCACTCGTCATAGGCACGGATCTCGATCGCGACATCGGGGCCGAGTGCCTTGCGCTCGGCGAGATCCGTCGCGATGCCGTAAAGACAGGCGAGCGAGTTCGACGGGATCCAGGATTTCCACCACTGGATCACATAGCCGTCGTCGTCGTAATGCGACGGCTTGATCAGCTCGACGACGAACCGGCGGTCCCCCAACACGCTCTCCCCGACGGTGCCGCCCGAATCTACCTTGAGTCGCCGCGGCTGCAAAAGAGCAAGTTAGACTGCGCTCAGCCGAGCAGGCGGACCGGGAACGTGGCGGGCCTCCGCCTCACCGCGGCACGCAGGTCCGGGTCCGCCGATCGTGGATGGATCCAGGGCACGGGCAGGAGAGGGCTATCTGATGTTGTACACGCAGTGCCCCGTCCGGGGATCATAGACCTGACCGGCGGGACAGACGGTCGAAGGCTGCTGGGTGATCGGAACGCAGCTCCGGCTGCGCGGATCATAGACCTGGCCCTCAGGGCAGTGAGGCGGGGGCGCCGGGGTGGAGACGGGCACGCAGCTCCGGCTGCGCGGATCATAGACCTGGCCCTCGGGACAGCGAGGCGGAGGCGCCGGGGTGGAGACGGGCACGCAGCTCCGGCTGCCCGGATCATAGACCTGGCCCTCGGGGCAGCGAGGCGGGGGCGCCGGGGTGGAGACGGGCACGCAGCTCCGGCTGCGCGGGTCATAAACCTGGCCCTCGGGGCAGTGAGGCGGGGGCGCCGGGGTGGAGACCGGCACGCAGCTCCGGCTGCGCGGATCATAGACCCGGCCCTCGGGGCAGCGAGGCAAGGGCGGCGGTGGAGCGGCCTGATAGGAGGGCGCCGGCCAATTGAAGGCGTATCGACCGCGCCATGCCACGCGCTGCGGCAACTCGGCGGGCGAGAGATTTCGCACTGCAACGGCCGAGCTGCCCGCATTCGCGGTCACTTCCTGGCCGGGCAACAACGCCATCCGCTGCGGCCACGTCACGGTCAGCCGGCCCCGCAATAATGTCAACACAGCCTGCCGGGGCGTCGCCCATATGTTCACCTCGCTGCCCGCTTCCACGGCGAGCGATGCAGTCCTGATGCAGATCTCGCCATTGCCGGCGCCTTGCCCCTCGAGCAGGTCCACCACGATGCAGCGGATCTGTCCAAACACCGCCCAAGAAAAGATCGGGTCGGTGTTCTGGTCGAGCTGGAAGAAACCGCCATCCGTGAAAGCGACGATGGCGCTGCTGGCCGGACCGGTTCTTACTTGGTCTCCCGAGTTGACCGTCATGCCGGTCTGTGCCGCCCACCATTGATCCACACGCTTGGTCCTGACACACCGAGCGTGCCGATGACTTGGCCGACCGTCTGCTTTGCATAGGCAATCGTGAAAACGGCGAGGACCAGCAAAGCCAACAGGAGAGGCAGCCGCTGCATTTTCACGGGGTATGCGCCGGCTCCGGCACGGAGCGTTTCAGGATCGACGCGATGCCGTCTATTTCGATCCTTTCGATTCTCTCGTGAGGCAGCCAGATCATCGTCCGGCGGTCCTGGTCGAAGAGGATGAACTCCTTCTCGGTCTTGTTCAACAGGAAGATCCGGGGGCCGTCTTGCAGCGCCGTATCCCCGCTCAGGTGAACCCTCGCCGTGGGGAATTCAACCGGTACCTTGAGAACGCCGAACACCATGGGCAGCAGGATCGTGTACAGCAGGAACACCAGCGCGAAAGGCGCGATCGCCAACCGCCGGAGCGTCGGCGCCCAGGTCTGCGTTACGAAAAAGCTAAAGACGAAGAGCACCGAGGCTAGAAAATGCGGAAGAAGCAGGCGTTCGAACGCGGCGTCCAGCCCATTCGTATCGCCGCTGAGGAACTTGCTGACCAGAGCCGCGGCGGCGCTCTTCGGCGCGGGGTTGGTTGGGTTGAACAGCAACTTCGAAAGGGCAAGAGGTTGCTCAAAGCTTTGCGGATCGCTGCATACGAAACCCAGCATACCGAACAGCGCCAGATAAGCGATCCCGCGCCAGGGCCAGCGCTCCCAGCGCAGCAGCCTCTGCAGCTTGCTTACCCAGCGGCGGTGTTCCGCGCCGGTCCAACGCTGGAAGATATTGGCGGCAAGAAATATCGGTAATACGACCACAATACTGAAAAGCAAGCCTGCTTGCATCCAATACGCGGCGATATATCTCATGAATTCGCCGCCCTGCTGCACATAGTGCTCGTGGCTGTAGGTCATTATCTGACTGAGGCCGAGGAGCTGCAAATGTGCAGTGCTGATCAGAAAGCCGCTGGCATAGAATATGGCGCCGATCGCCCCCAGCGAGCTCGCCAGCCATGCAAACACGGCGACCACGCCGGCGAGAAAGGTCGAACGGGCGCCGCCAGGCTCCCGTGCGGGGTCTCGCCGGATTCGGGTTTCAGGCTCTCCGCAACAGGATCTGCAGGCTCGTCCATTAATAGAATTTCGAATAGAATTTCTCGTCGACACGAAATGCCTATTCGGATGATCTAGCCGTCGTCGTCGTAATGCGACGGCTTGATCAGCTCGACGACGAAGCGGCGGTCCCCCAACGCACCCTCGGCCTGCAGGCTTGGTCGGAGAGGATTCTAGCCTGCCGTCCGCAGCGAGGAAAGCGGCGAGTGGAAGCTCGCCGCTTTGCTGATTCTCTCGAAACCTACGATGCCTTCCCGATCCATTTCTGGAGTTCGGCCAGCGGCACCTTGCGTCCGTGTATAGGCAGGATCTGGTCGACCGCCAGGTTGAGCCGCTCGATGTTGTCGTAAAGGTTCACCTGAGCCGGATTGGGTTGCGCCGGCGGTGTAGCATTGGGCGGGGCCGGAGTGAAGACGTCGGCCTCAACCAAGAGCTTTTCCTTGGGCAGATAAGCCATGATCAGCCCATCGCCGTGCGGGGTTCCCTTGATCAGGTAGAGTTCCACCGTGCGTGTCCCGTCGCTCAGCGCGCGCTTGTCCTGGATGCCCTCGACCGCCGCCTTTTTCCCCGACTGCGCGAGCTTGTCCGGCTGCACGGTGCGTGGCGCGGCGAGGCTCTGCTCCAAAAACGCCTTGTTTGTGCCGTGCGTGACGACCGTCGCGCCTTCGGCCACGAACGCGCCGAGCCCGCCGGCGTGGTCGAAATGGTGATGCGTATTGACGACGTATTTGATCGGCTTGCTTGGGACGAGCTTTTTTACCTCGGCGATGACCGCGCTGCCGCGAGCATCGTCCTGCGGCCCTTCGATCACCACCAGATGGTCGCCCATTTCAATCAGCACACTGTGATGGGTGCCGCCGGTCAGGTACCACACGCCATCTGCGACTTTGTCTGACGTCACCTTCACGCTGGCCTGGCGGAGATTGTCGGGCGCCTGAATCTCGGCGGGCGCGTTGGGCTTGACATCGTTGACCGTGAGATCGAGCGTCGGGAAGCCGCCCTGGCTCTGGGTGATCCTGGTCGGAAATTGCACCCCGCCAAAGTCCTTGTAGTCGGCGTAGGTCGTCTCTGTCGCCATGTCTCCGAGGACCGGATTGGTACTCCACGAGTCGACCTTCTCGACCAGGTTACGGTCGTTGACGAATGCCTTGACTTTGAGCTGACCGGGCACGGCAAACGAGATGACCGTCATCTTCTTGCCGCCGACGGTCTGCGTCTCGACCGTGGCGTTGTGCTTCATCGCCGCCTTGATGACGCCGTGCGGGGTAATCCACAGCTGTTGCAATCGGTCACCGACGGCCGCAATAGCTGCGGTGGGGGGGTTCTCGCCGACCTGGTTCCAGGCATCGTTACCGCTCACCGCCTGGAGCAGGCGCTGCTCTCCCACCAGCGGGATCCCGCCGCCACCGCGGGCCGCTGGGTCGGCCTGTGTGCGGACGAGGTCGTCTCGCATCGCTGGCGTGTCGTAGTTGATCGTGCGGATGTAGCTCTTCAGATTGAAGCGCGGCCACGGCGATCCGGGCGAGACACTCTGCCCGAACGAAAAGTTGGCGCCGCTCCCCGTATATTGCAGCGACTTCGGGTCGCCCATGGCCTTTGCCACACTGTCGAGGACCGCCCTGGTTTCCTGGCCAATGCCGAGCCGAGGCGTCAGCGCCAAGGCGACGAACACGAAAATCCATTTTTTCCGCATATGCTTCCTCCCTTCGCTGGTACTCACGTTCCCGCGCAGCCGCCTTATGCCCGACTAGGGACGCAGCTTGGCCCTCTTCGGGAACTTCCGTTCGGCATCCCACGCGGCTGGCGAGCCGGTTAGGATCAACCGACGGCGCAGGCAAGGCAAGGCGATTCGAGCGCCCTCGGATTTGACCACACATCGTCTCGCGGCTGGGCTAGATTGCCGTGATCGGCGCACACCAATGGAGGCAGCGATGTTCGAGGGGTTTACGCGCACCGAAATCACTACGAGCGGCGCGCGAATCCATCTGCGGCACGGCGGCGACGGCCCGCCGCTCTTGTTGCTGCACGGCAATCCGCTGACCCATGTCTCTTGGCACAAGATCGCCCCGCGCCTGGCCGAGCGTTTCCACGTCGTCGCCGCTGATTTGCGCGGCTATGGCGACAGCGTCGGACCCGATGACGGCGGCGA
>Ga0310913_10002058_pt1 | contig 10619 bp, 12 predicted proteins | sample GREbulkMGOX082_FD_203447 | JGI IMG/M metagenome (GOLD analysis project Ga0310913, IMG submission 203447) | Lab enrichment of tropical soil microbial communities from Luquillo Experimental Forest, Puerto Rico - GRE.bulkMG.OX082 | ecosystem: Environmental > Terrestrial > Soil > Tropical forest >...
GGGGCTCGACATGCCCAACGTCGCCGACGCTGCCTACATCGACCTTTATCGCTTTATGGCCTTGTCGATTACCGAAGATGCCAAGGAGAGCCACGCCGCCTGGCGCGAGAGACGTCGCCCGACCGTTCGTGGCGCGCCTGAACCACAACTCCGCTGGCGTCGATACGGGGCCTCGGCCTAGAGTGTGGCATGATTGAAAAAGGGGAGAGACGCATGACCGCCTTTACCTACGACCACATCCATCTGCGCAGCCTTGACGCGGAAGCCACCGCACGCTGGTACGAGAAGATGTTCGGGGCCGAGATCATCCGCTCGGTGCAGTCGGACGGCAGGCCGCGCCTCGACCTCAATCTCGGCGGGGTAGCCGTGTTCATCGCCCAGGTTCCGCCAGAACAGGCCGTAACCGGCCCGCCGCAACCGCCTTATCTCGGGCTCGAGCATATCGGGCTACGCGTCAGCGGCATCGACGATGTCGTCGCGGAGCTGAAGGGCAAGGGCGCCGAATTCACGGTGGAGCCGAAGACGATCCGGCCCGGCGTGCGCATCGCCTTTTTGCGCGGCCCGCAGAACGTCCATATCGAGTTGCTCGACCGAGACGCTGTTTGAGCTAGCGTCCCTCATCGACCTGCACCGCGGGAGCGGCGATGCGCCGCCAGAGCAGTGTGAGGCTCGGGCGCGGATCGCGCCGAAGCCCTAAGCTACGCGAGACGAACCCTGACGGCTTCGGGTCCCTTGCGCCCCTCGGCGATGTCGATCACAACACGCTGGCCCTCGTTGAGAGTGCCGATCCCGGATCGCTCGAGCACCGAGGCGTGGACGAAGGCATCCTTGCCGCCGCCTTCGCGCACAATGAAGCCGAAGCCCTTCTGCGCATTGAACCACTTCACCGTGCCCACTTCTTCAACAGCGGTCTCGGACGGCGGCAGGTTCGCAGCCGGATATGTCGACCGGCGGGCCATCGCCGGCACGGCCGTGCTGCTGTCGACGCTGAGGACCTCGGTGACCTGCGGTCCCTTCTGCCCCGGCGCCACGCGGACCTCGAGCGTTTCGCCCGGCTGCACCGCTGCAATGCCGTTCCGTTCCAGGACGGTGGCGTGAAGGAACGCATCCCCCGAGCCGTCCGACAGCTCGACAAATCCAAACCCCCGTTCGGGTTTGAACCATTTGACGACAGCGCGTACCGGCGGTCCCGAAGGCGCCTCGAACCGCGTTGCCGGAAAGCGCGGCGTGCCTCCGAATTCGCGCAAATGCGGATCGTAGCCGTCATCGTCGAAGTCGCGTCGGCGGGGCTGACGAAAATTCCTGTCTCTGATCAAGTCGGCTTCCTGTCGAGTCGGTTCACGGCCCAATCAAGGCCGCGGGGGCGATTGTTTCAAAAAATCGCGTCGGGCGCGAGCGGATTAATTTGCAGCGACAAGATCGCTTCGCGCCGAGTGTGCTCTTCAATGGTTTTACGCCTCGGATGGGTCTGTGGCGAGTTGCTGGTGTAGTTCATTGGCGCTGTCAACGCCCATCGCGGTCGGAAGTTCACTTTGTCGGATCGAGTCCAAAATCGCGCAAGATCGGCGTGAGCCAGAAACGACCGGCAAAACGTTGAGTCGAGCAAGCGGCAAGCTCGTGAAACGGGAGGCGAGGAAACCATGGCGCCGGGGCATGGAACCAAGCTATATGACCCGACGTTGAGGTTTCGCGCCTCGACAATCGGATATGGCAAGCAGGAGACTGACGGAATGCTCAAGAAGCTCGCGATAGGGATCGCCGCGCTCAGCCTCGCGGCCGGCGCTTTGGCGCTCACAAGTCCGGTGCAGGCGCAGGCCGTGAAGGCCGGGATGCTCACCTGCAACGTGGCCGGAGGCTTCGGCTTCATTTTCGGCTCCTCGAAAGCGGTCAACTGCACCTTCGCGCCGGTATCAGGCGTGCCGCAAAACTATGTCGGATCGATCGACAAGTTCGGCGTCGATATTGGGTTTACACGAGCCGGCGTGCTCATTTGGGCGGTATTTGCGCCGACCACCTCGCCGGCACCCGGCGCTCTGGGCGGATCCTTTGGCGGCGTGACCGCGAGCGCGACCGCCGTCGTCGGAGCCGGCGCCAATGTGCTGGTCGGCGGCACCGGAAATGCGATTTCGCTACAGCCGCTCAGCATCGAAGGCAATACCGGCCTCAATGTCGCGGCTGGGGTTGCCGCAATGACCCTCACCTATCAGCCAGGGTAGAAAGCCGCATACGCGATTGTCGTCTCGCGGGAGAATCGTGATGCCGACCCTGCAGGCTTCGCCCGACGCGCAATTGCATTATCTCGTCGACGACTTTACCGACCCGTGGCGGGATGCAGAGACGATCCTGCTGCTGCACGGTAATGCCGAAAGCAGCACGGCGTGGTATGGCTGGGTACCTTCTCTCGCTCGGCGCTTTCACGTCGTACGCCCGGATATGCGCGGCTTCGGCGCTTCAACGCCGATGCCGCGCGATTTTCCATGGACGCTCGACATCATCATCGACGATTTCGTGCGCCTGATGGATTCGCTCGGCATCAAGCGCTTTCATCTGGTCGGCGCCAAAATCGGCGGAACGATCGCCCGCGCCTTCGCGGCGCGTCGTCCGGAGCGGGTAACTACCTTGACAGTAGTCGGCACACCTCCGCCGATGCGGGAGGGAGCAGCCGAACGCGCACCCGAATTAGCGGAGGAATTCGAGCGGTACGGAGTGGAGCACTGGGCGCGACGGACCATGGCGGGTCGGCTCGGCAGCACTTTCCCCGCCGAGGGGGTCGAGTGGTGGATAAAGTTCATGGGACGCACCGCGGTCTCGACGCAAATCGGTTTTATGAAGACGATCGCCTGCGCCGACATCAGGGCCGACCTTCCAAAGATCCGGTGCCCGACCTTCGTGATCACAACCGACGGCAGCGGTCTCGCCTCGGTCGACGAGACCCGGGCTTGGCAGCAGCAGATCCCGAATTCCAGCCTGCAGGTCCTGCCCGGCAACTCCTACCACGTCGCGGCGAGCCACGCCGAGCGCTGTGCCGCCGCGACGCTCGACTTCATCGACCGAAACAGCGGCGCCTGAACCCTGAAAAAGATCAGCGGATCTTATGTTCGTTGACCCGCGTCGCCGTCGACGGATCGTTCCGATCATCGCGCCAGGTCGGATGATTGAAGTGGATGACAAAGTCACCGTTATAGGATGCGACTGCGTTATCAAAAGTCAGTCGCCCAATGCGCTGCCAATTTGCGAAAGTTCGCCGCTGTAAAAAATTTGGGCCTCGAGTTGATCCTTCGTTGGTCACCTCGATGTGAAACGTCAGTGTCCGTTTGGCGATCGAGTCCCCTCGGTCGAATATCTGCGCCATAATTTCGTCGCGAAAGTCCAATGCCTCGCCGTCGATCCTCGGCTGGGCGGGATCGACGAGCAGACGCATAAAGGCCGGCGCTCGAGTTGGTTCGCCGGCGGGCTTGCCGAGTTCGGCAATTTGATAGAGCTGTCGCTGCGTCGGCTGCTTGTCGGTCTTCTCAAATAGAATTGCTTCAATCAGCAGAACCGGCACGCCAAAGCCGCGACGCCAACTCGTCGTATTGGGAGCATTGCGAAGCTCAGCATCGTTGACGTAGTCCGTGCGGTCGCCACCGATGTCTTGCTGCGTGAAAAAATTAGCTGTGCTCAGCAACTCGCTATGGTTCGGGTCCGTCGTGGGAAAGAGTTTGCCGACACCAGCGACAGTGATCGTTCTCCGCCGCGGCGCGTCTCTGTGCAGCAGGTGGAATAGCGGCCGATTACCAGCGCCCGGCTGACCTTTCGGAAATACCCGGAATAAGGAGTTTGCTGCGAAATCTCCCACAAGCCCGTCAGACATACGCCGTTTGGATGGATTATTCGGCGAAAACCCTTGCGATCGGTGCCCCAGCGTAAATCCGCTCGCGAATCGACGGCTCTTGCGACGGCTTCCCGAAAAAAATATCGCGAACCGAACGGCAGGATACCTCGCAGCGCGCTAGGCAAGCTGACGCCATAAATGGGCAATGGTGGCTCGCCGGCATTTCCCCAAACCTTTTGGTAGGGGTTGGCGAAGATGGCGTTGCGCACTTCAGAGAAGCGCGATCCGCTATAAGCACGGTCTTCTTCGGTGACCTGCTCCGTTCCGAAAAAACCCGGCTCCATGGCGCCCCCCGACGGTCGGAGCGAGGAAAGTAGGATAGCGCAGGATATAATCAGTCGTCACCATGCGCGTCTGCACGAATGACGATGATCTGCGGATCCGCAGCTCAATGGAGTCGCGGCTGCACCTCCTCGCACAGCAATTGCAGCGAGCGCATGACCCGCTCGTGCGGAACGAGGCCGCCGCAGTTCAGTTCGGCGAGGATACCGCTGAGGCCGAGCTGCTCTCTAAGCTCCGCGAGACGATCGGCGACCATCTCCGGCGTGCCAAGGATGGCCCGGCCTTGCCGCGCTTCGTCATAAGTCATCGTCTGCAACCGGTGGGCCCCCTCGATCCGCCGCGCGGTGTCGAAAATGCCGGCGCGATTTGCCGATTCTTCGAGCCTCGCCCCCAGATAGCGGTAGAACTGCATCAGGCTCTCTTCGGGGTCGGAGAGCGCCTGCTCGACGGTGTCGCCGACGTAGACCGGGGCGCGCAGATACACTTCGCCCTGGCCGGGATGACCGGCGGCCTTCCAAGCACCGCGATAGATCTGCAAATTGGGTAGCACCTCTTCGATGGTGCCGCGCCGGGCGCCGACAAAAATCGCATAGCCTTGCCGTCCGGCGGAAATGAAGGTGTCTTCGCGGTTTGCCGCGATCCGGACCGGTGGATGCGGCGTGTGGTACGGTTTCGGCACAATGCAAACATTTTCGTATTTGTAGTATTTGCCGGTGAACGAGAAACGTTCCTCGGTCCACGCGCGCTTGACAACTTCGAGCACCTCGGCAAACCGCTCGGGGCTTTCGCCGTAAGGGATGCCGTACGCCTCGTAGGCGCGCGGGAAGCCGCTGCGACCGACCCCGAAGATCAGCCGGCCATGACTGATATGATCGACAGTGGCGGTGTCTTCCGCCAAGCGCAACGGCTGGCACAACGGGAGAACCTGGACACCGAGACCGATCTTGATGTTGTTGGTGCGGGCGGCAATCGCACTCGCAATCGTCAGCGGCACCGCGCAGACCGACCGCTCAGGCGCCATATGGATTTCGGCCAGCCAGATCGCGTCGAGACCCCAACGCTCGGCGGCATCGACCTGATCGAAAGCGGTGGTGAACGCCTCGGCCTCGCTCTGGCCTGGGCGCCGCTGAAACTCGTGGAACACACCGAATTCGAAACCCATCGAAGGTCCTCCTGCTACTTTGCCGCCAAGACTTGAATCTGCGGCTCGCCGGCGAAGGCCGGCATGATGTCGCGGGCAAATCGTCGGATCTGCTCGCGCGACCCGCCGAAATTGATGATGATGTATTCTACGCCGCCCTTCTGCAATTTTTCCAGCTTGCGCATGATCTCGTTGGGGGAGCCAAATAGTGCACTTTCGGCGCTCTCATGGCGCGCTTCCTTTTCGTCGTCCAGGATGTAGCGTGTTCTCGTCTCGCCGTCCGGCCGGCGCGCGAGAGCGTTGATCCGCATGTGGCCCTGGTAGCGCCGCTCGAACGCCGCTGCTTTGTCCGCATCGTCCTTGGCGATGTAAACAGCGCGCGCGAGGCCCACCTGCGTCGGGTTGAAGGGGCGGCCAAGCGCCTCGACCTCACGGCGAAATTGCGCGACTTGCTCGAGGCTCTCCTCGGCGAGCGCGTGCTGCCCCAGCAGCATATTGTAGCCGCGCCGGACAACCTCGTGCACCGAATTCGCACTGCCGGCCCCCATCCAGAACGGCGGATGCGGCTTCTGCGCGGTCGGCGGCTCGACGACGATGTTGCCGAACTGCCAATACCTGCCGCGATGAGAGAACGGCTCCTCCGAGACGAAGGCTTTGGTGATGACCTCGATCGCCTCCTCAAAGCGCGCGTCGGCTTCTTCCAAGGGTATGCAGAACCCGGCGAATTCATTGTGGCGATAACCCTTGCCAATGCCGAAATCGAGCCTGCCGCCGGACAAGAGATCGAGCGTCGCCGCCTGCTCGGCCAACAGCACCGGATTGTGCCACGGCAATACCAGCACCGCCGTACCAAGGCGCAGATGCTGCGTGCGGGCGCCGAGCCAGGTCAGCAGGTTGAGGCTCGCTGAAACCTGCCCAAAGCCAGTGAAATGATGCTCGACCAGAAAGGTGCTGTAATAGCCCAGCGACTCGGCTTCGACGTTGTTCTCGATGAACTCGCGGAAGCCCTGGCTGCTGTCGGTGTCGGGACCGCTGCGCCTAGCTTGCGCGCTGCCGAAAAGTCCAAATCGCATTGGTTCGATCTCCTGGGTCCGAATTCGGGTGCGGGGTTACGTCCAGAACTGGCGCGAGGCGAGGCGCGCTCCTTCCGCCAGGCTGGCGAGCTTCGCCCATACAATGCGCGGATCGACCGCAGCTTGGCCGACCCAGGTACCGTAGCCGCAGTCGCTCCCGGCGATGACGTTCTCGCGGCCGACGAGCCTGGCGTACCGGCCGACTCGCTGCGCGATCAGCTCAGGGTGCTCGATAAAGTTAGTCTTCGACTCGATCACACCGGGGATCAGGACCTTAGCATCCGGCAATTTTATATCCTCGAAAACCGTCCACTCATGCGCGTGGCGAGGGTTGGCGGCCTCGAAGGAGAGGCCGCACGGCTTAGCCAGAAACACAGTCTCGATGATTTCTCTCAGTGCCACGTCGCAATGGTGGGGGCCTTCGTAATTGCCCCAGCAGAGGTGCAAGCGCAGCCGGTCTGCCGGAATATTCTGCAGCGCGTGATTGAGTGCTTCGATGTGAAGGCGCGCCCTCTTGTGGAATTCCGCTAGGCTCAGCTGGGCGTATTGGATGTGCCGGCCCATCGCGAGGTCTGGGCAGTCGATCTGTAGTACTAAGCCCGCCTCGGCGACGGTCTCGTACTCCTGCCGCATGGCCTCAGCGATCGCGCAGAGATAGGCGTCCTCGCTCGGATAATACCCGTTGTGGAAGAACAGCGAGACGACACCCGGCGAGGCGGCCGTGAGGAAGGCCTCTTCTGCGTTCACTCGGCCAATTGCGGCACTCAGATTGGCGACATCAATTTCGGCCGCAGCGGGGTCGCGCACGCTGATCGGACCATTGCACCCGGGTGTCCGGCGCCGCGAGCGGCCGGGATCGCCAAAGACCCGCCTGGCGAATTCTGGAAACCCGACAAGATCCTGGTAGACGAGCGGATGGCTCTCGCCGCCAAAGCCGTCCAGGCGGTCCTTGATGTAGGTGGCGTAGCTCGGTTTGCTCATTTCGCCGTCATTGACGATGTCGATGCCCGCCTCGACCTGTCTTTCGACAACCGCTGCCACCGCCGAGCGGATGCGCGTCTTGAGCGCCGACGCATCGACCGGCACACCCTCTTCCTTCGCAAACATCGCGCGCACGAGATCTTCCGGACGCGGCAGACTGCCGGTATGCGTCGTCAAAAAGCGCTCGGTGCTGCGTTTCATAACCGGGCTCCGCCTCAATGCAGGCGGGGCATGACCTTCTCGCACAACAGCTGCAGCGAGCGCGTCATCGGTTCGGGCGGGATCAGAGCCCCGAAATTCAGCTCGGCGAGGATCCCGTTCAAACCGAGCTCTTCGTGCAGCTGCTGCAGGCGGTCGGCGACACTTTCCGGCCCGCCGATAATCACCTTGTCGCGCCTCACCTCCTCGTAGGAGATGGTTTTTACCGCTTGCGCCTCCGCCGCGCGACGCCGATTGGGCGAATTTTCGAGGCGGGTGCTCAAGGTCCGATAGCCGGACATGATGCTCGTCTCGGCTTCATCGAGGGCCTGCCGATCGGTAGCCGCGATGTGCAGGGTCAGCCGCAGATAGACTTCGCCCTCGCCCGGGTGGCCGGCTGCCTTATAGGCGTCGCGATACGCTTTGAGGTCCGGCGCAAGGCCTGACAGCGAACCGCTACGCACCGCGACGAAGATCGGATAACCGGCCTCTCCGAGCGATGGAAAAGTCTCTTCGCTGGCGGCGGCGACGCGGATCGGCGGGCACGGCTTCTGATATGGCTGCGGAACGGCTGAGGCGTTGTTGAAACTGTAATATTTGCCTTCGTAAGAGAAAGTCGGCTGCGTCCAGGCGCGCTTGACGATCTCGAGCGTCTCGAGAAAGCGCTCTCGGCTCTCCGAATAGGGCACGCCATAGGCAACATAGGATCGCGGATTGCCGCTACGCCCGACCCCGAAGAGCAGCCTTCCCTCGCTGATCTGATCGATGGTGGCAGTCTCCTCGGCGAGCCGCAGTGGATGGCACAGCGGCAGGACCTGAACGCCGGTGCCGATCTTGATGCGACGGGTGCGGGCGGCAATCGCGCTGGCGACGGTCAGCGGCGCAGTCAGCACGGAACGGCGCGCCTGCTGGTGGATTTCTGCGAGCCAGATCGCATCGAGCCCCCAGCGGTCCGCCGCTTCGACCTGAGCCAGCGCCTCCGCGAACGCCGCCGCCGGCGTCTGATCCGGCCGGCAATGGAATTCATGGTAGACGCCGACCTCCATCGCCCGCTCCTCTTTCGCAGCTGTGCCCTAAGCGACGGTAATTTCGATCTCTTCATCAAGCAAATGCCGATTTCCGATCACCGCAATGCCGTGCCGGCATGGCCGTTATCGGCGCCGAGCCCTAGTCCGGGAACTGAAAGGTCAATGTAGCCTGCAGCAGCCATGTGTCGTTGGCGGCCTTGAGTCGGAAGACGTTGTAGTATGCGTCTAGATCCAGCTTTATCGGTTGTTCGCCAAGCTGAAATGCCTTGCCGAAGCCTCCGCCGACTGGGACGATCCATTTTCCGCCTTTTGTGATCCAGTTCCCGGTGATGTTTGGCGACGAGCCAACCGACCATCCCTCTGCAAAATGGTAAGTGACGATCGGGTTCAGCAGAAACTGGTTGGTCCGATCGCTGCTGCCGGGTGGGCCGCCAAACGACCAGATGTTGTTAACCACTGCCCCGAACACCAACGGGCTTTCATTCTCCTTCAAGAATGCAACCGACGGACCGGAGCCCCATTTGTTGACGCCGAGCGCCGAGTTCGTCGCCGTCGGATAGTAGAGCACCGGCCCGGCACCCCAGTAAAAACCTTCGCCATACCGCGGCGACAGAAAGAATGTGGTGTATCCGTTGGAGGGCCCGCCGGCCCAAGAATTGCCCAGCCTTTTCGGCGGCTGCACTACCGCCGGCAATTTGGTCCGGGTGACCAATATCCACTCTTCATCCAATACGAACGGTACCACCGCCTGATTGATCGAAAATATGTCCTTGGTCGCCTTGTAGGGCCCATCGAGAAAATCGGCCTCGTAGCGCAATGGCAATGTGATCCGGCGGGTCACCGGGTTTTCGATCTGTTTGGAGATTTCGGTGTCGCTCTCGGGCGTCTCCGACTGCGATAGCGCTGGGCTGCTCCAGAGTATCGTCAGTGCAACAATAGCCCCTACACGCTTCTTCATTCGAGCGACGGGGGCGCTCGCGGTTCCCGCGCGAGCCGCCGCACAATCTCGACCAGCTGGCGGTGAGCGGTACTGGAGGGGTCGCGCAGCTCATCTAAAGAGTGTGCATCGGCCAGATGGCTCAGGCGGAGGAGCTTGCGGATGCGCTGCCGCCGGTTCAGCTGCGGCTCTGATGGTCGATGCGTCAGAAAAATGCGTCGCAGCTCGCCCTGGCCGAAGAGTCGATTGAGCTCGGATGCCGTCACGTAAATCAAAAACAGAACGAATATCCAAATCTGGATCGCGGCAAAGCGATGCCAACTGAAGATCGAAGCCAAGTGCGGCAGGAATTCGCCCAAGGAATGGCCGTGCATGAGAAACTCGACGAGGGCCTCGAGCAGGCGAGCGATGAACACAAAGACCCAGTACACGAGCGTTTTGTACAGGATCGGCTCGAGCAACGGCGCGCGATCGTAGCGGCCAAGGAAAGGCATCGCGTCGGCGACCAGCACCGCCTTGCCGACAACGAGCCCCGCAGCGGTGGCGAGCATGAAGTTGCCGACGGCAATAGCGTAATCGGCGAGGATCAAATTGGTCGTCAGTACGATCAGGTTGAAGCCGACCAGGAAGAAGATCACCGGCGGCAAGATTTCGCGCAACTCATGCAGAAACCATGCACCCAGCCGGCGAACACGCGAGGCCGGGGCCGGCTCAGCGGCGGTTACTGATCTCCGCTCATCGCCGGAGGATACGCCAGCACGACCGGAAGCCATGTCATCGCTCATGGGCTTCTTCTACCTTGCAGCGCGAGCTTGTCGCGTCGAATACGATTTGATCGTACTCCCAAAGCTGCTCGATAAACCGGCGGGCCTGCTCATCTCCAATTGCTGCCGCGGCGGCCTGCAGGATCTCATCTATGGAGCGCTTCCCGTCGATTGCAGAGAAGATTCGCTCCTGTGCGGCATCGATCGGGAAGGCGAGATCGGGGTAGGTGTGAGCCCGATTGATCAGGACAGCGACTGACCCGGGGGGTACCCGGTCCCGGATGCACAGAGTCCACGGCAAACGAAGTGGAACGTAGCCGCGCCAGTCATCACCCCTGAAT
>Ga0310913_10002059_pt1 | contig 10619 bp, 9 predicted proteins | sample GREbulkMGOX082_FD_203447 | JGI IMG/M metagenome (GOLD analysis project Ga0310913, IMG submission 203447) | Lab enrichment of tropical soil microbial communities from Luquillo Experimental Forest, Puerto Rico - GRE.bulkMG.OX082 | ecosystem: Environmental > Terrestrial > Soil > Tropical forest >...
CGGCTTGCGCCGCTCGATAAAGGCCGAGACGCCTTCCTTGTGATCCTCGGTCATGCTTGCCAGCGCGAACTGGTCGATATCCATGTGGCTTGCGAGATCGTCAAGCGCATGCGCCAGCCGATTAACCGTAAGCTTGGTCATGGCCACCGAGATCGGCGGCTGACGCGCGACTTTCTCGGCCATCGCCATGGCGGCCTCAAAGGCTTTGCCGGGTTGGGCCACCTCCTCCACCAGTCCCCATTCATAGGCTTCCTTCGCGGAGATCCGCTCGTCCGCCATGATCACGGCCTGCTTGGTGCGCGCCGGCCCGATCAAATGCAGCATGCGCGGCACGCTCTGCCAGCTCATATTCATGCCGAGCCCGATCTCCGGGACCCGCAAGTGCGCGTTTTCGGCTATCACGCGGAAATCCAGCGCCACGGCAAGCGCAACGCCGCCGCCGATGCAAAAACCCTCGATCGCGGCAATCGTGACCTGGTCCATGTCCTGCCAGGCGCGGGATAATCTCGGTCCGAGTTTCAAGTGCCGGCGAAGCGTGCCGATATCCATGGTCCGGCGCGAGCGGCCTTCCGCGTCCTTGAGGTCGAAACCGGCGCTGAATGCCTTCGCGCTGCCGGTCAACACTACGACAGACGTCTCGCCATCGTCCTCAAAGCTGCGCGCGGCGGCGGTCAACTGCCTCAGCGCTTCCGGCGACAAGGCATTAATGCCGTCGCCACGGTCGAAGCGAACCACCGCGATACGTCCGTCGGGTCCGAGCCCCTTTTCGATGCTGACGAATTTGGACAATTGACGCCTCCCTGCCCGCTGTTTTTCGCAGAGGTTAGCCGAGCGAGCCGCCTCGACATAGCCGGAATATTCCCTGTATCCTCGTATCCATGACCGGGCACGAGCACGACGATCACGATCATTCCGAACTCTCCGAGACCGAGTTGCGCGTCCGCGCGCTCGAGACGGTCCTGACCGAAAAGGGCTATGTGGATTCAGCGGCGCTGGACGCCATCGTCCAGGCCTATGAGACCCGGATCGGTCCGCACAATGGTGCGCGCGTCGTCGCGAAGGCCTGGGTCGATCCCGCGTTCAAGCGCGCTCTTCTTGAGGATGCGAGCAAGGCCGTGGGAACGCTCGGGCATGTTAGTCGGGTCGGCGATCATCTCGTCGCGGTCGAGAACACGTCTGCGCGACACAACATGGTCGTTTGCACGCTTTGCTCCTGCTACCCCTGGGAAATGCTGGGACTGCCGCCGGTCTGGTACAAGTCGGCGCCCTACCGATCGCGGGCCGTCAAGGATCCGCGCGGTGTGCTCAGTGATTTCGGGGTGACGCTGCCGAAGGAAACTGAAATCCGTGTCTGGGATTCGACGGCGGAGACGCGGTTTCTGGTGTTGCCGATGCGTCCGATGGGCACCGAGGGTTTCAGCGAGGAGCAACTCGCCGAACTGGTGACTCGCGATTCCATGATCGGCACCGGTTTTCCCAAAACGCCGGGCGCGCCATCGTGAATGGCGTGCACGACATGGGCGGCATGGACGGTTTTGGCAAGGTGGAGGCCGAGCCGAACGAGCCGATGTTTCACACCGAATGGGAAAGCCGCGTGCTCGCGATGGTGCGGGCAATGGGCGCTGCCGGTGCGTTCAACATCGACGCTTCCCGCTTTTATCGCGAGGCGCTGCCGCCCGAGGTCTATCTCGCGAGCTCCTATTACAAGAAATGGCTGCTCGGCCTCGAAGACCTCCTGATCGAAAAAGGTTTTGTCGGAGCCGATGAGGTAGCGCAGGCTCATGCGCTTAAGACGGCCAAACCGCTCGAACATGGCAAGTTCACGGTCGATGATGTCGAACGCGTCATGACCCGCGGCGGGTTCGGCCGCGACGCGCAAGGGCCCGCAAAATTCAAGGTGGGTGCTCGCGTGCGCGCGAGGAACATGCACCCGGTAACCCACACCAGGCTGCCGCGCTACACGCGCGGCCATGTCGGCGTGATCGAGCGCATCCACGGCTGTCATGTCTTCCCGGACTCGGCGGCGACCGGAGCCGGCGAGAACCCGCAATGGCTCTATACCGTCGTGTTCGACGGACGCGAGCTCTGGGGACCTGACACCGACCCGACCATCAAGGTTTCGATCGACGCGTTCGAACCTTATCTCGAGCCGGCGTGATGGACGCGGCCATGCAGGCGACACGCGCCCTCCCCGACATCCCCTGCGATGCCGAGGGTCCCGTGTTTCGCGAGCCTTGGGAGGCGCAAGCCTTCGCCATGGCGCTGGCCCTGCATGAGCGTGGCGTGTTCACCTGGCCGGAATGGGCCGAGGCGCTCGGCCGCGAGATCAAGCGGGCGCAGGCGGCAGGCGATCCCGACACCGGCGAGACCTATTACCGGCATTGGCTCGCTACATTGGAGCGGCTGGTTGCCGCCAAGGGCGTAGCTTCGCTCGAAACGCTCGGGCGCTATCGCGACGCCTGGGACCACGCGGCAGATCGCACACCGCACGGCTCGCCGATCCAACTGAAGCCGGAAGATTTTCGCACGCGATCCTGATCGGCCTGAGCTGATGCCGGTCGCATATTACTGATCGTGATAAGGGCAGCTCTGGCGAACTGGTGGAAAGCGCCCGCGTTCCGCTGGGATCGGCAAGAAAGTTGCGGCATACAGGGTCGATCCTACATTTTCAGGCCCGGCCCAGCATGAGCCCTTCCCGCGATATCTCATCCCTGATCGTTATCATGGCGCAACTCAGGACACCGGTGACCGGCTGCCCCTGGGATCTCGAGCAGAATTTTGCGACCATTGCGCCCTACACCATCGAGGAAGCCTATGAGGTCGCGGATGCGATCGCCCGTGGCGACCTCGACGACCTCAAGGACGAGCTCGGCGATCTCCTGCTGCAGGTCGTGTTTCACGCCCGCATGGCCGAGGAAAGCGGCGCATTCGATTTCGGCGACGTGGTCGAGGCCATCACCCGAAAGATGATCCGCCGGCATCCGCATGTGTTCGCCGACAAGGACGGGAAACTCACGCCCTCCGACGTCAAGGGCGCGTGGGATCGCATCAAGGCGGAAGAAAAAGCCGAGCGCGCCGCGCGGCGGTCTCAGCGGCAACAAGACCACAAGTCCCTGCTAGCAAACGTCAAGACCGGCCAGCCGGCGCTGGCGCGCGCAATCGAGCTGCAGCGCAAGGCATCCACGGTCGGCTTCGACTGGAATGATCCGCGGGCGGTCTTGAGAAAAATTCGCGAGGAAGCCGACGAGATCGAGTCCGCGCTCGATCGCGCCGACAAGGACGAACTCGCGCACGAGACCGGCGATCTCCTGTTCGCGCTCGTCAACCTCGCGCGCCATGTCGGCGCCGATCCGGAAATGGCCCTGCGCGGGACGAACGCAAAATTCGAGCGCCGCTTTGCCTTCATCGAGCGCGCGCTCGCGACGCAGGGGCGTTCGCCCGAAGAGGCGACGCTGGAAGAGATGGACGCGCTGTGGAACGAGGCGAAGGAAAGGGAGTAGCGCTGCCACCTTCACACTAGCATTGCCACCTTCACACTCCCCCTGTGGGAAGGCTATAGTGATGTCGATGGAGTGAGCCACACCCACACGCAGGACTGCGATGAAACTTCCTCGCCGCCAGTTCCTGTCCCTCGCCACAATCGCACTTGGCGCTCCCGCCCTCTCGCGCGTGGCAAATGCGCAAGCCTATCCGACGCGGCCCGTGCGGATGCTCGTCGGTTTCGCCGCCGGCGGCGCCCCCGACATCGCAGCGCGATTGATCGCGCAATGGCTGTCCGAACGGCTTGGTCAGCAATTCGTCGTTGAGAACCGGCCCGGCGCCGGCGGCAACATCGCCACCGAGGCCGTGGTGGACGCACCTGCCGATGGCTATACGCTTCTGATGGCCGGCCTGCAAAACGCCGTCAACACGACGCTCTACCAAAAGCTCAAATTCGATTTTGCCCGCGACATGGCGCCGGTTGCCGGTGTCAGCCACGAGAACTACGGCATGGAGGTGCACCCGTCCTTTCCGGCAAAGACGGTCCCTGAATTCATCGCCTACGCCAAGGCCAACCCAGGCAAGCTCAACATGGCGTCGCCCGGCAACGGCACAGGACCTCACATGGCCGGCGAGCTGTTCAAGATCATGGCCGGCGTCGATATGGTGCACGTGCCCTATCGCGGCTCACCGCCCGCATTGACCGATCTGCTTGCCGGACAAGTGCAGTTGATGTTTAGCCCGCTGTCTTCGTCGATCGAGTATGTCAGAGCCGGTAAGCTTCGTGGCCTGGCGGTGACCTCGGCGACGCGCTCGGATGTGCTGCCCGATCTTCCAACCGTCGGGGAATACGTAGCCGGCTATCAGGCGACAGGTTGGTTCGGCGTCTGCGTGCCCCGGAAAACGCCGGCCGAGATCGTCGACCGGCTAAACCGGGAGATCAATGCGGGACTTGCGGATTCGAAGATCAAGGCACGGTTTGCCGATCTCGGCGCCACCGTGTTTGTCGGTTCGCCCTCCGATTTCGCAAAGCATATCGCAGACGAAACGGAGAAGTGGGGCAAAGTGGTTCGGATGGCCAATCTCAGGGCGGATTGACGGGATCGCCAAGGCGCAACTTGCCTACATCCCGTGCGGCACGGCGTCGAAGCGGTTGACCACGATGTCGCGCTTGGTCTCGTCGACGCGCACAGTCATGTCGAAGCGGCCGTCGTGCAGCTTCTTGTCCAGCACCTCGGCATTGCGATGCAGCCACGAGATGCCGGCGCCGTCGGAAGCATCGATCGACAGAGCGAGCGTCGTCCGCGAGGATGCCAGCCTGTCCTCGATCGCGGTCAAGAGCGTATCGATCCCCTCCCCGCTCGCGGCAGAGACCAGGAAACAGGGATGCTCGGGCGGGCGGCGGGCGGCGATCTTGCGAAAATTCGCGCGCTCCTCCGGTGAGAGGCGATCGATCTTGTTCCAGACTTCGAGGATGCGGCCGCCTGCCTCCGGGTCGATGCCAAGCTGGCGCAGCACGGCATCGACATCACGCTGCTGGGGGTCTGCGTCCTCATGCGAGATGTCGCGGACGTGGAGGATCACGTCGGCCTCGAGCACCTCTTCGAGCGTCGCGCGGAAGGCCGCAACCAGTTGTGTCGGCAGATTGGAGATGAAGCCGACGGTATCGGACAACATGGCCTTGCCGCCGTGCGGCAGATGCAGCGCCCGCAAAGTCGGGTCAAGCGTCGCGAACAGCATGTCGGCGGCCTGCACCTCCGATCGCGTCAGCCGGTTGAACAAGGTCGACTTGCCGGCGTTGGTGTAGCCGACCAGCGCCACGACCCGATACGGCACGCGCTTGCGCCCCTCGCGATGCAGCCGCCGGGTCGCCTGAACCTTTTTCAGCTCATTCTCAAGCCGGGTGATGCGATCGCCGATCTGGCGGCGGTCGGCTTCGATCTGGGTTTCGCCGGGGCCACCCATGAACCCAAAACCGCCGCGCTGCCGTTCGAGGTGGGTCCAGGATCTTACCAGGCGGCTGCGCTGATAGTTGAGATGCGCGAGTTCGACCTGCAGCGCGCCCTCTTTCGTCTTGGCGCGGCGGCCGAAGATTTCCAGGATCAGCCCGGTGCGGTCGAGCACCTTGGTGTTCCAGGCCTTCTCGAGGTTGCGTTGCTGGATCGGCGACAGCGCGCAGTCCATCACCACGAGCTCGATGTCATCACCGGCAACGAGGCCCGTGATCTCCTCGACCTTGCCCTTGCCGAGGTAGGTCGCAGGACGGATTTGGGCGATCGGCGCAATCAGCGCGTCGGCAACGACGAGATCGATTGCGCCCGCCAGCCCCTTGGCCTCGTCCAGCCGCGCCTCGAAATCGCGCAAGGCATGCTCGTCCGTTTGCGCCTCGCTGCCGCGGCGCATTCGCACATACGGACCGATGACAATCACCCGCCCGCTTTGACGTGCCCCTGCCGACCTCGGACGGTCAGCTCCCCCTTCCCAATTCCGGGGTTCCAATCAATTCACTTTCAAGCCGGCGCATCCTCGCCGCCCTCGAACAACTGGATCGGAGCGCCCGGCATGATGGTCGAGATCGCGTGCTTGTAGACAAGCTGCGAATGACCGTCGCGCCGGAGCAGCAGACAGAAATTGTCGAACCAGGTGACAATCCCCTGCAGCTTCACCCCATTGACCAGAAAGATCGTCAGTGGCGTTTTGGTTTTGCGAACGTGATTAAGGAAGGTGTCTTGTAGGTTTTGTGCGCGGTCTGCCGCCATTGTTGTTATCCCGCTAGGTGCTTCTTTTTATTGAACCGGGTTTTCGCCCTCTGACGGAGCCTGACCCGGTTGCCGGTATCCCATGAGATCCCCCTCGGGGGACACGCGACGGTACAATTAGAAGGCAGGTACGCTTTTTAGGCAAGCCGCTTCGCAAGCCCTTCCGGCAGCCGAAAGCCTCAATTCGGGGCAAAAGCCCCGAAAGCTCACGAAAATTCCAAGATAACGCGGTTACCCGACGCCGAGCGCCTTCAGCTTGCGGTGCAGGGCGGAGCGCTCCATTCCGACGAACTCCGCCGTGCGCGAGATGTTGCCCGAGAAGCGGCTGATCTGCGCGATCAGATAGTCGCGCTCGAACACCTCGCGCGCCTCCCGGAGCGGCAGGCCCATGATGTGCTCGCCGTTGTTGGAGGTCGGCATTGCCGGCACCATCGAGCCAACGTCCTGTGGCAGCATGTCGGCGGTAATGATGACCTCGGGCCCGCCGCCCGCCAGGATCATGACGCGCTCGACATTGTTGCGGAGCTGCCGCACGTTGCCCGGCCAGACATGGGACTGCAGCACTGCCATCGCGTCCTGCCCGATCTGACGTTTCGGCAGGCCGGTGGTCGCCGAAATCTGCTCCATGAAATAATCTATTAGCTGCGGAATATCCTCGCGGCGTTCCGACAGCGGCGGCACGCGGATCGGCACCACCGACAGCCGGTGATAAAGGTCCTCGCGGAATCTCCCGGCTGCGATCTCCTCTTCCAGGTTGCGCCCGGTGGAGGAAATGATGCGGACATCGACATGGACCTTGGTCGTGCCGCCGGCGCGCTGAAAGGTCTGGTCGACCAATACCCGCAGGATCTTGTTCTGGGTCTCGCGTGGCATGTCGGCGATCTCGTCGATGAACAGCGTGCCGCCATGGGCTTCTTCGAGCGCGCCGATCTTGCGCTGCTGCTCGCCGTTGGACTGCTCGACCCCGAACAGCTCCTCCTCCATCCGCTCCGGCGTGATCGCCGCGGCGTTGATCACGACGAAAGGCCCCTCGGCGCGGCCGGAAGCCTGATGCAGCGTACGCGCCACCAGCTCCTTGCCCGCGCCGGAGGGGCCGACGATCAGGATGCGGCTGTTGGCTTTCGCGGCACGTTCGATGGTCTGCCGCAACTGGTTCATGCAGGGCGACTGGCCGGTGAGCGTGCTCGCGGTGGGCGCGAGTTGCTTGAGTTCCCTCACCTCCCGTTTCAACCGCGAGGTCTCGAGCGCCCGCGTTGCGACCAGGATGAGGCGGTCGGACTTGAACGGTTTCTCGATGAAATCATAGGCGCCGCGCTTGATCGCCGCGACGGCGGTCTCGATGTTGCCGTGACCCGAGATCATCACGATCGGCAGATCGGGATGATCCTTCTTGATTTGCTCGAGAAGTTGCAGGCCGTCGAGCTTCGAGCCCTGCAGCCAGATATCGAGAAAGACAAGATGCGGCCGCCGATTGGCGACCTCCGCCAGCGCGGAATCGCTGTCGCGCGCCGTCCTGGTCGAAAACCCCTCGTCGTCAAGAATGCCTGCAACGAGTTCCCGAATATCGGCCTCATCGTCGACGATCAGAATGTCACTTGCCATGGGTCACGCCCCGCCTCGTCAGTTGCCTGTAGCGGCTTCGATTTTTGGTTCAACCTTAGTCGCGTGAGCCGGCCCGCTGGTTTCTGCGTCCGGCTTAATTGTTTCGGCCGCCGCCTTCTTGGCGTCGGCGGCCAGTTGCCCTTCCTTCACCTCGATCTTGGATTGGCTGCGCCCGGAAACCGCAAAGCGCAGTCGCATCCAGGCGCCGCGCTGGCCGGGGCGGAAATCCGAGGCGTCCTTCAGCTCGATTCGGCCGCCATGGTCTTCCAGCACGCGGCCGACAATGGCGAGTCCCAGGCCCGTGCCCTTTTCGCGCGTCGTGACATAGGGTTCGAGCAGGCGCGCTCGCGCCACCTTCGGCAATCCTATACCGTTGTCGATCACGTCGATCACGATGTCGTCCTTGTCGCGCCCGGCAACGACGTCGATACGACCCTTTCCGAGCTCATCCGGCGGCACCTGCTCGATGGCTTCTGTCGCGTTCTTGATGATGTTGGTCAGCGCCTGCGAGATCAGCCGGCGGTCGAATTGCGCCCGCAGCGGGTCTTCCTTCAGATCAACAACGATATCGATCTCGGGATGCGCGACCTTCATCAGGAACACGGCCTGCCGCACCGTGTCGGCGACATCCTCGCCTTCGATGACGGGTTTTGGCATGCGCGCAAAGCGTGAGAACTCATCGACCATCCGCCTGATGTCGTCGACCTGGCGCACGATGGTTTCCGTGCATTGGTCGAACACCCCCTTGTCCTCGGTGATGACCTTGCCGAATTTGCGGCGGATTCGTTCGGCGGATAGCTGAATCGGCGTCAGCGGATTCTTGATTTCGTGGGCGATGCGGCGGGCGACATCGCCCCAGGCCGAGGTGCGCTGTGCGGTCACGAGTTCGGTGATGTCGTCGAGCGTGATGATGTAGCTGTCGCTCGGCTGCCCGGTTTTTTCGGCGCTGACGCGCACCGAGAGATTGCGCTCGATGCCGTCGCGCAAAATCGTGACCTGGCCCTGCACCAGCCGCTGCGTGCCCTCGCGCGCGGTCCTCATCATGTCGTCGAGCTCGGGCAGCACGTCGGACAGGGGATGATCGAGCGTCTCGGATTCCGCGTGCCCGATCAGCTTCTCGGCCGAACGATTGAGGATGCCGACGCTGCCCGAGGCATCGACGCCGATGATCCCGGCGCTGGCGGAAGACAACACCGCCTCGATGAAGCGACGGCGGCTGTCGATGGTCTCGCTGGCGTTGACGAGTTCGTCGCGCTGGGTGCGCAGCTCCTGCGTCATCTTGTTGAAGGTCTCGCCGAGTTGCGCAAGGTCGCCCTCGGATTTGTGCACGGGCACCTGCACGTTCAGATTGCCGGTCGAGACGTCGCTTGCCGCATTCATCAGGCGGCGGATCGGCGCGACCAGCCAGTTCGCGAAATTCAGCCCGATCAGCACCGACGCCATCAGGATGGTCAGCGCGATCACCGCGAACATCAGCGCGAACGCCACCTGAATGCCGAGCCTTCTGGATTCGATCTCCGCATATTCGGCAACACTGGTCTCGGTCTGCTTGAGTTGCGCCACCACGCGCGGATCGAGCAGCCGCGCGACGTAGAGGAAGGTGTCGCTGAAGGCTTTCAACCGGATCACCGCCGCGACATAATTGGCTTCCGGGAACACGGCGATCTGGGGATCGGTTTCGTCGACGTTGCTCAGAAATTCGGGTGGCGGGGTCGTGAAGTTCTGCTGGATGCCGGTCTGCGCCGTCTCCAGCACGTTGCGGTCCTTGTCGATCAACATGGCGCCCGGCAGGTTACGCGAGGCCGCGCTCGCGGTCAGCAATTCGCGAAAGCTGGCGCGGTCCTGATCGAACAGCGGACGGGCATGGGCGATATCGTTGGCCATGCCCAGAATGTCGCCGCGGATGAGCTGGGCATGCTCGTAGGTATAGGCACGCGCGATGATCAGCGAGTTCTGAATCACCTCCCGCGTCGGACCCGAGAACAGCCGGTCCAGACCGCGTTCGATGGTGACGTTGGCGACGATCGCGACCAGCACTGCCGGCAGCACGGCAATGACCGAGAACAGGCTGACGATCTGCACATGCAGCCGCGCCGCAGCCCTTCCCCGGCGCCGCGCCTGCACCATCTGCCAGATTTCGCGCAGGATGATGCCGACCAGCAGCAGGATGGTCGCTGCGTTGATCAGCAGGAAGGACCGGACCACCTCGCGCGTCGGCTCGATCGGCGTCAGGCCGGTCAGCACCACGAAGGTGAGGAACGCCGACAGCAGCGCGATGCCGACGGCGAACGGCGCAAGCCACCGCCTCAAGGACCATCCCTTGGGTTCGGCAAGCGACGGATCGAACGAGGCGGCCGAGGTCTCTGCGCTGGTCATTCCGGAAATAGTGTGATGCTGAATGGCTTCGCCCGCATGCGGACTGATGCATTCATATCACAATGTTGCCGATCGACTACAGTTCGAAATATTCAACTAATTTCAATGATTTACCAATTTCAAGAACTTCTTTCGGCCACGATTTACCAAATCGTCAAGCTCGCATGCCGCAAGAAAAATCGGGCAGGACCACCACGTCGATTCGCAAAGAGGTTGCCCGGCATGCGCTCTTCAAATCAGGTGGCTTTGTGGGGACGGCCCCTCGTCGGTCATTCGAGTGCCCGTGCGACCAGTGCCAAGGCTATGCGACCGACGACCCCGGTGAGTCGTACCCGAACGACGTATAGGACATGCCGAGAGGGATGCGGCGATCCGATCAGCACAACCGGAAGACCTGAGATG
>Ga0310913_10002061_pt1 | contig 10616 bp, 14 predicted proteins | sample GREbulkMGOX082_FD_203447 | JGI IMG/M metagenome (GOLD analysis project Ga0310913, IMG submission 203447) | Lab enrichment of tropical soil microbial communities from Luquillo Experimental Forest, Puerto Rico - GRE.bulkMG.OX082 | ecosystem: Environmental > Terrestrial > Soil > Tropical forest >...
TGGTGGCCGACGACAAGGCCAATGTGTTGATCAGGATTGCCCGCAACTCCGCCGCCCAGATGACCACCATCGGCGCGCAATTCGGCCTAACACCGCACGCGCGCCTCCGGCTGGCCGGCACCACGCCGCCCCAACAGCCGGGCAAATTCGCTGGCTTGGTTTTCCCCTACGACGACGACTAAGCGCATCGTGACGGCCCCGAGTTGCCGTGATTTATAGGCCGGCACGACTTTTGAGGGGAGCCGTCCATGGGCGAGATTAGGCACGATGAGCCTGATGCCGATCAGGGTGGTGGTGAGCTGGGCACCGCTTGCGTCGCCCGTAAATGAGATGTGGGAACGTGGCGAACGTCCTTCGGCAGGGTGGGCTGAGCGGGTGGGCTATCAGATGATGGACCACGTTTTGAAAACCGGATGGACGCCCGAACGTGCCGCCTCGTTCTACGCCAGTATCGGTCAAACTCGGTCATTCGGCGATGTTGGCTCAATGTCCGGTTTGCCCGAAAGCGAACACGACTGGGCGGTTTATGAGTACACCCGAGCTTGACGCCGCTCGCCGATCTCGGGCGCTCAGCCGAGCAGGCTCCACTGCACGGCCTGCACGCCGCCGGCATTGCTGCGGCTGCGGGCTCATTACTGGTCCCGGCCGTGGTCCTGTGGCTTCATGGCTATCTTGTCATGGATTCCTATTTTTAACGTAGGGCCGCATCACCCTGAACGCCTCGTCCGCTCTTCTGGAACGGCACGATTTCGCAATAAACCTTCTCTTCGCGCACCCGTCGAGCGATGAGCTGGGTCACCTGCGAGCCGAAATCGAAGTCTCAAATGGCCCTTGGCTCGGAACTGAGGGTAAGCGCAACGGACTTGAGGGCCACGACGTTCTCCTGTTTAACCGCGAGCTTTTGAAGAAGGCGGTCGAGCAATGGACCGACGATTCAATTCGATTCAGGACTAGCTCGCTGCCGTCATAACTCAGAATCTGGCCGGTGCCGCCTAACCATCGATCAAGCGTCGCGCCTGTGCAGCCCAGACTGCGTAAGATGATTGATCTCTCAGATTTGATCAACGGCGGCGCCCTTCAGGCCGGAATGTCTCTCTTCCCTCGGCGCAAGAAGTATAGCCATAAGGTCGCTACGCTGCTCCATGACGGTCAGGTCGACGTCGATGGCGTAACGTTCTCAAGCGGCTCCGACGCCGCAAGTGCGATTGTCGGCAAGAAAACGAACGGCTGGTCGTTCTTTCTGGCTGAGCAGGCGCCCCGGCGCACGCTACGACAGGTCCGGCGTGACTATGTCAACGCAATGGCTGTGGATGTTGACGAACTGGAGGACGACGACGGAGAAGAGGATGAGGGATAGAACGCAGCGAGTGTCCGAGCATCGGTTCTCTTCAGGAGAAGGATGCGTACGTTCAGCAACGAACTGGCAGGCACCGTCAAATTCGGTGGCGGCGCCTGCAGTTCGTGAGCTTGTCCTGCTCAGGCAACGACTGAACTCATTCTCTTCGCCGGCTTTTTGGCGAATGCCGCCATCGCAGCTTCACGCGTCGCGGCGTAGCCGTGCGGCGGCGTGCGGTCCTCGTGGTAGCCGAAGTCATCCCAACGCGCTGTCAGCGACCAATAACCGCCTCCAACTCGCGACAGCGGGGCGGTTTGGGGGCGCTTCTTGATGGCATGAGAGGTGACGGAGCTATTTGATCTGTTCGAGCAGCTTGACCGCACCGGCATCATGCCGGGTAGCAAGCGCGGTCAGTCCGCCAGCCGCAAAGACTGCCACCGCACGCAGGAGCTCGGACAGCTGGCGCGCTGCACCAGGGTCGAAGCGGCAATAGGCGCCGCGCGTCAAGGTCGCGATGTTGCGGGCGGTCTCGAACCGTTCGATCAGCTGGGGGGCGAGGCCGTACAGGGTGGAGAGCTCCGGGCGCCTTCATTAAGACCGCCGGCGTCGAGCAACTGGGCGTCGAAGACCCGCCGGTAGTCCTCGACCCAGGCGCGGGGTGAGTGGGAGCGGGTGAAGGTCGTCCCTCTTACCGCCCCTGTAGGCTGTCACGGTCCGCATGGCTCGTATCCCCTTTCCTGACAAACCCGACAGTCGGTCGGTCGGCGGGCTCAGCCATGGATCCTGACGACCCCGCGCACCGGATGCGAACCATTTTTGGTTTTCAGTTTGACCCGTCCCGTAGAACAGTTGCCCGGAGCATAGAAGTGCCCATAAAATGGGGCTTTCTTGGTCATTTTAGGTACCCCTCCCGCAAACACACACATAAGGAAGATGGAAGAATTAAATACGCTCTCTCCCGTGTGTGTGTAGTTTGCGGGAGAAGTCGTCCGCAATTGCATAGAAAGCCCGTTTTCATGGGGGTTTTTGCAATTTGCCGACTGTTCTCACGGCCGCTCTGCAGGATCAGCGTGCGCACCACAGGGTGGCTTTGCCCTGGCCCTGGGACAGGCGCTCGATCAGGTCGTAGGCTTCGAGTTCCTCCAGGGCGCGCCGCGCCGTTTTCGTTGGCAGCCTAATCGCGATGGCGATGTTCGTTGTTGACGCGCTGGCGGGCTTGAGGGTGTACAGGTGCTTGTAGATGCGCCGGCGATTGGGCGGGGCTGAATCCATGGCGACGGTCTTGATGACCGCAAAGGCCGTTGCCCGGTCTACTCCGAGCGCTATGAGGCCCATGAACAGCCGCTCGAGGGCGAGGCCGATGCGTCCCGTTCCTTCAGCGCCGTAGACTGTTTCCAGCTCACGGGTGCTGCGATCACGCGCGATAGCACCGCGCAGACGCACGGCCATACGAGCAAGATAGTTGAAGCGCTCTGTCTCTTGGTCGTTCAGCAACTGCGGCTGCTGCAGGGGGGTGGCGAATAGGTTTGTGATGGCCTCGGCCAATTCCTTGCGCATTTGCGCGCCGGCGGCGCCGGTGTGCTTGAGTGCCCATTTGAACTGATCTTCGTGCGGTTCAATGCGATTGAACAGGAACCGGTCACCCATGGCGCCGATGGCGGCGTAATGCGCGTCGATGACACCGGTGACGCCGAACAGCAATCCGACCTTGCCGGACCAGGTCAGAACCTTGCCGCCATCGCTACCGACATGTCGGGTCCAATGACCATCAAAAATTTCGCGCAGGGCTGAGAACACCTCGTTCCGCGTATCCGGCCGCATATCGAGGATCGAGCCGAAGTCTTTGCAGACGATGATGCCGAACTGGCCAATCTGGCGCAGCAAGCCGCCCTTGGCGGTTGCAGCCTGGTGCTGACGCGGAGTGCCGGAGAGCAAGCCAGCTGGCGTCAGGGTGCCGACACGCTGGACGTATGACAGTCCGGACAGGGCATTGACGATCTCGGTTTTTGCTGAGGACGGTGGCGCAATCAGTCCGAGCCAGACCGGATCCCCGGGCAAAAGATTAGCGGCGACGGTGCCAAGCACGCTGAGCACCGGGGTGTAATCCTTCAACAACAACCATTCCTTAAAGACCTCGAGAGTGGCATCGATCGCGCTCGTCGAGCTCGTGGCACCGACGCCGGGGGGCTGTTGCGCGGTGCCTGCGCCGGGGGCCTGTTGTTGCGCGCCACCCGGTTGCGGGCCGCTGGGGGGAGGGGTGGAAGTGGGGCCGGGAGCGGGAGCCGAGGTGACCGAGACGGTGGGTGATTGCCGCGGCTTTGCCATGCCGCCGCGCAATCCGGAATTGATGGTATTGAGCGCAGCCTGTTCGCCGTCGTCCTTGACATAGCCGCAGGCGATAGCGGCGGCGTAGAGCCGCTCGCGCACCATGTTTTCATCAAGCAAGCCATCGGCGATCAGCTGGCCGAGATTGAAGGCGCTCTTGTTGATCTGGTCATTGCGTGTTCCTGCCAACGCATTGGTGATCGCCGCGCACTCCCGCTCCAGTGCAACGACGGCATAATTGGTGCTGGTCGGAGGCGTGCCATTGGTTCTTGCTGTCGTCTTATTGGCGGACTTCGGATCGAGCTTATAGCCAAAATCGCGACACAGCATTTCAGCAACATCATCGACGAGCTGCTGCGCCTCCTCCCGGCTGATGTAAGGTAGATCGTCGTGTGCAATCTCCCACGGTGTACCACCGAACCAGCTATAGGGTTTGCCGGTCTTGGGATGAATGCCTTCGGCAACGAGCTGCTGACCGTCGCACAAGAACTCGATCTTCTCGACCTCGCCGCGCGTTTCAGTGAACTTGACCATGATCTTGTCGAAGGGGTCGAGCGTGCGGAATAGGATCGCGCGCTTGGGCGGCAGGCCGATGCGCACCAGAATGTAACCCCGCTCTTCGAAACGCTCGCGTACTAAAGCCTCGATGGCAACGGCGGCGTCCTGGTTGAGGATGTCGGCGTCGAGGCTTGGCGTCAGACGTGTCAGGATTCCGGTATTGCAGGCATCGGGCCAGCTCAGGTCCCACATCTCGAGCTGTCCACGGGTAACGTTATCGAGCAGTTGCCACTTATCGAGTCCCTGGCGCTTGTTGTTCTTGCCGTAGATAGGCGGTTCTTTGCCGTACAACGGCAGCGGCGTATAGCCGTTGGCACACAGAGCGAGACGTAATGTCAGCACCTCTTGTGCCGTCATTGAACTTCTCCGCCAAGCTTGAGGTAGATTTTTTCGAGGTGCGCCTGCTGCTTCAGTGACAGCGGCCTTGTGCGTACCCAGCTCACCATATTGGTGACGAACTCGGTTTCCCAGTCATTGAGGTCATCGATGCGTTGATAGCAAAACGCCGCCATGTCGCGTGCAGAGGGGAACTGCAACTGAAATACACCATGGTGTGTTGTGCGCGCCTGATTTTGGCTGCGTTGTATGTACGCGGCGCGCCGCTCACCCTCCTTGATTCCGGCGTCGTAAATCTCCTGCATTTCGGCTTCGCTCAGCGCGCCATTGCCGGCGTGCTCGATGCGGTCGCCGAGATCGTTGAAATCGGCGCCGAAGGTGTTCAGTGTGCGAACCAAAGCCTTCCAAGCCTCCGCGCGCAGATTCGGATTGTCGGAGCCGAACATGCGAACGACCTTCGCTAGCTTCTCGGCAATGGAAGCAAGGTCGGTCACGGTGCATATGCCGGCTTTTAAGAATGTCCGCTCAGTTCGGGGAAGAGGGTATGCAAGCGGTTGTGACACTTGGCGCAAAGCCAGATCACATCAAGCGGTCGCGAATAGTCGCGGTGATGCTTATGAACATGCTCAGTTGCGCCACAAACTTGACAGGGACACCGCGACAGCTTGCGGTCGCGCACCGCGTTATTGGCGGCGTTGTGAGCGCGGTATCCTTTAGATTCTGTTGTCGCCAGCGCACCGCGTTGGCTTGCCAGTGTGCGCGGCGCTTAGGCGTTTTTGAGCGATGCCGGTCGTACTCTTGCACGCGCGGGTTTGCGAGCCTGTAGTACTTGGCTCGCATTTTGATGCAGGACTTACAAAAATTAAGTGTGCCGTCGGCCATTGCCGGGTGGGGATAGAATTCCGCACCCGGCTTGGTCTTGCCACATGCCTTGCAAGTCTTTTTCATACTTGCCCTAAAACGGGATACTGTCGTCCAAATCATCCTTGACGCTACGCTCTACCGGCGCTGGCAGCTTGTCCGGATCGGCGCGCTGCGGCGTGCCATTGCCGGCGTTGCCGTCGCGCGACGAGATCGGTGTGAGGTTGACGGTTTCCTTTTCCTCGCCAGTCTTCTTGTCGGTGTAGGTTCCAAGCTCGAACCTGATCAGATGTCTGAGCCAGTCATCAGAGTTGTAACCGTAAGCGCGTGCCAACTTTTTTCCGTTCTGGGGCCAGACGAAAAACTGGTCGCCAGTTTCCAATTCCAGAACCGGCACGTTGTGCTTTTCCGAGATGTAGACGCTGATAATCCGCGCCTCGATCGGACCGTCACGGACTTCATCGGGGGTGATGAGGCCCGATGTGTACTTACGCATGTCAACCATTTCATCCTCCTTTGTTACTTCCTCGATTGAAACGCAGCGTAAACCGAACTCGCGTAATCCTTGTTTGAGCTAACCTCGTAGACTTCGAATTACAGCAACGCCCGGCTCGGCACGCACACGCAACGCGAAGGTCGGGCGCGCCAAAACATCAACTCACTGTTTCGCGTGTCGTGTGGGCGATCAGTACCCCAACAATCTCTAGCTGAAGGTTCGTGATTGCACGTACAGCCTCCTTAATTCTGGCGCTGACGGCCAGATCGTTCTCTTCGACAAGCTCATCGACAGCTAAGGTTGCGGTGTAGTTCACCACCATCTTCATTGCCTCCAAGGTTGTGTGTGGAGCAATTTGGTTGTCCTCCACCATGTCGAGAATTTGGTCCGCCAGCTGTTCAGCGATGCTCATTTCTCTTCCTCCTTCCGTTCGAAGTACCGGCACGCTGGCGCGTTCGCGGGCACGATCGGTCCGTGCTTGCTGGTGAGTTGATGGAATTTCTGGCAACCGCCCCGGTATGTGGCTTTGACGACATCACCTGCCTTGTTGCGGCGCTGCTGGTAGTAACCAAGGTGAATGCACTCGCCGCAGGTCGCGCCAAAGGGGCCGGTATTTGCGAAGTACGCTTGACCGCAATGCGTGTCGCGAATCTGCTGCTCGAGCGTGTCCGAATAACCGTGTGTTAGATACGACGAGGACGATTGGGGCAGGCGCACCATTAGCGCTCTCCATTGTTGCGCAGCATCCGTCGCAGCGTTGCTCGTGAATTGAGGCGGGCGCGATAGTCACTGGGCGTGCTCGGAATGTAGAGGGTGTAACGTCGACCGCTGTCGAACCAACGTATGCGCAGGTGTCGGCCACCATTCGAGACGGTGGGGACGAAGCCGCGATCCCGAAGCAGGGAGACGGCGTCGTGGACGAGCTCGTCGGCGCGGTTCATGACGCGCCTCCTCGTGCCTTGAGGGCTTCGACCAGGGCGAGGAACGAATGGTGTGCCTGGGCGTGGGGCGGGGCTTCCGCCACGACTGGCGCAACCGCCTCGACTGTCGGCGTGGGCTTGACCGGGCGTGCCGTCCGCTCCCGGCGTGGCGGGGGCTCCGGCAATGGCGTCAGGAGGATCTGCTCGACCGCCCACAGGGGGACGTGATCGAGGCCGACCAGCGGGCGCGGCGGCTCGATCTTGGTGTCGATCCCGGAATAGCAGCCGCATCCATCGTTGAGGACGCGGAAGCCGCGAGCTTTGGCCCGTCGGCGGGTCTTGGCAAGGGACCTGCGGGATGTTACTTGCAACATGGGAAAGTTCTCCCGGTCTCGGAAGCGTTGGAAGCGCTCCCGCGACGGTTCAGCTTCAGATTCGGGTGGCAGTCGGCGGCCTTCGGGTCGCCGGCTAGCTAGTGTCCGGCGGCGGCAACATGATCGCGTCGTGGACCGTCACGAACAGGCGCCGCTGACCGATCCGGCGCACCAGATGTCGGTAGCGCTTTAAGAAAGTCTGGACGTGCACGCCGTTAAACTTCGCGGCTTCGGCCACTGGTATCTTGCGAGCAAGCTCCAGTGGGCTAAGACCGGCGACGTCAGCGGGAATGGGGATATGGCGCTTCTTCTTCATCGATTATTGTATACATCGCACCACGTCCCGATACCTAATTCCTTTTTGGGAGTGAAGATGACCCTATAAAATCGAAACAAGCTGAAATCTTCCCGAAATAGGAGTCAAAAATAGGAATGCATAGGAACGAATAGGGGTGAAACACTCCCCAAGAGGAGTGAAACACTCCCAAAAAAGGAGTGGAGCCGGCTAACTCTTTTTTGGCTTTGGTTTTTCTTCGGGAGCCGATCCGGAAAGGACGTTTTGGATAGAGTGCTTCTTCCACGGCTTGGGAGCAAAGTTCATCAAGTGTCCGGCGATGTCCTTTTCGCCTCTCGGCGGGGGGTGATCCACGAGTGCGCGTGGCACCCAGCTTTTCAGTGTTATGTTCTTCTCCGATAGCGGTGCTGACTTCACCGGCGCTGACTTTGATAGCGATTCTTCCGGTGCCCCCTCCGCCGTTGATGGCTCGCCTGATTGCGCCTGTTTCGATAGCAGCCCAATGCTTTCCAGGAAATCTAGGACAACGTCATGGTTCAATCGGATTCCAAAGACCTGGTGGTCGGCGACTTCTCGCCCGTCAAATTCCCTCCATTCTGCCGAGGCCGGTGCCGTCCAGCGCGCAAAGCCATTCCAGGGCTCGATGGTGCAGTTGATGTCGCGTCCCGGATCAGAGCGCCAGAAGTCCCCGTCATAGGGACTGGGCGGCACCACCCCTCCTGGCCACACCTCTCTCAACCAGAGTTTGTAGCGGATGCGGCCGTCGCGATCGCGCTCACCCTCTTCGAGAAATCGCTGCACCAATTTGTTGGCGAACTTTTTTGACGATCTGGTCAGCCTGAGGAAAAGCGCATACTCGTCGCACAGCAGGCGAAATGTGCTATTGTCGTTGTCTGTTCCGTTTGTCCCGGCCATGGGCTTACCACTTGATGGCTAGGGATTTGAGTCGGCGGGCGCTAGCAACGTCCCGCCGACTCGCCTGTTCTACCTCCGCCGACCGTGGAGGTCTACGACCCTTCCCTTCGCCGACTTGCCGGTCACCAGCTCCATGATGTGCGCGCCCCAGAGATCCAGCGCACGGCGTCTTTCCTCAAGGTAGATGGCCTTATTGTAAGTGCCGGCGACGCCGCCCTTGTGTCCACCGACATGACCGAGAATTTCCTCCACCACATGCGGCGGGATGCCAAGGCGATCGTGCAAGGCGGTCGACACGCTGCGGCGGAAATCGTGCAGCCGCCATTCCAGCGCCTTGCCATGGCTCGCCGCAATGCGCGCATCCAGATCGACTTTGCCCCTCGACCAGTTCTGGTAGCCGCATCCGACGATAGTGCCAAAAACATGCTCCCGAGGCGTACCATCCGCGTTGGTGCGCTTCGGAAGTGTTTTCAGGATGCTGAGCGCCGGCTCCGACAACGGGATCATATGCTCGCGTCCCTTCTTGGTTCGCGTTGACGGCAGCGTGACGAGAGGCAAGGTGGGCGAGATTTCGCCATAGGTGAGACCGCCGATCTCGGAACGACGCGCCCCGGTGAGCATGAGGAGCCTGACGATCGCCCCAAACTGGCTGTCATCGGCTGCTAGCCAGATGGTTCGTAGTTCTTCATCAGAAAGCACTCGCTCGCGCGCCTTCTCCTCCGCCTTGTTGGTGAACGCGACCGGATTGTTGTCGACGTAGCCCTCCTTCGCCGCCCAGGTGAAATAGGCCGACAACGATGCTCGCACCCGGTTCCTGGCGGCCGGGCCATTGTGCTTCTCGATCTCGGCCAGTCGAGCGGCGACGGTACGCCTGGCGACTGCCTCTATAGGCGAGCCATGCAACGCTTTGGCGTGGCGCTGGAGATGGCGCTCGGTCTCGACATAGCTGCGGGGCTTGAGACGCGTGCGCTGGCGCTCCAGGAAGCGCGGCAGCAAGGCGCCGAAGGTCTCGGCGGCCCTGACCCTGGCGCGGTCCTTCTCGGCGGCCGGGTCGCGACCGAGCCGAACTTGCGCCAACAAATCCTTGGCGGTGGCGCGCGCCTTGCCGGGATCAAGCGCGCTCGCAAGTCCGAGCACGACGCGGCGGGTACGCCCGGCGATGGCGTACTGAATCATCCACGAATGCACGCCGCTGGCGCGCACGCGTAGGCCGAAACCGGGCAAGTCCTCGTCGAAATAGACCCTGTCGGTCGCGCCCGGCGGCAATTTCAGAGCGCGAATGGTGGCGGCGGTCAGCCTCATCATCGCGATCTCCTCAAGAGACATCCAAGAGACATCTGCTAACCGATCTTAACTGATCTCAACCGGTCATTGGACTGATGATGTATCGCCGACTTGTGCCTGGATTACAAGGGCTAAACGCGCTTAATCGTTCCTAAACGTTTCTAAGCGATTTTCTGAAACAGACCGAGCGCGGTGCGGCACCAGATCAGCACTATGATGATGCGCATGAGCTGGAACCCGGCGATCAGCGTCGAATCGAGGCCCAGCACCTTGCCGGTGAGCACCATCTCGGCGATGCCGGCGGGCGCCATGGCCAGCACCATGGTCGGCACCGGATATCCGCCGAGCCACGCGATCGCCGCGGCGAGCAGCGCCATCGAGCCGGCCGCGAACAGCACCACGACGCACGAGGCCCACAGCAGGCGGAACAGCCGGGTGAGAAACTCGGGCCTGAACTGGGCGCCGAGCGCGCTGCCGATGAGGACCTGCGCCGCGATCAGAAGGACGTCGGGCATGCGTCCCTCGATCCAGCCGAGATGGCTGGCGCCGGCGGCGATGAAGAGCGGCGCCATGAGCCAGGCATTGGGCGAGCGCGTGCGCGAGAGCAACGTCGCGATGACGCCCGACACCGCGAGCAGGCCGAGGATCGGCAGCCACGGCACGATGGGAACGGCGAGCAGCGGGTTTTGGGCGCCGCCGCCGACGAAGGAGATCACCAGGAACGGCGCGAACACCACGATGAGCGCCACCCTGGTCGTCTGCGCGACCATGATGGGCTCGAGGTGACCCCCGTAGTGCGGGGCGATGGTCGTCGTTTCCACCACGCCGCCGGGGACGGTGGCGAAGAATGCGGTGACGCGGTCGATCCCGGTGAGCCGCATATAAAGGAGTCCGCCGACGGCGCCGACGATGGTCG
>Ga0310913_10002065_pt1 | contig 10609 bp, 23 predicted proteins | sample GREbulkMGOX082_FD_203447 | JGI IMG/M metagenome (GOLD analysis project Ga0310913, IMG submission 203447) | Lab enrichment of tropical soil microbial communities from Luquillo Experimental Forest, Puerto Rico - GRE.bulkMG.OX082 | ecosystem: Environmental > Terrestrial > Soil > Tropical forest >...
TCGTGGCGCATGGAAGTTGGTCATGTCATCCCGAGCATGAACATAATCGATTGGCATCGCACACCCCAACAGCGCTGCGGTCTATTGGTGCCCTCGGTGGGAGTCGAACCCACACTGTACGGGTTTGAGTCCGTCTTAAGAGCTGATAGCGAGGTGACGAGATATGTTGCTGGATGTAGCGAAATGCCGTTTGAAGTGCGGAGATGGCACTGGCAGCTAGACGACTGGTGTTGCTGGGTGATGACCGAAATAGCCCGTTTTCTGCACCTGTTGCGGTATCACTGCGGTACGAACTGCACCGTACACCTTCTGTACGGCACCCCGGCGGACGTAGTGTCGACGCACGCCCCCCGAGCGCGGGGGAGTGCACCTCATGAGAGACAGGAAAGGCGGCACCATGACCACCACAGAAGACTCTTACCAGATCGACGACGTTCACCGCCGTATCCGAAACATCCTCAAGGCTTGCCCGGCCACGTCGTGGACCCTAGACGAGTCCCAGGCCGTGCTAGATGCGGTCGCCGGTATCGTCCGGGCGCGCCAGGCAAGCCCGAAAGGTGGATGCACCTCATGAGCCTGGAAGCCTGGGAATTCCGTAACGAAGTTGACAACCTGGCGCGGGGCCTCGGCTACTGGACCAGCCACATCGGGAACGGGTTTCTGCTGTATCGCTTCGATGAGCCAAGGGTGCTTGGCGAGTGGTTCTCCACCGAGAGCGAAGTCCGCGCATTCCTTGCCGAAATTGAGGCATCGCCCCGCTGGCGACTCCCTCTAGGTGATAACCCGATCGTCAAGCACTACAAGTACGGGGTTGTGGTGACCGACGATGCCGGTCGGTGGTTCAGCGCTCCGGCTTACAGGGGCGACGCGTACATCTACATCTCAGGGGACCAGCCCACCATCGGGAGCTGGGAGCAGTGCCCGGACTGACCTACTGCGAATACACGGAATGCCCGCCAGGTCGCTTTTCTGGCGGGTTTTCTGTTGCCGCCGTCGTCGGACACGACATGGGCGAGAAAGTCGCTCTGTGAAAGAGCTCCTGACCCAAAATGGTGCCAGAGAGGCCGAGTCCCTCAGTGAGAGGATATGCACCCGGCCTCCCTAGCTCGGTCAGGCGCGCCTGACCGTTCCCTACAATAGCTTGTCGAGGGTTTTTGTAGGGGAAACTGTGAAGCCGGGGACGAGACCCGGAGTAAATCTCGTCCCCGGCCAGGCGCGTGAAAGGACTTAACAAACCCGCGCCCCCATATTCGCCGCGACAGCCCCCTACCGGGGCGCGCAGGCGAAAAAATGAAGCTTAGAGGGGTGCCGTGAGCCCCAAAAGAGCCCACGGCACCCCCTAGCCGCGCGATTTGCAACATGAAAGGCCGAAGGAAACCCTTAAATCGCGCGATTTGCCAGTCGCGTGTCAACACCGCACCACCGGCACTCCCAGCTAGTGAATATGAATGATGGGCGTTATGAAGGCACCACATCACCGTGAAGCTAGCAAGGAGCAGTTTCAGTTGTGACTCGTCAAATACACAAGCGTTTGCGTACTTGAGGCAACAATCGCATAAAGAGCATGCGGTTGCTGACTAACACTAGGCAAAGTGATAGACGCCCCAGAAGCCAAGGAATAACCAATGTTGGCTCCCGAGCTGGTCACCGTGCTACCACCCAAGAAAATCGCAGCACTGCCCGCGTTCTGCAGGATCACCACCTGCCCGGGAGTAACGGTTAGCGCTACCGCCGCGGTGGTGGTAACAGTTACAGAACCATTCGCGAAGTTGAAGCTAGCCATTAAGGCCAACCGAAACGGTGACCGTACCCCCGGTAATCGTGGTCGCAATAACGGCCTTGACAAACCTAGCGAAGGCGCTAGTGCTGATAACTGCCGTAGTGGTGGACGCCGAAGTCGTAGAAACGGCCGAGCCGATATTAAACCACGATCCGGCAGCACCGGTTAACGACCCCTGCAATTGCACGCTACCCGCCGAAACACCGGCAGAAGTGGAAACCGCCATAACCGCATTCTGGCGAACCACCACACCATCCAAAACGGTAGGCGTAGCCGACGTCGCCGACTGCGCCGCTAGCGAAATGACAGGGGCAACACCCAGGGTGTGCTGCTCATACGCGATAGAGTTTGCGTCAATAAATCCCATATTGAATGCCCCCTATCAGGTCGCCGGAAGGCCCGAAACCAGGCAGAGACTAGATGGCCTAGCAACGCCCAGCGCTACGCGTTCTTCCGCCCGGAAATTCACAGCGTTGTTCGCCCACAAATTTGTACCCGAAGAATCCGTGCCGTAGGAGTTGATCTCAATCATCAGCGCCTGACGAGTCCACGCATAAATCCACTGCGAATCGCACACAATGGCTTGACCTGCGGTGACGTAGGCGTTGGTCACGATTCTGCACCCGAAAATGCTGTTAAAATCACCTAGCCGGGCCGGATTCTCGGGGTCGAGCAAGTATTGCCCGGTCGTACTCTTTTGTAGAGTTAAATCGGCATGAGTGGTCGGGTGCATCAGGATTAAATCCGCTTTCGCAAAGCTACTGCCCACACGGATATCGTTGATAGCCTTACGAATACAATCGACCGGCGTGTCACTGCCGATGCTCCTCGTAAGGATACCGCTCACATTGACCAGACCCAACATATTCGCGCCACTGCCGTTACCATTCACGACCTGATTAGTGCGCGCGTCAACAATGGCACGATTCAGTTCACGAGGCAGCCAGCCAGCGAAATTGCCATAGTCTTGAATTACCTCAGTGCTCAGGCTGGCCGTGGCCGCAATCTTCACGAACGGAGTCGTAACAGTTGTCAACACTGGGCCCAAATCGGGCTTAAGTCCGAGCTCCGCGACTGGCGCAGCAGGATTTGAGTTTGAAGTATGCTAAAGGTATTCAACGGCGCGTGCAGCCGGCGCAGCCAACTGCTTAAAGTGGCTAAAAGCGTCATCGATTTCATACGGCAAATCCAGCTGCAAGTGCGGCATCAAAACAGGCGGCAAAGTGCCTGAAGTGAAGTTGCTCTCGCCGAACGGTGTCTTAGTCGTCACATCGGACGTGTCAATGCAGTAGGTGGGCAGCTTCCGCTTAACGGCCTCGTACAGGCCCTTCCATTCCGTCTCGGGAATGTCCAGCACTGATGGTGCCCGGCCGATTGCCTTGGTCGCGGTATCCGCGCCATCATGGCCGCTAGCCGTACCGACACTCCCGCCCATCTTTTGGGACATGGCGCCAGTGGCGTCAAGACCTTTACGGGCGCGGTCAAGTTCTTCTTGTTCCGCGAACCATCGGTCCATTCGGGCTTTGTGCCTGGTTTGGGCCTGAGCTTCGGAAAAGCCCTTCGTTTTCAGTTCAGCTATGTCATTCCTAATCGACAGCCCGAGCTGGTTGTTCGCCTTCTGACGAACTTCTAATTGTGCTTTGTTCACACTTATTTCTTTCTTTCAGATGATGTGTTTGCCCTTGGGGGCGATTACATATCTGACGGGACCAACAACGCGGGCACCTGTGATATAGGCGGGACCGGGGGGCCGATAAAGGCGGGCCGGTGGGGCCATCAGGTGGGGGCCTCGTGGTGCGGTCAGTGGCGTTATCTGCCGGGTTGCGGGTCAACCACCTATCCGGATTCCCAGAAATGGAAGCGGCAAATGGTTGAGCGGCAAAGCGGGCTGACTCAGCCGGTAGGTGTTTTGAAAACACCTAAGTCTTTATTCGCCCTCTACGGGCTTCTAAGTGCTGGCCGGTGTCCTTTTATCCCGGCCATACCTTCTGTGTCGTCTGCGGGCCGCTCAGGGCGTTCCCCGCGTCTCTCAGCGCAGATGATGAGCAGCGGTTCCGGCGCTTCCTCGGACTCGATCTCGGTCCATATCCAGCCGCTGACAGTCATGTCGCAAGCTGGTTGTACAGGTGAAAACACTGCACAGCACGGGAAAGTCTGATGTAATCCTCGGGGCCACCGAAAACACACCAATCAAGCGCCGCATTCGCCATTACGCGCGACAAATAGAGCCCCGCGGGGTCTCCGCCCTTGGCGGCGTCTAAAAAATCGGCAGCGGCCTCTAGAAGCCCATTCCGGTCAACGGTGGCTGGCTGGTCGACCGCGGCCCGGGTCAGCCGAGCGAAGCGGCGACCGATCTCATGGCCGGCCTCTTGTACGGGCGTCACGCCTTCTTGGCCGGGGATGTCTCTCCGCTCGGTCACGATAAGAGCCGTTCCGGCCCGTACTTCGACGGCGTTTGTGCATCCGACACGTCAATACCCGCCCTATCCGAAGGGGTCAAACCGAACCGGGCACCGATACGCAGCATCACATCAGCGGCGTCCTTCGCGATCCGCCACAGCGGGTTCACGACCTGGTTCTTCAGCGAACCGGGGACGGTAAGATCACTAGCGCCGAGCTGATCCATGCAATGCCGGTACGTTGCCGCCGACTCACAAAACGCCGAGAACATCACGATGTCCCACGAGGTCAGAACGCCCTTGTCCGCAAGGTCAGGGGCCAACCGCTGCCAGACCTTGCGGGCTGCATCGCTGAGTTCAGCCGGAATTGTGATGGCTGTTTCCGCCGGTAGCGGCTCACCCCGGTTGATGCGCGATTCCCGTTCTCCCGCAAGGATTTTCAAATGGTTGGGTCGTGATGGTCTCGCCATCCAATCTCCTTATCTATCAACGGGTTTCGCATGTTCCGTATCCCTTGTGCGCCAACGGTTTCCGTGGTACGCTTCCAGCATGAAACCCCCCCACCCGTATTGCTGCATTTCCGCAGGTCAGCGGGTTGCTGGATACCCCTAGGGGGGGTAAAAAAGCTCAGAGTTATGGCCAGCGCAGGAGCTGGCCCGAAGGGTCGGTAGCTCAGTTTGGCGCAGGGATTTGGACCCACCTCCCCTATGCGGCAGCGGTTTTCGAGAAATTGTTCCCAATCGTGAAGCGACGCAACCGAATTCGCAATCTCCTTATGCGGCAGCAGGTTTCACACGCGACACTGTGCAGTCCAACGGTTATGGCACGACTCGCACAACCCGCGGCCGTACTTCGGGTCATCAGGATCTAAACCCAAGCGCACCAACTGTTTTCGAGTCATCGGGAAGTGGTCGGCATGGGTCGAAGCATATTCGTTGCACAGCAGGCATATTGGGTCTCGAAGCAATACCCCACGACGGAACCATCCCTCATGGCGCGCACCGTAGCCACGTTCGGTACTAGAGCCGCGGCGGCGCTCGGCCTGCCGGTAAAGTGCAGCTTGACAGCGGCCGGCTTATGGCCGATCTAGTTCCGCGTCACCATCGGCCGGAACCGGCCGAACTGCTCGACAGCGCTGTGAATCGCCGGTGGTCCCACTCCTCCCGTCGCCGTTCAGGTAACGGCGCTGTAGCCGATCGATGAGAAACTTTGCCTCTTGGATGTCTCGACGCAGCGCGGCTGCTTCCAGCCGCATCGCGCATGCCCGGCCGTTCCTGCGGGTGACATCTTGGCGTTTCACCCAGGCCAACTGGCTGGTCATCTCGTCCAGTTGATGGCGCAACGCACGGACCAACTCCAGAGCCTGGGCAGCCTGGTAGTACCCCATCACGCGATCGTCTCATCCCACTGCGAACCCGTTCAACACAAGCCAAATAAATTGCCGCATGGCGCACAGATAGCGTTCGATTAAGGAGGCGCTACCCGGCGACGCGCACAGCACGGGTTGCGGGTTTGTGCCACGCGACACCGGGTCAGGCGCCGAGTTTCGCCAACTCTGCTTGTGCGTTGCGTTCGACACCGGGTCCTCATCCCGTCCCAGCTCAGGCCAGCACATCGGGGCGTCCAGTCGCGTCGGCCAGGCTCGTCGCATATGCGGCAGCCCCTCGGCCGGGCGTCCATCGGTAGCCAAACCGAATGACTCTGTGCTACACCACCAACAGTGCCCGACGCACTGATTAGCTCCATGGAAGGGACAGGAGCATGACGATCACACGAGGGGCAGCCGCAGCCGCAATGCTCGCCGGTTTAGCTGTCGGTACGGCTAGCGCAGCATGGGCTGATACGACGCTGAGCGGCCACTACCTCAGGACTGAAACGAGCCCGGAATCTGGTCAATCGATCACCCTTGATTGGTACGCCACTCCCTGCGGTGACGGATGCGCGTCACTAGCTTCCACACCGGGTGGACCGACTGTATCGCAGGCGCAGTTGGTTAACGGACAATGGATCGTGGATACCACCGGGGCTCCGGTAAAGTGTCCGGACGGTAGCGCTATTTACGCTGTGTCCGCCCACTACACGTTGGATCCAAACACCCTGGCAGGCAAAGTCCTACTGACCTATCAAGTGCCAGCCTGCGGGCACCCAGCGGGGTACCAAATTACCAACAACGTCCAAGTCAGGCAGGCACCCTGACGCATACCGCCGGGTCGTGTCTTTTTTGGCATCCGGCGTTCCTGCCGTCGTGGCAACGCTGCGAACGCCATCCTGCCTAAAGGAATTAATTGTCCCGGCATTTTGAGGCGCTCAGGGGCGTTTTCGGATAGCGCTGAAGGTGAGCCTTGTCATTGGTGACGGCATATAGCCGGTGCACCTCGGCCTGACTGAGGATCAGGAAGCCGCGAGGCCAGCGGAGAACTACGTCGCCATCAGGTTGTTTGTGGGCTGTGAGCTGACGGCGGAGGGGGTCTGAGATTGTTTCGGTCATTTACCTGTCTAAAGCTATCGGCGGCGCTCTACCGTTTCTTGGCGGTGACGGGAGCGGCCGGGAATGTTGAATTCGGTTTCGCGGATCTGGCCTAAAGCCTGGGTGTAGTTAGTGAGTGGTCCCTGCAGCTGCTTTGCCAGTGCGATGATTTGGCGGAGGATATTTTTCTCTTCCTCGTTGCACTGGTCTAAGCGCATAGGTCTCCCCACTCTTTTGTTTTGAGAAGTCCGATTGTTTGGGCGAGTCCGGCTCGATTCCATCGGCGACCCGGTTTTTACCGGGTCTTACTAAGAGTGTACCACATGGGTTCGGGGATTATAGTGGTAGACCAGGGGAAATGGAAGAACGCAGAGAATGGTGTGATGAATCTCACACTATCCACATTCAAAAGTGCTGGTCAACCATTCTTCAACATCACTACGCCGATACAAAACACGCTTTCCGATACGCGCATATCGCGGACCTTTGCCGCGGGAACGCCAGTACTCAAGCGTCTTGTATGGAGTGTGGATTTGTGCCGCCAGCTCGGCCGGCGTGATGAGTTCAGTCATGTGTAACCTTCTGAATGTTTCTGCCAAATAGCTAAAGTTGGCCGCGCGGCCAACGTCTTGTTCCACTCGATAACTGCACTTGCAGTCTCAAAGTAGGGGTTCCTCCCCTTCTCGTCGGGCTTGAGCCGCTTCGCGGCGGTCGTTCGGGTGGCGCCGGGCCTTGGTTTTGACTGTGCGCCCCACGGACCAGACGACGGCCTGAGCGTTGATGATGTACCCGTCGAAATCGGCGATGGGACGGTATTCGCTCATCTATACCGCCGTTTGCTGCTTGTTGTGTTTGTGGGCGATGCATAAACCGCAGCGTCCGCTGACGAGTTTGATGTCTGGATGGGTCGGACACGCGTCGGCGCGTTGAGCACTATCGTCTAGGAGCCCGGAGGACGCGTCCGACGCGTCCGACGCGTCTGACCTGCGGATATCGTCACCAGAGGCGGCGCCGGCACGTTCGGACGCTTCCGATGCGTCCGGAGGCTCAGCCTCTTCGGTCCATTCGGCGTCAATTGGCTGGTCAGGCCATATTTCGTACACATTGGACGCGTCGGACGCGTCCTCGGATGTATGTAGGTAGCGGTCGAAGGCGTCACGAAATGACGACAAGTAGTAGCCACGCCCCGAGTGGTCCGGACTCTTTGCGGACCGGACACCATACGCGCGCAGCATCCCCCCCAACCGCTTCGCCGAGAGGTAGCCGGGACCGGGCTCACCCCAGCCTGACTCGCGACACTCGGCATCCATAGTCAGCTGCGTCCGCAGTCCGTTGGCCCCCTCCGTGAACATGAACGCCGGGGTGCCGGCGCGACGGAACACCCCGTCGATGTCCGACAGCAGCGGGCTAGCTGGCGCGCCGGAGCGGTAGGCGTCACAGAGGTGCTTACAGGCGAACACTGCCCGTTCCGCCCAGGCCCTGCCGCCCATCACGGCCGCGGTGATAAGTAGTGGCTCCCACGCATCCTCCTGGCGGTCGCCAACGTTGGGGAGCGGGATGCCATCCCCCAACGCTTTCGCTACCGCATCCTGGACGCGATCATCCCGCGAACAGGTATCCAGCGTGTCGCGCAGCCGGTTCAGCCCTACGCTGTCGCGTAGCCGGTATTTCTGTACTGTCTCGTGGCTCTTGCGTCGCCGCATCTCGATGATCACTGAACGGTCTTCGATGGTGTCGGCGACGCTGCCGATCCCGGCCATCGCAATGGGGGCGAAAACGGAGAACTCCCGCAGTTCCTGGTACTGGCTTCCGCCCATTCGCGGCACCGTGGCACCCGCCCGGAATCCCGTGTTGATCAGCCCACGTACCGCGTCGGGTGATTCCGGTAGCCACGAGTCCACCTCGTCGAAGATGAGCGTGGGCGGGTGCTTCCCGCACGCGTCGATCTTGCGGAACAGTGTCGCTTCGGTGGGCTTGACCCAGTAGGACGGGTTATGCACCACCTCGCCCATGACCTCCAATAGTCGCGACTTCCCGGACTGCTTTTCCGGCGAGCGCACTAATAGACGGGGCGCGAAGTCGAAGAGATCCGACAGGTGGGTGTAGGCGACCCAGCATGCGACCGCTGTGTACGAGTGTTCGTCGGGCAGCACGCAGTACTTGCGGATCGCGGCGTCAACGTCGTCCAACAGGTTGATCACGCGATGCCCATCGCCTTCCATACCGGCTCGAAATCTGCGCGCAGGTAACCCATCTCACCGTTGGGACCGACTGGCTTCTCGCAGATTCCGTAGACGGCGAGCATCGCTCGTAGCTGATCTGCGGTCAGTCCTTCGTAGCTCATGCCGGCACCCCGCCCCGCACCGATGCCGCCCTCTCTGCGGCCATCCACGCCTCAAGATCGGCCACGTCGTACCACAACCGGCCACCCACCACATAGCTGCGCGGACCCTGGTTTGTTGCCCGCCAGAATCGCAGGGTGCCTACCGGCACGCCCGTAATCTCCGACGCCCCTTCGATTTTCACACGTTCGTTCATCTCATCCTTTCTGCTTCAAGTCCGGCCTTTCCGGCCCTTCACAGGATGACACGACTCAGCACTGTTTTCACGGAGCCGATACAACATATTGCTCGACTGGACGGATTTCTGCGGTATTCTGCGGTACATGGAAATCACACGTAACCCGCGAGCGGGGATCGATGACCGCTGGCACAAACAGGTCAAGGGACCGGATGGCACCATGCGCAAAGAGCGATCAGCCACCTACGGCCAGGTTTCACGCTGGCGCGTGCGCTGGGTCGATGACACCGGCCAGGAACACACGAAGGTATTCAAGCTCAAAGACGCCGCCCAGGCCCACCTCGACCAAGTGACTGCCGATGTGGTGAAGGGGGAATACGTCAGCCCGCGAAGTTCGGCAGTAACCTTCGGCGTGGTGGCCGGGGAATGGCTGGAAGGCAAGGGCGCACGGAAGCCCAAGACGGTGGCCGGGTATGAGTCACTGCTCGACAACCTGATCCTGCCGAAGTGGCGAGACACCAAACTCAAGGAAATCACTCACGCCGGCATCCAGCGATGGATTACCGGTCTATCGGCCAACGGGTCCGTTCGCAGGGAGGGCAAGGGGCTGTCGGCCTCGCGGGTCACCCAGGCCCACCAGTGCATGTCGGCGGTGCTGAAGTACGCGATCCGCACAGACCGGCTGTCGAAGAACGTGGCGACGGGGATCGACCTTCCCCGCAAGGGGTTGAAGGAACGCCGCTATCTCACGCACGCGCAGCTACAGGAACTTGCCGACCACTGCGGGAGCCACCGGCTGATGACGCTGGTGCTGGGCTATTGCGGTTTGCGGTTCGGGGAGGCGATCGCGCTGCGGGGACGCGACATGAAGAACCAGACCATCACGGTAAGGGCCTCAGTGACCAAGGTCGCCGGCAAGGGCTTCGTGGAGGACACGACCAAGACACACCGGACACGATGGGTTCCGGTTCCCGAATTCATCTGGCGGGAGCTTGAACCCGGCAAGCCTGACCAGTTGGTGTTCCCAGGCCGTGACGGCTTCCTCACCAGCTTTGAATACCGCCAGGCGTTCGACCCCGCGGCGAAGGCCATCGGCCTGCCAGGGCTGGTCCCGCACGAATTGCGGCACACCTGTGCGTCATTGGCGATCGCAGCCGGCGCGAACATTCTGGCCGTACAGAGGCTTCTAGGCCACGAAACGGCGTCGATGACGCTGGATCTGTACGGACACCTGTTCTCCGATGACTTGACCAATGTGGCCAACGCGCTCAACAAGGCGGCGCTTGCGGCGTGAACTGCGGTATCGCTGCGGTACAGAGACGAGGTGTTGAAGACATTTACGCTGGTCAGGCGGTGCCCTCGGTGGGAGTCGAACCCACACTGTACGGGTTTTGAGTCCGTTTCCTCTGCCAGTTGGGATACGAGGGCCTTGAGGTGTTAGGC
>Ga0310913_10002072_pt1 | contig 10590 bp, 8 predicted proteins | sample GREbulkMGOX082_FD_203447 | JGI IMG/M metagenome (GOLD analysis project Ga0310913, IMG submission 203447) | Lab enrichment of tropical soil microbial communities from Luquillo Experimental Forest, Puerto Rico - GRE.bulkMG.OX082 | ecosystem: Environmental > Terrestrial > Soil > Tropical forest >...
CGGCCTGATCGCCGAGCTGGCGTGCCAGCGCGTCGATATCGATGTCGTCCATGGTGGCGCCCGGATAGCTCTGCGACAGTTGCTCGGCCAGTTGCTCCAGCTCGGCGATGTCGGAGATCGCCTGGGTGCCCTCGCCCATGCCGAACGGGTTGTCGCCGGAGAACTGCTCGGACCCGGTCCAGTCCTCGCCCGGCCGCGCGGCCTGCAGATGCGCGTCGAGCCGATTCAACGCCTGCATCAATGCCGGAGAGCCAAACGCCTGCTGCGCCAGGGCATCCAGCTCGGCCCGCTGGTCCGGGCTCAGGCTGTTGCGGAAGCGCTGTGCGGCGGCGGCGCGCTTGGCCAGTGAGTCCAGCAGCTCCTCGACGTTGCGCGGGTTCTCCGGAAAGAACTCGCCATGCTTGTCCATGAAGTCTTCGAAGTCCTGTTGGGTGTCCTCACCGCGGGCGTGCTTGTCCAGTAGGTCGTTGAGGTCATCCAACATGTCGTTGACCCGCTGGCGATCCTCGTCGGTGGCACCCTCCAGCGCCTGCTTCATGCCCGCGAAGCGTTGGTCCAGCATCTCGCGGCCAAGCAAATCCTTGATCTGTTCGTACTTTTGGCGGGCCTCCGGGCTGCGCCAGTCGTAGTCGGAAAGCTCTTGGACGGCCTTGGCCGGCGACGCCGGCAGCGCGTCCAGCTGCAGCTCGCCGAAGCGGGCGTCGTCGTCCAGCGCACGCGCCAGCTCCTTGCGCTCGGCCAGCACGGCCTCGTCGAGCAGTCGCTTGATCTCTTGCAGAGTGCCGTCTAAGTTGTTGTTGCGCAACAACTCCCGTCGGCGTCGGTTCGCCTCGGCCGCCAGCCGGTCGGCGCCGGGCATGTTCTTGGTGCCGCGGCGCAGGAGCTCGGACAGCGCACGCCGTGGCGAGGTGCCGGCCATGACATCCTGACCGATCTGCTCGAGCGCCTCACGCAGATCCACCGGCGGCGCCAGCGGGTCCGGCCCGCCGGTGTACGCCGAGTAGCGTGAGGAATGTCCTTTAGCCATAAACGGTTTGGCCCTCCCCGGACACCTTGTCGATTCGCTTGGCGAGGTAGAGGGCCTCCAGTGCCAACTCGAGTGCCGCGGCGCGCTCGCCCTCGGATTCGGCGTTGAGCTTTTTCGCGATCTTGTCCACGACCGGCAACCCCGGTACCGCGGCCAGCACGTCCTTGGCCGAGATCCGCTCGCCCGTCGTGACCGCCGAACCGCCCTCCACCGCGGCCACGAGGGAACCGACGTCGATGCCGCCCAGCGCTCTGGCCGCGGTGTCGGCGGTCGCGCGACGCAAGAGGTGCTCGAGCACCGCCTGTTCGCGGCCCTCCTCCCCGGACTCGAATTCCAGCTTGCCGCGCAGAACGTCGATCACCGTGCCCAGGTCGACCACGCGGGCCACCGGATCGGTCTCGCCCAGCACCGCCCCCCGGTGCCGGGCGGCCGCCGCGACGGTCTCGGCCGCCGCGATCGCGAACCGCGCCGATACCCCCGAGCGTTGGTCGACCGAACTGGACTCACGCAGGTACCGGGCAAACCGCGCCAGCACCTGCATCAGGTAGTCGGGCACCTGCGCGCTCAGGTGCGCCTCCTGTGCGATGACACCCACCTCCGCCTCCAGCTCGAGCGGGTAGTGGGTGCGGATCTCGGCGCCGAACCGGTCTTTGAGCGGAGTGATGATGCGACCGCGGTTGGTGTAGTCCTCGGGGTTGGCGCTGGCAACCACCAACACGTCGAGCGGCAGGCGCAGCGTGTACCCGCGGACCTGAATGTCGCGCTCCTCCATGACGTTGAGCATCGACACCTGAATGCGCTCGGCGAGGTCGGGCAGTTCGTTGACCGCGACGATGCCGCGATGCGCGCGCGGAATCAGTCCGTAGGCGATCGTCTCCGGGTCACCGAGGCTGCGGCCCTCCGCGACTTTGATCGGGTCGATGTCGCCGACTAGGTCGGCAACGCTGGTGTCCGGGGTGGCCAGCTTCTCGGTGTACCGCTCGCTGCGGTGCTTCCACTCCACCGGCAGGTCGTCGCCGAGCTCGTAGGCCCGGCGGATCGACTCCGGCGTGATCGGCCGGTACGGATGCTCACCGAGTTCGGACCCACCGATCACGGGGGTCCACTCGTCAAGCAGCCCGACGAGCGCCCGCAGCAGCCGGGTCTTGCCCTGACCGCGTTCGCCAAGCAGCACGAAGTCGTGGCCCGCGATCAGCGCCCGTTCCAGCTGAGGCAAGACCGTGTCGTCAAAGCCCAGGATGCCCGGCCAGATTTCGTCTTCCGCCGCCAGCCCCGTCAAGAGATTTTCGCGGATTTCCTGCTTGACTCCCCGTTCACGATGACCGGCGGCACGCAGTTCGCCAACGGTGCGGGGCACGTTGCTCGGTGATGGCACCACTCCACGCTACGCGTTGCGCGTCGGCGTCACTGTCTGAACGTTCAGTGAGCGAAGTGGCGTGCCCCGGTGAGGTACAAAGCGACGCCGGCTTTTGCCGCGGCCGCGGTCACCTCGTCGTCGCGCACCGATCCTCCGGGATGCACCACCGCCTTCACTCCGGCGGCGGTCAGCGTCTCCAGCCCGTCTGGGAACGGGAAGAACGCATCCGAGGCCGCGACCGCGCCCCGTACCCGGTCACCGCCGCGTTCGACGGCGAGCCGAGCGGCATCGACGCGGTTGACCTGACCCATGCCGACGCCGATGGTGGCGCCGCCGGCGGCGATCACGATCGCATTGGACTTGACGGCACGGCAGGCGCGCCACGCAAAGACCAGGTCGGTCAACGTGACCGGGTCGGCGGGAGATCCGGTCGCCAGGGTCCAGTTCACCGGGTTGTCACCATGCGCGTCGAGCTGGTCGCGTTGTTGCACGAGGAGCCCCCCGCTGATCGGTCGCAGCTCGGAACCACCGGTCAGCGGCTCGGAGGCCAGCAAGACCCGGATGTTCTTCTTGCGTGTCAGTGCGTCGACGGCGCCCGGCGCGTAGGCGGGTGCGACGATCACTTCCGTGAAGATGGTGCTCACGTACTCCGCCATCTCGAGGCTGACTTCGGTGTTCGCCGCGATCACTCCCCCGTAGGCACTCAGCGGATCGCATTCGTGGGCCTTGCGGTGCGCGTCGGCGACCGATACCGAAGAGATCGCGATCCCACAGGGGTTGGCGTGCTTGATGATTGCCACGCATATCTGTTCGTGGTCGAAGGCGGCCCGCCAAGCCGCGTCCGCATCGGTGAAGTTGTTGTAGGACATGTCTTTTCCGTGCAGCTGCTCAGCCTGCGCCAGGCCGGGCCAGGCGCCGAGGTCGCTGTACAGCGCCGCCTGCTGGTGCGGATTCTCGCCGTAGCGCAGCATGGCCGTGCGGCGCCAGCTGCCCGCGAGCCACTGCGGAAACGCCGTGGGAGGGTGCTCGGGCGCCAGCGTCGACTCCATCCAGCCGGCGACCGCGATGTCGTACTCCGCGGTGTGCTGAAATGCCAGGGCCGCCAGCCTTTTGCGCTCGCCGAGGGTAAATCCGCCGCTGCCCACCGCGGCGAGCACCCCGTCGTAGCCGAGCGGGTCGGTGACCACCGCCACGCTCGGGTGGTTCTTCGCGGCCGCCCGGACCATCGACGGCCCGCCGATGTCGATCTGCTCGACGCACTCGTCGATGCCCGCGCCGGAGTCGACGGTCTCACTGAACGGATAGAGGTTGACGACGACCAGTTCGAACGCCGCGATCCCGAGCCGCTCGAGCGCCGCGGCGTGCTCGGGTTTGCGTAGATCGGCCAGCAGCCCCGCATGCACTTTCGGGTGCAGCGTCTTGACCCGGCCGTCAAGCACCTCCGGGAAGCCGGTCAGTTCCTCCACCCGTGTCACCGGAATCCCTTTGTCGGCAATGGTCTTCGCCGTTGAGCCGGTCGAGACGATCTCGACGCCCGCCGCGGTCAGTCCCCGGGCAAGTTCTATGAGGCCGGTCTTGTCGTACACGCTGATCAACGCGCGGCGGATCTGCCTTTTTGTCGCGCCCTGCCCGTCGTCGGTGCTCATACTGTGCTCATCCCAGGGTCGCCTTTCGTCCGTTCACGGTCACGCCGCGGGTCACGATCGCGGCCACTATCTGCACCAGCAGCTGCCTTTCGGTGACTTTGATGCGTTCGTGCAGGGTCTCTTCGTCGTCACCGTCGAGCACCGGAACGGATTGCTGCGCCAATATCGGCCCGGTGTCCGTACCGGCATCTACCAGGTGCACCGTAGCGCCTGTGACCTTCACACCGTAGGCCAACGCGTCGGCCACTCCGTGCGCACCCGGGAACGCGGGCAACAGCGTGGGATGAGTATTGACGATACGCCCAGAGAAACGTGAAAGAAACTGTGGTCCAAAGATTTTCATAAAGCCAGCGGACACGACCAGATCCGGCGAGTGCGCCGCGGCGGCGTCGGTGATGGCGGCGTCCCAGGCGTCGCGGCCGGGGTGATCGGCCAGCCGGACGACAAAGGTAGGCACCAACGCGGCCGCGGCGATCTCGATGGCCGGGCAGTCGCGATCGGCACCGACAGCGACCACGCGGGCCGGGTAGTCATCGACGGCGGCGTCGATCAGTGAGGCCAGCAACGAACCGGTGCCCGATGCCAGCACCACCACCCGCGCCGGCGCACTCGGGGGCACGTGGAGCGGTTCGGCCACAACGGCGAGCCTACTGGCGCGAGCCGCCGCGTCGACTCTGCGCCCAGCGCTATATCGCCCGGCGTGTCGCCCCGCTGGCCGCAGTCCCGGTGCCGTCATCGCAGACTCGATCGCGCGGGCCGGCCGGCTGGCTAGTGGGACTGCCTCTCCGGTTCGTCGGGCGGCGGGGCGTCGTCGTCGTCGACCGGTGGATCCTCCTCGGTGGAGTCGCCTTCCGGCGCGTCGTGCGGCTCGTCGAAAAGCCCCGCGAAGTCCGCCGGTTCCTCAGCCGCTGGGGCGGGGGCGGGTTTGGGCCGCCTGAGCTTTCTGAGCCGTATGGGCGTGATTCCGCCGGCCATCACAACCGTGATCCAGCCCACGACCGCGAACCAGAAGAACACGCCGACTAAGAATGTTCCCTGGTCGACGCCGACATGGCCGAAATTGCCCAGTTGACCGCTGCCGCCGTATGCGAGCAACGACATCACGAGCGCCCCGGCGACGGACGCGACCAGCAGTTTGGCCATCGCGGGAAGCAACGGCAGCGCATGCCGGGCGCACTGTTGCCCGACCGCCACACCGGACGCCGCGCCGACGATGAGCAGTGCGACCCAGGCCGGCCCCAGCGGCGGGGTGGGGGCCGCGGCCAGGATCGGCAGTGCCGGGATGTCGCCGCCGAAAACGGTGAACGAACTGAACGTCGCGAAGCCGAGGTGGGCACTGGACCCAACCGCGATCGCCGATGTGCCGACGATGACGTTGGGCGCGTACAGCACGGACAGCACGGTGAGGCTGAGCTGCCCGAATATCGAACCGGTGATCCCGTAGAGCTCTTGCATCGTCGCCCAGTGCACGACCAGCGACCCCGCCGTCACCAAACCGGACAGCCCGACTAGCGCCAACACACCGGCCGCCGCGGCGCGTAGGGAATCACCGAGCCAATCGGGCAGCCGCGATGCCGCCAACGCCCGTCGTCCGATCCGGGACCACACGCCGATCGCGGCACCGATGGCGTGCACCACGAGCACGCTGGTGAACGCGCGCAGGGCGCTGGGCGTCTCCAACTCGGTGATCACCGACGACGCGTCGTGGATGACCGCCAGCGCGATCGCCGCCATCAGCAGGGGCCCGCCTAAGGCCGACGCGACAACCCAGCGGACCACCAGCCACGAGGAGTACGGCGAGGTGGCACGTGCGCTGCTGCGCGCCGTCCCCCACACCATCAACAGGACTGGCAGCAGCGGCAGTACGCCCAGTTCGCGGCCACCGATCGAGATCGGCACCTGGTGCACCGCGAGCCACATGCTGGCGATGGCTCCCAGCGCCCCAGTCATGTCGCTGTTGGCGATCAGCAGCTGAAGCAGCGTGACTGCTGCGATGACACCCAATGCCACCACGGCCGGGCCGAACGCGACCCGGAGAAGGTCGCGCGCCTGGCGGGCGCCCGTCGCCCGGTTGTCCTCCACCCGTGTCACTCTTGGCGCACGTGCCCGGCTACGCCGCAGAGCGCACGGTTAGGCCGGCGCCGCCGGCCCAGACGGTGATGGCGACGACTCCTGCTGTTCCTGGCTTTGGGGCTGCGGGCCGGTGGCCTGGGGCTGCTGACCGGTGGCCTGGCCTGAGTAGTCGACCGGACCCGACGCCGCCTGAGACTCCGCGCCGCTCGCGCCGGGCGATGGCGGCGGACCGAAGCTGGGAAAGCCGGTGGGCGGCGTTGACGTTCCCTGCTGCTGCGCTACGGGCTGAGGCCCGGACTGCGCCGCGGGCTGAGCGCCGAATCCGCCGGTCGACGTCGTGGGGATGGCAACCTGGGTCGGACCCTGGCTCGACGGATAACCACCGTACTGCGACCCGTACCCGGAAGGCTGCGGCGACTGCGGCGCGCTGTGCGGCTGGAGCCCCGCGTGCTGTTGGGCCGGCTGACCGTAGTACTGCTGCCGCCCGTATTGGCCGTACTGGCCATATTGGCCGTACTGCGCGTAAGGGTCGTACTTGGGCCGCGACGGGACCAGATTGACGCCGGCTTCCAGCAGCAGCGCGCCGACCGCGGCCAACGCCTGGATTCCGCTGAAAAACAGAATCAACCAAAGCCCCCAGCCGATCGTGACACCGCTGCCCAAATTGATCATCTCCGAGACCACCAGCAGCGCACCCAGCACCGAGATCGCCGCAACAACTGCCGGGTAGCCCTTCGCCTTGGGCAGCAGGCCGGCGGCGGCAAGCAACGCGGCCAGCAGGGCCGCGACGACACCGAGGAGGGTGCCGGCACCGGAGAGAGCAGCAGCACCTGCCGGACCGATGTCGACGCTGATCGTCGCCAGTGGGCCGAAACTCGCCAAGTAGGCCAGGAAGCCGAGTACGGCCACGACGATGTTGAAGATCCGCGGGAGCTTGGTTTCGCCGTCGTCATCCTTGGCGAACGACGGTGTGGCGCCCGCCTGGGAGCCGCCGGGCTGCGCGGGTTGATATCCGGGACTACCGGCCGAGTACGTCATTACTCCTCCTGTTGCTTCCTTGCCTTGAAGGCCTCGCGGCGCCACCTTGCAGTGCGACGCTGTGCTTCCAGGTGCGCCGCCTTCGAAATCACCTTCCGGGGCTGGCGTTGCGACGCGATCGAACAACCACGCTAGCGCACGTTCTTGTGCCGGTGCCGGAGCCACTGGCCTGTCGTCCGACCGCGCGGCTTGCCCACTGTAGGTAGAACACGTTCTAATTCTGTGCATGGATTACGGGCTAGTGCTTTTCACCAGCGACCGCGGCATCTCCCCGGCGACAGCCGCGAAGCTCGCCGACGACCACGGCTTCCACACGTTCTACGTGCCGGAACACACCCACATCCCGGTCAAGCGTGAGGCGGCCCATCCGACGACCGGTGACGCGTCGCTGCCGGACGACCGCTACATGCGCACGCTGGACCCGTGGGTAAGTCTGGGCGCGGCGTGCGCCGTGACGTCGCGGGTGCGGCTCTCGACCGCGGTGGCGCTGCCCGTCGAGCATGACCCGATCACGTTGGCGAAAAGCATTGCCACCCTGGACCATCTGTCTGGCGGCCGGGTCAGCCTCGGCGTCGGGTTCGGATGGAACACCGACGAGCTTGCCGACCACGGCGTGCCGCCTGGGCGGCGTCGCACCATGTTGCGCGAGTACATCGAGGCGATGCGGGCATTGTGGACGCAGGAGGAAGCGGCCTACGACGGCGAGTTCGTCAAGTTCGGGCCCAGCTGGGCCTGGCCGAAACCGGTGCAACCACACATCCCGGTGCTGGTGGGCGCGGCCGGAAACGAGAAGAACTTCAAGTGGATCGCCCGCAGTGGCGACGGCTGGATCACCACACCGCGCGACTTCGACATCGACGAGCCGGTCACGTTGCTGCAGGACACCTGGGCCGCGGCCGGTCGCGACGGTGCTCCGCAGATCGTGGCGCTGGACTTCAAGCCGGTGCCCGAGAAGTTGGCCCGCTGGGCCGAGCTCGGGGTCACCGAGGTGCTGTTCGGCCTGCCGGACCGTTCCGAAGACGAGGTCGCCGCCTACGTCGAGCGGCTGGCGGGCAAGCTGGCCGCTCTGGTCTAGCGCGAGCTCGGGGCCCGCGCCAACCAGATCTACAGGCTGCCGAGGATTTCCCGGGCCAGTGCGGCCGTTTCCGACGGGGTCTTGCCGACCCTTACCCCGGCCGCCTCCAGGGCGTCCTTCTTGGCGGCCGCCGTTCCCGACGAGCCGGACACGATCGCGCCCGCGTGGCCCATGGTCTTGCCCTCCGGGGCGGTGAATCCCGCGACGTAGCCGACGACCGGCTTGGACACATTGGACTTGATGAAGTCCGCCGCGCGCTCCTCGGCGTCGCCGCCGATCTCACCGATCATCACAATCAGCTTGGTGTCGGGATCCTTCTCGAAGGCCTCGATGGCGTCGATGTGGGTGGTGCCGATCACCGGGTCGCCACCAATGCCGATCGAGGTGGTGAACCCGAAATCGCGCAGCTCGTACATCATTTGGTAGGTCAGCGTGCCGGACTTGGACACCAGCCCGACGGGTCCCGGGCCGGTGATGTTGGCCGGGGTGATGCCCACCAGCGCCTGGCCGGGGGTGATGATGCCGGGACAGTTCGGCCCGATGATGCGGGTTTTAGGCGACCCATTGCCACCCTTATTCAAGTTGTAGGCCCAGGCATATGCGCTGTCCTGCACCGGAATTCCCTCGGTGATGACCACCAGCAGCGGGATCTCGGCGTCGATGGCCTCGATGATGGCGTCCTTGGCGAACTTCGGCGGCACAAAGATGATCGACACGTCGGCGCCGGTCTTTTCCATCGCCTCCGTGACGCCACCGAACACCGGCAGCTTGATTATCCGGCCGCCCTTGTCCTCATGCGTGACGGTGGTGCCCGCCTTGCGGGCGTTGACGCCGCCCACGATCTGCGTGCCCGCCTTGAGCATTCGGGCGGTGTGGACGGTGGCCTCACTGCCGGTGATGCCCTGGACGATGACCTTGCTCTCTTTGGTCAGGAAGATGGACATGGGTCATATTCCTTTCTCAGGCGCTCGCCAGCTCGGCGGCCTTGTCTGCGGCCTCGTCCATCGTGGGCACCAACGTCACCAGTGGGTGGTTGGCCTCGGCCAGGATGCGACGGCCTTCCTCGACGTTGTTGCCGTCCAGGCGCACCACCAGTGGCTTGTTCGCCTCTTTGCCAAGGATTTCCAGCGCCTTCACGATCCCGGTGGCCACCGCGTCACACGCGGTGATGCCGCCGAAAACGTTGACGAACACGGCTTTGACCTGCTCGTCACCCAAGACCACGTCCAAGCCGGCGGCCATCACCTCCGCGGAGGCGCCACCGCCGATGTCGAGGAAGTTGGCCGGCTTGACTCCCCCGTGCTTCTCTCCGGCGTAGGCGACGACGTCGAGGGTCGACATGACCAGGCCCGCGCCGTTGCCGATGATGCCGACCTGGCCGTCGAGCTTGACGTAGTTGAGGTCGTGCTCCTTGGCCTTCAGCTCCAGCGGATCGGTGGCATCGCGATCCTCGAACTCGGCGTGGTCGAGGTGGCGGAAGTCGGCGTTGGCGTCCAGGGTGACCTTGCCGTCCAGCGCCAGAATGCGATCGTCGGGGGTGCGCACCAGCGGGTTGACCTCGACCAGGGTCGCGTCTTCGGCGACGAAAAGCTCCCACAGCTTGGAGATGGTGACGGCGGCGGCATCGAGCACCTCGGCCGGCAGGTGGCCCCGTTCGGCGATGGAACGCGCGGTCGCCAAATCGACGCCCTTCACCGCGTCCACCGGGACCTTGGCCAGCCGTTCGGGCTTGGTCGCGGCAACCTCTTCGATCTCCATGCCGCCCTCGACCGAGCACATCGCCAGGTAGGTGCGGTTGGCGCGGTCGAGCAGGAAGGAGATGTAGTACTCCTCGGCGATGTCGCTGGCCTCGGCGACCAGCAGTTTCTTCACGATGTGGCCCTTGATATCCAGGCCGAGGATGTTCTTGGCGTGCTCGTAGGCGTCTTCCGGGGTCGCGGCGAATTTGACGCCGCCGGCCTTACCGCGACCACCGGTCTTGACCTGAGCCTTGACCATCACGGGGCGGCCGATCTCTTCGGCGATGGCCCGTGCGCCCTCGGCGGTGTCGGTCACCCGACCGGGTGTGCTCGGCACATTGTGCTTTGCGAACAGTTCTTTGGCTTGATACTCGAAAAGGTCCATGGGCTCACCGTCTTTGCTCGACTTGCTGCTAGGCCTGTTAGGTAGGCGGCGCCGGAATCGGCAACGCGCCCGGTGGCACTGTATCCACCCCCGAAATCGCTGCCACCGTCGCGTCCCACCGAGTGGCGGAGGTCACGACATACCCGCTGGCCGCAAACGTGATCCAAATCACAATATTGGTCTCGATTCTGCCCCCAAGTTGCCAGCCCCGTCCGTCAACCGATACCTTCCTAGGGGTCCAGATAACGGT
>Ga0310913_10002082_pt1 | contig 10566 bp, 9 predicted proteins | sample GREbulkMGOX082_FD_203447 | JGI IMG/M metagenome (GOLD analysis project Ga0310913, IMG submission 203447) | Lab enrichment of tropical soil microbial communities from Luquillo Experimental Forest, Puerto Rico - GRE.bulkMG.OX082 | ecosystem: Environmental > Terrestrial > Soil > Tropical forest >...
TCGGGTCGTGGTCGCCGATCACGGCGGTCAGATTCCTGACGGCGCGTGCATACATTGCGAGCGCCTTGTTGCGATCGAAGCCGGCGGCAAGCTGCACACCCCAAACTTTCGCCGCCGCAAGCTTCACGTGCTCCTCAAGCTGTTCGATGAACGGATTTGGCGCGCGCTTCAAAAGCGCCATCAGATCGCGGCAGGTCGTCGGCGGCGCGCTTTCGGGCATCTTGCCGCCCTTGCCCGCCCTGGCCCAGTCGTCCACGGTCGAGCCGGTGATCGCCGAAACATAATTGCGCGTTTCCGCCGGCATTGATCCCGTACCCGCAAGCCATTCCTTTACGCGTCGGGGCCCGGCATTGTAGGCAGCGGCCGCAAGGCCCAGATTGCCGAATTGCGCGCGCAACTCGGCCAGGAACTCCGCCGATTTCGGCAGAGCCTGGACTGGATTGAAGGGATCGAGGAGCCCACGCTCGCTGGCCGTGCCCGGCATGAACTGCGCAATCCCCTGTGCGCGATCGCCCCTGCGCGTCATCGGTCCCACGGCGTCGGACTGGAAGCGGCTCTCCTGCCAGATCACGCGCGCAAAAAATTCCAGCGGCAGATCGTTCGCCCGCGCCGCCGATTCGATCATCAGGCAGATCGCCTCGCGGGTGCCGCCGTCGGCGGCATCATCGGCCTTCTGCATTCCGCCGTTGAGCATGGCCAGTTCCTCGACGCTGGGAATGGCAACGCCGGTCCTGGCAGGCGCGGTGTCCTCGGCCAACGCGGGCGCCATCGACAGCGCGACCGCCACCAGAGCAAAAGCATGAACTCGTAGACCTTTCCGCATGGCCCTGACGGTTCTCTGCCGATCCATCCTTGACACCGGCCGCAAGCCCCTTAGCAACGCATCACTCTGTTCAACGCGCAATGGCCGGAATGCGTACAATCTATTTCGATCTCGACGAGGCCGGTTTGGTATCTGCGAGACACATGGGCAGTTGGTTGACCACGTCGATTAGCCCGGACCGGCCTTCCGGCTCGCAATCGCGGTGGCGGCATTTTCCTAAATTTTGCACAAACAATTTACGTTAACGCAACATCGACGCGGCTGGCACCTTTCCTGCCATGGGAAGGCGCGTAGAATCCTCCTCCAGATCCCTGGAGGACGACCGATGCAGGATCGGCGGGCGAACGTACGCGACAAGGTGATTTTTGGCGGCGTCGCAGAGTTCAACGACACCGCAACGATGGATTGCGTGGTACGCAATTTCTCCGAACACGGCGCCTGCGTCGAGGTCGAGCCGTCCGCGCAGATCCCGCAACAGATGAACCTGACGATCGCTCGCAAGGGGCGTTCATTCCTCGCGCAGATGATCTGGCGGCAGGCCGACCGGGTCGGACTTGCGTTCAGAACTATGATGACGGATGCGCCGGCCAACGATCTCGATGCACGGCTGCGCCGAAGCGAACGCAAGAAACGGCAGCTTCAGCGCCGCATCAAAGAGCTGCTTGGCGAAGACTGATCGCAGCCTGGAAGGCGCCGGTCGGCCGTGAGGCGGCCGAGATCGCCGGCAATGATCCGCTCGCTTGATTTGCCTCAATCCGTTTTTCGATTTCCCGGGGTCAAATCGGGCGAGTTGCAACGTCCGAGTATCCCGATGCGACGATTCGGCATGAAGGCCCTGCTGACGTTCTTTACCCTCAACAGGTCCGAGAGGAAGCCTGAGTGGGATCGCCTCATCATCATTTTGTCGACGGCTGTGACGATCGGTCTTGTCGCGGCCTATGCCTACGGCAAGGCCACCTCGCGTTGGTAGGACGGGCCGACGGCTCCGAGGGAACCCGCCATGAACAGATTTTTGCTCGCATCGCTACTGATCTTTCTGTTCAGCGCGACCGGTCTTGCCGCAGATCGCGGGGAACAACACGGAAAAGCGTTGCTTGAGACGATGTGCTCACGCTGCCATGCGATCGGCAGAACGGGACGCAGCCCTCACATCGACGCGCCGCCGTTTCGGACGTTCGGCGACGAAAAACTCTACGATGAAGATTTTGTCCGCAGATTGCAGCATGGCCTCTCGACCATGCATCCGGACATGCCGACGTTCCACTTCAGCCGCCAGGACGCCGAAGACGCCGTGGACTATCTCAGATCGATCCAGATGCACGACAAGCCTGCCGCGCCGTCCGGCCCGAAGAGGCCGTAGCGAGCTGATAGCTCGCCAGATCGGAAACGAAAAAGGCCGGCTGTGCGGCCGGCCTTCATTCATCCGTAAGGTGCATCACACTTTGACCAGCGGTCCCTTCGAGGCTGGTCCTTTCGAGCCGCCAGGACCGCCGGAGCCACCGCCGCCGCTCGGGCCGCTTGGCTTTGGCTTGCGCCTGCGCGTACCGGGCAGTTTTTCCGGCTTGGGCGTGACCGGTCCTTCGACGAACTCGAAGCCGATCTTGTCGGACGCCGTCGCTTCATCCTTGACCAGAACGACGCGGACATGGCCGCCGCCCTTCAGCTTGCCGAACAGAACTTCGTCGGCGAGCGGCTTCTTGATGTGCTCCTGGATCACCCGCGCCATCGGGCGCGCGCCCATTTGCTCGTCATAGCCGTGCTTGATCAGCCAGGCTTTTGCCGGCTCCGACAGTTCGATGGTGACATCGCGGTCCGCAAGCTGTGCCTCGAGCTGCAGCACGAACTTTTCGACCACCATACCGATCACGTCGGCATTGAGATGAGCAAACGACACGACGGCATCGAGGCGGTTGCGGAATTCGGGCGCGAACTGCCGGTTGATCGCCTCGTGGTCGTCGCCTTCCCGCTTGTTGCGGGTAAAGCCGAAGGCCTGCCTGGCGAGGTCGGAGGCGCCGGCATTCGTGGTCATGATCAGGATCACGTTGCGGAAGTTGACCTGCTTGCCGTTGTGATCGGTCAGGCGGCCGTGGTCCATGATCTGCAACAGCACGTTGTAGAGATCGGGGTGCGCCTTCTCGATCTCGTCGAGCAGCACCACGCAATGCGGATGCTGGTCGACGCCGTCGGTGAGCAGACCGCCCTGGTCGAAGCCGACATAGCCGGGTGGTGCGCCGATCAGGCGCGACACCGTGTGCCGCTCCATGTATTCGGACATGTCGAAGCGCAGGAGCTCGACGCCCAGTGAAGCTGCAAGTTGTTTTGCGACCTCGGTCTTGCCGACGCCGGTGGGCCCGGAGAACAAATAGCAGCCGATCGGTTTCTCCGGCTCGCGGAGACCGGCGCGTGCGAGCTTGATCGAGGCTGCGAGCGACTCGATCGCCTTGTCCTGGCCGAACACCACGCGCTTCAAGGTCTGCTCAAGATGCTTCAGCACCTCGGCGTCGTCCTTCGAAACGCTCTTCGGCGGAATTCGCGCCATCGATGCGATCGTGGTTTCGATCTCCTTGATGCCGATGGTCTTCTTGCGCTTGTTCTCGGCGACCAGCATCTGCGCGGCGCCCGATTCGTCGATCACGTCGATCGCCTTGTCCGGCAGCTTGCGGTCGTGGATGTAGCGTGAGGAGAGCTGGACTGCCGCTTCGATCGCTTCATTGGTGTATTTCAGCCGATGATAGTCCTCGAAATAGGGCTTGAGGCCCTTGAGGATTGCAATGGTGTCTTCCACCGTCGGTTCGTTGATGTCGATCTTCTGGAAACGACGGACCAGCGCGCGGTCCTTCTCGAAATGCTGGCGGTATTCCTTGTAGGTCGTCGACCCCATGCAGCGGATAGTGCCGGAGGCGAGCGCAGGCTTCAGCAGATTGGAAGCGTCCATCGCGCCGCCGGAGGTGGCGCCGGCGCCGATCACCGTGTGGATCTCGTCGATGAACAGGATCGCGCTCGGGTGCGCCTCCAGCTCCTTCAACACTTGCTTCAAGCGCTCCTCGAAATCGCCGCGGTAGCGGGTGCCGGCCAAAAGCGTGCCCATGTCGAGCGAGAACACGGTTGCGGCAGACAGTACTTCGGGCACCTCGCTGTCGACGATGCGCTTTGCCAGGCCTTCGGCGATCGCGGTCTTGCCGACGCCGGCCTCGCCCACGAACAGCGGATTGTTCTTCTGCCGACGGCACAAGACCTGGATGGCGCGGTTGATCTCCGAATTGCGGCCGATCACGGGATCGATCTTGCCGTCGCGCGCCTTCTTGTTGAGGTTGACGCAATAGGTCTCGAGCGCCTCGCCCTTCTTCTTGGAATCCTCGTTGCCTTTGGTTTCGGTTTCCTCGTCGACCCCGCGCACCGGGCGCGCCTCGGAGACCCCCGGCCGCTTGGCGATGCCGTGGCTGATGTAGTTGACTGCGTCATAGCGCGTCATGTCCTGCTCTTGCAGGAAATAGGCGGCGTGGCTTTCGCGCTCCGCGAATATCGCGATCAGCACGTTGGCGCCGGTTACCTCCTCGCGACCGGACGACTGCACATGAATGACGGCGCGCTGGATCACACGCTGAAAACCGGCCGTCGGCTTGGCGTCGTCGGCTCCGTCGGTAACGAGATTTTCGAATTCGGTTTCGAGGTAGTTGACCAGGCTGGTACGCAGCTTGTCGAGGTCGACGCTGCAAGCGCGCATGACGGCGGCTGCATCGGAGTCGTCGATCAGCGACAGCAACAGATGTTCGAGCGTCGCGTATTGATGGTGACGCTCATTGGCAATTGCCAGCGCACGATGCAGGGATTGTTCTAGGCTTTGGGAAAAAGTCGGCATTCGCGCTCCTGTGGCCCCTTGCCATCATGATCGCCGTTGCCCGCTCAGGCAACAACAACCTTTGTCACATATAGTTATGGCCGAGCGCAGCAAAAGACCGGTTCCGCAACTCGGCCGCGTCACGGTTTTTCAGATGCAAAACCCGTTCCCAATTGGGCAGACCGCGCGCCGAGCGGCCGCAACACCGTAGTTTACCGGCGCCGTGCTACTTCTTTTCCATCACGCACTGCAGGGGATGCTGATGCTTGCGCGCAAAATCCATCACCTGCGTCACCTTGGTCTCGGCGATCTCATAGGTGAAGACGCCGCACTCGCCGATCCCATGGTGATGGACGTGGAGCATGATCTTGGTGGCGGCTTCGACGTCCTTCTGAAAGAACTTTTCCAGGACGTGGACCACGAACTCCATCGGCGTGTAGTCGTCGTTGAGGATCAGGACGCGGTACAGGTTGGGTCTCTTGGTCTTCGGCTTGACCTTGGTGATGACGGAGGTGGCTGGCCCACCGGTACCGGCAGGGCGGTTTTCATTATTACCCATCCTGGGGCGAACCGCGGCTATTGGGGCCGGCACTTGCGGATCGAAAATAGAAGTCAGTTGCGGCATGGCACAGGCGTTCGATATCCCCATGGGAGACCGGACGGCAGCCAACGGATCCTCTCAGGCCGGAGCCGTCATGGCTTCCATCTTCACAGATCGCCCTCTCCAGCCGAAGCGACCCGTCCGGATCTCACCGGTGGGGAATATGGGTCAGTCCCCGGTCCCATGCAAGCGCGCCCAAGACGCGCCCGCAGCGGATCCGACTCCTGACCTCGGCGATCTCCGCCTACGTTAACCAATTCCGGCCGGTTTGACAAAATCAACGCCGCGTCGTTCCGCGACGATGATTTTTGCCGGTATCAATACCCGAATCGACACACTCTTTTTGCCCAAGGGATCGATGACGTCGGTCGCACGTTGAATCTCTTCGTGCGCGGGCGACAGCGCGAAAAAGCCCGGCTGTTGCAACCGGGCTTTTGGTCTTGCGCGAGCGCCTGATCGAGAACGCCTTGTACTCGGCGCCTCGGCGATTAGCGAGCCGCAGCGGGCCCGAACTTGGTGATCAGCGTCTCCAACGGCTTGTAGGCCTGCTTGGCGAGATCGCCGTAAAGGCCCGCGATCTTCTGGGAATCGGTGACCAGGGTTTCGTAAGCCGTCTTGGCATATTCGCTCTGCGCTTCGATCGCCTTGTCCAGCGACTTCACGCCCGAGAGCTTCTCCACAAACGACTTGGTGTCCTCGTAGGACTTCTTGGTGTAGTCGCCATAGGCAGTCGCGATCGCGGACAGCCCGTTCTGGAAGGTGGTCGCCGTGGCAACCGCGGACTCGAGTTGCTCTTTGCCGTAGCTCTGAATGTCTTCAACCTTAAACATCTTCAATTCCTTTTCCCGGCTCAATCTGTAACCGGGGACACCCCCGGCTTTCTGACCCGACTCATATATAGTGCACTGCACAATAAAGGTCAACATTCTTGTGCGACGCACCATCGGCGGTACTTTCAGGGCGAATCCCGGCGGTCTGGCAAGGCTTCCTTAATCTTTTGGAAACTCGGGCGACCTAACCTGCTCCTTGGACTTGTCACCTTCCGGCAGGCGGTGAAAAGCCGTTTGCCAGCAACGTTTCAGCCTTTAACGGCAGCTTGGGCCTGTGAGCCTGGCTGTGCACACCACGCGGGTTTTGAGCTGAGAAGCATCACGGGTGATTGGGCACAATTTTGCCTCACGAACCGGTGATCAAGTGAGAAACTGGGACGGGGATTTCATGCTTCGTGAACACTTGGCTTCCTCGCGCTTGGTGCGAGTTGGCGTTTTGGGGCTGGTTGCATTCGCGGCGGCGGCCGTCACGAGCGAAAGCGCCCAGGCGCGTCGCTACTCCCGGCACCACAGCACCCATCACGTCCGCCATCACGATTCCGACGACAGCTACAGTCCGCAGTTCTCTTCGATCATCGTGGATGGCAACTCCGGCGCAACGCTAGCCGCCACGAGTCCCGACGGCGTCCGTCATCCCGCCTCTCTCACCAAGATCATGACGCTTTATCTGCTGTTCGAGCGTCTCGACGCCGGCAAGATGAAGCTCGATACCGAAATGCCGGTATCTGAACACGCCTCCGAACAGGATCCGACAAAGCTGGGGCTACGTCCTGGCCAAACCATCAAGGTTGAAGACGCTATCAAGGGTCTGGTGACGCGTTCCGCCAATGACGCCGCGGTCGTCATCGCCGAAGCGATCGGCGGCAGCGAAGATGAGTTCGCCAGGATGATGACGCGCAAGGCGCATGCGCTCGGCATGAGCCGCACCATTTATCGCAACGCCTCGGGGCTTCCCAACGACGAGCAGGTGACGAGTGCGCGCGATCAGGCGATGTTGGGTCGCGCCATTCAGGACCGCTTTCCGCGCTATTACCGCTATTTCTCGACGCAGGCCTTCAACTTTCGCGGCCAGAGCATCAGCAACCATAATCACCTGCTCGGCAGCGTCGAGGGTGTCGACGGAATCAAGACCGGCTACACCCGCGCTTCCGGTTTCAATCTCGTAACTTCAATGCACCGCGGCAACCGCTTCCTGGTAGGTGTCGTGATGGGTGGCCGCAGCGGCGGCGCGCGCGATGCCACCATGCGCAGCCTGCTCGCGGCAAATCTGGAGAAGGCTGCAACGACGCGGACGGCTGCTGCGATCACCGAACGCAGCGGCTCGGAGGCCACCACCGATGTCGCCGATGCCCAACCGAAGCCGGCTCCTGCGCCGGTCGCACAGGTGCAGGCCACGCCCGTTTCGCCCGATACCTGGACGCCGCCCGCGATGCGCAATCCACCGGCCAAAGTGACGGCCGCGCTTGCGCAGGCGAGTGCCGCCATGCCCCCCGCTCAAGCCAAGACCGAACCTGCGCCGCTTTCTTCCGGCGTGATCCAGGCTCAAGCAATGGCGGCCATCCCCGGCTCGTCCGAGCCGATGAAGCCTGTCAGGGTCAAGACAGTTCAGGTCAAAGCGGGATCGACGAAGGTCGCTTCTGCCGGCCCATCCCAACCCTCGCCTCCCATCATCAGCGCATTGCCGCAGGCTCAGCCAGCTCCCGCGGAGACATCGAACGCCGTCGTCGCGAAGGCAACTGAGGTTGGCAAGCCTGAGCCGGTGAAGCCCGAAGCTGTCAGAGCCGAGGCCGCCCGACCAGACTTGCCGCCGCAGCCGCCTGGTCACGGTACCGGCAATGGCTTGCTCGGCGTGCTGCCCGCATCCAGCGTTGTTCCTGCCTCGTCCGCTGCGCAGCCGGTCGCCGTCGCCGCACCCCAGCCGGCGGTCGCGGTTGCGACGGCGCAACCCGCCTCGCCTCCTCCGCCGCAGATCAGCCAGCAAACCACCCCGAGCAAGCCCGTCGTCCACACGGGTTGGATCGTGCAGGTCGGCGCGCTCGAAAGCGAAGACGAAGCCCAGCAGCGCATCGAGGCCGCCAAAAACAACGCCCGCGGGCTGCTCAGCAAGGCCGACTCCTTTACGGAGCCGATCATCTCCAAAGACAACCGCAAACTCTTCCGCGCTCGCTTTGCGGGCCTCGAGCGTGATCAGGCCGAAGCGGTCTGCCGCGCGCTGCGCCACTCCGACATCGTCTGCATCACCGTTCGTAACTGATTATCAACGGCTTGAACGAGCAGATGCCCGCGCCGCAAAAGCGCGGGCTTCTTTTTTAGCTGCCCGAAGACGCAATCCTGCAAACCTCTCGTCAAGAATTTGGGCTTAAAACTTTTTGAAAGCGAAGGTCACGCCGGAGCAACGGCGGACGGCGGCAGGCGTCTGCCAGAGTCTCGGCCTGGAAAGCGACTTTGTGGCGTTTGTGAGCGTTGCCGGAGTTAGCCGTTATGCGTGCGAAGCAAAGTATCCTTGGCCTCGTTTACTCGGGCGGCGAGGTACGTCGACCCCCCCTGGTCGGGATGCAGTTTCTTCATGAGCGCTCGGTGGGCTCGTCCGATTTCCTCGCGCCCCGCGCCCGGTTGCAGGCCAAGGATCTGATAGGCCTCCTCGTCCGTCATTTTGCCGCCCGGCGGCGCGCGGCGTTGCCCGCCTGCCGTATTTCCCTGCGCGTGCTGACGCCAAGCGGGAAACCGGCGGTCCAGATAGCTTTCAAGTAAGGCCACGCTCTCGGCATCGAAGCCCGAGATCATCCCGATCAGCCCGTTGAGATCGAATTCGTCGAGCGAATGGCCCGCGTGAGGTCCCGCGACGATTCGCCCGGTCAAGGCACCGCTGTCATGGTCCAGCGTCATATCGAGATACTGGGAGCGAACCTGCGAGCTCTGGCCGGAGGAGCGCCGCGAGGCGGCACCTGAGAAGATGTTGCCGAAATTGCTGAAGGCGGCCGTGCCAAACGGCGACCAGCCAAGCAATCCGGCGCCGAAGATGCCAATCGGGATTGCGACCGCGAGCTCCCCCCTCACGCCGACAAAAGCGGCGACGGCGAGCGCGATCACGCCTCCGACAATCTTGAGTGCGCGCGCGAGCACGGCCGGATTGGCCGCGCGGTACATCTGCAGCAGCAAATAGAGGACGAGAACAGCGATAGCGCCCGCGATCAGGGTCGGCATGGCCTTAATATAATCGGCTTGGCGCCAAAAGGTGAGAGATCACTTCATCTGGCCGAGTAATTTGGCGGCGCCGCTCTCGCGCGCCGACAGCCGTTTGAGGGCATCGCGGCCGCCCGCCGCGTAGGCGGCCGCGGCGCGCAGCAGTTCACGCAATTGTGCGGCTGCACCGGGATCGAACCTGCACCAGGCACCGCCGGTGAGCCGCGCGATCTCACGGAAGGCCCGTTCGGCAACGGCATCATGCCCTTCCTGGAACACGAAGACCGGCACCTTGAGCATGCCGAGTTCGCCGGCCTTGGCGCAGAGGTCGTCGACCTTCTCTTCCATGGCGTCGCCGACGAACACCACCGCGCGCACACCTGAGGCAGCCGCCTCGCGCCGCGCTTCGGACAGTACCTTGCCGATCTGCGTGTTACCGCCGCGGCAGTCGATCTTGCTCATCAGCCTTGCAAGCTCGGCGCTGTCGGAAATCCAGCCCGTCGCACGGCATTCGTTGAAGCCGCGATAGTAGACCAGGCGAATATCGAGGCTTCCGAGCGAAGCTGCCTCGCGGAACATATCGGCCTGCAGCGTGCAGGCCATGTCCCAGGTCGGCTGGCGGCTCATGGTGGCGTCGAGCGCAAAGACCAGCCGCCCCCGCGCACCCGCTTCATGCGGAGACATCGCGCGCGCTTTCGCAACGAAGGCGGCGATGTCGTCCGATGTCGAGGCCTTGGCATCCGGCAATGAGTCGGCCTTCGCGCCATCGCGCGAAGCCACGTCGCCTGATTTTGATTTGGTCGGTTCGCCGGACATCGGCGCTCGCGTGTGCTGCAAGCCCTCGGATAACCAGGGTTATCTTTTGACCCTAATGCGTCTCCGCGCTCGCGGACTTGGCCTCTTTCCCGGTTTCTCTCTCGGTTTCCTTCCGGGGCTCCTTCCCGGCCGGTACGTATGGTGCGACCGGGCCCGGTTCGAGAACCTTGGGCGAATTGGCTTCGACGGGCGCAGCCTCAGTATCGGTATCGGCCAGGAATTTGTCGAGCATGCCCTGGATCGAGGCCTTCGCCTCTTCCGATCCGGTATCGCGCATGTCGTTATGCTGGAAGGTGGTCTTCACCACCGTGATACCCAACTTCTCGCACTCTTCGTCGCTCGGAATCACGCCGGGGTCGGTCTTGAACTGCGGGTCCTTCGAGCGGAAACTCAGGATCTTGAACTTGCCCGAGGTGATGAAGGGGACGCGCAGATTGTCGAGCGTCACGACCTTCTTGACCTCATCCGGGTATTG
>Ga0310913_10002092_pt1 | contig 10534 bp, 9 predicted proteins | sample GREbulkMGOX082_FD_203447 | JGI IMG/M metagenome (GOLD analysis project Ga0310913, IMG submission 203447) | Lab enrichment of tropical soil microbial communities from Luquillo Experimental Forest, Puerto Rico - GRE.bulkMG.OX082 | ecosystem: Environmental > Terrestrial > Soil > Tropical forest >...
ATGTTCGCCGTGAGGGTGGCGGCGATTCCCAGCCCGAGCAGCCCGCGGGCGAGGAAGGGGACCGGCACCCGGTGCCGGGCCGCGTACAGCACCACCATGCTTTCTCTTGGGGTACAAAGCGGACGATTCGGATATTTTCTTTCTTTATCCAGGTCAGCGGCAGCCCGATGCGGGGCAAGTCTGCTGCAGGTGCGGCGCGGGTGCGCGGGGCTGCCGCGCTGGCGGCGCCCGGAGGTGGCCGGGCTGGCAGGGTTGCCGGTCAGCGGCGGCGGCACCGCCACAGCAGGTATGCCGGAACCGGGGCGGGCGGCTCGACGAAGCGCTCGGCGTCCAGTCTGGCGTCAAGCAGGGCGTTCAGGAAGGTGGACAGCTTGCGGTGTGTCGCACCTACCCGGATCCGGACGCCGGCGGGATTGTGGTCTGGTGAAGTCCACCAGCCCTCGGACTCATAACCCTGTCCTGGCGGCCAGCTGCTGCGGCCACGCTCATTGCCGGGAAAGCACGGATGCACGATCGAGGCGGCGAACCAGCCACCCGGACGCAGCACCGCCGTCACCGTGGACAGGGTTCCCGCCAGGTCGTCGATGTCCATGAGCGCCAGCTCGCAGGTGCAGCCATCGAATGGCCGCCCGTCCCACCAGGCGGGGTGACGGGTAACGTCGGCGTGGATGTAGGTGATGTTGCCCGGTCCGGCGGCGCGTGCCTTGCCGAGCATCGCGGCCGAGATGTCGATGCCGGTCACGTCGGCCCCCAGGCTGGCCAGATAGCGGCTCATCCGGCCTTGCCCGCAGGCGATGTCCAGCACCCGGTCACCGGTCACGGCGGGCAGCAGGCCGGCATGCGCCGCGATCAGTGGCGGCGCGTCGCCGACCCACTGCTCGTACCACTCGGCGAACTGGTCATACCTCGCCTGGGTCTGCGCCACGCTCCCACGTTAATTGCCCCGCCCGGCGAGGACCGGCTGCGTTCGCGAGACGCTGACCGCAGCCGTTGACGAGTTAGGACCGCAGCTTCTTCCCGGCGAGATCGACGTGCGTGGTTGCGACGTCACCGGTGGTGTGCAGCGTTGAGCCGAGTCATGAGCTCGCGGTTGGCAGCGCGGGCGGCGGCGAGCTCGCTGTCGCGTTCTTCGAGCTGGATGCGCAGATCGGCGACCTGCTGTTCCAGGCGGGTGATCGTGTGATTGAGAGTATCGATGCCGGCGGGTGCGCCGAGCCCGGATTCCCGCCAGGCCTGCTCGCCGAGCGTCTCGGACAGGCGCTTTTCGAGCTGCTGGGTGCGGGCAGCGAGCCGGAGGGCGCGTTCGTGGGCGGCAAGCAGGTCCGCTTGCAGAGAGGCCCGGCTGACGGCCGGGCCGGCGCCGCTGCCGGCGGGCGGGCTGGCCTGCGTGGCGTGGATCTTGCCGAGCAGGTCGCGGTGCCGGTAGAGGAAAGTGCGGTCGACGGCGGCTTCTCTGAACTTGGGCGTTGTGCGCGGAATTGCCTTGTCCGTGCTTATTTGTGGCCGCCGGCGTCTCTGATGGCGTTGGTGACGAGGTAGAGGTTGGCCTGGTCGAGTCCGGTGATGGCGTGACGCAGGACGACAGGCGTGGCGGTGGCGAAGCTAGCGGCTAGGCCGAGGATGGCGGCTTCGCTGCTTGAGCACGGCAGGTCACCGGCGTGCAGGGCGGTGATGGCCTGTTCCCAGTCGATCGCCGCCGTGATGTCCCCGGCCTGGCTGGTGCCGATGAGGATATACCGCGCGGTGAAGTCGTCCCTGCGCAGCCAGGATCTGTGGCGGATGAGCAGTTCGGTGGCGGCCTGGTCGCAGTACATTCCCTTGCTGCCTGCGCGGAGCGCGGCGGTCAGCTGCCATCGGCCGGGCAGCGCGCCGGCGGGCTCGGCTGCCTGCACGGCAAGGTCGGTCAGCCGGGCGAGTTCCTGGCTGGTCTGTTCCGGGAGGCTCGCGGGGTCGGCCCAGCAGTGGGCGATGCGGGCGTGCCGGCAGATCTGGAGAGGGTCGGCGCAGCTGGCGGTGAAGACGAAGACGCGGATCACCTCTTCGCCGTGCACGCGCTCGTAGCTGCCGAGGTAGGCGCGGACCTGGGTGGTGTCCAGCCCGTAGTCGCAGGCCAGGATGCGGTCGAGGGCTCTGGTGAGGGTTTCGCCGGGCAGCGCCATCCCGCCTGGGAGGTCCCATTCGCGGTCGAAGTCACTGGTGTCGCGCCCGCAGAGCAGGATGCGGTCATCCAGGATGACGGCGGCCGCGACGGCGAACTGGTCTCTGCCTTCGGCGAGGGAGGACATGACGAGGTCGTGGAGCAGGGAATCGGTGACCGCGGCGGGTCTCATGAGGGCTCCTTGCGGGGGGCGGCAGCATCGGGGAGACCGGGCATGCCGAGGCTGACAGTGGCCTGGACCTGGGAGCGCCGGTCAATCTGGGCGAGCTTGCCGTCGGCGCCGGCGAGGCTGATCTTGAGTCCCTCGATCTCGCCGGGCCAGCCTTCGCGCTCGGCTTCGGCGATGCGGGCGTTGATGTTGTCGCGGATCTCGGCGATCCGGTGCCGCTGGGCGGGATCGGGCCAGTGCATGCTGCACCTCAAACACGCATGTTCGTGGATGCAGGGAGTGCTGAATGCGCGGCCGCATATCCCGGTGGCGACCTTCCGACGCTCGAAGTGGCCGAGGAACTCCTGCCATTCTTCTTCGCTGGGGACCCGGTATTCATCGGTAGGCCGCAACCCCCGCCTCCGGGCAAGGAATGCCAGGTGGGACTGGATTGCCTCTTCAGGGTAGACGGCCTTGTAGCCGATTGTCACATTAATGTCCCGGTGGCCGACGATGACCTGCGCTATATGCGGCGGGAGCCCGTTCATGACGGCATCCGTGATAAAGAGCCTCCGGAAATCATGGGGGGTATAGCGCAGGGGGCCGCCGTCGGCCGGGTCGGTGAGGCCGGTGTCGTGGAGCGCGTCGGCGAGCATGTCCCGGGCAACGTCAGGGCTGATCCGTCGGTTCTCGGCGGCGATCCGGCGCTGGAACAGCAGGGGCAGCGGCGGGTTCCAAATCTTCTCGTGATTATCGTATGCGGTAATAGACGGCACCTTCCCGGTCCTGTCAAGGACGCGCCTTATGATGACGGAAAGGACTTCCGACAGCTCCGGGGAAACGACGAGAAGTCTTTCCGCGTCAGTTTTCGATGGGGCTATCTGCAAGAGCGGGATTATTTCCCCGGTAGTCGGCAGCTTGTACTGCACAAGGCTGTGATGGCTGATTTCCAGGAGCTCCTCAATGCGCACGCCCGTGTTCCTGAGGACTTCCACGATCGCCCAGGTCCAGAATGCCTTCTCTTCTTCGAAGGTGAGGTCGCGGCGTTTCCCTGTCACGGGGTCGGCGCCCCATATCCTGCCCACGGCGGTGCCGCGCCGGGTGACGACGCGGGCCAGCGTCTGCCCGCCGGCGGTAAAGGGCTCCCCGTGCCCGGCCGGGCGGGCTGCCTCCAGCAGTTCCCGGGCTTCCTGCAGCCGCTGGGTGACGGTCTGGACCAGGACCGGCAGGACGGGCAGGCGCTCGCGGGTGCGCGCGTCCATGCGGGACTTGCGGTGCCGGCGTTCCTTGCGCCGGCTGGTCTCCTCGTCGCGGACGGGGCAGGGCGCGACCCACGGCCCCCACCGGGCAGGGTCACCGGCAGCCCACTGGGCGATGTCCAGGTAGAAGGCCCGCACCGGGATGAGGCATTCCCAGTAGTTCAGCCGGGGCACCTTGACCTGGGCCGTCGTGCCGTCCGGGCGGGTGACCGTCTCGGTCTTGGTGCGCAGGCGTTCCTTCCACGCGTCGGCGACCTCGCGGGACAGGTTCAGGCTGCTGATGCCGGGATTGTGGCGCTCCAGGTCCTGCCAGAAGCGCATGCCCAGGTTGCAGGCGAGGGAGGTCAGGCTCCCGTAGTCCAGCACCGGCTGGCGCTCGCGGAGGTAGTCCACGAGCAGGTCGCGGACGGGACGGCACTCCAGCCGGTAGCGGCCGATGAGTTCCTCGGGAGTGCGCTGGCCGGTGCTGCGGACCTCCCGCCATGTCGCCGGAGCGCCCGGCCCGAAGATGCCCATGGCGCGCAGCAGCCGGTAGAACACCGCGACATCGCCGGGAATCGCGGACAGTTCCCCGAGCTCGACATCCAGCAGTTCCAGCACGTCGCCGACGGTGATGTCCGCGATCCCGCCGCCCCTGGCCGCGGCGATCTCCGCGGCACGGTAGAGCGTGTGGCTGCCCGATACCGCGGACACATGCGGGTCCTCCGCGCAGAGCGCCCGGAGCGCGGCGAACCCCCCGGGATCGCGGGCGCGGGCCATGTGGCGCACCAGGCTGCCCGGGCCGGTCGGCTTCACCGCCAGCCAGCTCAGGGCGGGGCGCACGACATCACCGCTGATCAGGGTCAGGAGCGAGGAGCCGAGTGCGTGCAGCCGCCAGTCAGCCGTCATGCCCCTGTCCCGCAGCCACGCGGCCGGCGTGCCGCGCCATGCGGTCCCGGCCGCGTCGGACCCGCTGGCCAGCCAGCGTTCCTGCCACGTCGCGCCCGGCTGTTCCTCCAGCCAGTCCAGCAGGAACGCCAGCCCGCGCCGCCGGATCTTCTCGGTGTAATCGTTGCCGGCGGTGAACGGCGCCCGCACCAGCCGGTCCTCCAGCCGCCCGCGGGACACGGCGGTCGCCGGCCAGGAAGCGAGCGCCGGGCGTGCCGGGAACCGCGCCCGTCCCGTCTCCCGCGGTGTCGGCAGCGTCCTCATGTCCGGGCCGGGCCGGGCCTGCGTGGCGGTCACGACGCGCCGGTCCGGAACAGCACGTCCAGCGTCTCGGGCCGGTACCCTTGCGCCGGGGACGGACGGCTCCGCGCAGCCGCCTGCCGGGTCTGCTCGGCATGATGGGCCAGCACCCGCCGGATGACCTCCTCCTTGCGGGGAGTCAGGTAAATCTGCGTAGTGGTCAACTGGGCATGGCCAAGGACAAACTGGACATCGGTCAGCGGGAGCGAGGAATCCTCCGCCATCCTGTAAGCCGCAGTGTGCCTCAAGGAATGGAGCGTGGCAGAGGTCCCGGCCTGCTCGTTCACCCGCTCGAACATCCGGTGGACGGCGTGGTAGGACAGCGGCCGGACCGGCCGCCGCAGAGTCCACCACAAGGGCTGCCGCCGCCCCTTCGGGACCAGTCCGTCCATCTCAACCTGGTAGAGCCGCAGCCAGACGAACGCGTCGATGGAGGCGGGCAGCTCCTGCAGCTCGCGGGTGCCCTTGCGGACCACCGTGATCACCTGCCGGCCGGGATCGGTCCCGGCGACGGTCGCCGACAGCAGTTCCGAGGCCCGGGCGCCGGTAGACACGTAGAACGCGACGAGCGCCCGATCCCGGTGCGACGGCAGCCGGGCGAAGATCTCGTTGAACTCCCCGTCCGGGATGCTGCGGGGCACCCGGCTGGGCACTTTCGGCCGGTAGAGGCCGCTGCGCTCGTTCCGGTACGGCTCCATCGGATTGTGATGCGCATGCGCCCGCCCGTGCCGCCTCGACCTGTCCAGCGGGAACGGGTTGATGACCGGCCCGGTGCCCGCGTCGAGGTGGAAGCCGTAAAACGACCGCAGCACCGTCTCCGAATGCGCCCGGACAGACGGAGCGTACGCCTCGCCGCCGGCGGCGCCGGCCGACACTGCTGCCAGCGGCCCCGCCCGCCAGTGAGGACGGGACTGCTTCCCCGCGACCTGCAGCCACCGGCTGAAATCACGGGCCTCGGTCCGCGTCGCCCGGTCCCAGTCCACCCGGACCGCCCAGCAGAACCTGAACCACCGCAGCAAGTCGGTCCCGTACGAACGGACAGTGGACTCCGCCTTCCCCGCCGCCAGCAAGTCCCGGAAGAACTGGGCTGCACCGTCCATCACGACGCCGTCCGGGTCGACGACCTGATAGGGCTCGTACCGGTTCCCCGTGGCCACGAGACGGCCTGTTTGCGGCACCCTCAGCACCGCCAAGTCCCGGTCCGGATCTCCTTCTTCCATCACGACCGGAGAACGTATCGCCAGGAACAGCTATTTACCCGCTGAACTGCTGAAACTCCAGGCATAGTTCAGTCAACAGGGCGGCGCGGGCGATCGCGGAGACGCTGATCTCGGTGCCGTCAGTGACGGCACGGTTGATCGCGGCGATGACGCGCTGCCGACGGCGGGCGGAGCCGGCGCGGCGCCCCCCGGTCATAGCCGTCGCGGACGTACTAGTGCTGGTCATGCGGTGCGCCCGGAAATGGCGCTGGGGAGCGGCTGGCGGATGCGGGGCATGCCGAGACTGATCGCGCGGTGCCGCCGCACGGCTGCTGCTGCCTGGCCGATCTCGGCTCGCTCCTGTGGGGTCAGGTCGTCCAGGGTGGTCTTGATCCGGTTGATGAGCCGGCGGATGCGGGTGATCTCCTCCGCTGCGGGCATGGCGTCGGCGCGTGCCCACTCGTCCAGGCCGGCCGCGGCGGCCAGCCGTTCCCGGGTGCGGAGCAGGTCATCAAGGTAGGCGGTCAGGTCAGGCAGGTAGGAGGCGTCGGTCCGGAAGTGGTCGCAGCCGGCGCAGCGAAACCGGTAGGGGCAGGCGTGGCCGCCGGCCTTGACGTTGGACGGCTCGGCGCAGCCGCCGAACGGCACGGCGACCTCGCCGACGGCGCGGCGGGCATGCTCGGAGTCCAGTAGCGCCTTGGCCTGGTGCCAGATCCGGTTGCCGTGCCGGTCGAACTGAACGGCGGTGAGCCGGTCGACGGCCTCGCGGCGGCGTTTCTCGCCGACCCGGTAATACTGGCGTGTGGTGTCGAAATTGAGATGGTCCAGTAGTTCGCGCAGCACGTCAGGCGGGACGCCGGCATCGGCGTGCCGCTGGGCGTAGGTATGCCGGTAGGCATACAAGGTGACCTTGGCCCTGGGGAACTCGGTGCCATCGGCCAGCAGCAGCGGGGGCAGGCTATCGGCCCAGGCGCGGTGCCGGCCGACCAGGCCCGGCCCGGCGACCGGCTTGCGGCCGCCGGGGTTGCGCTGCAGGGCAGGGAACAGCCGCAGCTCGTCCAGCGGCGTGGCCGGGTAGCGGTCCCGGGTCCGCTGCTTCTGCCCGGTGATCAGCGTGGCGGTGGCCTCGGTGACCGGCAGCCGCCGCCCCATCCGGCCCGCTTTGTGGTTGTCGTAGGTGAGCACCGGGGAGCCGTCGCTGTCGCGGGTCAGGCAGTCCCAGGCCAGCGTGCAGATCTCGTCGGGGCGCCGCCCGGTGTCAATGACCAGTTCCACGATGGTGCGGATGTTGACGCCGTGCTGGCGTTCCAGCGCGGGGAGCTGGTCGCACAGCTGCCGCATGATCTCCGGCGGCAGGTCCCGGGACGGCTCGGCGTGGCCGGGCAGGTAGGGGATGTCGCTGGTAGGCACCGTGAAGTCATCGGGCAGCCCGGCGGCGGGGCCGCCGGGGCGGGTCAGGCCCATCGCGCGGATGCGGGACAAGATCAGCTTGAGGTGGCGGCAGGTCATCACCCGCGAGGGGTGGGTGAGCGTGCCCGCGTTCTGCTGGTAGGCGAGCCGGTTCAGCAGCGCCTCGATGTCGGCCCGGCCGAGCGCACCGGGGACCTGGCCGCCGTCCTCGCGCAGCCGCAGCGTCTCTGACAGCCGCGCCAGGCTGTGCACGCAGGTGCGGAGGCTGCCGCCGACGCCCCGGCCGCGGCGGCGGGGCAGTTCCTCGACCGCCCACCGTTTGGCGGCTTCCCGCAGCCAGGGCTGGGAGATGCTGGTGAAGGGCAAGGTGCCGCCGGGCCGGCCGAAGGCGACCAGATCCCACTCGTCCTTGACCTTCTCGGTTTCCGGGTCGAGCAGGGCGCGGCGGGCGTGCCGGGCCAGCGACGTCAGCAGGGTGCCAGCGTTGCGGTCCAGGCCGGGCACGGACACCTCACCGGATGCCGGGATGATCGTGGTGACCTGGTGCAGGCGAAGCTTCTCGCATACCGACCGCAGGGCCTTCTCATTAGTCCTGGCGCTGCTGCGGGTGCGCTGCTGCAGACCGACGAGTAGCTGGGCGGCCACCAGCGGTGCCAGCCCGTAAAGGCTGACCTGCCCGTACTGGGCGATGGCGGGCTGGGCGGCACGCCACGCCGCCTCGTCCAGCCCCGGGACCGCGCGCGTGGCCGTGCGGAACCGCTGCTGGTGCGCGTCACAGTAGGAGCCGCTGACTCCGATACGCTCCCGGTTGCACGCCGGCACCTGGCACGGCCCGCACGACGGCAGCGGCCGGGTCTGCGGGTGCGCGAGGAACACCTCCAGCGGCACCTTCAGCACCTCACGCTGCTGCCGCAGGTGGGTCAGGCACAACCGGTCCCTCGATGTCTTCCATGGCCGCGGGCAGCCCTCCACCGCGCACCGCGACGGCGGCTGACACGACGGTTCCGGCAGCGACAAGACTGCATCCGGGCCGAGCCCGGCCCGGGATAGCCGCCGCTGGCACCGCTGGCAGACCCGTGCCCGCCCGAACGCGGTCGCCTGGCACCCGGGAGCGCGGCAGACCGGGTGCCCCAGCAGCGGGTGCTCCGGCGGCGGCCACAGCACCCGGCTGCTCGCGTCCCAGCCGGCCTCAGCCAGGAACGTCGGATCGAGCAGCCGCTCGAACACGGAAACGGCCTCATCCCCGGCCGGCCAGGAAAACTGCGAGGCCGCAGATCCCGCCAGCGCGACCCGTGCGGTGGCGGTCACCGGCCCGGCCCGGCAAGCTCGCGGGGTGAACCGACTCGTTCCACCGCTGCCCGCAGCCGCTGCGGGTCGGGATGCACGTAGATCTGCGTGGAGGACACCGAGGAATGACCGATCAGCTCGGCGATCTCGTCGATGCTGGCACCTGAATCAGCCAGGTTGCTGGCCATCGCGTGGCGCAGCTGATGCGGGGTCACCCGGCGGGTCAGCCCGGCCCGCCGCGACGCGGCAGCAACCAGGGCGTTGACCGCGTCCGGTGGCATCGGCGCCCCAGCCGGCTCACGGAACAAGTTGACCAGCACGAAGTCGCTGCCTGCCGCCTGCGGCACGCCCATCCGCTCGAACTCATAGGCGTCGAACGCCTGGACGACCAGGAAATCCAGCGGTACCGGGCGCTGGCGCCGCGATTTCGCCAGCGCCCCGTTCGGGTTCTCCCGGCGGACCACGTGCAGGTGAGCGCGCGGCACCTCACATCCCAGCGCCGCCGAGTCCGCCAGCAGATGCACGTCATTGCGCCGCAGCCCGCACACCTCACCGCGGCGCAGCCCCGCTCGCGCCATCAGCAGCACGATCAGCTGGTCCCTCGCCGAGCAGCACGCCCGCAGCAACGCGATGATTTCCTCATCGCTGGCCCGGTCCACCGGCTTCTGCGGCTCCCGCAGCCGGTGCCGCGCCCGCAGCCGCCACGCCATCGGGCCGCCTTCCCCGCGCGCCTCGGCCGGCAGATCCCGCTGACCGGCGACCTCATATACCAGCGGCACTAGGCCCGCCGGAGCCGTCCCGGTCGCGACCGCGTGCGTCACAAACCCGCGCACCGCCGTCAGCACCAGGTTGACCCGCCGCGCCCCGCGAGCCGGCGCGGCACCCGGTCCCGCCAGCAACTCCCCACTCCAGCCCGGGACCGCCTCGGTGCTCGTCACCGCCGGGGCATGGCGCAGCCAGATGATGAACAACGCCAGATGCTCCACCCCCGCATGCCAGTGACGGCCCGTCCGGCCGCACCAGCGCAAGAACAACGCAATCGCGCCCGCATACGACCTCGTCGTCAGCTCCGAGCAATCACGCCCGAACCGCAGATGCCGCAAGAACGCATCCGCCTCGCCGACCACCGCCAGCTCGTCATCCAGCACCGTCCAGTACCGCGCCCCCGACGGCAGCCTCACCAGGAAAGCCCGCACCCCATCCCCCCGATCCCCGTGCCAGGCAACCTCCTTACGACTACCAGCAACACGCACCACAGTCACGGAGAAACGCTGCACGACCAGCAACGAGCCTCGTCAGCGCAACATCACACGACACCTTGCCGGCCCCCGGAGAGCATCGAGCTGGCGCAGACCAGGCCGTCGATCGTGGCCGGCTCGAGCCGGGCGGTGATCCCGGTCTCGCCGTAGGCGAGGACGACCGCGTAGGCGTGCCCGTAGGAGACGTACGCCGCGATGCCCGCCACGGCGAGAACGGCCGCCGCGGCGGACAGGCGGACGGCGCGGTCGATGCCGCTGGCCGGGGGCGCGGGCGGGTCATTGCCGGCCGGCGGGCAGCCGTCAGCGGTGAGCCCGCCGCGGACCGCTCCGGCAGGCTCTGTCTGCTGGGCGGCAGCGCGTATCGAACTCAGGTCGGGCCGGCTGAAACCGGGATGGGGCACGGGCTCCTCCTCCGCTAGCGGTTGGGAGGAAATTGGGAGATCGCATCCGGCGCGAACTGCCGCGAACCTCGCTCAACCGGGCTGAAGTGGAGCGTCTGACCTGGCCTTCCGGCGAAATCCCTGGTCAGGAGGCCGATCGGAACCCTAAGGTAAGGAGAAGGTCTACGGTTCGATTCCGTAACGGGG
>Ga0310913_10002102_pt1 | contig 10515 bp, 9 predicted proteins | sample GREbulkMGOX082_FD_203447 | JGI IMG/M metagenome (GOLD analysis project Ga0310913, IMG submission 203447) | Lab enrichment of tropical soil microbial communities from Luquillo Experimental Forest, Puerto Rico - GRE.bulkMG.OX082 | ecosystem: Environmental > Terrestrial > Soil > Tropical forest >...
CGATATTCTTTGCCAAAGGCCGGAAAGATCCGGTTTGCCATCGGCGGTGCGCGGCGCCGGCGCAGTCAAGTCCGGCTTGCCGTCGGCAGTGCGGGGGATGCCGGGCGTGGCGTAATTCAACCACTGAGCAGCCAACGGTGCGCTCAGCAGAGTTACGAGGGCCGGGATCGCCAATGCGGTCATGGTGCCACCTCCTCGAGTCCGTGGTTAAACGCATGGTGAGTCGATTCTATCAGGCGCGCCGAGCCATCGTGCACGTCAGCTGGCGCGCAATTGCGAGGTGGATCCAGCCCCTGCACTTCCGGATAGGTCATATCGCTTTCGGCCTTGTCTCGTCTCGGTTGGGCTACGCGCCGTCGCCCGCAGTCCAGCCAACCTTGCCAGTCGTCCCGATGACGTAACACCCAGCACTCACCGACTGATGGGAGGCCGATCGCCAGAGCGGACTCCCGGCAGCGGCGCTTCGGCCTGTCCTGGGCCGGCGCTACAGTTTTCGTGATTATCGGCGCTCCTGCATCCGCGCCTTCACACATGAATGAATCAATCGTGGTGCGAGCTGGAATATAATTTTGGGGACAGTCCCGGCCACAAAAAGTTTCTGCCTCCACGCAGGCGGCATCGGAAACCGACGGTCGGACAATACGAGGAGGGGGTTGATGAACCGCAATAGGAACGTATGGCGCTCGGTATTAGCCGGATTCGCCGGCCTCGGCTTGTTGGTCTGGTGTGTGTTGCTCGCAGCGCAGGAGCAATCTGCGCCAAAGTTTAAATTCGATCCGGACTGGCCTAAGCCCCTCCCGAACAAGTGGAAGATGGGAGGCGTCACGGGATTGGCCGTGGATAAGGACGACAACGTTTGGGTGTTGAATCGGCCGAACGATCTGACCGATATCGAGCTAGAGGCCGAGCTGACTCCTCCGCTTGCTGATTGTTGTGTCCGCCCTCCCTCGATGATCCACATCGACAAGAACGGCACTGTGATCGGTTCCTTCGATGCGCCCCAAGGGCACGGTATGGCAGTCGACAGCAAGGGATTTGTTTACATCGGCCAGGACACAGTACGCAAGTACGATCCGAAGACCGGTAAAGTGGTAGGCGAGGTACCTCGCACGCCCGAGAGGCAGCCGGGCGGTGGCGGCGGCGATGGTGCGCCCCCGACTTCATCCCACGTTCTTGGCCACGGCAGCGCCGGACCGGTCGCCGGATTTCTCCCATCCCGTGGTGGCCGCGCTCAGCCCGATGCCGCCGCCCAGGGCGCTAGAGAGGCAGCGATCCAGGCTTTCCGGGCCAAGTATCCTCCGACGACACCGATGATTGTAGGAGGAATCGAAGAGATCCGCCTCGATGAGCCCGCCCGCGAACTCTATGCAGCCGACAATTACCTGGGCGGGCGCGTGATGGTGTTTGATTTGGACTCGCTTCAATTCAAGCGCGGCTGGGGCGCCTACGGCCATGCGCTTTCAGAAATGAGCAACAACGACGCCGATCGCGCGTATACGCCCGGAGGGCCGATGCCCAAGGAGTTCCGGGGCCATCTAACGCTGAATGTCTCAAACGACGGGCTGGTCTATGCCGCCGATCGCAATGCCAACCGCATCCAGGTCACCACCAAGCAGGGCAAGTTCGTCAAGGAATTCATCCTCGCTCCCACGACGGGCGTGGGCGGTTCCACCGGCGGCGTGATGTTCTCGCCCGACAAGCAGCAGCGGCTGCTGTATATTTCCGATCTGACGAATAACCACATCTGGTTCCTCAACCGCGAGGACGGCAAGGTAGTGGGCCGGATGGGAAGCATGGGCGAAAACGGCGGCCAGTTCTTCGGGCTGCATATGATTGCGGTTGACTCCAAAGGCATTATCTACACGGGCGAGGTTTTCGCCGGTGAGCGGGTGCAGCGGTTCCTGCCGGGCAGGTGAGACAGCCACGCGACATGACCGAATAGCCAGCCGGCCCCACGTGGTCTAATCAGCAGTATGCGTTCTGCGATCTGGACTGGAATAGCGATGGTAGGAACTTGCCTATGCGCGCGAGCCCAGTGGTTGAACCAACCGACTCCCGGGGCTCCTCGAACGCCCGCGGGCCAGGTGAACATGACCGGGCCGGTTCCCCGAGTGAACGGCAAGCCCGACCTTTCGGGAATCTGGCAGGTCGAGGCAGAGCCGCGGGGGCAGGGCCTTTACGGATTGGGCGAATCCCCAAATTCCAAGTATTTTCGAAACATCCTGGCCGATTACAGACCCGGCGAGGAGCCGCTCACACCGGCGGGCGCCGAAACCCTTCGTCGGCACAGCCAGGCGGGAGCTTTCAATCCCACCCTGAACTGCCTGCCCGATGGCGTGCCACACGCGGATCTGTTGCCGGAGCCGTTTAAAATCATTCAGACACCCGGCGAGATCGTGATGCTGTACGAAGTCGAGACCACTTTCCGGCAGATCTTCGTCGACGGACGGAATCAGCTTACCGATCCGTCGCCGTCCTGGATGGGGTATTCGGTTGGCAAATGGGAGGGCGACACTCTGGTGGTCGACACTCTGGGATTCAATGATCTCGGCTGGCTGGACGCACGCGGCCACGGGCACAGCGAGGACATGCGCGTCGAAGAGCGCTTCCGCCGCCGCGACTTCGGCCATCTGGAGGTCACCGTGACGATTATCGATCCAAAAACCTTCACCAGACCGATCACGATCAACTTTCTCGAGGAGCTTCTTCCGGACACCGACTTACTGGAGCACTACTGTCTCGAAAACGAAAAAGACGCCGGACACCAATCGGGCAAAGCGGACAGATGATTGGTGCGACGGATCCGTGACGGTGAGGGTCCAGCCGTAGCCTCCGGTTAAGGCATTTCTGGAACACGCCTTTCATCAGGATTAGCTGCGCAGACGCAGCAGGAACCAGATCATGCCGAATGCGAGCAGCCCACAAGCGGAGACCTGGAGGGGGCGAAGCACGCGCGCGACCCGGCTGATCCGCGAGAATGCGAACCACAGCACCGCGGTCGCGATCGCCTCCGCCACTGCGGCGCCGGTGAGGACCAGCCCGGGCCGGAAATGGGTGGTTTCGAGAAACAGGTCGAAATACAACCCGTGAAACCCGCCCAGCACCAACGCGATCAGCCAGCGCCAGCCGGCCTCTGGCAGTAGCAGAATCTCGACGGCCAGGTACGCAACCGCAAGCGCCGCCGCGGCTTCGACAAAACGCGGCGCTGGCTGCCAGCGGGTGTACGGGACGATCAACGCGGACGCCACCTGCCCGGCCAGAAACATCGCAAGCAGCGCCAGCAGCTCCTTGCCGCTGCGCCCCGCCAGAACCAGGGCCGCGAGGAAGAGAATCTGTACGGCCCCTCCCCAGGCGCATACGAAGCCGCCACCGACTTGGGTGACTGCGATCTCCAGCGGCGTGGGTGGGCGAAACCGGAGTGTGGCGCGCGGGAACGACAAATCGAGCACCGCCTGATCGTTGTTGCCGCCCATCTCGGCGCGCAACAGATGAAAGTGGTTCGGCACGGTGATGGAGTGATATGTGCACGCCACGTCGATGCGATCGGGCGGCGCGGGGAACTCGTAATCGGCTATGCACAGATACATGCCCGCGGAGGGATCAGGGTGGCAGTCGGAGGCCAGCAGGCGGGCCTCCAGGCCGCCTCTTGAAAAGTGGATGCTCTCCAAAAGCGACCGGCTGGGGTCCTTAATGTGCGTCAGCTCGTACAGCGGCATGCGCAGTTCATAATGCGCGCGGGCCCCGCTGACCACGAGGTCTCCGGAGCTCATGCTCATCACGTGCGCGCACGCAGGCCAAGCCAGTATCGCCAGCCAAACCCCGGGTTTCATACGCGGGTGACGGCGGAAAACTGCGCCCCTAGCCGCGTCTTTCGAATCCGCAGGTAGATGATGCGCACCAGCGCTAGCACCGGCACGGAGAGAAACGTGCCGGCGATGCCGGCTACTTCGGAGCCCGCGAATACCCCGAACAGCACCAATAGGGGATGGAGTTCGACGCCTTGGCGCATCAGTTGCGGCGACAGGACGTAGTCCTGGAACAACCTATAGGCGAGCAGAAAGATCAGAACAGCAATGACGTGCGCTCCCTCGAGCGCGGCCACAATCACGATGGTGAGGCTGGCGGCGAGCGTCCCGACCATGGGGATAAACTCGAGCATGCCGGCGAGCGCCGCCAGCAGCACCGCGTACGGCACCCCAAGAATCGAGAAGAAAATGCCGTAGGCGGTGAACGTACTCAACGCAAGTAGCACTAGCGCGCGCATATAGCTGGCGAGCAGAAGATTCACGTCCGCCAGGACATCGTCGAGCAGCACACGCCGCGGCTCGTCCGACACCAGGTCGAGGACGTGCTGTCGGATTAGCCTCCCGTCCTTCAGGAAGAAGAATCCCAGAATGGGAATGATCACCACATAGATTACGTTGCTCGCAACGGTGATCGCCCGGAGGCCGACCTGCGGCAGCGCGGCGATGAGTTCGTTGGATCGCTCAGTGATTCCCACGCGGAGCTTGCCGAGAATCTGATCCTGGAGCGTGCCGCCGCCGGTCGGCCCGTCTGCTGTCTCCCAGCGCTGCAACATTTGCGGAAATTTCTTGGCCAGATTGTTGGCTTCGTCCACCGCGCGCGTTCCGATTTGGCTGCCGGCCAAAATCACAACACCGACCAGAAGGATGTAAGCCAGTGCCAAAGCCGGCGTGCGGGTGCGGCGACCGGGCAGAAAGCGGTCCAACAGATTCACCAGAGGCGCGAGCAGGTACGCGAACAGCAAGGCCAAAATGAAAATAAACAGCGTGGCGCGGACTAGGTAGACCAGCCAGACCAGCAGCACCACCAGGACGGCGGTCCAGGTGTAGTACGCGGCACGGCGGTCGATCCCAAACATTGGCTGAGCCAATTCTAACCCGGTTGGGCGGCTATGACATAATGGCGCACGTACCCCCTTGACAAGGAGACGCCAAAATCATGTCAGAGATAACGTTCAGCCGGCGAGCCGCCCTTCTGGGCGCGGCGGCGCTTCCCATCGTCCGCGGAGCTCGGGCACAACGCCGTCCGCGCTTGATCGCCATTTCGAGCGCCAATGGCGTGGCGGCCTGTGCCAAGGCACTCGAGGTGGTCCGCGCAGGCGGCGATACTCTGGATGCGGTGATTGCAGGTGTCAACATAGTCGAACTGGATCCTAACGACAACAGCGTCGGCTATGGAGGCTTGCCCAATGAAGAAGGCGTGGTCGAACTGGACGCCAGCGTCATGCACGGCCCGACACGGCGCGGCGGCGCCGTAGCCGCCATCCGCGGCATCAAGACGCCCTCTAAGGTAGCCCAGCGCGTGATGGAGGATACCGATCACATGATGCTAGTGGGTGAAGGCGCGCTGCGATTCGCGAAAGACCAGGGTTTCCTAGAAGAGGATCTGCTCACCGAACAGTCGCGCCTGTCGTGGCTGGTCTGGCGCCGCTCGCTGAAGGACTCTTCGGGGCATAATAACTGGGGTCCGGGACTGGACTCACCTCCGGGGGCGCGCAAGACCGCGGTGTTGGAGAGGCTTAAGCAGGAGTTTCCGCAGGCCACTGAAGCGATGCTGGCACTGGCCTGGGAGCACGCCACCGATCCGCCGCACGGCACCATCAACTGCCTGGTGCTCAATGACAAGGGCGAAATGTCGGGCGTCACTACCACCAGCGGACTGGCGTGGAAAATTCCAGGACGCGTGGGCGACTCTCCTTTGATCGGCGCGGGTCTTTACGTCGACCAGGACGTGGGGGCCGCCGGTTCGACCGGCCGCGGCGAAGAAAACATCCGCATCGCCGGCGCCCACACGATTGTCGAAAACATGCGCCACGGCATGTCTCCCAAGGATGCGGCCTTGGATGCCCTCGAGCGCGCGGCGCGCAATTTCGGCAATGATGCGAAGCGGCTGGAACCGATCGACCTGAACTTCTATGTTTTGCGTAAGGATGGTGAATACGCCGGCGCCTCGCTCTGGAACAAGCGTGCCAACGGCGCCGCCCCGCAGTTCGCCGTGGCCACCGCCGACCGCGCCAGCCAACGCGAGAATTCCGTGTACCTGTACGAGCGGAAATAATCCCGGTTATCGGCACTTGCCCACCACATACTGCGCGACGATCGCGGCGGCATCCGGCCGGCCCAGGCGCAGCGCGTTCTTTCGCATCGTCTCCAGGCGCCCGGGTTCTTCCAAGACCAAGCGGACTTTATACGCCAGCGTGTACAGGTTATCGCACCAGACGCCAGCTCCGTGCTCCAACACAAACATGGCATTCTTCTCTTCCTGCCCCGGAATCGGGTTCACCACCACCCATCCCAATCCCTTGATCAGCGATTCCGAAGTCGTCAAGCCGCCCGGCTTTCCGATCATGAGATCGGCCGCAGCCATGAGTTCATCCATCTCGGCCGAGTAGCCCGCGACTTTGACGATCGGCAGCGTGTCCGCGCTGCGGCGGGCGACGATCTTTTCGATCGAAGCCTTGAGCATTGCGTTCTTCCCGCACACGGCGATGATCTGGGCCGGCACTTCGGCCCGCATCAGCGACTCCAACATGCGCACGGCATTGCCGACGCCAAAACCTCCGGCCGAAACCAGAATCGCGGGCAGGCCCAGATGCCAGCCGTGCTTGCGGCGCATCGCCAGCCGGTCTTTGGGTTCTCGAAACACCGGATGGGTAGGAATGCCGCTTACCGTAATCGCTGAAGCCGGAATGCCCAGCGCCTCCAAGTGCGCCCGCGCCTCGCCGGTCGCGACAAAATAGTGGTCCGAGGGCGCGCTCAACCACATTCCATGGACCTCGAAATCGGTCACCACCGTCAGGATACGCGCCCGGCTGCGGCGTTTCCGCCGCTCGCGATCAAGCAAAGCGGTCGGCAGGAAATGCGTGCAAATCGCGACGTCAGCATCGAATTCGCGAATCTTTTTCAGCAGCCGCCCAGCACCGGCCTGCTCGACTTTCAGCCGTACGACATCCTGGTGGAACGGCTTGTCGGAGGCCTCGTACAGCCAGCCGAGCACCTTGGGCGCACGCGCCGCCATCTTGAAATAGCCTTCGCTATACACCTTGCGAAAGGCGGGCGGCATCAACGTCAGCACATCGTAGTGGGCGATGGTCACCGACGCGCGCGTCTGCCGCAACGCGGCCTCCACGGCCTCAGCAGCACGCACGTGGCCGGCGCCGACCGATGCCGAGAGGATCAAAACCCGCATGGCTACCCAGCCACTGGCCGCGGCGGCAGTTTTTCGATTCTGACGCGCGCGATGCGGTTGCGGTCCATTGCCAGCACCGTAAACCGGCGGCCCTGGTATTCCACCGATTCGCCCTCGTGCGGGATCTCGCCCAGCCGAAACAACAAGAAGCCGGCCAGGGTTTCAAACCCGGCCTCGGCCGGGATCGCGAGGCCAAACTCGGACTCCAGGTCGCGGATGCGTGTCGCGCCGTCCAGGTCCACTGCGTCCGCCTCCTGGGAAAGCGGTTCGGGTCTCAGTTCGTGTTCGCCTTCGATCCGCCCCACCACCTGTTCCAAGACGTCCTTGACAGTCAACATACCGACGATGGTCCCGAATTCGTCCACCACCATGGCCATGTGCGAGCGACTCTGGCGAAACTCCTCGAGCATCTGGGAGAGCGGCTTGGTTTCCGGCACGACCAGGTGGTGGCGCATCAAGCGCGCGATGCGGAACGCGAGACTTGGCCGGCCGGCGCGGATCGCGCGGCGGCGCTCCTCCCACACCGGGAGCAGATCTTTGTAGTGCAGCACGCCGATGATTTTCTCGGGCACTCCCTCGTACACCGGCAGACGCGAATGCCGGCGTTCGATCATCGTGTGCAGCACCTCGTCGAGAGTTGCTCCCGACGAGATCGAGACCATGTCGTTGCGGGGCACCATGATCTCGCGCACAGAAACCTCCGCGAGGTCGAGCACGCGGTGAATCATATCTTCCTGGGCCTCGGGAAGCACGCCCAAACCGCGGCTGGACGTCACGATCAGCTTCAGCTCCTCGGCTGAGTGTCCTCCTCCGTGCGGAGCGCCCTTGAGCTGAAGCGCGCGCGTAAGGACATTGGCGACCCGTTCGATGGCCACGACGAACGGTAGCGAGAGGCGATAGAAGATCAGCAGCACCGGGGCCACCAGCGCCGCCAGCCGATCAGCCTTGGCGATAGCCAGATTCTTCGGCACCACCTCGCCGATCACTACGTGGAAGTAACTAATGACCAGAAACGCCAGCACGAAGCTCGATCCGTGCAGAAATGCGCTGCCGACGGCCGGCGCGAACGGCCCCAGGGCGGTCGAAAGGATCGCGTACAGGGTGTCTTGTCCCGCCCAGCCTAAACCGAGGCTGGCGAGGGTTACACCGACTTGGGTGACCGAGAGAAGACGTCCGGGATTCGAGAGCAGGTTGAGCGCCACCTGAGCTCCGGCTCGGCCCTCTGCCGACATTTCCCGCAGGCGGGAATGGCGCACGGAAACGAGCGAAACTTCAGCGGCCGCGAAAAACCCGTTGATGGCGATGAGGGCAAGCAGGAGAAGCAGACGGAACGGCGGATACGTCACGGCGTCTCATTCAGAATCGCCGCCAGCCGGACACCCGCTTTTTCGATCTGCTGCTCCACCACAGGGTCGGCTGCGCGCTCATAGGCTTCGCCCAATTGGGGAATTCCGCCGTGCGGTGTGTCAGGCAGGTCGCCATAAACTACGTCCTTCGCAGCCCGGAAAGACTCACCGGCCCAATCTTCGATCGTGCCGGCGGACCATTCGGTGCGTTTGTCCGGCGTGACGGCGCGCGAGAAGGTGCGGAATAGCGCGTCTTCGGCCCCCAGACGGTTCAGCAGGTCGGCGTCCCAGACCTTGTGGAGGTTCATGACCTCTCCGAAAAACGCGACGTGCAGGTTGTTGCCGCCCCGGTCGTGGTTATCGGCGCAGTGCAACGGCTCGTGCAAGTCGCCCACGAAGTGCACCAGAAACAGCAGCGCCTCGCGGCGGGCTCGCGGGCTAGCGGTCCCGTCCCGCCAGAGCTTGCGAAAATCCGTGATTTTGGCGACCACACAGTTGTTGTGGGAGCAATCCCGCGTCATATCCAGGCCGGATCTGGTGATCTCGATGTTGACAAAATGCCAGGGCTCGGTATCCTTGCGCCTCAGCCGGATCTCGTCAGGCCAGCTGGCCAGCGCGGCGATCGCTTCCCGCGGCCGCAGAGTCGCGCTCATCCGCGCCTTCGCGGACGGCGTCATCATGCTTTGCGCGAGGCGCACTACCAGGCGATGGCCCTTTGGCCCCCATCCGAAAGCCGGAACTGCGTAGATCGCAATCGACAACAAAGCAAGGGTACGCATCACTACAAGAGGGTACCATGCCGCACCCGTACCACCGATCTGTTCGGTAGCCAGCAATAGACCTATCGTCCCAACCGGGTTGCCAGATCAGGCCGGATGTCTGGCTTTCGTCGCCGTCTTCCTCCTCTTCGCCATAGAGATGGACATAGTAGCTGGCAAGCCCGCACCCCACCAGCAAGGCCAGCAGGATTCCGACCCATCTCAGAGTCTGCGGGTTCCAGGCGCGTTGGTGGGAAACGGCGGCGCTTGTGGCCTTCACCGTGGCAAACGCGGCACCGCCGCCGAGGATCAGCTTCAAGTACCACGGCATCAGGTCGAGGTGGGTCTGCCCTCCGACCTCGCTCCACACGAAAAACAGTGCTAACAGAGCCAGGAGGAACTGCGTCGTATAAGCAAGGCGAAGAATCGGCATCAGGAAGGCGAATCTTCATCTTACGGTATCCTGGAAAATAAAATGGCCTTTTCCGGCTCCGATCCTGTCCCGACCCTCCCGCAATTCGAAAGCGCGCTACGGCTCGCGCTGGACTCTATCCGTGCCCATAAACTCCGTAGTTTCCTGACGTTATTGGGCATCATCATCGGCGTGGCCAGTGTCATTCTGGTGGGTGCGGCGATTGACGGCGTGGGCGTTTACGCCGAGCAAAGCACCTCCAAGGCTTTTGGGGCCGAATCCTTCATCGTCGCGCGCGTGGCTGGCGCCGCAATGAGCCGCCGCGAGTTCTTCGACCGGCTCAAGCATAACAAACCGATTTCAGCCGACGATCTCCGTTTCGTGAAATCCGTGGCCGGCCAGGACGTGCTCTACAGCCCCTTCCGCAACCACACATCCGACATCAAGCGGGAGAACCTGATCTGCGAGGCTGCCAACGTCACCGGTGTTTCCGCCGACATCGTGACCATCCGGGACGTCGGAGTGTCGGACGGGCGCTTCTTCACCGAGCAGGAGGAGCGGGCTCGGTTACCGGTCGTGGTGATCGGGCAAACCGTCCGGGACACGCTGTTTGCCTCGTCCTCCTCTGCGCTCGGCAAGCCCATCTTCATCGAGGGAATCGACTTTACCGTGGTCGGGGTGCTGGAGAAGCTGGGGTCGGCCTTCGGCAATGACCAGGACAAGATGGTTTACATCCCGACCGGCGCCTTCGACCGGCTGTACGGCGCGGGTCTCGGCTTTCAATTCT
>Ga0310913_10002109_pt1 | contig 10506 bp, 7 predicted proteins | sample GREbulkMGOX082_FD_203447 | JGI IMG/M metagenome (GOLD analysis project Ga0310913, IMG submission 203447) | Lab enrichment of tropical soil microbial communities from Luquillo Experimental Forest, Puerto Rico - GRE.bulkMG.OX082 | ecosystem: Environmental > Terrestrial > Soil > Tropical forest >...
GAGTGCGCTCACAGAAGTTCTCGACATCCTCGGTCGTCACCTTGTGCTCGCCGTACCATGCACATTCGAAAGCCGCAACGTTGGAGCCGAATATGCCGCTGGCTTGCGGGACTGCGCGCATCCGCCGAGCGAGCTCGGCTTGATACTCCTGATTGGTTTTTCCGGAACAGATCGTCACCACGCCCAGCCGGCCCAGCCACGCAAGACCGGCCAGATAAAAGGCGCGAAGGGCGAAGCGGTAATTCTGCTCGGAAAGCGAGCGTTCCGCCAGTATGGTCCAGGTCTCTTCCTGCAGAAGATCGGGCGTCAGATCCGCGGCATCCAGGCGAACGGGCTGGCTGCTCGCGCCCGGTGCCTTCTCGATTCGCGGCGCCCGGCGCTTCTGCCAGGCGACCCCGGCCACGGCAGCGAGAGCAATCCCCATCATCACGTACATAATCCAGTGGAGGTCCGTGGCTGGCGCTCCGCCGGGTGTGGCGGTGGGCAGCAAGCCTCGCAGTTTCTCGCCGAGCCAACGGAAGAATCGATCAACTGCCCGGCCGATCGCCCGACCCACGCCGCGGCCCGCGGACACCATGCGATCTGTAAGACGCGCAATCCATGGCGTGCCGGAGGCCGCTTGTGGCGGCAGCCGCCAATCGTACTCGGGCGCCTGCACCGCCTCTTCGATGGATGCCCGCAACGCCTGTGGCGAAACTTCGGCCCTAAGGTGTGCCGGTAATGCGGCGAGCAGCGCCAGGGCTGCCGCCGCCAGCGCGGGTGCCCGCAAGCGTCGTAGACCAGTGCGCAGGTCCTGACCTGTCTCGACCGACTCCGCGCGGAAATACCGCACCGTGTAGACCGCCTGCACGAACGGATCGAAACTCATCCACGAAACCACCAACACGAGCACCAGAAAGAACGGATTGCTGACGAAATAGATGCCGCTGCGGCTGAAGGCAGATTCGTAGCCCGTCAGGATCCGCACCACTTGCGGCAACCCGGCCAGCACAATCGCCAGATTGACATCCACCACCACCTGCAGAAACAGCAGGATCGGAAGAATTGCCCAGCCCTGCGCCCGGTTGCGGGCCGCTAGTTGGCGCGCGCGCGTCACCATCTGCCGCGGGCCAAGATCCGTTTGCGTGGCCAGGATGGGCAGATAACGGTAGACCGCCACCGTTTCGGCGAGGGGGAATTGCACCAGGGCGGCCAGCGGCAGCACAATCAGCTTGGCGGTCCCGAACCAGCACTCGATAGCCGCCAGCCTAGTGATGCGTACGGGAGTCCATCGAACGATGGGAGAGCCGCACAATTCCTCCCAGAGCTTTGCGGCGTAAACCGCCCGCCAGCAATTCATCCACGCCAGCATCAGGACGGGGACTATGGCACCGCGGGCCCACGCGGCGGCCGTGGTATGCGGATCCACAGCCATATTCCACGCGGCCACTAGAGAAAATGCCAGCGGCAAACTGCCGATCGGGTGGCACGCCAGCGCGGCCGGCGATGCGCGGCGTAACAGGCGGACAGCATCGTCCAGCAGGACGAGCGATCCGAATCTCTCGCTCGTAGCCTTCGGCCCTAACGTTGCTGCCATGAACGCGGCTCCGGATGAGACCTCAATGTCATCAAGGCTTCGCCCAGACTAAAAAAAACGAACCAGCCTGCGAGTATGCCTGCCAGCGCCAGTACTGCCAGCGCGAGCGGAGGTGTACCCCGCGAACGCGGTTCGGCCTTCCGGGAGACTGCCACGAGGCATGCGGCACAGAGTAGGCGCAATTCATGCTCGCTGACGCATTCCCGGCAGAAACTCCGGCCGCATTCGGGGCAGAGACACACCGCTTCCCGCCCTTCATGGTTCCAGCAGCGTTGATGGACGACCGGGCGATTCATGAGGACGGATAGATGATGCCCGAGTCGTCTTCCCTGTGATACCAAATAATAGCCAAACCCACCAGGCCCAACACGGCCGCCAGTACGGCATCGATCTGATGCAGGTAAGGGTCTATCGGTAAGGTTACCTCTACCGGTGGCCCTCCCGCGGATGCCTGTACGCCCGCAATCCATGCATATGCGAACGGACTGAGATAGTAAAACCCCGCCATCACCGTTAGAGTGGCGATGGCGAGCCGTTGCATGGCTTTACTCGCCTTCGACCGGTGATCCTTACCCTGGCCCGGGCGGGCGCGGAAATGATGCGCGATCACGACGATCGCGGCTCCCGCCTCTACCAGCGTCAGCAGTCCGTTCGTAACCTGAGTCCAGCGCTCGTTAGAATGCAGCGTAATGGTGTTCCAAATGGCGTCCGCGAATAAGCTGGCGATAAGTGCAGCGGAGCCAATCATGGGGAACGAGGCACGGGCGGCCAGCGGGGAGTCGAAAGCCGGCGCTGGGGCTTCGCTCGTTTCCCGAGGCCCGATATTCCATTCCCCCACCGCCCGCACCCATGATGCTTCGAGCGACCCCTGAGCCTGTTGAATGAGGGGCTCCACGGTGAGAAGAAATTTCCGCGCCGTCCACGTGCGGTAAACGGAGGGCAGATCATCGCAACTCACAGCCGTGTAGATCCGGCAACGGCAACTAAAAAAACCGGAGACCAGAAACCAGGCCAGCACCACCACCGCGGCCATCCCGCCCAACATGCCGGCAGAAGAGATCCCAGGGCGCGCCGGGGCCGCCAAAACGAACGGCCAGGCTATCAGCAGAAGCGCGGCAATCGCCGCAAATCTGGTGGAAATGTGAAACCGAGGCGCTTCGGCCGTGACGATCGCCTGGATGTCGCGAAAGTAGTAGCGCTTGTACTCCTCGCGGAAGCGCAGGGAATGGACCGCCAGCAGGTAGTCCGGACCGAGCCACATGCTGGAGCCGCGGAGAAATCCCCGCCGATGGCCCGGCAGTTTGCGGTAGTGCGGTCCCTTCCTCATCTGGCTTTCGCGCGCACGAGCAACAGCAGGTACGCAATTCCCCAGATCCAGCCGCCCGTTTCCGCCAGCCCGATCACGATCGCCGCCACAAAGCGCCACCGGCTGCGGCGCACCAGGCTCAGAGGGGCTTTCCACTTCACAATCGAGAGAGCCACGGCACCCGGACCGGCAATCGCCGTCAAAGGCCACATCAGCAAAATGATGAGTGGCGTGATTAGCGCAATGGAGTCAAACAAGATCCGGGAGTTTTCGGGGTTCCCGCCCGCTGCACCCCCCGCGCGCCCGGCCACGCACGAAGGGCACCAGACGCGGCCACCGGATTCCACCTCGCAGAGCCGACAAACAAAGCGCCCGCATTGCTGGCAGGCTGCCACGGCGCACTTGTCGGGATGATCGAAGCAGGCCGCGTCGCCCTCCAGCGCGGGTTGCGGCTGAACCGCTGTGCGCGGCTCAAAAGCCGCCGGAAATACGCGTGCTTCGTTGCTGGCGCCGCACGACGTGCACGCAGCCTGTTTCGCGGCCAGTTCCCATTCCGGCAGCGGCATATCGCAGCGGGCGCAAGGTACAGGCATAGCGTCGGGGGTTACTTGCGGGCCCGGATCACGCGCGTATCGCAAATCATATCGTGCAGGGCGCGCTTTTGAGAATCGAACGCGGCGATGATATAGCCAATGAGCAGAGCAAAGCCGCTCAACAGTTTGGCGAAATACCGGCCGAAGGCGCGGGCTACACTGACCGGCGAATCATTAGGACGGATTACCTTAAGACTGAAGCACATTTTACCGGGCGTGGCGCCCAGTTTGCCGACAAACAGGCCTTCGTAGCAGGCAGCCATTATGACGCTAAATAAGTAGAGCAACCCGACCGTTCCCATGAGCCGGCCCATCAATTCCGGTGAGGGAGGCACACCCGGCTCAACCGGAATTGCCGTGAACGGCGAACCGACGAACGCCAGTTGGAGCACGTAGCCGAATGTACCCAGAATAATGGAATCGATCAACCACGCGACGAAGCGGATCCAAAAGCCGCCGTATACGATGACTCCGGTCGTCGCGGCGCCTTCCCGCAATTTCTGCGCGTAAGTTTGCTTACAGTTGGCACACACAAGCACGTCGCCGAAGCGAGCCAACTCGCCCGCGGGCGTTGGGCGGCCACATTCGGCACAATACCGGATCTGTTCTGGAATGGGAGCGCTCATCTGACTACCTCGTGAAGAATGTAGCAGCTAATTGGGCCTGGCGCCAGTCAAATTACCGCCTGGAGCATTATCGGCTAAAGGAAGCTGCGGAGTGGAGAGGGGGCTGGCGAAAACGGTATTGCCATTGCCCTTGATTCTCGGGGTTGGCGGCGTGTAAACCTTAAAACAGAACGTGATCCCTGGGAATTGGCGGCCACGGGGCGCTCCCCTGATCGCAGACCATGTTTTCGCCCAAGATCCTCCCCAAGATTCCCCAAGAGTCGGCGCTCGTAGGACGCATTCAATGGGCCCGCCGACTTTGTAACTTCGCTTGACATCGGCGACGGCAAAAAAGCACATTGCCAATGCGTACTTCGTCTCTCTTCGTAATACACCGGGGCGCGGGATCGTGGGACGGATCAGCAGCGTTGCGGCTCCCGACCGCCGCCGCTGCTTCGCGTTGTTAAAAATATTCAAGTAGTGATGGGCTGGCGTGATGAGGGCGAGCGGGAATTCGCAGGCCAGGCCGCACCGCGCTGCGACATCTCATGCGAGGACGTGAAGCCAGGGACTGGATCCAGTCCGCTCGGCGCCATTCGATCGGAGACGAATTCCGACTTACCGGACCCGGTTGGAAAGGCCCCGGCGAAAGGTACGAACGGATCGGGATTGTTCAACCGCATCCAGCCCGCGGGCCTCCAGCTTCTCCGTGTGATAGCGTCCTCATTGTGCGTTACCCTGGGTAATCATGATGAAGATTCTCGTTTTGTCCTTCTCCCTCATGATCTTGTTGTCGTCCGTCGGCTCCGCGCAAAGTGGCGCCCAGGACATGCCCGTGCCGAGCGATGTGAAACCAGGAAGCATCACCTGCGAGGAGTGTCCGTACCCGTATCCAAGCTCTTACCTGCCCTTGACGCTCTACGGAGAGGATGTCCGCATGGCATACATGGACGTGACACCCCAGGGCCAGGCCAACGGTCACACGGTCGTGCTGCTTCACGGCAACAACTTCGCAGGTTTCTACTTCGGCGTCGTCATCGACGCCCTGCGTAAGGAAGGCTTCCGAGTCATCGTGCCCGACCAGATCGGCTATGGGCGCTCCTCCAAACCCATCATTCCCTACTACCTCGCAGACATGGCACGGAACACACGCAGCATCCTTCAGAGGCTGAACATCGATAAGGCCATGATCGTGGGCCACTCGATGGGCGGGATGCTCGCCGCGCGATTCGCTAGTCAATATCCCGACGCGACCGAACGGCTGGTCTTATTCAATCCTATCGGGCTCACAGACACCCGCTTCAACAACCCTGTGGGCGATCCCGATGAAGCGTATAAGCGTACGCTCGCCTCCACATATCAAACGATCCGTGCCAGCCTAATGCGTTACGTTGCGCACAAGCCCTCGGCGTGGAACTCGCAATTTGAGTCATACGTCCGCCTCCGCTACGCGTGGACGCTCAGTGCGGACTGGCCCCGCCTCGCCCGGGTGCAGTCGCTCATGAACAACCTGATTTCTCTCGATCCCGTAGTGTACGACTGGGCTCACATCCAAGCGCCGACTTTGGTCTACGGCGGCGCCGAAGACATGCTGGCGGGCACACCGGCTGCCTTCCAGGAGGGGATGAAGCGCATTGCGGCCACCATTCCCAACGGCAAGGCGCGCCTAGAGCTGCTGCCGGGTCTCGGACACGTGCCCTTTATGGAGGCCCCCGAGCGCGCGTTGCCGCCGCTCGTCGCGTTCCTCAAGGAGGGGCTGACAAAGTAGGAGCGCCCCCCCCCGGTCGGTGCATTTCCAGACGCTGCCGAGCGGGCGCCACCTCTGCACAAAGACATGGGATCACCAGGCGGAATAGTTTTGAAATGGATATTTCTCGGTGAATGCGACTAGCAGCGCCAAGATCGCTCGATCGCACTTGGCACGAATAGTCTTTAAGCACGACGCCCCCGGCAGCTTCTTGGATTGATCGACCGTGAGCCAATTGCCAATCCCGTCGCGCGGCCGCTTGACTCCCTTCACGGGCCGAATGCCCGCAGCCAGACTCCCAGGGTCGACAGATTTAAAGCCATTTCAGAGACTCGGGAGACCAGACACCATATTCCGCCGGGAGCGACAGCGGCGCCGCGTGTCCACGCTACTGCGCGTAGCGCCTGAAGAACGACTCAGGCTTCCAGGCCGGTCGTCGGTCGGCATTGGCGAGGCGCTCGATCAGTCTATCCACCAGTGTCACGAAAGTCCCCGCAGCCTCTTTGGCGACTGGCTGATTAATGTCGTCCGATGGCGCATGATAACGCTCGGCCAGCCACTTGGTCTCGATCTGCTCTTCCTTTGATCCCTTGCGATAACCGAAGTCGACCTTGACGGACGGGACTCCGGCGCGAATAAAGTTGTACTGATCGCTGCGAATGAATACGTTGCGTTTCGGTTGGGGATCCGGCTGCACATCGATACCCATCTCACGCGCCACAGCACGCACATCGTCTCCGATACTCGATTCCTCGAGGCCATAGCACGTTAGCAGCTTCAGCGGATACAGGGGCAGGAACATATCGATGTTGATGTCCGCCACGATGCTCCTCGACGGCACCGTCGGATTCACATTGAAGTACCGCGAGCCGAGAAGTCCCTTCTCCTCCCCGGTCACAACCACGAACAGAATCGACCGTTTGGTCTTCACTCGCGATTCCTTGAAACGCGCCGCGGTTTCCAGCACCGCAGCCGTGCCCGACGCATTGTCCATCGCACCATTGAAGATGGAATCGCCGTTGATGGCCTTGCCGATCCCGAGGTGGTCGATGTGCGCTGACATCGCTACATACTCGTTCTTCAGACTCGGGTCCGCCCCCTCACGAATCGCCACAATATTCTGCGATTCCACTTCGCCCCGCTTGACCACCGTGTTAGCGTTCAATGTCGCCGGGAGTGCAAAGCGCGGCAGCGGCTTACCAGCTTCGGCCAGATCGACGAGTTCCACCATCGCGTGTCGGGTGCCTTCCAGCAACTTATCTGCATGCTCTGGATTCCACGCGATCGTAATGGCCTCGCCTTCGGTCTCCGCCATGCCCGGCTTCGCGAGTTCCATCGCCATCTGAAATCGATTGGAGGCCACACGCGCCCACGGTATGTCCATGTGCTTCGGATTGGCAATCGCAATGGCGCCGATCATTCCCGCACTCTTCAGCACTCCCCAGCGCTGGCCTGCGGTCTGATAGTGCGCAGCCAGCGCACTGGAAAGTTCGCCCGGCGCACCCGCCAGATACACGGCGATCTTGCCCTTCGTGTCAAGACCGGCGAAGTCGTCGTAATGGATCTCCGGAACCCGCAGTCCGTAACCGACAAAGACCAAGCCTGCTTTCACTGATGGCTGCGGATCGACTCGAGTGCCGATGATCGCGTCTTCGCCCAGTGTGAGCGTGACCTCTTTGCCGTACCGGATCAATGACAGACTCGACCGGCTCTCGTCGAGTTGCAGGGTTTTGAACTTTACCGACTGGATGTATCCACGCTCACCGGCCGGCTTCAGGCCGTCGCGATCGAACTGCGAGGCCACATATTCGGCGGCCTTCCGATGACCTTCGCTGCCCGTGTTGCGCCCCTCGAGCTGATCGGAGGCAAGAAACTCGACATACGACCACCAGCGCTTGCCGTCATACCCGGCTGCTGCCGCAAGTATGGTGGCGAAAAGGAAAAGCAGTGCTGTCTTTCTCATTTAGAGCCTTGCCACTAGAGTAGCTCAGTTCTCCGGTCCCGGTTGATTGGCGCAGGCGTTGGGATGTGCTATTAGAAATGGCCCAGAGAGCAGTGGGTCGGGTTTGTGGTGGTTAATCTGGCCTATATAAGCTATGGGTTTCTCACTCTTACTCTGGTGAAACTGTCCCCCAATGAATACGCCAGCCTTCGCTGGACACACCCCCACACCGGTTTATCCGCACTCGGCAGCCTGCTAGACTAGACTAGAATTGCACGACGGAGGAGCGCTACGATGAAAGCCATATACGTTCCAGCATTTGTCATCCTTACGCTGATCTCTGGTGCAGTGCCGCTATCGGCGCATCACTCCTGGCCGGTGAGCATGGACCGGCTCGTGACGGTGAAGGGCACGGTAACCGAGTTCGCGTGGGCCAATCCCCACCCAATGATGACCCTTGAGGTTCAGACCAATGACGGCCGGACGGAGAAATGGATGGTCGGGGGCCCCGCCATCATCCGGATGACGGCCAACGGCTGGACCAAGACGACGGTGAAGCCCGGCGACGTGATCACGGGCATCGGCTATCAGTTCGCCGACGGCCAGAAGATCGTCAGACTCGAGCGGGTTGTACTGGCCGACGGCAAGGAGCTGCGCGTCTACGGCCGCTAGGTCAGTGGATCGCGCCGCACAGTCCTGGAGTAGTTACAACGCTTGAGTCATTTGAACTTCCGCTTTCGCAGGCGAGTCATGTACAGCTTCGATACGGCGCCTTGAGACGATTCATCACTCGAGACGCGCACAGTTGTCGCTGCAGAACGACTGCTAGGGCGTCACGGCATCGGTCTTTCTCTCGATCGCCGAAATCCGGATTTGGTTTAATGCCTTTCGGATTTTCCACGAGCGACAGGCGATCGGTGCAGATTTGTGGCGTTGAAGTGGGACGATTTTGATTTTTTGATGGTCTTCACGCTACTCGTGCAGCGGAGTATTGTTCACACTTACGTCGGATAGGTGAAAAACCGAGTGTTCGCACGACATCAGCATGAGCTAGTAGAACCCCGGACTCAAGAACTTCTTCGCCAGCATCCGCTCGGAGCACACATAACGCTACGAATCATTATCCCCTCCTGAAGGTGTGAATTCGTCCAAGCCCGATTCCGATTCGACTTGAAATTCGGTGCGCGATTTCAGCCGTTCGCCGCCTATTACTGAAAAGGATTTGATTCTGCTCCGTGGAGGTACTAGGGAGATGGAGCGTGTCATTTCAATTGCTGTCGCGCTCGCGGCGGCAATCCTGCCTCGTTCGGGTCGCGGGGCGCTCCGTAACGAAAAAATTAGAAGTCGTGGCAGGAAATTGCCGGGATAGAGTTTGTATTCGAGGCGCAAATCTTCTCCCGAGTGGAAAGGTGAATCCCCTATGTGGCTGATTTTTTCGCGGCCTATCTGCAAGAGTAAGCCAAATGATGTTGACTCGAGATACTGGTTAGCTTACAGTAGCAATGCTGGCTTTCTCGCGACGAGTACAGGGGAATCTGGGAGAGTGCGTATTCAACTTTGCGCGAGTCTAGGCAAAGGACCTGATCGCGCGGTGTTGGCGCGGACAAGGCGGGCATCATGTTTTGGGGCGGGGCTGTGGCAAGGGCAGCGGCCGCGAGCGATGCTTTCAGAAACGTGCGACGGTTCCAGGCGCTTGAATCATTGGTACCATTCGTCATTCCAGAAGGTATCCCTCAAAATGAGTACCTGAGCGGAAACTGGGCTTCCGCCCGATTCGCCCGAAAAGGTGCATCGGCCCGGCCGGCATCGGGGGACTCCTAGTCTTCTCTAAAACGTATGCCCAAAAAGCGATCCGCTGCACTGATTAGCTTGGCCATCCTGCTTCCTCTGCCGGTCCTGGGACAGCCCAACCGCGTTGCCGCAAGGATTGACAGTAGCCAGCGGATATCGCTGCGGGGACACGTTCACTCGAAAGCGCTGCCCGAGTTCGATCAGGGCGCCGTCGATCCTGCGCTGATCATCCCAGACGTAACTTTGGTTCTGAGGCCCTCCCCCGGCCAGCAGGCGGCCCTCGACCAGTTGCTGGCCGAGCAACAGGACTCTTCCTCACCTAACTACCACAAGTGGCTCACGCCGGAACAATTTGCCGACCAGTTCGGCGCCAGCCAGGACGATATCGACCGAATAGTCGAGTGGCTCCAACAGCAGGCTCTGACGGTGACTTCGGTATCGCGCGCGCGCAATGCGATTTCCGTAAACGGCTCGGCCGCGGCGGTCGGCCAGGCATTTGGTTTGGAACTCCATTATTACCTGGTAAGCGGCGAACGGCACTTCGCCAATGCCGCCGAGCCGACCGTACCGGCGGCCCTTGCGGGAATCGTCGGCGGGATTCGGGGCTTGCATGATTTCCGCATGAAGCCAGCGTCGCTGAGACGCAGGGGGGTGCCCAATGCGGCGCTGCCTGACTACACCTCGGGCACGGGGACCCACCTTCTGGCACCCGAAGACATAGCCACCATTTACAACCTGAAGCCCCTACTCGGCATGGGTGTCGATGGCTCCGGGCAATCGCTGGTGGTAGTAGGCCAATCGCAGGTACGTCTCGCGGACATTCAACTCTATCGCAGCACCTTCAATTTGCCGGCCAAGGATCCGCAACTGATCCTGGTTCCTCACGCCACCGATCCGGGGATCAAGGCGGGCGATCTGCTTGAGGGGGAAATCGACCTGGAAATAT
>Ga0310913_10002121_pt1 | contig 10494 bp, 9 predicted proteins | sample GREbulkMGOX082_FD_203447 | JGI IMG/M metagenome (GOLD analysis project Ga0310913, IMG submission 203447) | Lab enrichment of tropical soil microbial communities from Luquillo Experimental Forest, Puerto Rico - GRE.bulkMG.OX082 | ecosystem: Environmental > Terrestrial > Soil > Tropical forest >...
ACTCGGTGGACGCGCCGACTGACCTATGGCTGGAGGGATTGATCCATATATTGGCCAATTTTGCGAAGCACGGCGCGCCGGCGAACGGAGTTCGCGACTGGAGCGGCAGATGGTGGGCCCTTCTCGGCGCCATCGATCTCGTCCCGATGGGCGAGAAGGTGATAGTCGCCGCCCCCTCTCTCTCGAATCCATTCACGGATGCGAGCGAAATCTCGATTACGGGCGAAGATCGTGGCCGCGTCACCCTTGCCAATGGTATGGGCCGTTACGGCGAGGAGGTCCGGCGCATCCGCGAGGGCAACGGCGAGGTCGGCGAGGTGTGGATCGGCGATACTCGCTTCCTGCCGGAGCCCCAACTCGTCGCCGAGCTTAAAAGACGCTATCGTGGATGATTGGCACCTCTAGCTCGCGTTCGGGAATCTCAGCGCCCGACAGACTTAGAATACAGCGTTCCCCCCTCCGGAGGGTTCTGTTAAAATTAGCGCTAGATGTCGCCCATGTGTGAGCTAGTTCACACATGGGTGATCAAAAGCGGATCACCCTTGCCGCGGCTTCTGATAGGTGTAGAGGGATCGTGTCCGAAGGGGCGAGAGGGCGCGGCAGGCGCCGACTCGCAGCCATCCTAGTAGCCGGTTACAGCCGGCTGTACCCCGGTGACGAGAAGGAGAGCTTCGCCGGCCTGAGGAGTTTTCTGACCGAGATTATCGAACCGCTGATCCCTGAATTCGGCGGAAACATCTTCAAGCACACCGGCGAGCTTGCGCTGATCGAATTCGACAGCGTCGTCGAAGCCGCGCGCTGCGCGGCGGCGATGCGGGACGCGGTCTTGCAGATGAACCAGATGCTGCCCAACGAGCAGCGCATCGCGATGCGGATCGGGATCAATCTCGGTGACGTCATCATCGAGGGCGGCGACGTCTTTGGCGACGGCGTCAACATTGCGGCGCGGATCGGCGCGCTGGCGGAACCGGGCAGCATCTATGTGTCGGGGATCGTCCACGACCAGGTCGTGGACAGGGTGGATTTCGACTTCGAGGATCTTGGGCCGCGGGAACTCAAGAACATCAGAAGACCGATCCACGTTTACCGCATGGGTGGCGAAAAGGCCGAGGAGGCGGAAGCAGAAGACCTCGACACCGTTAGCGCCCTGCCCGCCGCAAGCCCCGCGGGTTTCGACGATCGCCGCGCCATCGCAGTCTTGCCGTTCGCCAATTTCAGCGGCGACCCCGAGCAGGAGTTCTTCGCCGACGGCATCACCGAGGACATCATTTCTATGCTGGCCGGGTGGCGCGCCTTCCCGGTGATCGCCCGCAATTCGACCTTCATCTACAAGGGTCAGACCGTCGACATCAAGAAGGTAGGACAAGAGTTGGGCGTGCGCTACGTCGTCGAAGGCAGCGTACGCAAATCGGGCCGTCGAGTCCGCGTCACGGTGCAGTTGATCCAGGCCGATACCGGCCATCACATCATGGCCGAAAGATACGATCGCGACCTGACCGATTTGTTCGAATTACAGGACGAAATTACCCACGCTATTGCCGGCGCGATCGAGCCGGAGCTCCTCAAATTCGAACGCGAACGCATCGCCGAGCAGCCGCAACAGAACGAGGATGCCTACGAACTTTATCAACGCGGTGTTTGGCACCATCACCGGTACAGCAAGGAAGACAACGCAGAAGCGCAGCGCCTGTTCCGGTCCGCCCTGGCGATCGATCCCGATTATCCGCAGGCGATGGCGGCGCTGGCTCAGGCTGTGTGCAACGCCGCTTTTCTCAACTGGAGCGACGATCCCGAATTTAGTTTTGAGGAATCGTTTGAGCTGGCACAGCGCGCGGTCGCCCTCGATGGCCGCTACCCGGCGGCCCGTTTCGTTCTCGGCCTCGTCTGCGTGTGGACGAGCCGCCTCGATCGCGCCGTGTCGGAGTTCCGCGAGGCGATCAACCTCAACCCGAGCTTCGCCGCCGCCTACGTTTTGTTGGGACAGACGTTCACCTATCAGGGCCAGCCCGAGGAGGCGATCCCGCTTGTTCAGAAGGGCATTCGCTTCAGCCCCACCGATCCGCGCCTGGCCCTCTCGCTCGGGGTGCTTGCCCAGGCGCATTACCGGGCGCGTCAATATGAGGAGGCGGTGGAGATCGGCCGTCGCTCGTGGACGCTCAACCGCAAATGGCCGGTGGGGCTGCGCTATATGGTCGCCGGGCTCGGCCAGCTCGGCCGGATCGCGGAGGCACAGACCGCGCTCGCCGAGAGGCTCGATCCCAGTCTCGCATATGTCGAGGGCCTCTTGACCCGGCTCTACCCGAGCAGAGAAGGTGTCGACCACATTCTCGAAGGCCTGAGCAAGGCCGGGCTCGAATAGCGCCTCTGGGCGTCTCCGTTGTTTCAGGCTACACAAAAACAATGATGACTTTGATGAAAAGCTGTGCAGGAATAAAACAAGGTACGATGTATTAACTATATACTCGGGTGTAAATTACCGCCCGACAGCGGTTAGTGAAGCGCACTCGGACAAGGGAGCGGGCATCGATGCGTAAGGCGACAGGGTTTTTACCAGCGCTCGCTCTTGGTGTCGCAGGAGCAGTCTCGGCGGGTACCCCGTCGCTTGCAACTCCGATCACGTACGTCGAGACAGCCACTGGCGCCTCCGGCTTTCTTGGCCCAACTCCATTCACCGGTGCCACCGTGACGCTGACGATGACCAACGATATTACCAACGTCACGACGCCATCGACGGGGATCTTTAACAATGTCCAACAGACATTGGAGCCCTTGATGCTGAACATCAGCACCATCGGGATGACCACCTTCACCGACATGACCAAAGCCGTAGTCAATCAGAGCGTTCCCGATGCCGGCTTTGGCGACATTACGACCAACCGCGCAATATTATTTACGAAGAGCGCGACGTTCTCGACCTACAACCTGAAGACCGCCGTAGAACCACCTGTAAGCGGCACCGCGATTATTAACTCTACGCCACCTCTGTCATATCAGACGGTTGACGGGGCATTCACCCTGACCAGCGTTACGAGCGTGAACTTTGCCGCGACGGTTGGGGCCGTGCCAGCTCTCTTAATCGGGCGTGGCCCGCCGGTCGTTCTGGCGTTCGGCAGCTTATTGTTTGGCGCTAAACTCTTGGAGCGCAGCAAGAAGCGTCGTTTCCTCGGAAATGCAGCAGCATGAAACGACGTCAAATTTGGCGAGCCAGGTGGCTCCAAAAAATGGTTGCGGCTCTAGACATTCCGTCAATCAATCCGATCCGTCTCGGAGTACGATTGCGACACGACGCGAAGTAGGCGCTTTTCCGTGGTGCGCTGGAAATCGACCCCGCAATCACCCGTATCCGCTCGGGGATTACGCCGAGGTCGTCGAGGTCGGGCGGCGCTCCTGGACGCTGAACCGTAATTGGCCGCTCGGCTTGACCTACGTGGTTGCCGGGCTCGCACAGCTCGGGCGGATCGATGAAGCGCAAGCTGCGCTCGCAGATCTGAGAGGGCTCGATCCAAATTTCTCATTTGTCCGAACGACCGTGCAGCGGCTGTATACGGACAAGGCCGGCATCGATCACCTCCTTGATGGCTGCGCAAGGCCGGCTTTGATTAGCGATTTCTGGTCCCGATGCTTTCTCGGGCCGATGTTGAAAAAATCGATGACTTTGATCAAAAGCCGTGACAGAATACTCCGCAAGTCGAATGCATTAACTATAACTTTGATGCAAACGGTTGATTTCCTTGTTATGCCATGAGCCTCGACCATCATCGGGATCAGATCAAGGAGTGAGAGCGATGCGCGGGCCAACCGGGCTAATGCCAGCGCTTGTCCTGGGTCTTGTGGAAGCGATCTCGGCGAGAACCCCGTCGCTTGCGACCCCGATTACGTACACCGAAATAGCGACGGGCGCCTCCGGCTTTCTTGGCGCGACTCCATTCACCAGTGCCACCGTGACGCTGACAATGAACAACGATACGACCAACGTCACGAATCCATCGACCAAGATCTTCGACAATGTCCAGCAGACATCGCAGCCTTTGATGCTGACCATCAGCGGCATCGGGTCGACAACCTTCACTGACATGACCCAAGCCGCGGTCAATCAGAGCGTCCCTGATGCCGGCTTCGGCGACATTACGACCAACCGCGCAATACTCTTTACGAAGAACGCCGCGTTCTCGACCTACGATCTGAAGAGCGCCATAGCATCCGTAAGCGGCACAGCGATTATTAACTCTGTGCCACCGCTGTCATATCAGACGGTTGGTGGGGTGGCATTCACCCTGTCCAGCGTGACGAGCGTGAACTTTGCCGCGACGACATCGGCGGCGGTACCGGAGCCCACATCGCTAATACTTCTGGGCACGGGGCTCGTCGGCTTCGGGTTGATCAGACGTCGCAAGAAGTCTTGACCAGCGCTGTTCTAGTACCTCGTTGCGAAATTCCGCGATCACCGGGCTGTGAGCCGATGAGGGTTTTGACGGCGCGGTAAATTACCTCACCCCGCTTGGGGGGAGAGGCCGGAAGCTACGTGAAGTGCTGCGTCCGGGTGAGGGGGACGTTTCTTACACCAGTCGCAAAATACCCCTCACCCCAACCCTCTCCCCGCAAGCGGGGAGAAGGAAGTACCGGGGCTTCGACGGTTTAAACGCCGCTGCAGCCCCGGCGGTAGGCCCGGACGAAGGATCAGGGGCAGGTCCCTGGCTGCTGACCTCCTTCGTCACATGGAACGCTGTCCACAGTTCCAGCGGCAAAAAAGTCCTGACAGATTAGGTTGCTGTTTGCGTCGTAAACCGGCGTACACGCCATGTTGCCGGAACCTGCGAATGCGCCTGGGTTGCCGAGCACCGGCGGCGGCAGCGTGGGGCTCGTGGTTTGCGAGCTCGCCGTATCCTGACCTGTGGCACTGTCGAACGTCAGCTGGCTCGTCGTTATGTACTGGCTCGACGTGACGGTCCCGGTGGGGCTTGTATTGCTCAGCCCGAAAGTGATGACGCTGCCCTGCAGCTGTTGCAGCGTGGCGGGAACCGTGCCATTGAGGATGCCCTGGGTGAACTGGAAAGTACTGCCCGCCCCGAGCCCAGGCGCGTTGAACTCGACAATCAGACACTGCGGATGCCTGTTGGTCTCCGACGGGGTGCATGCCTTGTATGCGGCTCCTAGGTGATACGGAGCGTTCGGGTTGTTCGGAGCATTATCAGCGTCAGGGACGTAGTCGGCGTCCTGCAACAGGCTATTTCCAGGGGGGACGATCTTGAATGGATTATTCGGGTCGAATTTGAACGGGCTCAGGAGCATGATAACGATAACGTTGGTGTTCTCCGGGGGTTCGGGACCCGAGGCGGTGAAGAGTATCGAGCTGCTGGCCCCTGACGTGCCGGAAGTACCGCTCGCAGTGGACTTGGCGGCGACGCTGGCCGTGGCCACGCTCGCCGCGCCGCTCACCGGCTTCGTCGCCGTCAGCATCGAATTCGGCACCACGTTTATAAAGCCGCTCCCCAGCAGCGCCGTCTGCTGCGATACGGGAAGGTTCGGCCCCTCCTGCGCCGCGGTGGTCATCTGATCGGCCGTTCCGGCTGCAAGCATCGAGAGCGCATTGGCGACCGTCGGTTCGGTGCGTAGGTTTACCTGTACCCCGTTTGCGTTGACGCCTCCGCCGGCGGTCAGCAGGTTGGCCATACAAGCCGGATACTTCGCATCACACTCGCCAACGAAGGGGTTGGCGGGGATCGGCGGCACGGTCCCTCCCTCCAGGTTGGAAGGCCCATACGGGTTGTAGGGTCCGGCTCCGAAGACGGGGTGATCGCCGCCGAGGACATGACCGCCCTCGTGTATCAAGGTGTCCGGGCGGGCCAGCAAGCCCAAAGTCGGAACCCCCACCATGGCATTCGCGGCAGTGGCGATCCCGTTGAAGCCGATCTTCCAGGTGATCCCGTAGAGCTGTCCGGGCGTCGTCGGCACGAGATTATTAACCAAGAACCAGTCGATCACCGTCGCGGTCGTGCTCACCGGTACACAGGGTGCTTGGAGGTTTCCATTCGTCATATCAACCGTACAGGCCGTGCTTCCGCCCGGCGGGGTGGTCGGATTGGGGACGGTGCCTGTTGTAATGGCGGGCTCCTGTGCGAGGACGCCCAAATCGGGGCTCGTGATCCCGGTGGCGCAGGTGCTGCACGGCTTGACATGCAGGGTCCGGAAGTCCGTGTTCCAACCGCCAGTCGGGGGAGGGCTGACGCAGGTCGAGGGTATGAAATCAGGTGGTGGTGATGGGTTAGGTGAAAAGCAATTAGGCGCCGAATTGTACTGACGGAGCGGCATGAAGACCACGTTGGCGTTCATTCCGTGCAAGAGGATCGCCGGGCTGATGTTTGCTCCCGAAGTCGGGTCGAACCAGCCGACCTTCATGTTGGGGCCGCCGCCCGGGCTGATGATGGTCTGGCCCATGTTGTTGACTGGAGCGCAACTGGTCCCGGCGCTGTTGCACACATCGATCGGTTGCACCACGATGTAATAGGGCGCCGTGACCGACTGGGCAAACGCGGTGCCCAATGCCAGGCCCATGGTCGCCGACAACAGTAAGAGGGGTGCCGCGAGGCTCCCACGCCACCTGAAATCCCTCATCTTTCGTCTCCATTTTGGCGGGTGCGGCAAAAATGTTCCGCTTTTTTTCGATCAAGTGTGAACTGGTTCACACTTGGTCGATTTCGCAGGCGATATTTCATTGGCGAGCCACGGTGCGCTAGAAACGTGTCTAAGTCTCTCACAACGGTAACAAAAGGCAACAAAAATCCGAAAATTTATTGTTAACCAAACAATTTGTAACGATTTGGCTCAAAAGTTTGATAAAGTCGGCTGAAAGCATTCAAGGGAAACGGCTCGATCAACCCTCACGAAGGGAGACCCGCTATGCTCAGGTCCTCGACAATCTCTCGGCTCGCAGGTGCGGCCGCCGCCATCTGGATGTATGGCGCTGGGGCGGCATGGGCGGGCACCGGCGGCAGTGGGATACCCCTTCAGCCGGTTTTGGACGGCGTCTGTATGGCCTTTGTACCCGGCGCAATAACGACACCGTCATGGTGCCCCCAACTCGCCGCGGCCACCCACCAGGTCCTGGCAATTGCCGGCTTGACAAACCAAACGCCCGACGCCGTTCGCGTGGAAAATTTCGCCTGCACCCCGCCCGGGTGCCCGCAGGTCTCCATCAACGCCGTCAACGGGCCGGCGAAATCGCCGCCCGATGACTCGAGCGCGTTGCCATTCCTGACGCCGCTCCCCTTCTTGCCGCCGCCGACGTCCTGCGCCCCCACCCCTTGCACGCCGCTCGGCGTGCCGACGCAAGTTGGCGATCCCGCCGCCGTCGCCTCTTTTTCAGCCGTAGTGCTCGAGGACGCCGATGGGCAGCCCAAGACGCTCGATGTTTTCGTCGAGACGAAAAACCCAGGCGCAACGGGGCGAGTGACCCTCTCGCTCCCGCTGGTGGTGTTGCACAAGGACGGCAGCGAGCTTCCTGTTGCTGCCACGTTGAAGGCCACTTGCCAGGGCGGTAACCAGGGCGGTAACCAGGGCGGTAACCAGCCCTGCCAGAGTGCCACGGTCTCCGGCGACTTCCTGGGAACCGGAAAGAATATGACCTACAGCGCGAATCAGCTCGGGTTGTCCTTCAGCTTCAACTCGGGCCTCGTCGAAGTGCGGATCCCGCTGGTCGCGACCATGCTGAACGACCCGCCATATTTCAACACACCCCCGACATCCCAATGCCCTAACGGGATCAATCCGATCACCGGCTATTGCGACGCCTTTTCCCAGGAGGATCTCGGCTTTTTCGCCAGCTTTCTGAAAGGGGGGTCGATGGGGATCGCCCCCATCGCGGGGCCGCTGCTTCCGGCATGCGCGACTTCCTCGCCCCCAACCTGCTCACCTCCACCCGCTACATTCGCATTCTGCGCCAGCTTTTCGAACAACAAGCCGGCCATTGCGGCCTTCGCGTACATCGGGACGGATGCCACGACCTACGTGTCCTCGCCGGTTCCCGGTATGGGAGTCACCTTGCCCCAGTGTCCGACGCAAAATTAACGCATTCGCCGGGGTGAATGCGGCGATCGAGCCCGACTACGCAAGCGACCTGACGGCCCGCACGATCCAGCCGCCCGCGGCGAAACCGCGGAGCGATGCGGAACCGGCGGGCCCCGGGAGGAGGTGCGTCTGACCCTCGTCGTCCTCTCGAGCTTGCTCGTCATCGCCGTTTGGGAATTTTGCCGGCCACGCCGGCGACGCGAGTTCCCTGCCTTGCGCAGGAGGCTGGCGAATATCGGGTTCTGGATCCTGAACCTCTTTCTCGCCGCCGTCCTTTTCGACCCATCGGCGCGAATCCGTCCTCCGCTCGAGGCGCTCTCGGGTGTAAGTTTCCCGTCCTGGCCGGTCTCTAATGCTGCGGTGAGCTTTGTCGCGGCGTTCCTACTGCTGGACCTGATGCGCTACGCCGTGCACCGGTGCGAGCATGCTGTACCCCTCTTCTGGCGCTTTCACGCGCTGCACCATTCGGATCCCGATGTCGATGTGACAACCTCGGTGCGCCACCATCCGATCGAGTATGTATTCGCCTCGGGGGTCTATTGGTTCGCGCTGATCCTGCTCGACGTTCCTGCAACCGTTGTACTGACCCACGGTCTCGCGGTCTTCGGCATGGCCAGCATCCAGCACGGCAATATCCGCCTGCCCGAGCGGGTGGAGCGCTGGCTGCAACCAGTATTGGTCACCGTCGACATGCATCGAATTCACCACTCCGTCCGATTCGAAGAGACAAATTCCAATTACGGAGCCGTCCTGTCCATCTGGGACAGGCTCTTTGGGACATTGACCCGGCTCACTCGAGCGGACCATGAACGAATCGTCTTTGGTGTGCGCGAATTGCCGCGGTGGGAATGCCTGAAGCCCTCCGCGATGTTCCTGACCCCGTGGCGGATCGCGCGGGCCGCTCGGACCGCGGCGCCTAGAACGCTCGGGCGCTGGTACCTGTCAGTGCATCGGCCTTGCGGTTCAAGGCCGCGATCAGGCCGTCGATGCCCTCGTTCCTTAAAATAGAGGCGAACTCGGAGCGGCGGGTCGCTACCTCGCTGATCGCGCCATCGAGATAGACGTCGGCAATCAGCCAGGAATCGCCGTTCTTGCGCATCAGATAGTCGACCTTGACGGGCTCACCGTTCGCCTTGACGATCTGGCTGTGAACCACTACGCCAGCGGCGGTGGGTTGCTCGTCTGTGACCTGCAGCTTCTGCCCGGAATAGCTGTCGAAACGGTCGGCGTAGATCGCGGAGATATAGCGCCCGAAGCCGTCCGTGACTTGCTGCCTCTGATTCTCGCTCATCGTCGCCCAGGACGGCCCGACTGACAGTCGCGCCATCGACGCGATGTCAAAGGTCCGGCGAACAACCGGTTCTAATTGCACAAAGCGCCCACTTTGTCCGAGCGTGCGGCCATTCTTCATCGTGCTGAGCAAGGTGTCGTATAGCCCCTGGACGGTATCGCCGCCGCTCGCTGGCGCGGCGAAGCTCGGCTGGGCCAGGATGGATATTGCCATCACGACCGCGAGGCCGGCGACGCTAGGCGCTCGCATCGTCGACAACGGCGGCTTGCTCATCGAACGATCTCCCCGTCTCAGTTGCCTCCGATCGCCGTAGAAGATCGGTGTAGGCGAATATCACGCGAGATGTCTTTCGACATCGTTGATATGCCTGGTCTAGGTGTTCGCATCCCTGCGTCTTTCAAGCGCATGGCTGAGCTGCGATCAATTCATCGTGATGCCACGCGACGCGGCCTTGAAATTCCGTCGGCACTACGCTGCGGCAGATCTGCTTTAGAGCCCGCCCAGAAATGACTCCCGCCTTCAATACGGCAATGCCCCAGGTCGTGCAGACGCTGAAATCGCTGAGCCGGCTCGCTTTGTTGGCGCGCCGGCTCATGCCCGAGACACCAGGCGGGAAAGCAACCGAGACCAGCAGCATGTCCATCAGCATCTTGGTCGCGCAGATCGGTCCCGGCCGATTTGTTAATCATCTGAGTGAGATCGCCTCGCGCTTGGTGATCTCCCGGCGCTCGCCGTCTATGGTGACGACCACCTTATCGTTGAACGCCTCGACCAGCAGCACCGGCAGTTTCTTCTGGCGCGGTCCGTGCGGGTTTGCCGGACTGGCCTTTCTTGAATCGGCTGTGCACCCGCGGCTTGCCGCGCCGACCTCGTAATCGCGCTTGTTCTCGGACATCTTGTTCCCGGACGTGGGAGCTCCCCCCATCCTATTCACCCAGCGCGGCGCGGGTGACCCCGCCGCCGTATTGTCACCGCGAAGTTCCGCACCATATAACAGACCATGCGGAATTATCAATTATATAATTTTTTATATTGGCAATGATCGGCAATACCAGACAAGGGATCCGAGGATTTCGGCTTTCCCTGCCAGTTCCCTGCCAAGCCTTCGATTCTTGCCGGGCGTCACGGCCAAGCGTATG